>Ga0247722_10000036_pt1 | contig 93011 bp, 72 predicted proteins | sample MSEWelMarce3H_FC_FD_189094 | JGI IMG/M metagenome (GOLD analysis project Ga0247722, IMG submission 189094) | Subsurface sediment microbial communities from gas well in West Virginia, United States - MSEEL Well Study Marcellus 3H_FC | ecosystem: Environmental > Terrestrial > Deep subsurface >...
TCTCTTAAGATACTGATTTTCAGGGATTTAACCTAATTTTTCAAGCATATATTTCATTGATTTTTAAATATTTACAAACAATAAATTGGGTTTTTTTCAACCCTTAATTCGCATTATATATAAAGAAAGACCGGAAGCAAATGCCACCGGTCTTTCTTTTTTATTTAGAGACTGTCTAGAACCTAAGCGTTTTTTCACGTGGTTGAACAAGAAAGTTTTAGGCGTGTGAGAAATCTAAACCGCAGTCCCGAAGTAGCTTTTGTAAGGTTTTTAAACAAAAAACCAACAAAAAGCACAATCGGGATGAGGATTTAGATTTTGAGCAACAACGCAGAAATTGGACTTGATAGACAAACTCTAAGTAAAGTTTGTCTATCAAGTCATGTGTTTGTCAAGAAAGTGCCAGTTACAATGCCTGCCCCGATTTTTCTTCGGGGGCTTGCGAAGCCCGAAAATACGCAGTTAACTTGAGTAAATGAGGAGTTTTCGGGCAAGCGTAACGCAGTAAAGGGTACTTTATGGACAAACACTATTTAGTTACCGTGGAGGTAATTCCTTTTAACCCTTCCGAAATTCCTTTGAAAATGTCTTCTGCCTTTGGAGCCACTTTCACTCCGGCTTCTTCATAATTACTCCAGGCAACATAGGTTTTACCATCCTCTTTCTCATAAACAGCCACCCTGCATGGGAGTAATGTTTGTGCTTTTCGGGATTCGTCATTTTTTAATAGAGCATAAGCAAATTCTGCATTGCAAAGAACCAGAATGGTGGATGGCAATACACTTTTATCCTTTTTTTTCAGGATGGCCTGCATGTCATGCTCTGCGGGGATGGCCCATCCTTTCTCTGCAGCTTTCTCTTTTATTGCATCCAGCGTTTCCTGAAAGTTCATTTTGCTCTCTTTCTCAAATACTGCCTTTTGAGCCATACTTGAGCTTATGGTTATGGCAAAAAGCAAGAGTGAAAATAATAATTTCTTCATGATATCATTCTTTGGGGTTAATAATATTTATTGAAACATTTAGATGTTTCGAAATGTTCAGTCCCGAAAATAAGAAACTTGATATCCCTCATTCCTGTTTGATTGTATTTTGCTTAATTTCGATGTTGGAATGATGTCCCGAACTATTTTTATTTTTTCGGGTTGTTCTTTTTTAGCCTGGTTTATTCATGAGTTTTCGTTATGAGATGTTCTAATGCCAATAAATTCAGGCAACCGCAGATAAAATTGACAAAGGGAATAGTGAACTATTTACAAATCAATTTTATTGAGGACGCCAGAATTTAGCAGGTAGTTGAACATCGCAATAGATAATTTATGAATAATCCAGGTTAGCCTGGAAATTTGATGACAACAACTAAAAAACAAAATACTATGCAAGACATTAAGCAATACATTGAGGATAATAAGGATCGTTTTCTGGAGGAATTGTTTGAGCTTATCCGGATACCGTCTATTAGCAGTGATTCTTCGCGAAAAGAAGATATGCGCAGAGCTTCGGAAAAATGGAAGCAGATTCTGCTGGAAGCCGGAGCCGACAGGGCCGAGGTGATGGAAACTAAGGGGCACCCCGTGGTTTTTGGCGAAAAAATGGTGGATAAAAATGCCCCAACTGTTTTGGTTTACGGGCATACTGATGTAATGCCTGTTGATCCTGTAGAGCTTTGGAATACAGATCCGTTTGAGCCGGTAATTAAAGATGGAAAAATCTGGGCCAGAGGTGCAGATGATGATAAAGGGCAGGCTTTTATGCACGCTAAAGCTTTTGAGTATCTGGTGAAAACAAATCAGTTGGAGTGCAATGTTAAATTTTTGATTGAAGGGGAAGAGGAGATTGGTTCGGAAAATCTTCCCGAATTTTGCGAAAACAATAAAGAATTGTTGAAAGCGGATGTGATTTTGGTTTCTGATACTTCAATGCTTGCTCCTGATACTCCGTCTATTACAACAGGGCTCAGAGGACTCGCCTATTGGCAGGTTGATGTTACTGGTCCCAACCGTGATTTGCATTCCGGGATTTTTGGAGGTGCCGTGGCAAACCCCATTAATGTGCTGGCCAAAATGATTGGAGGTTTGCTTGATGAAAATGGCAAGGTTACTGTTCCCGGGTTTTATGATGATGTTCTTGAGGTAAGCTCCGAAGAAAGAGAATTGATGGGAAGGGCGCCTTACGATGAAGAGAAATATAAAGCAGCAATTGGTGTTGATGCGCTTCAGGGAGAGGATGGTTTTACCACTCCCGAACGAACCGGGATTCGTCCTTCTTTTGATGTGTGTGGAATCTGGGGCGGATACACCGGGGAAGGAGCTAAGACTGTTTTGCCGTCTAAAGCTCATGCTAAATTGTCATCGCGATTGGTTCCCAATCAGGACCATCATAAAATTGCTGATCAGTTTAAAGCGTATTTTGAATCCATTGCTCCTGATTCTGTTAATGTTGAGGTTTCAGTTTTACATGGCGGGCAGGCCTATGTATGTCCGATAGATATTCCTGCTTACCGGGCAGCTGAAAAAGCATACCAGGAAACTTTTGGCAAGAGACCCGTTCCTGTGAGAAGCGGGGGGTCTATCCCGATTATTTCAACATTTGAGCAAATTCTGGGAATAAAATCGGTATTGATGGGATTTGGTTTGGAAAGTGATGCGATTCATAGTCCCAATGAAAATTATCCGCTGGAACAATTCTTTAAAGGAATTGAGACGATACCTTATTTCTATAAATACTTTTCTTCAGAGATGAAGTAGATTTTTGATGTATTCCATTCAGAGGTTCTTTGTTTTTTTGCAGAGACCCTCTTTTTTTGGGGTGTAGTCCGGATTTTTTCGAAATGGTGTGTTGTGGTGGTTGTTTTTTGTAATGTTCCGGGTAGATTTATCGTGTCTGATGCAGAATGTAGTTACAATTGAGTTATTTCTTTGCTGTTTTTTTTATCTGGTCTGTGATTTTTTTTTGAATGTGCTTGAGTGTTTTTGTGTAAAAAATATTCATTTAGGGTTTAAAAAAGAGGGTTTGTCAAATAAAAAACAACAAAAATCAATTATAACCCTAAAAAATTATGGGTGTGATTGAAAAATATGATATATTTGCGGTAGTTAACTCGAAAATATTAGTTATGGCAAAATTAAGATTTACTGCATTGGAAGAGCTTCTGAACAGGGAGCCCAAAAAAAGTGAGGGTACCAGGATGCCTTCGTCCGATTATTATGGTGAGATGGTGTTTGATCGTCCAAAGATGAAAAAGTATCTTTCACCTGAAGCTTTTGTTCATGTGATGGAGTCCATAGAAAAAGGGACCCGGATTGATCGTAAAATGGCGGATCAAATTGCTTTGGGAATGAAAGCCTGGGCGATGGAGAATGGAGCAAGCCATTATACACACTGGTTTCATCCGCTTACCGACGGAACTGCCGAGAAACATGATGCCTTTCTGACTTTTGGTGAATTTGGTACCATGGTGGAAAGCTTTTCAGGCTCATTATTGGTTCAGCAGGAGCCTGATGCATCGAGTTTTCCGTCCGGAGGTATCCGTAATACTTTCGAGGCACGCGGATATACTGCCTGGGACGTTTCTTCACCCGCTTTTATCATCGGGTCAACTTTGTGTATTCCTACTATTTTTGTCTCTTATACCGGTCATGCACTCGATTATAAATTTCCGTTGCTGAAAGCTTTGCATGCAGTGGATAAGGCAGCAGTGGATGTTTGCCAATATTTTGATAAGAATGTAACAAAGGTTAACAGTAACCTTGGTTGGGAGCAGGAATACTTTCTGATTGACGAGGCACTCTATCATGCTCGTCCTGACCTGATGCTCACCGGAAGGACCTTGATGGGGCACTCTTCCGCAAAAGATCAGCAGCTGGATGATCACTATTTTGGCTCGATACCGACACGGGTCATTGCCTTTATGGAGGATTTTGAGAAAGAGGCTTACCGACTGGGAATTCCTGTAAAAACGCGCCACAATGAGGTGGCTCCCAATCAGTTTGAGGTGGCTCCTATTTTCGAGGAAACCAACCTTGCCAACGACCACAACCAGCTGATTATGGATGTGATGAAGCGCGTGGCTCGTCAGCATAAATTCAGAATCCTGTTCCATGAGAAGCCATTTAAAGGGGTTAACGGTTCAGGAAAACATAACAACTGGTCATTGAGTACCAATACAGGTGTAAACCTGTTGTCTCCCGGTAAGAATCCAAAAGGAAACCTTCAGTTTCTGACTTTCCTGGTGAATGTGCTTAAAGCAGTTCACGACAATCAGGATGTACTGCTCGGAAGTATCATGTCAGCCAGCAATGCTCATCGTCTGGGAGCCAATGAGGCTCCTCCGTCAATTATCTCCATTTTCCTGGGAAGTCAGATCTCGGCCATGCTTGACGAGTTGGAAACCAGAGTTCCGGATAAGAAAATGACTCCTGATGAGAAGACAGCATTGAAGCTGGATATCGGCAAGATTCCCGAAATTCTTCTGGACAACACCGATCGTAACCGTACTTCTCCGTTTGCATTTACCGGCAATCGTTTTGAGTTCCGTGCTGTAGGGTCTGCTGCCAATTGTGCCTCAGCTATGATTTCACTAAACACAGCTATGGCCGGTCAGTTGAAGGAGTTTAAAAAAGAGGTGGATGCTCTTATCGATAAGGGTGTGAAGAAAGATGAGGCTATTTTCCAGATGATAAAGGAATATATTAAACAGTCAAAAAATATTCGCTTCGACGGTGACGGTTATTCACAAGACTGGGTAGAAGAGGCTGCTCGTCGTGGATTGTCGAATATTTCAAGTGTTCCGCAAGCCATCAAGACTTATTTGTCTCCAAAATCAAAGAATCTTTTTGTGGATAACGGTGTGTTTACCGATGTGGAGATTGAAGCCCGTACAGAGGTGGAGATGGAGAAGTTTACCAAAAAGATTCAGATTGAATCACGTGTGCTGGGAGATCTTGCGCTGAATCATATCGTTCCTACGGCTGTTCAATACATGAACACTTTGATTGAAAATGTTCAGGGATTGAAGGATGTGTTTGGGGAGAACTCCGATTATCAGGATCTTGCAGGTGATCGTCTGGATTTGATCAAAAAGATCTCTTTCCATATTAAGAACATCAAGAACAAGACTCATGATATGGTGGAGGCCCGGAAAGTTGCCAATAAGTTGGAAGACATGACTGAAATGGCAGAGATGTACGAGCAAAAAGTATTTCCATATCTGGATGACATTCGATACCATATCGATAAGCTTGAGTTGACTGTTGATAATGCAATTTGGCCCCTGCCAAAATACAGGGAGCTTTTGTTTGCCCGTTAACGAACGGGGGAGGTTTTGACTCGGGAGTGTCTGTTCTTTTGGAGCAGGCACTCTTTTTTTGTGGAGAGAGCAGGTTGCTCATGAAGCGTTTACCCATATAAAATATATTGTTCTTTTTTTCGTTTGTGTTTTGTTAGCATTACCTTTGAATACTGTGAACCGAGTATTAATTCTTTTTTTACCTTTTGCCTCGCATGGTAATCCGCATTTTATTCTTTTTATTGACAGGTCTGTCCGTTTTGTTGTTGTCCGGATGTAGTGCCGAAGCCAAACTGGCTTCCGGAGTTAAGCTTTATGAGGTTGGAGAGTATAGCCGGTCGGTGGAGAAGTTTAGAAAAATGGACTTTGATAATCGTTACTACAGGGCGCAGGCTTCCTACTACCTGGCCATGTCGTATTACAATATAGGTCAGGCCGGCAGAGCTTCTTCTTATTTTCAGCGAGCCATCAGGTATGGTTTCCCTGATCCGGTAGCTCATTTCTTCCTGGGGCAGTCCTTGCGAATGCGGGAAGATTATGAGGAAGCCATTGAGGCTTATGAAACTTATCTGGAGCATGATGTCGGAAACAGGGCTGCTTTGAATGGCATCCAGTCGTGTAAGATGGCTCTGAATAATCCCCAAACAACCCGGTATGTTGTAGAGGAAAACCGCGATCTCAGGTCGAGGGAAAGTGATTACTCGCCAGCTTTTGCCGGAGATGACTATTCTACTGTTTATTTTTCTTCCATGAGGGGAGGGGATAAAAAAAGAGATATCAATCAGATTACCGGGCAGGGGAGTTCTATGATATACAGTTCTATTCAGGATGGAGATGGAGGTTGGGAAGATCCGATCCCTTTTGTAGGAGTAAAGGATCCTGCGCAGGACGATGGTGTGGCAGCTTTTTCTTCTGATGGAAAAGAGATGTTTTTTACCCGATGTTTGTACCCTGAAGAAGAGCCAATGGGAACCAAAATTATGGTTCAGCATAAGGCCGGAGGTCGCTGGGGCGAACCAGAAGAGCTTCCTTTGGGGCCTGACAGCCTTGTTTTTGCTCATCCGGCCCTGTCTCCCGATGGAAACACCTTGTATTTTGTTTCTGATATGCCGGGTGGTTTTGGAGGAAAAGATCTTTGGAAGGTCACCCGTTCATCCGGCAGCGACTGGGGATTGCCGGAGAATCTGGGGGTGGACATCAATACCCCTGCAGATGAGATGTTCCCAACGGTTCGCAGTGACGGTCGGCTCTATTTCTCGTCCGATGGATTGGTCGGATATGGAGGCCTGGATATTTTTGAAGCGGTATATGATGCTGAAAATGAAGAATGGGAAATAAAAAATCTGGGTTTACCGCTGAATTCTCCGGGACATGACTTTGGTATTGCTTTCAGAGGAACCCGGGAGATGGGAATGCTTTCCTCCTCACGGGGCAGTTATCGTGGGGTGGAGCAAATTTTCAATTTTGAATTGCCCGATATTGATGCAATATTACAGGGGAAAGTTGTTGATGAGGAGGGCGACGCTATTGAGGGAGCCACGGTTCGTGTAGTGGGAAATAATGGAATAAATCTTACCACATCAACATCCCCCGAAGGAGCCTTTACTTTTGTGTTGGACCCTGATGCCGATTATATTGTGATGGTTACTGCAAGCGGTTATTTTAACGGAAAGCTGGAGTTTTCGACAGTGGGAATGGAGGAAAGTGATGAGTTTGAAAAGCAAATAACACTTAAGTCTGTTGACTCCGACAGTGAAACCACTCAAGTTTCCAGTGGATTGTAAAAGATCTTGTTTTTCTACCCCAAAAAGTTTCTGTATTTTTGCAGGAAATTAAAAAACATCCAAAACCAACTCTTCGTGCAGCAAGATTTAAGATACAATCAGCGGGGCGTCTCTGCTTCCAAAGAAGATGTGCATAAGGCCATTGAAAATGTGGACAAGGGAATTTTTCCCAAAGCATTTTGCAAAATTGTTCCGGACTTCTTAAGTGGAGATCCGCAGTGGTGCAACATTATGCATGCCGACGGGGCAGGAACCAAATCATCACTTGCTTATCTTTACTGGCGTGAGACAGGAGATCTGTCGGTATGGAAAGGCATCGCTCAGGATGCACTTATCATGAATCTTGATGATTTGTTATGTGTGGGAGCTACCGACAATATTTTGTTGTCATCCACCATCGGAAGAAATAAAAACAGAATTCCGGGGGAGGTTATCTCTGCAATCATTAATGGAACCGAGGAGTTGTTGCAAAATCTCAGAGAGCAGGGGATTTCGGTTTACAGCACCGGAGGAGAAACCGCCGATGTGGGAGATCTGGTACGTACCATTATTGTTGATTCTACTGTCACCGCGCGTATGCGAAGGAGTGATGTAATTTCCAACCACCTGATTCAGCCCGGTGATGTTATTGTCGGACTGTCATCCACAGGACAGGCTAATTACGAAGATTTTTATAATGCGGGTATGGGGAGCAACGGATTAACTTCTGCACGTCACGATGTGTTTGCACATTATCTTGCCAACAAATACCCGGAGAGTTTTGACCCGGAGGTGGCTGATGATCTGATCTATCAGGGAAAATACCAGCTTACAGAAATGGTTGAGGCATTGGGTGTGGATGCCGGAAAAATGGTTCTTTCACCCACACGTACTTATGCGCCGGTTGTAAAAAAGGTGCTTGAGCAGATTCGTCCCCAGATTCACGGGATGGTACATTGTTCGGGAGGTGCGCAAACCAAGGTAATGAACTTTGTGGATGACATGCATGTTGTAAAAGACAATTTGTTTCCGGTTCCCGAGTTGTTCCGCATTATTCAGGAAACATCACAAACTCCGTGGCAGGAGATGTATAAAGTATTCAATATGGGCCATCGGTTCGAGTTTTATGTGAAAGAAGATGCTGCCGCCAGTATTATCGATATTGCCGGTTCGTTTGGTGTGGATGCCCGGATCGTTGGGCGTTGTGAAGCTTCTTCCGAAGGAAACAAACTGACCATTAAAGGAGAAAAGGGAACTTATCATTATTAGGTTCACCGGATAATTATAACCTGTTGCAGATGCCCGGGAGACTTCATTGACTTCCCGTTCTGCAGTCAGGTTTTTTTATGTATTAAGTTTAAGAAATTGTTTATTGTCACAGTAAAACGCTGTGTGGAAATATTGAGGTAATATGGCACAAGATAATTCATTGCTTGAGAAGATTGAGGCACTGCGCCTGCGATTCGAAGAGATCGGTCAAATGATTACGGATCCGGAGGTGATTTCCGACCAGAAGCGATATGTGAAGTTGAATAAGGAGTACCGGGAGCTTGAAGATATTGTAAATGTTGGAAAAGATTACAAAAATCTTCTGGAGAATATTGAGTCTTCCAGGGCAATGCTGAAAGAAGACGATGAAGAGATGCGGGCTATGGCACGTGAGGAGCTGGACGGTTTGGAGGATGAACGCCCCAAAATGGAGGAGGAAATCAAAATGTTGCTCTTGCCGGGCGACCCCGAAGATTCCAAAAATGCCGTTATGGAAATTCGGGCCGGAGCCGGAGGTGATGAAGCCAGTATTTTTGCAGGAGACTTGTTTCGTATGTACACAAAGTACTGTGAAAGTAAAGGCTGGAAAACCGAAGTGACTCACTACTCGGAAGGGACTTCTGGTGGATACAAGGAGGTCGTAATGAAAGTCACCGGAAACGGGGTATATGGAATTCTGAAATATGAGTCGGGTGTTCACCGTGTCCAACGGGTTCCTCAAACCGAAACACAGGGGCGGGTGCATACATCGGCTGCTTCAGTTGCTGTTCTTCCGGAGGCCGAGGAGTTCGATATTGACCTGAAACAAGAGGATATCCGGAAAGATACTTATTGTTCATCCGGTCCGGGTGGTCAGTCTGTAAACACCACTTATTCGGCCATTCGGTTAACACACATCCCGACCGGTATTGTGGTGACCTGTCAGGATCAGAAGTCGCAGCTCAAGAACCTGGATAAGGCGATGACTGAACTGCGTACCCGGATTTACAACCTGGAGTATCAGAAATATCTCGACGAGATTTCTTCCAAACGGAAAACTATGGTTTCCACGGGTGACCGCTCTGCAAAAATCAGAACCTATAATTACCCACAGGGACGTGTTACCGATCACCGCATCAATTATACCATCTATAATTTGCCTGCAGTGATGGATGGCGATATAGGAGGAGTGATTGACAAACTGCAGATTGAAGAGAATGCAGAGCGGCTGAAAGCCAGTGAGATGTAATGCAGCCTCTCAGTCTTATTTGAAGAAAAGATCAGCACTAAAACATATTCAATCCGAAATAAGTAAAAATTAAATGCCATGACCAGCCGGGAGATTTTTGAACAGATAAAGAAGAAACAAAGCTTCCTTTGTGTGGGACTCGACAGTGATGTGAATAAGATACCGAGGTTTCTGTACGACACCACCGATCCTGTTTTTGCCTTCAACAAGGAGATTATTGATGCTACACACGATTTGACCGTGGCTTACAAACCCAATCTGGCCTTTTATGAAAGTATGGGAGTCAGCGGCTGGAATACCCTGGAGAAAACAGTAAACTATATCCGGTATAATTATCCTGATATATTTATTATTGCTGATGCCAAACGCGGCGATATCGGGAATACCTCAAATCTTTATGCCAAAGCATTTTTTGATGCAATGGATTTTGATGCCGTTACTGTGGCTCCATACATGGGGGAAGATTCGGTAAAGCCGTTTCTTACTTACGTTGGGAAATATGTCATTCTGCTGGCTCTTACCTCTAACAAAGGGGCTTCCGATTTTCAGTATGTAAAAGAAAATGATGAGCGGCTTTTTGAAAAGGTAATTAATACTTCAAAGGATTGGGGAACTGAGGAAAATATGATGTATGTGGTTGGTGCTACACGTGCTGAGATGCTTCAGGATATCCGGAAAATTGCTCCCAAACATTTTCTTTTGGTTCCCGGCGTGGGAGCTCAGGGCGGAAGTCTTGCCGAAGTTGCACGCAATGGTATGAATGAGCAATGCGGATTGCTGGTCAACTCTTCCAGGGGGATTATTTTTGCCGGTGATGGTGAGGATTTTGCTCAGAAAGCCCGTGCTGCTGCCACCGAGGTTCAGCAGGAGATGGCTTCTCTTCTCAAAGAGGGGTCACTCTTATAATTGAATTATTTCAGTTTTATTCGTAGCTTGCATTTTAGGCTGGGGTGCATCAAATTATTTGATGACCGGGATTTTTGTGTGGTTATATTCAAACCATCTTGAAAATCCGCAAAGCCTGTTGTTCTATGAATGAAGAGTTTCTCCAGTTTCTCTGGCAATATAAATATTATAAGCCGGGGATTTTTTTTACCGACCGGAACCAACAAGTGGAGGTAATTCATCCGGGATTGCCCAACTCCAACTCAGGACCCGATTTCTTCAATGCAAAAATTAAGCTGGATGATGTGTTGTGGGCCGGAAATGTAGAGATTCATGCCAATGCTTCAGATTGGTATAACCACAAACACCATTTGGATTCTCTTTATGACAATGTGGTACTGCATGTGGTGTTGCGCAACGATAAGGAGATTAAAAACAGTGCCGGCAGAGTAATCCCCTGCTGGGAGATGGAGATTCCTGAAAATATAATGAGTGAGTATCAGTCGCTCAGAAAACATCAGGGCTGGATTGCATGTGAGAACAAGATCAATAAGATTTCACGGTTCGAAATTGATGCATGGATCGAACGGATGTTGATAGAGAAGCTGGAGCAAAAAGTGTCAGGTATCGAGGCCCTTTTAGAAAACTCTCAAAACAACTGGCAGCAGGTCTTTTTTGTGGTATTGGCACGAAATTTCGGGTTTGGTCTCAATGGTGAACCATTTGAGCAACTGGCCCGACAACTTCCCTGGCAATATATTCAGAAAAATGCTGATTCACCGGTTAAACTGGAGGCTCTGATGTTAGGACAGGCAGGTTTTTTGGAGCTGATTTTGCATGAGGATAAATATGTACAGACGTTGGTGCGGGAATACCGCCTGTTGAAGCATAAATATGCACTTCAGCCAATGTCTGCACATCTGTGGAAATTTCTTCGGATGCGACCGGGTAATTTCCCGACGGTTCGTCTGGTTCAACTGGCAGCGCTTATTTCCGGAAATCCCTTTTTGTTTGATAAACTTTTATCGTGTGAAACACTCGCTGAAGCACGAAAATTACTGGCGGTTCAGCCCTCAGAATATTGGCATAATCATTATCGCCCGGGAGTTGAAAGTCCGCCCAAATCAAAGAAAACCGGGAGTCAGACCATTAATCTTATAATTATCAATACAGTTATTCCGATGCTTTTTGCATTTGGCAAATTGAGGGGTAATTTTGATTTGCAGCAAAGAGCCCTGGATTGGCTTTCGGAATTGCCGCCGGAAAAGAATAATATTGTGACCGGCTGGGCGAACCCTTCCATTGGAGTCAGCGCTTTGTCATCGGCTCAAAGTCAGGGATTGGTGTATCTGAAAAGAAATTATTGTGATCTCCGAAAGTGCCTGTCGTGCAGGTTGGGGCGCAATGTTTTGTCATTAAATTCAGAGTAAAGTTAAAAATTGGTTCGCTTTTTGTTATTTTCAAAAGTGTTAAAAAGTATTTATTTTGTATCATTGAACTCAAAACATCTTGTTATGAAATCTCGAATTTTAATTATTGCCGCGTTTTCTCTGATTCTGATGGGGGCCTTTTCTTCCTGTAAATCCAAGAAAAAAGTTACTGCCAAAAGTGAAATAGGAGATATTATCGAAGAACTACCTTGCGAAGACAAGGGGAAATCGGATAAGAATTTTTTCCGGGCCAGTGCTATGTCCACCAGTGCAGATCTGAGTCTGGCCAAGGAAAAAGCGCTCTTGCTGGCCAAGCAGCGCCTGGTGACTCTTATTAATTCCAATACCAAGTCGGTAACCGACAGGTATGTGAATGAGCGTGAAATTGGTGATGCTGCAGAATTTGAGCAGAAGTTTGAAAACATGACCCGCGAAGTTGCCGATGAAACCATCAACAACATAGTGGTTACCTGTGAGAAAGCAAGTGTTACTGAAGAGGGTAAATATCACGGTTTTGTGGCTATTGAGGTACATCGCGATGATGTATTAAAAGGAATTGACCGGAGAATTTCCAACGATGATAAATTGCAACTCGATTACGATAAGCAAAAGTTTCAGGAGATTTTTGAAGAGGAGATGGAGCAAATGGCCGAAGAGAGAGGGTATTGAGAATACGGGTTGAGGTTAAGAGAAATTTATGCGTGTAGATGCTCAACCTCAGTCTTTTTAATCTTTTGCCAGGCATTTGCAAAAAACTATAAACGACCTGTTTGCAGGTTTTTAAATTATTCCATATCTTTGCGGCCTATTTGTAAACCATATATTTAATTAGATCGTATGCATCTGACAAAAGAAGAAAAACAAGAGATCTTTGCGAAGTACGGGAAGTCGAATACTGACACTGGTTCACCTGAAAGCCAGATAGCATTATTTACCAACCGTATCGCACATTTGACCGAGCACCTGAAGGCTAATAAGAAAGACTTCAGCACCCAGTACGCACTTAAGAAGATGATTGGTAAGCGTCGAAACTTACTTGATTATCTTAAAGCAAAAGATATTGAAAAATATCGTGAGCTGATTAAGGATCTTGGGCTCCGCAGGTAGGTCAAAAAAGGATAGTATCAGAAAGGCAGTTCCCTCCCGGGAATTGCCTTTTTGTTTTTGTTTATCCTCGTTTTCAAGCACATTTTGAAAAAAAGTGATGTTTCCGGGCGATGGGTGGCAGATATTATCTATCTTTGGAGTTGATTAAGAGATTGTAAGAAAAATAGAAATTTATTTATGATTAAGCCGATTGAAAAAAGTATTGACCTCGGTGATGGAAGGTCAATTGTAATTGAAACTGGAAAGTTGGCCAAGCAGGCCGACGGATCGGTCGTTGTTAGAATGGGCAATACGTATTTGCTCGCTACCGTGGTTTCTGCTAAAGAAGCGAAACCTGATGTCGATTTTATGCCACTTTCTGTGGACTACAGAGAGAAGTATTCTGCCATAGGGCGTTTCCCCGGAGGTTTTCTTAAGCGGGAAGGTCGTCCTTCTGATTTCGAAATTCTTGTTTCGAGGTTGATTGACAGAGCTTTGAGGCCACTTTTCCCGGAGGATTATCATGCCGATACTTTTGTGAATGTGAGTCTTATATCTGCTGATAATGAAAGTGTCCCTGACTCTCTTGCCGGTCTTGCGGCCTCTGCTGCATTGACTATTTCCGATATTCCTTTCGCCGGACCTATTTCCGAAGTGAGGGTAGCTCGTGTTAACGGGGAATTGAAAATTAACCCTTCTGCATCAGAAATGAAAGAGGCCGATCTTGAAATAATGGTGGCCGCTTCGATGGATAATATTATGATGGTGGAAGGTGAGATGAAGGAGGTTTCTGAAGCTGAGCTTTTGGAAGCCATGAAATTTGCCCATGACGCCATCAAGGTACAGTGTGCAGCTCAGATTGAACTTGCCGAAATGGTCAACGTTACGAAACGTGAATATTCGCACGAAGTCAACGATGAGGAGCTGCGTAAAAAAGTTTGGGATGCTACTTATGAAAAGGCTCGTGAAGTTGCCCGTTCTGCAAATCCCAATAAGCATGAACGTCTGGACGGATTCGCTTCTATCGTTGATGAATTTATTGAGAGCAATTATGATGCAGAAGAGGACGAAATTCCTACCACTCTGATCAAAAAATATTTTCACGATGTGGAAAAAGATGCTGTTCGCCGGGTAATGCTGGATGAGAATGTTCGTCTTGATGGCCGGGCAATGGATGAAATTCGTCCCATCTGGTGTGAAGTGGATTGTATCCCCGGACCACATGGTTCAGCCATTTTTACTCGTGGAGAAACACAGTCTTTAACTACTGTTACCCTTGGTTCCAAACTGGATGAAAAACTGGTGGATGATGTACTCTACAAAGGGTATGACAGATTTTTATTACATTATAATTTCCCTCCTTTTTCTACCGGGGATGCCAAGCCTTACAGAGGTGTAGGCCGTCGTGAGATAGGACATGGTAACCTGGCTCACAGAGCTCTTAAAGGGATGTTGCCCGATGAAACACCTTATGTGATCAGGGTTGTCTCTGACATTCTGGAATCAAATGGTTCTTCATCTATGGCCACCGTTTGTGCCGGTACAATGGCTTTGATGGATGCCGGTATCCCTTTCAAGAAGCCTGTTTCGGGTATCGCTATGGGATTGATTACCGATAAGGACAGTGATAAGTATGTGGTGCTTTCAGATATCCTTGGCGACGAGGACCACCTTGGAGACATGGACTTCAAAGTTACCGGTACCGTTGATGGTATTACTGCTACCCAGATGGACATAAAAGTGGACGGATTGTCGTATGAAGTGCTGGAAAAAGCACTTGAACAGGCTCGTCGCGGACGTCTTCACATTTTGGATAAAATCACTGAAACCATCAGTGAGCCACGTGAAGACTATAAACCACACGCTCCTCGTATTGTTACCCTGAGGATTCCTAAGGATATGATTGGTGCTGTAATCGGACCAGGTGGAAAGATTATTCAGGAAATTCAGGCCGAAACCAATACCAGTATCTCCATCGACGAAGATGAGAAGAATGGTATTGTAGGTATTTCTGCCAGCGATAAGGATGCTATTGATAAGGCATTGAACCGTATCAAAGGCATTGTTGCTGTCCCAGAGGTAGGCACCGTTTACACCGGAAAAGTAAAATCGATTGTTCCTTTTGGTGCATTTGTGGAAATTCTTCCCGGAAAAGACGGTTTGTTGCATATTTCTGAAATTGAGTGGCGTCGTCTCGAAAAAGTGGAGGATGTTCTCAAAGAAGGAGATATGGTTGAGGTGAAACTGATTGACGTGGATCAGCGTTCAGGTAAACTGAAGCTGTCCCGTAAAGTATTGCTTCCCCGCCCCGAGCGTAACTAGTGTTTGTCTATAAAGTCCAATTTCTGCGTTGTTGCTCAAAATCTAAATTCTCATCCCGATTGTGCTTTTTGTTGGTTTTTTGTTTAAAACCTTACAAAAGCTACTTCGGGACTGCGGTTTAGATTTTTCACACGCCTTGAATGTGAACTTTCTAGTTCAAACACGTGAGAAACGCTTAGTTTATGGACGGACACTAATTAATCGGATTAATTTGAGGGTTCAATTGGGTTGAATTTTCAAAATATCAACAAATCCCCGGTGGAATATGTTATTCCATCGGGGATTTTGTATTTTTAGCCTGCTTTTTAATCCGGGATAGTCCCCTGTTTGTTTTGCTGAATAATCAATAATTTTAAACTATGAGCCGCTACCGAACGATTCAACAGTGGTACGATATTTTGAGCAGTCGTCTTAAAGGTGCCCCGCGCGAGAGTATTAGATTTTATAGTCTTGAGGCTTTCCCGAGGCTGATGCATCATCTTGAAACGCATAAAACTGAATGCGAAGTTTGCCGTCGTCACTTTGAAACACTTGATGAGATGAGTTTTGAGCTGGGACAATGGATGAAAACAGATGCCCCTGAGATGGTAAATTTTCAGGCCGAACTGGAAGATAGCGTCCGTCATTTGCGTTCTGATCATAAAGTTTTTCCCAAAGGTTTGTGGTTGTCACGTTTTGTCTTGATGGGTATTCTGGTTGGAATCCTCGGGGCCTTGATAACCATTGTGGTGGTTGCCGGGGTTGTTATCGGGGGCGTACTTCTTACCGGTGCTTTTATTGGTATGATGGTGGGGTGGATAGCCGGTAAAAACAAAGAAAGAAAAATTAAAAAACAGAATCGTCTTTATTAATCGGTTACACCAGTATAAAATCTAAAAAAAATGAACTATCGAATTCTAATTGTGTCACTGCTTGCTATGGCAACATTATTTTCCTGTAAGGATAAAGGTCCTGATACTCCGGAATATCCGGAAACTAAAAAAGTAGATACGGTGGATGTTTACTACGGAACAGAGGTTCCCGATCCTTATCGCTGGCTGGAAGATGATCAGTCGGAAGAGACGAAGGATTGGGTTCAGCGTCAGGTAAAGGTTACCAATAAGTATCTGAGCGAAATTCCCTTTCGGGACAGGCTTAAAGAGAGACTTACGGAGGTCTGGAATTATGAAAAACAGGGAACGCCTGTTCGTAAAGGGAAGTATTGGTTTTTTATGCGTAACAACGGCCTGCAAAACCAATATGTTGTATATGTGAAAGAGGGGGAAGACGGAGAAGAACGGGTTCTGCTCGATCCCAATAAATTATCCGATGACGGAACGGTAGCTTTGTCGGATTATGCAGTTTCTGAAGATGGAACTTATATGGCCTACTCCATTTCACGAGGTGGTTCCGACTGGCGTGAAATTTATGTATTGGATGTGGCAACCGGAGAACAACTGGATGATCACCTGGAGTGGGTTAAATTTTCCGGTATTTCCTGGATGGGAGAAAAGGGGTTTGTTTACAGTCGTTATGATGCCCCCGCTCAGGGAGAAGAGTTGACGAATGTGAATGAATTTCAACAGGTTTATTATCATCAGATTGGCGATGAGCAATCCCAAGATGAATTAATCTACAAAGATCCTGTAAATGCGTTGCGTAATTTTACTGCAGAAGTGGATGATGACAATAAGAACATTGTTCTTTCGGGAAGTGAATCAACCAGCAATAACTCATTCTTAATCAGAGAATGGAACAGTGAGGAGTGGGCGGTTGCCGATACATCATTTGAAAACAACACCGTTTATTTGGGGACGGTAAACGGAAAGTATTGGGTTCTGACTGATTTTGATGCTCCACGTTACCGGGTAATGGCCATCAATCCTGAAAATCCGGCAATTGATCTATGGGAGGAAGTGGTTGCTGAAAAGGGAGACGTGCTGAACGGCGTTGCTCTTTCAGAAAACTACGCTGTTGCTCATTATATGGTGGATGCCGAATCCAAGCTGTTGGTCTTTGATTTTTTCGGTAAAGAGTTGTATGAGATTGAGTTGCCCGGAAGAGGTTCAGTGGGAGCTTTACGCACCACTCGCGAAGACGATGAATTGTTTTACTCCTTTGATTCATATAATGTCCCGGGGCAGGTTATTGACTTTAATCTGGAAACCAGAGAGAGTGACATAATCTTTGAGCCGGAAGTTGATTTTGACGGAGACAACTATGAAACCAGACTGGTGTTCATTGAAGCTGAAGACGGAGCTCAGGTGCCATTGCACATTGTCCATAAAAAAGGTATTGAACTCGATGGCAATAATCCTCTGATGCTTTACGGATACGGCGGCTTTAATGTAGTTTATTCTCCCGGATTTGATGTGCGGCTCATTCCCTGGCTTGAAAACGGCGGCGTTTATGTAAATGCGCACATCCGTGGTGGAGGAGAGTATGGAGAAGACTGGCATCAGGGCGGGACAAAGTTGAATAAACAACGTGTATTTGATGATTTTATCCTTGCTGCCGAGAAAGTGATTGAGATGGGTTATACCAATGCAGATAAAATTGCCATCCGTGGGGGCTCCAATGGTGGTTTGTTGCTCGGAGCAGTGGTGAATCAAAGGCCTGAACTGTTCCAGGTTTCTTTGCCTGCAGTAGGTGTAATGGATATGCTTCGATATCATAAATTTACTATTGGCTGGGCCTGGGCCGGAGATTACGGTCGCAGCGATGAGAGCGAGGAGATGTTCCGTTATTTATACGGATACTCGCCCGTTCATAATATCAAATCTGGGGTAGATTATCCTGCTACTCTTGTTTTTACTGCTGATCATGACGACCGTGTAGTACCTGCACATTCGTTTAAGTACATTGCTACCCTGCAGGAAAAATACAAAGGAGAGAATCCCGTGCTTATCAGAATTGAAACGAAAGCAGGTCATGGAGCAGGAAAACCGGTTTCCAAACAGATCGAGGAGGTTGCCGATATGTATGCATTTACATTTTACAATATGGGGCTGGAACCATATAATTGGTAAACAGGGATTAAAAAACCATGAAATACTTTATTTTGTCAGCAAAAAAACTTATTATTGTAAATAGTCTTTGTAAAAGAGAAAATTTGTATTGTTTGATAACAAAAAAATCTTTGCAAAAAGACACTGCAACCAGAAAAGGGTAATCGGTCCGAAACTATTACCGCTATTGGGCTTAAAAACAAGAATGACCTATCGGTAAGTTTTGGTTTATGTTAGATATTCATTGGCGAAAAAGAGATGAATTTTGTCCAATGTAAATATTCTTCTTTGTGTCAGGTTATTTTTTTGTTGAAAAACTTCTACGATTGGCTATATTTGCATTAAATCGTGTTTGAAGTGTTTCATTTATTAAAAACATTCCTAAATTTGTATAGAAGATAGGATTTATTCAAGAACAAATAATTCGGTTAACATTATGAAAAGAACAAGGATCAATCTTTTTGCGACTGTTGCACTTGCTGCTTTGCTGGCCAGCTGCTCCGGTCTGGATAAGATGAAAGACAATGCACCAGACATTAATTATACTGTGACTCCTGAGGTTTTGGAAGCACACGGTGGTCAGGTGCCCGTAACCATTAAGGTGCAAGTGCCTGGTGGCTACTTCGATAAGAAAACTGAAATTACTGCAACTCCTGTATTGGTTTATGACGGAGGCGAAACTGCTTATGCTCCTTACCAGTTGCAAGGCGAGAGCGTAGATGGTAATGCTAAGGTTATTTCTTATGCCAATGGTGGTCAGTTTACTTATGAAGGAACTGTTGACTACAACGACAACATGAGAGTTTCTGATCTCGTTGTCAGGGTTACTGCTACCCGTGGTGGTTCATCTATAGACTTTGAGCCGGTAAAGATTGCTGAAGGTGTTATTTCAACATCTCAATTGCTTGGCAAAAAAGGTGCAATGGCTGCCCTTGGAGAAGATAACTTCCAGCGCGTAACTCCCGAGGTTGGCGAAGCTGATATTCACTATCTGATTCAGCGTTCAAATGTTCGTAACTCAGAGTTGAGAAACGAAGACATTAAAGCTCTTTCAGAATTTGTGAAGGCTGCCAAAGAGGCTGACAACAAAGAATTTAAAGGAGTGAATATTTCTGCTTATGCTTCTCCTGACGGACCAATTGATTTGAACACTCGTTTGGCAGGTGATCGTGAAGCTTCAGCTAAAAAATACCTGGAAGGTGCTTTGAAGAAAGCCGGTGTTGAGGATGTTACTGCCGAAGATTTCTTCGAATTGCGTAACACTCCCGAAGACTGGGAAGGATTTAAGGCATTGGTAGAAAAGAGCGACATCGAAGATAAAGATGTTATTTTGAGAGTTCTTTCTACACACAATGATCCTGAAGTTCGTGAGTCAGAAATTAAAAACATGGCTGCTACCTATAAGGTACTTGCTGATGACATTCTTCCTGAATTGCGTCGTGCCAAATTGAATGTAAATGTAGAGGTTATCGGAAAATCTGATGATGAGATTTCTGAGTTGGCTGTTTCTTCTCCTGAAGAATTGAAACTCGAGGAAATTCTTTATGCTGCTACATTGACAGACAATCTGGAAGAGCAACTGGCTATTTACAAATCTGCTTTAGAGCAGCATTCAAATTGCTGGAGAGCTCAGAACAACATTGGTGTAGTTCTGATGAAGCAGGGTGATGTTGATGGTGCAAAAGTTGCCTTCGAGAAAGCCAATGAGATGAAAGCCAATGAGCCTGTGGTTTTGAATAACCTTGGTGTAATTGCTCTTTATGAAGACGACGTTGAGGCTGCTAAAGAATACTTTGATTCAGCTGCCGGTGCCGGTGCTGCTCTTGACAACAATCTTGGTGTATTGGCCATTTACAATGGTAACTACGACGAGGCTGTTCGTTACTTCGGTAACAGCAACAACTGCAACGCTGCTTTAGCTAAAATTCTTAACGGTAACTATGACGCTGCTTTGGCTACCTTGAATGCCAATGACGCTGAAGTAGGGACCAAGTACTATTTGAAAGCAATTATTGGTGCTCGTCAGAATGACACTGATATGTTGTTTGAAAATCTTGACAAAGCCGTTGAATTGGACGCTTCTCTGAAAGAAGTTGCTGCTTCCGATATGGAATTTGCACGCTACTTTGAAGATGCTTCTTTCAAAGAAATTGTACAGTAAGCATAAGGTTTTTAACCTTTGAGATAAAAAAAAAGGCTGCCGGATGGCAGCCTTTTTTTGCTTATAAATGGGGAAAATTGTCTGTTTTTTTGCCCGATTGCATCGACGCTGATCAGACAATCAGTAATCCTTTGATGTGAGAACCCATTTTTTTGACAACTCCCAAAGCACGATTCCTGCCGAGACAGAAACGTTGAAGGAGTGCTTGGTTCCGAATTGCGGAATCTCCAGACATTGGTCACACCGGTCTATTACTTTCTGATCAACACCTTTCACTTCATTGCCCAGAATAACTGCATATTTTTGTTGCGTATCTGTTTGAAACTCTTCCAAAGGGGTGCTTTTCTCCACTTGTTCAATTCCGAGAAGTAAATAACCATTGCTTTTCAACTTTTCTATGGCCTCTGTTGTTTCATTAAAGTACTGCCATTTTACAGAATCTTCAGCCCCAAGGGCCGTTTTGTGAATTTCCTTGTGGGGCGGAGTGGACGTGATACCGCAGAGGTAAACGGCCTCCAGCCGGAATGCATCTGAAGTGCGAAAGATGCTGCCAACATTATGAAGACTCCTGACATTGTCTAATACGACAATTATTGGTGTTTTGGGTGATTCTTTGAATTGCTGAACAGAAATTCTGCCCAGTTCATTGAGCTTTAGTTTTCGCATTTTTTTAAGGGACAAAATTAGAGATTCTCTTTTAGTCAAACGAATTAATTGAACGTTTAACCATAGTTTTCACAAAAAAATCTACAATATGAATATTCATGAGTACCAGGCAAAGGCAATTCTTAAACAAAATGGTGTTAACATACAGGAAGGCTTAACAGCAGAAACTGCCGACGAAGCAGTAGCGGCAGCCAAAGAGCTTCAAAAGCAAACCGGAACCGGTTGGTGGGTGCTGAAAGCTCAGATTCATGCAGGAGGAAGAGGTAAAGGTGGAGGTGTAAAGCTGGCCAAGAGCCTGGATGAAGTTCATCAACTGGCAACCGAGATGATTGGTATGCAACTGGTCACGCATCAGACAGGCCCTGAAGGGAAAAAGGTCAGAAAGATTTTAATTGCTCAGGACGTATATTATCCTGGTCCCTCAGAGAAGAAGGAATACTATATGAGTGTTCTGCTAAACAGGGAAACCGGAAAAAATACCATCATGTACTCTGCCGAGGGGGGTGTTGATATTGAGGAAGTAGCCGATAAAACTCCCGAACTCATTTTTAAGGAAGAGATTGACCCGGGTACAGGAGTTTTGCCTTTTCAGGCCCGTAAAATTGCCTTTAACCTTGGTTTGGAAGGTCAGGCGTTCAAAGAGATGACCCGGTTTGTTGCTGCACTCTATCGTGCCTATGTAGCTGTTGATGCCTCTCTTTTTGAAATCAACCCGGTTCTTAAAACCACCGACGATAAGATTATGGCTGTTGATGCCAAAGTGAATCTTGATGACAATGCATTGTTCAGACACCCTGATCTGGCTGATATGCGTGACCTGAATGAAGAAGATGCCACTGAAACCGAAGCCGGCAAAAACAACCTTAATTTTGTGAAATTGGATGGTAACGTGGGGTGTATGGTCAATGGTGCCGGTTTGGCTATGGCCACTATGGATATCATAAAACTGTCAGGTGGAGAACCAGCCAACTTTCTGGATGTAGGAGGTGGTGCCAATGCCGAAACCGTAGAGGCAGGGTTGAAGATTATTTTGTCGGATCCGGCGGTGAAAGCGGTGTTGATAAATGTTTTTGGTGGCATTGTTCGTTGTGACAGAGTGGCTTCCGGTGTTGTTGAGGCATACAAAAACCTTGGAAATATCAAGGTGCCCGTTATTGTACGATTGCAGGGAACCAATGCAGAAGAGGGTAAAGCCGTCATTGATAACTCCGGATTGAAAGTTCGGTCGGCTATAACTCTTAAAGAGGCGGCAGATATTGTAAAGGAAGTGGTTTAAGTCGATGTAGGGGGTTGATGTTCGGATTTGCCGAACATCAACCCCCTACAATTTATTTTCACCCAGCAGAGTGCTCTTAATACAAATGTAGCTGAGCAATCTCAATTTTCATACCGGGGGGTATTAATTATTTTTTACCAGTTAACTTTTGATCTTCTTACGGGCATTGTCATACAACGCGCGCCACCGCCTCCACGGGGCAGCTCTGAGCCTTCGATGGTAATTACATATTTCTCGTAATCGGAAAGATCTGTTTTGTTGCTGATTACATCTGCTGCTTTGATAATGGCAAATCCTGCCTGATTTAAGGCTTCCAGAGTGTGCACGTTTCTGGCATAACCGATTAATTTCCCGGGACCATGAGCAAAGAAATTTGCCCCACTGTGCCACTGTTCCCGCTCCTGTTGCCACAAATCTGTTCCTCCACAGGGGACCGGCTTCAGATCCATACCGAGGCTTTTCAGACATTGAAGTAAGCCCGGTTGCCTGGATATTTCTTTTACCACACCGTTTTCGATGGTCATAAGTATGGTGGCATAGGAATTCTCCTGGCGCAGCAGAGGTTCATATATCATGCAGGTATCCCTGTCCAGCAGGGTAAATATCATATCCAAATGGATGAACGATTCAGGGGATTCGGGAAGTTGTTGCACCACAATGTGCTTCTTCCCTTTTTGTGTCTTGATTTGTTCTGCCAGAAAATCAATGCCCTGTGTTGAGGTTCTGGTGCCGTTGCCGATAATCAGGATATCATCCCGGGCAATGAGTACATCTCCCCCTTCAATAAAAGTTTCTGTGCCCACATGCCAGGTGTTCATCGGGTTGATGATGGAGGTCTTGAAATGTGGTGAATAGTTGAAAATGGCATCCATGATAATAGATTCCCGTTCTCTTACTTTATTGGCCATTTTGGAGATCATTACCTGGTTGTAAACGGTAACAGAAGCATCCCGGGTGAAGAAGAAGTTATGCAATGGTCGCAGGGCATACCTCTCATCTGAAAGGAATGTGGTAAGGGAATCGCGCTTCAGGGCAACGCCCTCGATGAGTTGTGCGGCCAGCTCTTTATTGTTGAGCGAAAGCAAATCTTCTTTAATGTTGAGCACTTTTTCATGGGTGCAGATGCGTTCAATAAGGGAAACTTTGATGTCGGGGTCAATAAGAATTTCTGTTAGTAAGTCTTTGACCTGGAATGTTTTTGATACCTTGTTCAGCACACCGCTGAGTTGCTGATACTCTTCAATGGCTACCGGTAGATTCAGAATGTCACTGTAGAGTGCGCGCTCGGCGTTACCTGGGGTCATGTTTTCTACCTCAGGCCCTGGTGTGTGCAGTATTACAGCTTCTAAATTTCCTATTTCGGAAGTTACATGGGGAACTATTGGGGTGCTACTCATACGAGAAATGCTTTTTGTTTGTATTTCAGTGGTTTATTGTAGTTGTTCCGGTTTTTTAGAAATGTTCTTACAAATCAACGATTGTTTGGTTATAGGTGTTCAATCGAATGCAATTTAGTGAATGTTTTGGGAAAAAAATCTGATTTTTTCCCAACCCCTAAAATGATAAAAGGCCGGAGGAAATCCGGCCTTTTATGGAATATTGGAATAATTAAATGTTTTCGTCTTTGAAACGTCAATGGTTAAATAGCGTCTGTCTCAACGACCTTTCCAAGAATGTCGGAATAGGGAACCAGCAAGTAGTTTTTGCCTTCAAACTCCAGTTCCGTACCTGAGAATTCTTTGTAAAGGACCGTATCGCCGACGGATATTTCAGCATTGTCGATGTTGCTGATTCCGGCAACTTTCCCGGTTTTTTCTTTGGTTTTTGCGCTGTCCGGAATAATAATTCCCGAAGCAGTGGTCTGCTCTGAGCTTTCTTCCGGAAGCTCAAGCAATACATTCTGATTGATTGGTTGTAACTCCTTCATTGTTTATTTATTTTAGTTATTATGCATTGATGCCTAAAAGGCTGTTTATTCTGTTTCTGTCGAATCCAACGACTACCTGGCCGTCAATTAAACTTTGCGGCACTCCTTGCTGACCACTTCTTTTTACCATCTCAGTGGCGGCTTTCTCATCTTTGCTTACATCGATGTCCCTGAATTGTATTTGATTGTTCTTCAGGTAATCTTTTAAAGTTCTGCACCACGAACAAGTGGGAGTGGAATAGACAATTACCTGTTTTTGTTTCTTTTCCCCTTCGGCGTTGCCAGTAATGGAAAGAGGGTTGAAAAATGCTTCCAAAGCCGCCTCCTGATGACAACCTTTCAGGTAACGTGCCGGCACCCCTCTTTTGAATTCAATGAGGGTAGGAGCCGAGGTGATATTGTATTCGGGATGAACATCTCTTACTTCAGCCACGTTTACCGAAAATACTGTTGATGCATTCTCCGGCTTCATTGCATCGAGGTTTGTCAATGCACAGTCGCTTTGTTCTGATCCCATTTTGTAAATCAGTAAAAAGAGATCGGGATTTGATTTCAGTTGTTCTTTGAAATCCTGGAGTGATGTAACAGAAATATGGTTCATTTTTTCAATAAATATATTAATATCTACAAAAATACATAAATCCATAAATCAGAAATAGTGCCAATTTTGGAGGGTTGTCAAAATGTCAGTTTCGCTGTTTTGAGTTTTTGTGTTATTTTGTGAGAAGATATAACCATTGAGGGCTGATCTGCCAGGGATAAATGATTGTAACTTAAAAAACATTGAGAATGAGTAAAAAGTATATTGGAGCCCATGTGAGTGCTGCCGGTGGCGTAGAGAATGCTCCGGTTAATGCTAAGGAAATAGGAGCTACCGCCTTTGCATTGTTTACCAAAAACCAGCGTCAGTGGAAATCCAAACCACTTACAGAGGAGAGCATTAGTAAGTTTAAAAAGAACTGCGATGATCTGGGATTTTCACCCCGTCATATATTGCCGCACGACAGTTACCTTATTAATTTGGGACATCCTGAGAAAGCCGGGATTGAAAAATCACGGGAAGCTTTTCTTGATGAGATGCAACGATGTGAGCAGTTGGGGTTGGAATTGCTGAATTTTCATCCGGGAAGTCATCTTAAAAAGATTTCTGAAGATGAGTGCCTCCAAAGGGTTGCAGAATCGGTGAATATCGTGCTGGAAAAAACAAATGGAGTGACGGCCGTGATCGAGAATACCGCCGGTCAGGGTTCTAATGTGGGTTACCGGTTTGAGCATCTGGCACGAATTATTGAGTTGGTGGACGATAAATCCCGCGTTGGGGTATGTATTGATACCTGTCATGGCTGGGCCGGCGGATATGATTTTTTGTCAGATGAAGGTTACGAGAAGAGCTGGACTGCATTTGAAGAACTTGTCGGGTTGGAGTATTTGAAGGGGGTGCATCTGAATGATGCCAAAAAGGATGTGGGAAGTAAGGTGGATCGTCATGCCAGCCTCGGGGATGGTTATATGACCAATAAAACTTTTGAGCGAATGATGAAAGATGATCGTTTCAATGACATTCCGATAATTTTGGAAACGCCTGATCCTTTGCGGTGGCCCGATGAGATCAAATGGCTCAGAGAGAAGGCCGGTCTTTGATTTTTTTGATTGTAAATTAGTTAATGCCAGCAGGCAATGAAAGATTAGTGTAAAGAGTTTTAATAGAACGAACTAAAATTTTTGATGAAGGTTTTCTTTTTTCAAGGCAATCTTTACAGCCATAGCCATCCCTACGGCGGAAAAGGTTAACGAAGAAAAAAGGAAACCAGCGTAAAAATTAGTTCGGGATATTAAGATTCTTTACACTGGTTCGGTAAGCTTTTTGCATATCAGATATGTAAAGATTGTTTTTAAATGGTTGATTGGAGAAGATATTTTGTGTTGGCAACACTTATTCTCGTGCTTGTTACTTCCGGATTTGCTCAGAATGTGCGCACGGAAGAGATGGCAGGTAAGGAAGTGTATCTTCTTGAATCAGAAATTGTGAAAGGTGATACCATTCCGCACATTGTTTTACGTGAAGTAAAGGTTGTTCCCGACTGGAAGTTCAGGAATAAACGTGAGCGAAGGACTTATAACCGTTTGGTAAAGAATATAAAAATAGCTCTTCCATATGCAAGAGTTGCGGCTCACAAACTGAACTCGATAAATGCAGAGCTGGCCCTTATTGAACGGGAGAAAGAGCGTAAAGAATTTCTGAAAGAAGCCGAAAAAGAGTTGTTCAATGAATTTGAAAAGCCTTTGCGGAAACTCACCTTTTCCCAGGGACGTATGCTTATTAAGCTGATTGACCGCGAAACAGGTGATACCAGTTATAATCTGATAAAAGAATATAAAGGCGGGTTCTCCGCATTTTTCTGGCAGTCGGTGGCCCGCTTGTTTGGCTCCAATCTGAAGGATGAATATGATGGTGAGAGAGAAGACCGAATGATTGAACACATCATCATTATGATTGACAACGGGATGTTGTAACGATTTTATTTAGTGTTTGTCCATAAAGTACCATATACTGCGTTACGCTTGCCCGAAAATTCCTCATTTACTCAAGTAAACTGCAGATTTTCGGGCTTTGCAAGCCCCCGAAGAAAAATCGGGGCAGGCATTGTAACTGGCACTTTCTTGACAAAAACATGACCAGAAACAAATATTGCTTAGTTTATGGACGGACTCTATTTAATCGGAAGTTTGTAAGGCAAAAGGCAAAAAAACACCCGGCTATTGGTCGGGTGTTTAATCTTTAATTCAATTAATCCAGCATCTTAAATACGGCCTTAACCACATTTTCTGCTCCTTCGGCAATCTGGGTGATTTTTGCATCCAGCATATAGCATGGAGTGGTTGCAATTTTAAGGTTTTCGTCAATAACCACTTCACCATGTGTGGTATTCACATGTGTGGCCCCCATGGCTTGAATGGCATCAGCAGTGCCCTGATCGGAACCAATGGTCATTTTGGCCTTTCCGAATATTTTGGCCAGAATAACGGGAGAAATGCACAAGGCTCCAATGGGCTTCCCATCTTTATTGATGTCCAAAATGGCTTTTTCCACCTCTTTGTTTACAGTAGATTCAGGCCCGTCAAAAGCAAAAGAACTCAGGTTCTTTGCTGCTCCAAATCCACCCGGAAGCATCAGCGCATCAAAGTCTGCTGCATTGAACCCGCTTAAAGGTTTTATGTTGCCCCGAGCAATGCGGGCAGACTCAATTAAGACATTGCGTTTCTCATCCATTTCATCACCCGATATGTGATTTATTACATGGTGCTGTTCCACATCTGGAGCAAAAATTTCATATTCTGCACCGGCATTTTCAATGGCCCAAAGTGTGAAAACGGATTCATGAATCTCTGCGCCATCAAACACTCCGCAGCCTGACAGTATTACTGCAATTCTCTTTTTTTCAGACATATTTTTTTCTATTTTGGTGATCATCAGGAATGACTAATTTAAAATTTTTTGGTCCTTTATGCAAAGTCATTTGTTATGGAAAAAATGAGGATGTTTTTAGGCATAGGGCTGGACGAAATTCCTTCGTTAAAAGATTGGATAGCTATCCTACAAAGGGAGGGGTACGGAGATCAGTTGAGATGGACCCGGCCTGCTCAATGGCACATCACGGTTAAGTTTATTGGAGATTTTTCTGTGTCAGAAATTCCGGAGCTTGCCGGAAAGCATAGGAATGGTTTTAGCCAAAATGCGGGGGGGCAAATGGTTGTGGAAGGTGCCGGATTTTTTGGGTCGCTTCGGTCACCCAAAGTTTTGTGGGCAGGCGTGGAAAAGAGCGACTGGCTGGGTGGTTTGAATAAAATTGCGGAGAATGTTTGCCGTGAAGCAGGCATCCCGATAAGTCCAAAGGCGTTTAACCCTCATCTTACACTGGCCCGAATAAGAAATATTAAGAGTCCGGAGAGATTGATAAATGAAGTCGAAGCTCATGAAAACACCCGGTGGTGTCAGCAGCAGGTGCAGGAGGTTATTTTGTACAAAAGTGAATTAACGCAGGATGGGCCTGTGTATTCGGTTTTAGACAGATTTGAATTGAAAAAAAAGGTTGATTCCCAATTGCATTGAAAATCAACCTTTTTATGTTTTTTGATCGCTCTTTCCCTGTGGAAGAGATAGAACAATCGCTCTGCTTAGTGCCCGTCTATGAAGTCGGGAAGGTTTCTGGCTGGATCTGTGTCTGTTCAGAAAGTGCCAGTTACAAGGCTTGCGAAGTCCGAAAATACGGAGTTTACTTTTCGTAAATGATTACTTTTCGGACAAGCGTAACGCAGTAAATGGTACTTTATGGACAGACACTTAGCAGGTGTTATTTTACAAAAACCTTGAATTCCCAAGGTTGAAGCAACAATCCGTTCACTGGCAGTGTTGCATCTTCACCTGAAAAATATTCTGTAAAAGTACCTTCAGGACTGTTTTCCACAAATGCGGAAACTGAACTCTCTGAAAAATTGAACAAGGCTACAACGGTGTTTTCACCTTTTTGTCTGGAGAAACAGAATAGAGATTCTGCATCATTGGTATCAATTATCTCCAGGTCACCTCCAAACTCGCCGTTCCACAAGGCGGGATTGTCAGACTTTAACCGGGTCAGAGTCTTATAGAACTCAGTCATTTCTTCTCCACCGGTCCAGTCGATCTGATCTTTTTCAAAAAACTCGAGTTGTTTGCTGAGACCAACCTCCTGACCTGAATAAATCAAAGGCATTCCTTCCACTACAAAAGTCAGGGCAGCCATGGTTTTTGTGGCATCTCCCATTCGTTCCCAAACAGTACCGTTCCAGCTGTTTTCATCATGATTGGTGGTAAACTGCATAGGCCAGGTTCCTGAAGGATAAAGGGTGTCAATTTTCTGGAAATATTCAGCCACATGGGTGGCATTTTGTTCGTTTTGGGCTACTTTGTTCATAATGTGATGAAAAGACCATCCGTAGTTGGCATTGAATGCGTTTTCAAGCAATGAGATCTCTTCTTCGTCTTCAGCCAGCATCCATACCGGTTTCACGGCTTCAATGGCAACCCGCGCATCTTCCCAGAAGTCCACCGGTACCATTCCGGCCACATCGCACCGATAGCCGTCAATATTGGCTTCCTCCACCCAGAAAGTGAGCGCATCGGTCATGGCTTTACGCATCTCCTGGTTGCTGTAATCCAATCCGGCAACATCGGTCCAGTCCTCCACCGGAGCAATGATTTCACCATCTTCATTGTGCAGATACCATTCGGGGTTGGTCTCTGTCCACGGATGATCCCATGCAGTATGATTGGCCACCCAGTCGAGAATCAGGTGCATGTCCATATCATGTGCTTTTTTCACCAGGGCTTTAAAATCTTCCATGGTTCCGAATTCCGGATTAATGGCTTTGTAATCTTTGATGGAATAATAAGATCCCAGTGTTCCTTTTCTGTTCTTTTCACCAATGGGATGAACCGGCATCAGCCAGAGAATGTCAACACCCAGTTCTTTAAGGCGGGGAAGATGTTCTGCAAAGGCATTGAAGGTTCCTTCTTCGGTGTATTGACGAATGTTTACTTCATAAATCACGGCATCCTTGCTCCACTCGGGAAGTGGGCTGTTGCTGCTATATTCGTGGGAAGCCTCCTGTGAGGAGTCTTTTTGAGAAGCGTTCTGACAGGATGAAATCAGAAACAGAACGGCCAATAAAAGGCTGATGGTTTTTAAATTTTGCATATTATTGATGTATAAGGCATGTTTAATTATTATGAATGTGGTAGCTTCGTTTTTGGATGAAGACGAAGCCCCACATTCACAAATTACAGGGATTTAATAAAAAACCGGAATAAAACAACCGGAAAATACTTTGTGAAAGCAACAGAAAGACTTGTCAGCCTCTCTGTTGCGGTGTTTCACGGAACAGATATTAACCTGGTTTTTAAAACAGTCAGGCTAATTTAATTCAATAATTCTTGCTGATTTGGCAGGTACTTCGAAATTGTCAAAACTTACTGCCTTACCTGTTATGATGTCTTTCCCTTCAGAATATTTTGAAAGGATTTCGTTGAAGCGGTCGCCATTTACAGTCCGGTTCTCGTCATTGGAATTGTTGAGCAGCACCATCACTGCCTGATCATCCAAATATCTGAAATAGACATAAACATTGTTTTCCGGAACAAAATGAAGCGTTTTTCCATGATGAATGGCTTCACTGTTTTTGCGATAGTTCAGAATTTTGGTCAGATAATCGAGGATTTCGTTCTGATCATCTGTCCGTCCTTCGCGCGTAAATGCGTTCACTTCATCGCCTTCCCATCCTCCGGGAAAATCATGACGAATATGTGCATGACCTTCGTAACCGTTGCCGTCCATCAGCAGTTCTGTGCCATAATACCATTGTGGGATTCCCCGAACGGTGGCAAAAAAGGCGGTGACCATCTTCATACTTCTGAGATCGTTGTTCAGAACATTGTATATGCGTCCTACGTCATGATTTTCAGGGAACACCATCAGGTTGTTGATATCGGGGTACAGGTGGTCGTTGGCCAGGACATCGTACAATCGCATGAGTCCGTCGCTCCAGCCTCCTCCTTTTTCGTTGAAGGCAACATGCATGGCATCCATCAGGGGAAAGTCCATGATGCTTTTGAGGTGGGAATTAAAACCGTCGCTATTGGGAAAATCTTTTTGCCAGTAGCAAAGTTTGGCAGCTTCACCAATCCATGCTTCTCCCACAATATTGAAATTGGGATATTCCAGGTTGATGCGTTTGTTCCATTCTGCCATTCCATGCTTATCGGGATAGGGATAAGTGTCCTGACGGATGCCCTGCAGGCCGGCGTATTCTATCCACCAAATGCTGTTCTGAATCAGGTAATTGAGCATTAAGTCGTTTCTCAGATTCAGGTCGGGCATAGATGTGTCAAACCATCCTTCGGTAGCCAGTTTAACGTCGGCTTTTGAAGCATTGGGGTCGGAAATGGTTGACAGTCTGTAGTTTGATCTTACAAAACTATCGTAGTTGATCCAGTCATCCGACGGCAAATCTTCCATCCACCAGTGTTTGCTTCCACAATGGTTGAAAATCATATCCTTGATGACTTTGAGCCCTTTTTCGTTGGCTTTCTCAACCAGCTGGCGGTACTCTTCATTTGTCCCGTAGCGCGCATCTATTTTGTAATAGTTGGTGGTGGCATATCCATGGTAAGATGATTCGGGTTGGTCATTTTCCAGCACCGGATTAAGCCAGATGGCAGTGAAGCCCATATCTGCAATATAATCCAGGTGGTCCATGATTCCCTGAAGGTCACCTCCGTGACGGCCATAAGGTGCCTCGCGGTCTGCTTCTTCGAGCATTCCGGCAACATTGTCATTTTCGGGGTTGCCATTGGCAAAACGATCGGGCATCAGCAGGTAAACCGCATCGGCGCTTGTGAATCCCTGACGAAGAGCCGAGCCTTTTTCCCGTTCGTTCAACTCCAGGACCATGGTTTTTCTGATCTTTTTACCATCAGAAAAATTTAGTTCCACCTTACCCGGTTTGGCATCTTCATCGATCAGTAGATCTATAAACAGGTAGTTGGGGTTTTCAACGGCAGTGATCCGTTCAATGGAAACTCCCTTGTAATCGACCTGTGGGCGCAGGTGAGCAATGTCCTTGCTGTAGGCCATTAATTGAACAACAGGATTTTTGAATCCTATCCACCAGGAGGATGGCTCGAGACGGTCTTTTACCTCTGATTTTGCCATGGCAGGAATGGATCCGGCCAGAATGAGAACGGCAAAAAGCAGGGTGGTTACTCTGTTTTTATTAAGCATGATAATTGACATTTATTGGTTCTTTGATTGATTTTCCGGGGGCCAGGGAAATCTCATTTCCGTATAGGATCAGGGAAATTTTCTCATCGGCATGCGAACAAATTTCCACGTCCTCCTGAGTTACTTTTACCTCAAGGTTCTTTTCGTGGAAACGAATTTTGAAGGCATACTCTTTCCATTGTCCGGGAATGATGGGGGAGAGACGTAATTTACCATCTTTGTAAACGCGTTTCCCGCCAAATCCTTCAACGATTGACATCCAGGTTCCTGCCATACTGGTGATGTGGAGGCCTTCATGTACTTCATGGTTGTAGTCATCAATGTCCAGACGACTGGTCCTCAGATACATTTGGTAAGCCTTCTCCAGATTGCCAATACGGGCCGCTAAAATATTGTGGACGCATGGGGAGAGGGACGATTCATGAAGGGTTCGTGGTTCATAGAACGCAAAGTTCCTGCGAATTGTTTCAGTATCCAATTCTTCCTCGAACAGATAAATTCCCTGAAGTGTATCGGCCTGTTTGATGAAACAGGAGCGAAGGATGCGATCCCACGACCAGTGCTGGTTGATAGGGCGAACAGAAGGACTTAATTCATCGGCGGTAATCTGTTCCTTATCCAGATACCCGTCCTGCTGAAGAAAAACTTCCTGATCTTTGCTGTAAGGAAGATGCAGGTTGGTAGCCACAGATTTCCACACGCTGGTTTCAGTGGCGGTGTCCAGATTTACCTTTTCGGTAATTTCGTCAAATCTTTCAGGATGATTTCTTCGCACAATGTCAATTGCTTCACGTGCGTAATTGAGACACCATTGTGCAATCTTATTGGTGTACCAGTTATTGTTGACGTTGTTTTCATATTCATTTGGACCGGTTACCCCCAGAATGACAAATTTCTTTTTGTCGTGTGAGAAGGTGGCACGCTGACTCCAGAAGCGGGCAATGCCAATCAATACTTCCAATCCGTATTCTGAAAGATATTTGATATCTCCGGTGTGACGGATGTAGTTGTAGATGGCAAATGCAATGGCACCGTTGCGGTGAATTTCTTCAAATGTGATTTCCCATTCGTTGTGGCACTCTTCTCCGTTGATGGTAACCATTGGGTAGAGTGCAGCGCCATTGGTAAATCCCAGTTTTTCGGCATTCTCAATGGCCTTTTGGAGATGTTTGTAGCGGTAAACCAACAGGTTGCGAACAACTTTCTGAGGGGCGGTCATCAGGAAGAAAGGAATGCCGTAGGCCTCAGTATCCCAGTAAGTTGTACCGCCGTACTTTTCGCCGGTAAAACCTTTGGGCCCAACATTCAGTCGTTCATCCTCGCCGGTGTAGGTTTGATTGAGGTGAAAAATATTGAAACGAATTCCCTGTTGTGCGGCCACATCTCCCTTAATTTTGATGTCACCCAGGTTCCAGATGTTTTCCCAGTGTTGTTTTTGTTCTTCCAGGAGTGTTTTAAATCCCAGAAGTCTGGCTTCAGAAGCTTGTTTCTTGGCTGCAGCGGTCAATTCTTCCGGCTTATGATTGAGTGAACTGCAAACACCTACATATTTAATAAGGGTAATTGTTTGGTTTTTGTCAGCTTTTATGGTGATGTGGTTACCTGCGAAGGTTTCGTTTTTCACCGTCTGAATGTCGAAATTGTCAATTCCGGAAATTTCCGTCTCCATGGCAAAGGCTACCTGGAAATCAGATTTTTTGGTTTGTGAAAGAAGAGACCCCTTGCCTTCATCGACATCTGTTTTCAGAATGTTCCAGAATTTTTCATCGTAATTGCTGTCTTCATTTTCCACATCCCCGTCGATGTATGGGGAGAAAATGATTTTACAATCTTTTTCGGGAGTTACTGAGTATTTGACAACACCCGTTTCATTGCGGGTCATGCTAAGAAATCGTTCGGATTTGACCGAAAGAGTGTTCCCGTTTTTGAGTGTTACCCTGAACGACCGGCTTAATACGCCTGACCGCATATCGAGAATGCGGCGAAAATCTTCTACTTTGTCTGCCTTGAAAAGATCCAGTGTTTCACCATCGATGTTTACATCAATACCAATCCAGTTGGGAGCATTCAATACTTTGGCAAAGTATTCGGGGTATCCGTTTTTCCACCAGCCCACACGGGTTTTATCCGGATAATAGACACCGGCAACATAGCTGCCCTGAAGAGTGGGACCGCTCCATGCTTCCTCAAAGTTTGCACGCTGTCCCATCTGGCCGTTTCCAAGGCTGAAAATACTTTCGGATGCTTTATGGTGATCAGGACTGAAGCCTTCTTCTATTATTCGCCACTCATCCTGCTTCAAATATTGTCTCATTTTCGTTCTTGTTAAGTGATTGTCAAAAGCGGTGTTGTTTAAAAATCCATCTTTGTGTTGATTGATTTTCGCCTTTGCGGGTAATCAATTATATGCTAATTAGAGTCTGTCTATAAACTAAGCAAAGTCTGTATTTAGTCATGTGTCTGGTCAGAAAGTGCCAGTTGCAAGGCTTGCGAAGTCCGAAAATACGGAGTTTACTCATCGTAAATGAGTAATTTTCGGACGAGCGTAACGCAGCAAATGGTACTTTATGAACAGACACTAATTAGAGCTTTGATAATTTATCAAAGTTCATCTCATGTAATCCGGAAACCACCAGGTGAGCTTTGCCCAATACATCGGGTGTTCCTATGCCCACACATTTCATTCCTCCGGCAAGGGCTGCTTCCACGCCTGCCTCTGCATCTTCAAATACGACGCATTCGCCGGGCAGGACATTCAGCTCTTCAGCTCCTTTCAGGAACACTTCAGGATCGGGTTTGGCTTTGCTTACTTTGGTGCCGTCAACCACAGCATCAAACCAGTCGGTAAGTTGCAACCGGTCCAGTATGGTCATGGCATTTTTACTGGCTGATCCGAGGGCTATTTTTATATTGTTCTCCTTGAGTTCTTTGATGAATTCTGTAGCTCCCGGCAGAATCTCATCCGGTTTCATTTGCGTGATAAAAGATCGGTAATGATCATTCTTCCGGGTTGCCAGTTCCTCTTTTTTCTCTTGCTCCATCTCTATGTTGCCTATCTCCAGAAGAATGTCGAGCGATCTCATCCTGCTCACGCCCTTCAGACGTTCATTGTCTTTTTCGGTAAACTCAAATCCCAGTTCTTCTGCCAGGGCTTTCCAGGCAATAAAATGATAGCGTGCAGTATCTACAATCACACCGTCCAAATCGAATAAACAAGCTTTTATCATGGCTTAATTTTCTTTATCTTCAACAAAATAGACTGCACCGGCTGCGATTAATAAGCTGACACCGGCAATAATTAATGCGTAAATGGCCTGAGAATTGAATAGGCTCTTTAATAAGGGGCCGCTGGCCAATCCGTTTACAATTTGCGGAATGGTGATAAAAAAGTTAAAGAGGCCCATATATATGCCCATCTTTTTGGCCGGTAGAGCTCCGGATAAGATTGCGTAGGGCATTGAAAGAATACTTGCCCATGCGACTCCAACACCAATCATTGGTATTATAAGCATGTCAGGATCTTTCACAAAATAGATGGAGATGAGTGCTGCAGCACCGATGAGGAGTGAAAGTGCATGGGTTGCTTTTCGGCTGGTTGCTTTGGCTATAAAGGGCAGCAAAAGTGCGTAAAGGGCAGCAACTCCGTTGTAAACACCGAACAGCACTCCGACCCAGTTTCCAGCATCGTTGTACATCTCTGAGCTGGTATCACTTACCGGAAGGTTGTAAACATGTTGTGCAATAGCCGGGGTGGTATAAACCCACATTCCGAAAAGTGCCAGCCATGAGAAAAACTGAACGACTCCCAGTTGTTTCATGGTGCTGGGCATCGCCGCAAAATCTTTCATGATCTGAACAAAGCCATTCTCTTTTTTTATGACTTCAGTTGCAGGGTTGATTTCTGTATCTTCTCCCGTATATTCTTCCAGTTCTTTCGGAGAATATTCCTTGGTGGTTATTACTGTCCATATAATGGTTACAATTAATACTGCAGCTCCAATGTAAAAGGAGAATATGACATTGTCGGGTACACTTCCGGCAGGAGCGGTCTTTGATATATTAAACCATTCGGCCAGTGCGTAGGTAATCCAGGAACCTACTACTGCACCAATACCGATGAGTGTTGATTGCACCGAAAATCCCATGGTTCGCTGGTCCAGGGGTAACTTGTCGGCTACCAGTGCCCTGAAAGGTTCCATGGAGATGTTAATGGAAGCATCCATGATCATCAACATACCTGCTCCCACAAACATGGGTGGAATGATGGATGCCAGAATTTCCGCATTGGGCATGAAAATTAGTGCCAGAGCGGCAAAGATGGCTCCAAACAGGAAATAGGGGCGTCTGCGACCCAGTTTTGTCCAGGTCTTGTCGCTGTAATGCCCTACAATGGGTTGAATGAGCATCCCGGTGATGGGTGCTGCCAGCCAAAACCATCCCAGGTGTTCTATATCGGCACCAAAGGTCTGTAATATGCGGCTGGCATTGGCATTTTGGAGTGCAAATCCAAACTGGATTCCCAGAAAGCCAATGCTCATATTCCATATCTGGGCTTTTGATAATCGAGGTAACTTCTTCATGTTTCGCTTTTTCCTTTTTTATCAGTTGTTTATTCAGTCTCAGACTGCTTAAGTGTGGTGTGGAAAGGTCTTTGTGCATACAGAGCCTCTATGCTTACCACCACCGGAAATTAATAAAATGATAATCCCACCGGGGATTAATCTCTCTCCGGAATGATCAGAATTCCATTAAATGATTGTTTGAAAAGAAAAGATAAGTAAATATACAACTTCGAAAACGGGCTGCTGTTACACATGATTGGTAAGTTGGCTTGCCAGTTTCTTTAACCGGTGGAGCCAACACGAATCAGTAGCAGACATCCTGCTGGTTCAGTTGTCTTACGAAAGGAAGTTGAAGAGGCGTTATGTTACCTCTCTTGTAAAAGAAAAAATCGGTACAATGCAAATGTAGGAATATCAGGGATTAATTTGCAATTATTTTTATGTTTTGATGAAACAATAATTAGTTAAAATGCCTGTAAATGACTTATTTCAAACGATTGCGGTGTGGTTTGCTGAAATGCTTTTGTGGTGATTGTTAATTTTTGCAAACGATTTCGGAAACTCAACATGGGGCAGGGAGTATCATTCCGTTAAGTTGATTTCCTTTGTTTAAGAGTCGGCGTCAGCACCTTGGTTGAAAAATTAATTTCAATGCCAGGGTTTTCAAGTCTTTGAAGTAAAAGGCGCATGGCTTCACGTCCTGTCTCATAGCCTTTTTGTTCTACGGTACTGAGGGGCGGGTAAGCAATGTCAGCATTTGGACCATCTCCAAACCCGATTACCTTTATTTGTTCCGGTATTTTAATGCCTTCTGCCTGAAGGGCCTGCATGGTGGCGATGGCTGTGCTGTCATTGACCGCAAAGATGCCGTCAATATGTTTTTCTTCAATCAGTTTCATTAAATGTTGTTGAAGGCTGAAAACATATTCGCGGGTGTCGCACTTGACAATTAATTCTTCATCTGTTTCAATCCCATGCTCTTCCAATGCCTTCAGGTATCCTTCCTTGCGCCTGCTTCCAATTACCAGATGCTGTGGTGCAGCCAGGTGTAATATGTTTTTACAACCTTTTTCGATGAGGTGGCTGGTGGCTATTTTGGCCCCCAGGAAATCGTCTGTAATAACTCTGTCGGTTTTTATTTCTTCCACAATACGATCAAAAAATACCATGGGGATACCGTTGTCATAGGCATTCTGGAGGTGTTTGAAATCTCTTGTGGTTTTGCTGACCGACACCAGTATTCCATCCACCCGGTGATCAATGAGCGCCTGCGTGTCAATGACCTCACGCTGATAATTTTCGTTGGATTGACAAATCATGACGTTGTATCCTTCACCGTAAGCAATGTCTTCGATACCGCTGATTACAGATGAAAAAAAGTGATGAACAATTTCAGGAATGATCAACCCAATGGTATTGGTTTTTTGTTGCCGGAGGCTTAATGCCAGGGCGTTTGGGCGGTAATTAACCTTTTCGGCAAAGGTCTTTACCAGCTTTTTGGTTTCTTCATTAATATCCGGATGATCTTTCAGCGCTCTTGAAACCGTTGAAGGCGAAAGTTCCAGTATTCGGGCAATATCTTTTAATGTAACGTGATTTGATTTCATCCGTTTGAAATTTATTTATTAAGGCCGGATAGAACTTGCATGTAAGAACTTATAGGTGTTCTCTTAAGGCAATCATTGCCATGCTCGTTTCATACATTATAATATGTCATGGTGTTGATGACCGGTAATATGACTTTTTTATTTGTTTAAATATATATAAAAAAAACACTAATTCACTGCAGAGCCTGTTTTTTTAAAGAAAGACAACCTTGCTTTATTGGTTTTTGTCTAAATGTCCGTCTATAAACTAAGCAAATCATGTTTTTCCATTCGCTTGATCGAAATTTGCTGTTGGCGCAATGTTGAAGTCAAAAAGGATGGAGGTGTCCTTTGTTGTCCTTTTTTGAATAACGCCTCCATTTTTATTGTAATTTAATATTATATGCGTGCAGCCATTAGAATTCTCATTCAAAAGTGCTGTTTTATACCTGTTTTGAACCTCTTTTAATTCATCGAAAACGTTTGCGAAAAATTCTAAAACATGTTTTACAACAGGGGGTTTTTCTGCAAACGATACCGCAAACGTTTGCGGTATCGTTTGCGACGTTTTTTGTGTAAAAAGCCGAGAATCTATGTTAACAAATGTTTAGCAAGGGGTGTTTTATTCCTAAATTTGTTCTGTTAAGAAATGATAACAACCCGAAAGCCTGTCCTGGGTCATAACGATGTCTCCGGTTTTTGCTTTCTCAGGAGGTTGATTCATTAAGAAAAAATCCGGTACACATTGAGACCATATATTGTATGAATGGTCTTTTGCAAAAAAAATGTTTAATCAAGTTTATTTTAAATCAAGGTTTTATGAAAAAACAGTTTAGTTTTTACAAAATCCTGTTTCTCTTTTTGGGACTTGGCTTTTTTATAAGCGCTTCTGCCCAGGAAGTATCAGTGACAGGAACGGTAACGGATGCCGAAACCGGTGACCCGTTGCCGGGTGTAACTGTAGTAATACAAGGTACTCAGCAGGGAACCATCACTCAGGTAGATGGAACTTATAATGTATCAGTACCTGAAGATGCAATTCTTGCATTTTCTTTTATTGGATATAATTCTCAGGAGATTTCTGTTGCAGGGCAAAATCAGATTGATGTTGCTTTGGAACCTGCAACCCTCGGATTGGATGAGGTTGTGGTAATTGGTTATGGTTCTGTGAAGAAAGAGGACTTAACAGGTTCTGTCACAGCAGTTGATGCGTCAAAGCTTAACAAGGGATTAGCGACATCGCCATCAGATCTGATTTCCGGGAAAATTGCCGGAGTTAGCGTAGTTAGTTCTGGTGGAGCCCCGGGCGCTGGATCTATGATTAGGATTCGGGGCGGATCGTCTATGTCTGCGACCAACGATCCATTGATTGTTATTGACGGAGTGCCTGTTGATAATGCTTCTGGTGTTAGCGGTATGTCAGATCCTTTAAGTTCAATTCATCCGAATGATATTGCCACATTTACTGTTCTTAAAGATGCTTCTGCAACTGCTATTTATGGTTCCAGAGCTTCCAATGGTGTGATTATTATAACCACCAAAGAGGGACGTAAAGGAGAAATGAGAATAGCTTATGATGGTAATTTTTCTGTTAGTACCGACAAAGGAACCGTCGATGTTATGAATGCAGAAAACTTCAGACAATATGTTACCAATCTTTACGGTAGTGACAGTGAACAAGCACAGGCCCTGGGAGATGCTTCTACTGATTGGCAGGACCAAATATTTCAAACGGCTCTAAGTACTGATCATAATATTAGTTTTTCAGGAGATTTTAAGAACATACCTTATAGGGTTTCGGTTGGTTATACCAATGAGGAAGGTATTTTGAAGACGTCAAATATGGAGCGTACAACGGGTTCACTTAATGTGAGTCCTAAATTTCTTAATGACAGATTAAGTGTTAAACTAAATGTTAAGGGAGTTTACAATACCAACAGTTTTGCAGATCAGGGAGCTATTGGTTCAGCAACGCAATTTGATCCCACACAACCTGTTTACTCAGATTCTCCTTATGGGAATGGATACTATATGTCTTTAAAAGAAGATGGGACTCCTATTGATATTGGTTTAGCAAACCCCGTAGCTGTTTTGGATCAGCGGGAGGATGAATCAGTTGTGTACAGAAGTATTGGTAATGTCCAGTTGGATTATGAATTTCTGGCACTTGATGGTTTAAAGGCTAATCTTAATGTTGGATATGATGTTTCAGAGAGTGACGGAGATGTATTTGTTCAGGATAATTCACCAATGAGTTATGTTTGGGGAACTTATAAATCCGGATGGGGAGAGAACAGAGATTATTATCAGTTGAAGCGAAATTATTTGTTGGATTTTTATTTGAATTATAATAAAGAAGTAAATAACCATCATTTTGATGTAATGGGTGGTTATTCATGGCAAAAATTCTACAGAGAGGAGAATAATAAATATCCCTATTCTGAAGCGATGGCTCAACAAGAAGGAGCCGAATTTTATAAGGATGGAGATGATTATTCTACAGAGGCTTATGTTATTTCATTTTTCGGGCGTTTGAACTATAATTTTATGCAAAAGTATTTGTTTACATTTACTTTGCGTAATGATGGATCCTCAAGATTTAGCCCTGATAATCAGTGGGGACTTTTCCCTTCTGCAGCATTAGCCTGGAAAATATCGAATGAATCATTTTTGAGTGGTTCGGATGTGCTTTCTGATCTTAAATTAAGATTGAGTTATGGTATTACAGGTCAGCAAAGTCTTGGACAAGGAGATTACCCCTGGATGGGCAGGTACAATTATAGCAATGCAGGAGCCAATTACTTCTTTGGTGATTCTATGGTTCGCTTGTTGCGTCCTGTTGCTTTCGACGAAAATCTGAAATGGGAAGAAACTACTACCTACAATATTGGGTTAGATTATGGCTTTCTGGACAACAGAGTTAGTGGTACTCTGGATTTCTATTATCGGGAGACAGAAGACTTGCTGAATACTGTAGCAATACCGGCTGGAACCAATTTTAGCAATCAATTGTTGACAAATGTTGGTGAATTGACCAATAGAGGGTTTGAATTCTCTGTGACTGGCCGGCCTATTGTTGGTAAAGATTTAAGTTGGAACTTGAGCTATAATATTGCTTATAACGAAAACGAAATTAAAAAACTGACCGTTAATGACGATCCCGATTATGAGGGTGTTATATATGGCGGCATCGATGGAGGTACAGGTAATAACATCCTGATTCACCAGGTCGGAAATCCGGCTGGCTCATTTTATGTTTTTGAGCAGGTCTATGATGAGGAAGGAAGGCCTGTTGAAGGTGCATATGTTGATCAAAATGATGATGGAGTTATTACTGAGAAGGACCGTATCGCATATAAGAAATCTGCTCCTGATTTTACTATGGGATTATCATCTCAACTAAATTATAAGAATTGGGATTTCAACTTTTCATTAAGAGCTCATTTGGGCAATTATGCGTACAATAATGTGCAATCAAACAGAGAATCCTATAATACAACTTATGATCCATCAGGATTTTTAAAGAACAGATTGAATAGTGCATTATATACCGATTTTGAAAATGTACGTTATCGTTCAAGTTATTATATTCAGGAGGCTTCCTTTTTGAAAATGGATAATATTTCTCTTGGTTATACCTTCGAAGATCTTGGTTTGTGGAAAGAAAATCAGCGAGCCAGAGTATCGTTTACTGTTGAAAACCCATTTGTGGTTACAGATTATGACGGACTTGATCCTGAATTCGGGAATGACGGGATAGATAATAACATTTATCCCAACCCACGAATTTTTATTCTTGGCTTAAGTTTTAATTTCTAAAAAGTGGATAGTATGAAAGAATTTAGATATAAATACATTGTTGGCATTTTAGCTTTAATGCTGATGATAGGGTTTGGGGCTTGTTCAGATGATCTTGATACAATCCCCTTAGATGAAGAGGAACTTGTTTCTGAAGTTGTTTTTGGGAGCGAACTCGATGCATATCAGGAAAGTTTAGCTAAAATATATGCCGGCCTTGCTATTAGTGGAAATAGTGGTGGTGATGGTGATCCTGATGTTGCTGGTGTTGACGGAGGTAGTCAGGCTTCTTTTTTAAGAGGTTTGTGGAATCTGCAGCAACTGCCAACAGACGAAACTCATTGTGCCTGGGGAGACGCTGGTATTCCTGAGTTGAACAACATTACCTGGGGAGCAGGAAACGTTTTTATTAAAGGGTTTTATTACAGACTGTATTATCAAATAAACCTTGCTAATGCATTTCTTCGTGAGACCACAGATGGAAAACTTTCTTCCCGAGGTGTAGATGAGAGTACAAAAGCAACAATCGTTGAGTATCGTGCTGAAGCAAGATTTCACCGGGCGTTGGCATATTATTATCTTCTTGATATGTTCAGGAATGTTCCTTTTGTAACTGAAGAAAGTGCAATGGGTAAGGATGCTCCTCCACAGAGGCAGGCAAAAGAAATTTTTGAATATATTGAGAGCGAGTTGATTGCATGTGAGTCTGATATGCTGGATCCTATTGTTGGATATGACAGTAATAATTATGGCCGGGCACATAAAGCTGCTAACTGGGCGCTGTTGTCCCGCCTATATCTTAATGCAGAGGCCTATATAGGAGAATCTAAATATACTGAATCTGTTACTTATAGTAAAAAGGTGTTGCAGGCTCAATATGAATTAGATAATGTGTATGGGAATGTGTTTAAAGCAGATAATCATAAATCGCCTGAAATGATTTTTCCTATTCGCTATGAAGGAGATGATACTCAGACTTGGGGTGGTATGACTTTTCTTTTGAGTAGTACCATTCCTTCCGATATGCAGACTGAAGTAAATGCAGTGGGTGCATGGCAGGGAAACCGGGCGAGATCTTCATTGCTGGCGACCTTTGAGGCAGAGTCTGATACTGAGTTTGATAATCGTTTTGCCATGTTGGAGTTGGACTATACAGAAAATGTTGATATTGAATCTCCTTCATTGTTTAAAGACAATGGAATTCCGGTCGTGAAATTTTACAATGCTAATAGTGATGGTTCCAATCCACCCAGCAATAATGCCTACACTGACTTTCCTTTGTTTAGATTGGGTGAAGTTTACCTGAATTATGCTGAAGCTGTTCTTCGTGGAGGTGCTGGCGGCGATGAAGCAACTGCTCTACAATATGTTAATGAGCTTAGAGAACGTGCTTATGGAGAGGAGAGTGCTTTGGCAACTATTGCAGAAGCAGACCTTACGCTTGATTTTATTTTCGAAGAGAGAGGCAGAGAGTTGTTTTATGAAGCTCTCCGTCGTACTGATATGGTAAGATTCGGGAAGTTTTCCGGTTCATCTTACGTATGGCCATGGAAAGGTGGAATAAAAGAGGGTCGCTCTGTAAATGATTTCAGAAGTGTCTATCCCATTCCTTCTGATGATATTGGGTCGAATTTAAATTTGGTCCAAAACGAAGGGTATTAATAAACTGACGTTAAAGGATATTTTTTTACTTGAAGCCGGGTAATTTAGCCGGTTTCAAGTAAAATTAAAATCTGGAAATCCCATAAAAATAATCTACGATGAAAAATATAAAAATGATATTGCCATTGTTGTTTGTTCCCATCCTTCTTGGATGTGAGGAAGACGATAAGGTAACAATGAAGACTGATGTTTCTGCTCCTGTCCTTGAGGATCTTGAAGGACAGTTTTATGTGGTGGAGGAAGACATGAGTCCAGAAGATTCTGTTAGTACCTGGTATTGGAGTCCTGCAGATTATGGTTATTCTGCTTCAGTGAATTATGCCATCGAAGTAGATACCTCAGAGACGTTTTCAAATGCAGTTGAGATGACCTCTGTAGATGGAGATGATAATGTTAAAATCACAGTAGATCAAATTAATGCGGCAGCAACAGAGTTTATCTCAGAGTCCGCAGAAATAACCTTTTATGTAAGAGTAAAAGCTACTATTAATTCCATTTCTTTTGACAGCACTGTTGATCCAGTTTATTCAAATGTGAAGCCATATACTTTTACAGCTTATTTTAAGCCTCCGGAATTTCCTGAAAATATGTACATGATTGGTCAGGACTTTGGGGCTTGGGACTGGGCTTCAGAAGGTATAGTGGAAATGATACCTGTAAATGGTGTTGATGGAGCTTTTTGGTGTATTAGTTATTTTAATTCAGCAAATGGCTTTAAATGGAGCCCTTCAAAAGCCTGGGGAGAAGACTTCTTTATGCTGGAAGAAGAAGTAGGATATACTTCTGCTGACGGTAATGCTTTTGTTCCTTCAGATGGAATTTATATGGTTTATATGGATATGGCCGCCGGAACAATTACCATTGAGACAGCCCAGGTTTATGGAATGGGAGATTGTTTTGGAGGCTGGGATGCTGGGGAGTATCCTTTTGAAATATCTGGGGATAAAATGAGCATAACCACTACAGGCGACGGTGAACTTCGCATGTATGCCGGTTCTTCTGCGGCAACCAGTGACTGGTGGACTAGAGAATTTATTGTTCTAGATGGTGAAATTGTTTATCGTGGAGAAGGACCCGATCAGGAGCGTGTTCAAGTGAGTGCAGGAAGTGTAGTTACTCTTGATTTTAAAACCGGAACCGGAACAATTGAATAATTGGTTTATTTGAAAGGAGGTTTTTCAGACCATTAATAGGCTGAAAAACCTCCTTTTTCTTTAAAAATTTCTGTTGTTAAAAAGAGGTTTTGATAGTTGTTATTTTGGGATATTGAATTTTTAAGATTTTTAGGAAAGAAATGTCTTTTAAGAATCTCTATGAGAAAGAGAGATGTCTGCGAGGTTTTGGTTGAATTGTAATGTGTGATTTTAGTTGAAGATAATAAAAAAGTTTATTTGAGGAAATATTATTGTTTAGATAAAATATCATTGTTATGAAAAAGTTTATTGTTTTTTTAACATGTTTGGTTTTTGTTTCTTGTTCAGAGGAATTGAATTTTAATGATTCTATTCCAGATCCGTCGGTAAACTCATCCACATTAAAAAGTCAATCCTTGAGTTTTGATTGGGAAAATGAAGAATACGTTTCTGGTGATCCATTATTGCCGAGATTACCATGGAAATCTATGGCTTCTACAGCCGTTCCTCGAGAACTTGCTTTAGATATTAAATCAGAAGATGGTTGGAGGTTGCTTTTTAATAGCTTCACTATGGATGATGGTCATCCTGAGCCTAATAAATTTTTGATGTTCTATAATAAATTTCGAGGAATTCTGAGATTTTGGTATTACCATGAAGGGGTATCTTCCTATTCTGACTTAAGATATGGTCTTCAGCTAACAGGTTCAACAAGTCTTCTTAATTTTGTCGGTGATTTTGCCAAGCCAATGGATAAGCGGCGTTCGAATGATTATACTGAGTCAATAAGTGGAGATTGGGGAAACCTTTCTATAGGTCAAGGTTTGGTAGAGAACCAATGGTATTTATTTGATTTTACATTGGCTTATGATGATAATGTTCCTAACCTTGATGTGGATGAAAATGACTTATTCTTTTACTTGAGGGGTATTAATATTTCTCATATAGATTTGACAGGAGTTCAAGCTGGAGAAATAACGGGGGATGTAATAATCGATTCTAAGGGACAATCTAATCTTTTTAATATTGGTGGTATCAAAATTGATAATAGTTCTGTTAAAAAAGATTTTGGAAATAATAATTTTATTGATACCGGGGCTACAGCCACTGCCAATTCTAAAGAACCTCAATCTTGGTGGAGTCTGGTCGGTCCTCAACTTTCTCAAAAAACAGCAGAAGCCGTTGGAAATGCAGGTGGGGCATTGGTGTCTGATTTCTTAAATTTAACCTTAAATCCTGTTCAAAATTTAGTTAACTCTTTGATTCATCAAGGAAATACGAGTAATAATGGGTATGTAGATTTAAAAATGAGTACCTCTATTGATTTGAGTGGTATCGTTACAGAGCAAGAGCCAGTTCAAGTAACAAATTTATATGTTCCAGGGTCAATTTATCAGTCAGGTGGGAGCAAATATATCGATAATGAGGATGTTCCTTTGGGTGTGTTTAATTTATCTACGACTCCTACAATTAGGTATAAACAAATTTATTCACCAGTTCAAAGTTATAAAGGTAATTTTAAATATTGTCAGTTTTTTTCTTTAGATCGAAATAGCTTTGATATCAAAATTAATCCTGAAATACAAGATGATATAGTTGTTATAAAAAAGAAAGCAGAGCTATATTTTTATGATCTTTATAGTGGCCCAACGAATTTGAACAGATGCTCCCTATTTCCCCCTTATGCTACCGATGTTGCCGGAGATGAACTTGTTAATGACTCTGAAGGGAATCGATGGTTTAAGTTAATTGAAGGGTTTGATTCCCCATACAATAGTTGTGATGAATATGGCATTTCCAATTATACTTATTTTGATGTTAGTAACGGACAATATCCCACTTTAAAGAAGGAGGCCGACGGTCGTATTGTTGTTAAAGTAATGGTTCAATTTATTAATAAGGAATCAGGGAAAGTTGTTACTCATATTCAAACATACTTACCACAGTTTATTGAGAATAATCAGTGGTGGCCGCTTTATTATTAAAGCTTATTGATAAGGAAATGTTCTGTTTATATAAAATTATTGTACATGCTAAGAAGTCTCTCTTTTTTATGGTTTTTGAGTTGCTTTCAAATGGTTTCGGCTCAGGTAATTTCAACTCAACCTGCAATCCCTGTCGAAGGAAGTGAGATTGTAGTAACATTTGATGCTACTCAGGGTACAGGCGGGCTGGAGGATTACACCGGGGATGTTTATGCCCATACCGGTGTTATTACCAGTGAAAGTACGGGTGATTCGGATTGGAAGTATGTGGTGGCCGACTGGGGCGTGAATGTTGAAAAAGCAAAGCTGACCAGGGTTGCCGACAATGCTTATGAGTTGACAATCACCCCTGATATCAGAACTTTTTATGAAGTGCCCGAAGGGGAAGAGATCCTGAAAATGGCTTTTGTATTCAGAAGTGAGGCTGAGGTTGGCGGTAGTTGGAAAGAAGGGAAGGATGAGGGCGGTAAAGATATTTTGGTTGATGTTTATTCCTCCGGATTGACCGCCTTATTGGCCGAACCTGCCGATGGTGCTCTTTTCAGTCCCGGCGCATTGATTAATGTGACCGGACAGGGCCAGGATTCTGAGAATCTGGAACTTTTTTTCGACGATGCATCCGTAGAAAGCTCGACTACTGGTGAGTTGACTTATTCTTTTAATGCTCCGAATGAGGGTAGTCATCAGCTGATACTGGTGGCTTCAGCAGGAACAGAAACCGATGCCGACACTGTGAATTTCTACATTCAGGAACCTGTGGTTGCAGAACCACGGCCGGAAGGATTGAAAAACGGAGTCAATATCATCGACGAGAACACAGTAACCTTGCTTCTTCAGGCACCTGAAAAGGAGTTTGTGTATGTCTTGGGCGATTTCAATAGTTGGGAACCCCGTCCTGATGCACAGATGAAAAAAGATGGCGAATTTTTCTGGTTGACTATTACGGGACTTACAGCCGGAGAAGAATATGCCTATCAGTATTATATTGATGGAGAAGTGAAGATAGCTGATCCTTATACCAATAAGGTGCTGGATCCCTGGAATGACCGATATATTTCTGAGGATATTTATCCCGGACTGAAACCTTATCCCACAGCTAAAGGGGCAGATGGTATTGTTTCTGTTTTTACGACTACTCCGGATGAGTATGTATGGAAAACAGCTGATTTTGTTGCCCCGGCCACTGAAGATTTGGTCATTTATGAGTTGCTGATTCGTGATTTTACTTCAGCACAGGACATTAAAACAGTGACCGACACCCTGGATTATCTGCAACGATTGGGCGTTAATGCAATTGAATTGATGCCATTCAATGAATTTGAAGGAAATGACAGCTGGGGATACAACCCTTCTTTCTATTTCGCCACCGATAAGGCTTACGGCACCGCAAATGATTATAAAGAATTTGTTGATGAATGTCACGCCAGAGGTATTGCAGTTATTATGGATATGGTTCTGAATCATAGTTTTGGCCAGTCTCCTCTTGCTCGAATGTACTGGGATGGAGGAAAGCCTGCAGCGAACAATCCATGGTACAATCGCGATCACAATATGGCTAACCCGGATGCTCAATGGGGGTATGATTTTGATCACGACAGTGAATATACCCGTGAATTGGTTGACAGCATCAACTCATACTGGATGTCTGAATTCAGAATTGACGGTTTTCGATTCGATTTCACCAAAGGATTTACCAACACTCCTTATGGCACCAGTTCATGGGCCAGTGATTATGATGCCAGTCGGATTGCTATTTTAAAAAGGATGACCAATGAAATTTGGGCAAGAAATTCGGATGCCATAGTGATATTTGAACATCTTTCCGATAATTCCGAAGAGACTGAACTGGCCAATCATGGTATTTTGCTGTGGGGAAATATGAATCATTCGTTTAGTGAAGGTGTGATGGGCTACAATGATGGTGGAGCATCAGATTTCTCATGGGCATCTTACCAGCGTCGCGGATGGGATTCTCCCAATGTGGTGGCTTATATGGAGAGTCATGACGAAGAGCGGGTAATGTACAGGGCTTTGAATTTTGGCGATTCATCCAATGGTTATGATGTACGGGAACTGGAGACCGCTATTCTGCGTTCTGCCATGGCTTCTACCTTCCTGATGTCAATTCCGGGTCCTAAAATGATCTGGCAGTTTGGAGAACTGGGGTATGATGTGAGTATTGATGACGGAGGTCGTCTTGGACAAAAACCACCAAAATGGGATTACCAGGAGGATTATGCCCGGGAATCATTGTGGAACTTCTATGCGGAAATGATTCAACTTCGGAAGAACCATGAAGTGTTTGCAACTGCTGATTTTGAGATGGATGTCGCCGGATCTGTGAAACGAATTGCTTTGAACGGCGCAGAGGTTGATGTACGGCTGGTTGGAAATTTCGGGCTGGAAAAAGGAAGTAAAGAGGCCTTTTTCAGTCGCCCGGGATGGTGGTACAACCATTTTCAGGGCGACAGCATCAATGTCACCAATGAAAATATGATGATCTCGCTTCGTCCCGGAGAATTTGTTCTTTACACGTCAGAGAAGTTGCCGGGTTTTAGAAATGTGACATCCACCGGGCCGGACGTTTTTGAGAATGCGAACGGTACAAGCGTTTTCCCAAATCCGGTTGAAAATAAAATCTATATTGAAACTCTGGGGAATCAACAAGTCTCAGGAGTTGTGGTATATGATTTCTCCGGCAGAGTTGTGTTTGAGGAGTCAGCAGAAGGAAAGAACTCTTATGATTTGTCATCGCTTGCCACCGGTTTATATCTTATGGAGATTTCAACCGGCAAGGACAGCTCTTCCTGGCATAAAATAATTAAAGAATAACACGCAGATTCAATTTTTCATAGTCAAACCGGCTAATTCATGGATTTTCTTAATAAAATGTTCAAATAACATTGCAAAAGATTATTTGTGAATTATCCAGGTAAAAAAAGGTCGGAGGTTTCCGGCCTTTTTTGTTTGTATGTGGATGACTTAGCCGTTTATTTTGTTTTTAAACGATACCCATCGTATAATTGGATCATGCGACGAAGTGAGCGTTTGCAGCTCATCCTGTCTTTTCTCCTTTCTCTTTTCTGATGGGCTGAAAAACATCTTAAGTGCCAGATAGCGGATGGTGTTCAGCAGTATTCTGGCATCCATGGCGAGAGATGGATTGTTAAGATAGACAATATCATAGTATAGACGATCTGTCATCTCTTCGGTATCACTTGCATAACCATATTTTATCATTCCCAGGGAGGTAAGTCCCGGTTTTTGCTGATAAATGACTTTGTAGTAAGGGATTTTCTGAGATAAAAAATGTGCGAAAAAAGGACGCTCCGGTCGGGGGCCTACCAATGCCATGTCTCCCTTGAGAATGTTCCAGAATTGAGGCAATTCGTCAATGTGCCAGTATCTGAGAAATTTCCCGGCCCGGGTAATCCTGATGTCGTAGTCTCCTGACAGTTGAGGGCCATTTTTTTCGGCATCGGCTTGCATGGTCCGAAATTTATAAAGGGTAAAAGGTCGGGCATTTTTACCCAGTCTTTTTTGTCTGTAAAGAACAGGTCCCGGGGAGGTCGTTTTGATCAGCAGAGTTATCAAGGGCAACATAAGTCCGGTCAGGATAATTCCCGGAATGGAAATGAAAATGGACAAAAGCTTTTTCAGATATTTTTGAGTTGCACCGATTTTATCCGGAAAAAGTTTTATGTGCGGAATGTCGTGAATGTTGCTTATTTCCAGCAGTCCGGTTAGAAGATCTATTTCTGCAGGGATAAGTTTTATGGTGGCTCCCGACAGTTTTAATGTGAGCAAAATTTCGTGCGAAATAAGCCCCCCGGGAGGTGTTCCCACGACCAATAATTCCCGCGACGGGTTTTGCTGAAATGTCTGCTGAAAAACGGACAGATCTCCTGAGAATTTGAATGTCAGGGGCAGCATGTGTTCGCTGAAATACTGAATTTGCATAAAATGATGCTCTTCAATGTATCCCTGAATTCGCTGCAAAACACTCTCTCCCGGTTCCTGAAAAAACAGGAGCGAAAGGGTTTTGCTTGAGCGCTTTGTAGTTTCTTTATTGGTAAACTTCATTCATCGATAATGTTTGGCCGGATCTTTTTGTTCTGTTTGCTGAGGGATTATTTCTATAAAAACTGAGAGCAAAAATAATTCCGACCTAAATTTCATAAAATTTGAATATGCGGGATCGGTCTAAGGAGTCGGGTTTTCTCTTGAGGGACTAAGATAAATTACGAATTGTTTTTTCTTTTGGTATGTTTTATAACGGAAAATTGTTTTTTCTTTTGACTAACGGCATTAGAATGAAGATGTTTTTTTGTTTTCTTACGGTCATCAGGCTATTTTTGTTCCATGTTAAATGCAAATGATTCATTTCGGCATATCGGGTTGCGAAACAGACTGGTAAAAGAGGTCGAAAAAAAGGGTATAACCAGTAAAAGCGTTCTTGAAGCCATTGGCCGGGTTCCCAGGCATCTTTTCATGGATCCCTCTTTTGTTCATCTTGCCTATCAGGATAAAGCGTTTCCGATAGGTCAGGGGCAAACCATCTCCCAGCCCTATACTGTAGCCTTTCAGAGCAGTTTGCTTGAGGTTTTCCCCGGGTGTAAGGTGCTGGAAATAGGCACCGGGTCAGGCTATCAGGCAGCAGTGCTTGCCGAGATGGGAGTTGAGGTTTATTCGGTGGAGCGACAGAGAAAATTGTATGAGAAGACCCAAACGTTGCTTCGGAAAACAGGTTATAAGGAAATCAGACTTTTTCTGGGTGACGGGAATCTTGGGTTGCCCGATGAAGCACCTTTTGACCGGATTATTGTTACGGCCGGAGCGGAATCAGTCCCGGCCGGGCTGCTGGTTCAACTTGCAGTTGGAGGAATAATGGTGCTGCCTGTGGGGGTAAAGTCGCAAACAATGATAAGAATTAAACGTTTATCAGAAGATGACTTCGAACAGGAGAAGTTTGGTGATTTTGCTTTTGTGCCCCTTCTAAAAGGGATTGTGAAATAATAAGAAGAATCAGGAATCAGAAAGCGTAAAATGTTATGATACATATTGAGAGTTTAGTATTCAATCCATTTCAGGAAAATACTTATTTGGTTTATACCGATAATGGGGAGTGTGCAATTGTGGATCCCGGAATGCTTTTTCCGCATGAAGAAGAGCGTTTGGTAGAGAAAGTGGAGGGTTTAAATCTCCGACCTAAGTTGTTGCTTCAAACACATCTGCATGTTGATCATGTGCTGGGTACCGGATTTGTTTCAAAAAAATGGGGGCTGGAGCCCATTGGCCATGAAGGAGATGCTTTTTTGGTGGAGCGAACAAAAGAAATGGCTGCAGGCTTCGGAATGGATATGAATGAGAACCCTCCTTATCCGGCCAGATATCTGAATCATGGCGACCAAATCGAGCTGGGTGATGTCTCTTTTGACGTCATTCATATTCCCGGACATTCACCCGGTGGCATTGCCTTTTATTGTGCAGAAGAAAAAGTTCTTCTTGCCGGAGATGTTTTGTTTAAGGGAAGCATCGGTCGCTCAGACCTTCCGGGAGGGAACCAGCATGAGTTGATTGATGGTATTCGGGAGAAATTATTGATTTTGCCTGATGATGTTACTGTTTATTCCGGGCATGGGCCTAAAACCACCATTGGAGAGGAGAAAAGAACAAACCCGTTTTTGCAGTAGCGATGGATTATCCGGTTGGTGAGTTTTTTCTTTCCATAATTGAGTAATACAAACTGAACCTCTACCGTGAGCTCAAATTAATATTGGCTTAAATTTATAGTTGTGTATCGGTGTTTAAAGGTTGCTTTGGGCTGAGCCCTCGCAATGACAACGCCACACTGAAGGAGGGAGGAAAAAAGGGTGCGGCGCTGCCGCACCCTTTTTTCCTATCTTTCATCCAGTACACTATCATTGCGAGGGCAATGCCAGAAGCAATCTCTAATTGCAAAAACGTTATTTTAAACCATAGCCTAAATGTTTTTTTGAATTATTGTACAGAAATAAACCGACTTTCCGATTTTTCTGAATCCTTTACGCTGAGGATGTAATCGCCCCGGTTTATTCCGGGGCAGGTAATGCAAAGATCATTTCCGGCAGGCTGAACCTCCTTTTGATTAAAAACCATCCGGCCGTGTTTGTCGAAAAGCTGAATCTGAACTGCCCCCTCAAAGGTACCTGTCACCTGAATCGACTGACCTGCTTTTACAGGGTTTGGGAAAACACTCAGTTCGCTTTTATTGTCAGAATCTGAGGTCTGATTTATAAGACTATTGTCTGATGTTATGGTTTTTAAATCATTGTAATTTTCATAATCCTCCTGAAGCACATAGATCGCGTAACCACGTGCCGGGGCTTCCACCCAAACTCTTCCGTCTCCAAAAACCTCCGTCGTTTGTTCTTCATTAAAAGCGTTAACAAGCGTCTTATTGGTCCATGAACTCCAATCCTGAGGGGTTGCATCCACCCAAAGACCTTTGTCAGAGTGGCTGTTGTTGAGAACGACAATGGCGCCACCTTTGCTGTTGTTCCCCTCTCTTCTGGCAACATATACATCATGGGTGTCGGAAGAAGGATATGGATTTCCTGATTCACTCAGGACAGAGAGGCTGCCATTGAGGTAGGTTTTGCGAATAAAAATAAGTTTTTTAAGATCCTCTTTCAAAGAAGCAGGAACCTCGATCTGTACAGAGGCATCGTGATTGTCCACAAGGGTTACTCCGTAGAGATGGGGGTAAAAGATGCAGGGTTTTCCTTCGTGAGTAAGCATGTAGGCATATCCCAGATGCCAGTCTTTGGTAACCCATTTGTCATGTTCTTTGCCGGTGTCATGATTTTCAAGAAAAGTAACTACCGATGTTCCCGGAAGACTGTTACCATCCCCGTTACGTATCATGCCTGCGTGGTTGAGCCAGTTCATATCGAAACCCGCATCTCCGTTACACATTCCTGTCAATGTTGATTTTAAGGGGAAGTCAAAAGCATCGGCATCTGCGCCGTTGGTCGCCACATTGTTTACCCAGCTTTGAATACTTGAAGCAGAACCCCAGTATTCTCCCACAATAAATCTTTGCTGATTATTGATGGGCGGCAGGTTTGCAATCCAGTTGGCCACATATTCCTCTTGAAATCCGCGGACAAAATCGAGTCGGTAACCGTCAAAATTGATTTCATCACTGAGCCATTCACCCCAATTATTCATGCGTGTCTGGACTCTTGGGTCGAAAGTATTGAGATCATTTCCAAACCCTTTGGTGTTGGTAATGATTTCGTCTCCCGAGCCCCAGTTGCCAAGCCAGTCATTCTCATCAACCGGGTGAAAATAGGAGTAATCCCAGGTAAGGTTGGCTTCCCCGGTTCCGGTATGATTGATGTATGATATTCCCGTGTTGGTGATGGCTTTCAGTTCGTTGACAGCAAGGTTTTGCCCGTTGTGCCATATCTCAGAAGGATAGAATCCGTGAGTCTGATCCGCCCATTGCCATTCATCGCCGGACTGCCTGCGTGCGGTTAACTGAATGATGATATCTTTCCCGCCGGGAGCAGTCACTTTAAATTCATCAATGTCACCTTCCGAATTGATGAATGCTCTGACCGTTTCTCCGGATGCCGGGAAGGTGTTTGTTTCTCCGTTTCCGTTGTTGGGTTCACTTTCCCAGCTGTAGGAACTTCCAAAACCGCTGTTGTTGTAGTCAATCTGGATGTCGTAGGCACGTTCCTGATACGAAACCGAGTAATCGAGATAGAATCCTTTGAATTTGATGTAATAGTCACCAGCGGCAGCATCTTCTATTACCCACTTTATTTCGTTGGTGGGATAGGGAACATATTGCTGACCGTTCCTGAAGGCTTCATCGAAGACGTATTCTTTTACTGCCGGATTTGCCTCTGCATCTTCTTCCGATGAATACATGTGATTCAGGATGATGTCTGCATACACCTCCACTTTTGGTTGTCCGTTGTTGGTGTCATGCATGGCAGCAATCATACTCTCCAGTTCCTGGCGGCTTCCAAACCTTGTCTCGACGGTTCCTTTTTGGTTGTAATTACCAAGATCATAGTGGTCGAAGATGCCGTAGCCCATATCATAGATTCCCCAGTTTCCTTTAGCCGGCGAGGGAATCCAAATGCCTGTGATACCGATTTCCTTGAACTCGGATGCTTTGTTGTACAGATTGTCCCACCAGAAACCGTTGTTGGTTTCCGCATCTACTGGTACATCCCAGTAAAAAGCCTGGAGCATAACATCGTTTTGGGCCTGCATTGTCAGATTTCCTGACAGCATAAGCATGGCCATGCTTAGCATTGTAAAGATTTTTTTCATTTTACCTGGATTTTGTAGTGAATTATGTGGTCTGGTGTGATGTAAAGGGATTTTAATATTGGTAAATCCAGACCTTTTTTTGCATTGGCAAGTTGGTAAAACGGAAAGATAAAATCGACTTATTTTGGGTTTTAGGACTTTGGTTGTGGTACGGTTTTGTAAAATAGGACGTTTAAGTGATTGTCTTATATAGGGTTCTATTTTTCTGTGGAGAAATATTCTCTTGGAGATAATCCTGTAACTTTCTTGAATGCAAGATTGAAAGTTGATTTTGAATTGAACCCTGCTTCGTAAGCAAGATAGAGGAAGGTCATGTTTTTTGCATCTTCGGAATCCATTTTTTTAATGAATTCATTTACTCTGTATTCATTAATGAAGTCGCGGAAGTTTTTATTAAAACAGTCGTTGATGGTTTTTGAAATGGTATGCGGCTTATTGTCTATGGATTCAGCAAAGCCGGCAAGGGTTAAATCAGGATTAAGGAATGGTTTGGATTCCTGCATGATCATTAGAATCCTGTTGGCCAGTATTCGGTTGAGGTCATTGATCTTTTCGGTCTTGGGCGGATAAAAAATGGCTTCATTAAAATAGACGAAGTAGAAGATGACAAATAGTTGGATGGAGGAAAGGGAAAGGGGAATGTCCTGATAATTCCTGAACAGAAGAAGGCCGGATGCAATCAGCCAGAATAGAGATATTCCGGCAATTACGGACATAAGGTTGATGGCACCCGTCAGATATAAAAACATCCATTCGGAAGATGCTGCAGGTGTGGTATCTGAGTTTACTTCATTGGGCGAATTGATTGAGAATGCATATGGGTGAGAGGTATTTTCTCTTTTAGTTGCTTTTTTGTGCCTAAGAAGTGTAAAGATGGAGAGAGAAACGTATGTGAGGAGAGAAATGCTTCCCGTTAAAATAAGGATGGCATCAATGAGAAAAAGGTTGTTTTTTAAAGAGACTTGTAGCCAGGCTGTCTGCCAAAGCCCCGAAAGACGGAACATGTTAAGGATGAAAGTCAATAAGGCAGGAGTATAGTGAACCGGCGAAATTGATTTTATTTTTGTAAGGAAAGAGCGGTAAAAGATGAAAACAAGGGGGCCTGCAAGGAAAAGCATCAACTCGAAACCCTGCATTAATCTGAATTTCCATAGCGGATTGGAAAACTCATAGATAACGGCTCCCAACAGAACCAATATGAGTGTGAGGGTCCAGATGATGGTATGTCTGGTTTTGCGGGTGTCGTATTTTTTCTTTTTACTCCTCAACAGAATAATTAGAAATATCCCGTTTAGAATGGCTGCAGACAAGATGAATACAAATACCGGCATGGAGGTTCTTCCTCCCAAGTCCTGCCAGTTTTGGATGCGTACATCAATATGGTCTTCCGTTTTATCAATCAATGTCCGGTTTGGGAGGTACGAGTTGTCCGATGATGTTTCAATTTTCATCCAGTCACCTCTGGAAAACTTAAACTGAATGGTGTCAGCAACGTCAGGAATATTTACCATTAGCTTTCCATCAGCTCTTTGTTTCAGCTGATAGACAGTGTCTCTGATGTTCCAGTTGTTAAAGTTTCCGCATACAAAAATGGGTTCATCTGCAGGAGTGTTTCCCGGCAGAGACTCAACGATGATGGTGATGCTTTTGTTTTGGGATAGAGAGACAGAATCTGATAAAAGAAAAGAAATCAGCAGGATGAGGATGATTTTATAGTTGATGGTCTTTTGCATTCGTCAGTTTTTATGAAGTCAGGCTAAATTACAATTTTTTATCAATGCCGGGCGGATAAAAACTTACAAAAACAGATGTTCTGTTTTTGATAAAAATCATTGGTGAGAATTGGAAATAATTAGTTCTTTTATAAACTTATAATTTAACCAGTTACTGATACAAAAACAATCATCCAAACAGTTCGATATGAGTCAATTTGCAGAACGGCACATCGGGCCTGATGCCCGGGAAACGGACCTGATGCTCGAAAGAGTCGGGGCATCATCTCTCGATGATCTTATAAACCAGGCGATACCAGATGGTATCAGAATGAAGAGGGAGCTGAACCTTTCACCTGCTCTTACGGAACAGGAGTTTTTACAGCGGGTAAGTGGAATTGCAGCGCGCAATGAAATTTTCAGGACTTATATCGGCATGGGGTATTACAATACATTTACGCCTTCTGTTATAATCCGAAATGTTTTGGAGAATCCTGTCTGGTACACCTCTTATACCCCTTATCAGGCAGAAATATCGCAGGGACGGCTGGAAGCGTTGCTTAATTTTCAAACCATGGTGACGGAATTGACGGCTCTTCCCATGGCCAACGCATCTCTGCTGGATGAAGCTACGGCAGCAGCCGAGGCAATGATTATGATGTTTAATACCAGAAGCCGTGAGCAGGTAAAATCGGGTGTTGATGCTTGTCTGGTGGATGAACATATATGGCCGCAGACCAGAGCTGTTTTGGAAACCAGGGCTGTTCCACTGGGTATCAAACTGGAATTTGTTGAGGTAAGCAACAATCTTTATGATGGAGCGCGCCATTTTGGGGCAATCGTACAATATCCTGATTCCCGCGGAGAAATTCGGGATTTTAGTGGTTTTGCCGAATCCGTTCACAGTCTTGGAGGAAGAGTTGCCGTGGCCGCCGACCTGCTTTCGCTGGCCCTGATTACGCCTCCGGGAGAATGGGGCGCGGACATAGTCTTTGGCTCTTCCCAGCGTTTTGGAGTGCCTCTGTATTATGGTGGTCCACATGCGGCTTTCTTTGCTACAACGGAAGCTTACAAAAGATCATTACCGGGTCGTATCATTGGTGTGTCCAAAGATGTTACCGGTTATCCTGCTTTGCGAATGGCCCTTCAAACCCGCGAACAACACATCAAAAGAGAGAAAGCAACCTCCAATATTTGTACCGCCCAGGCATTGTTAGCTACCATGGCCGGATTTTACGGGGTGTGGCATGGAGCTGAGGGATTGAGGGAAATAGCCACCCGGGTGCATAAACAAACTGTTCAGCTTCAGAGAGCACTTGAAAACAAAGGGTTTAAGGTGTTTAACCGGAATTTCTTTGATACGGTATTGTTTGGATTGCCAAAGCAGTTGACAGTTGATGCTTTAAGAGAAAAGTTGCTCAGGAGAAAGATTAACCTCAGATATTTTGATGACCCGACACTTATCGGAATCAGTATAGATGAAACGACCTCGGAGAGTGATGTTCAGGAATTGGTGGATATCATCACAGGAATGGTGGATGAAACCAGTGTGAACATTGAGGATTTTTCTGAAGACAATGCTTTGGAGAAGCAATTTATAAGGAAAAGTGCTTTTATGGAACAGGAGGTATTTAATAGTTACCGTTCCGAAACCGAGATGATGCGTTACATTAAGCGTTTGGAACGCAAAGATATTTCGCTGGCACATTCCATGATCTCTCTGGGATCCTGTACAATGAAACTTAATGCCGCTTCCGAATTGTTTGGTCTTACCTGGCCCGGTTTTACATCTATTCACCCGTTTGTTCCCATAGAGCAGGCCCGGGGCTATCATGAGTTGATGGACGAACTGAGGGCTGACCTTGCTGAGATTACAGGACTTGCAGATGTGAGTCTTCAGCCCAACTCGGGAGCGGCCGGTGAGTATGCCGGTTTGATGGTGATTCGTACCTATCATGAAAGCCGCAGTCAGGGACACCGCAATGTTGCACTGATTCCTTCCTCTGCCCATGGCACAAACCCTGCCAGTGCTGTGATGGCCGGTATGAAAGTGGTGGTGGTGAAGTGCGATGACAAAGGAAACATCGATGTGGAGGATCTCAGAGCAAAAGCAGAGAAACACAGTGATGAACTGTCGTGCATCATGGTTACTTATCCATCTACCCATGGTGTTTTTGAATCCTCCATTCTGGAAGTGTGCAAAATTATTCATCAGCATGGCGGGCAGGTTTATATGGACGGAGCAAACATGAATGCTCAGGTGGGAATTACGAGTCCGGGAATAATCGGTGCGGATGTGTGTCACCTCAACTTACATAAAACGTTTGCCATTCCGCATGGTGGAGGAGGTCCGGGAGTAGGGCCTATTGCCGTTGCCGAACATCTTAAGGGATTTCTGCCGGGGCATACCGTAATTGACAACCTGCGGGATGGTATTTCGGCTGTTGCTGCTGCTCCCTGGGGAAGTCCGGGTGTGTTGCCCATTACCTATGGCTACATTAAGATGATGGGAGCAGAAGGTCTTACAAAGGCAACAAAGATGGCCATCTTAAATGCAAACTATCTTGCAGTGGAGCTGAAAGATGATTACGGAATCCTCTATTCCGGTGAAAATGGGCGGGTTGGGCATGAAATGATTCTTGAATGCCGGAAGCTGAAAGCTGCTACGGGAATCAGTGAAATTGATATTGCCAAACGTTTGATGGATTACGGGTATCATGCCCCCACTGTCTCGTTTCCTGTTCACGGAACATTAATGATTGAGCCTACGGAAAGCGAGTCCAAGGAGGAACTCGACAGGTTTGTGGATGCTTTGAAAGCCATTTATGCAGAGGTGAAAGAGGTAGAGGCAGGAATAGCTGACCGGGACAATAATGTTTTGAAGAATGCTCCACATCCGGACAGGGTTGTAGTGACAGATGCCTGGGAAAAACCTTATGGGCGCGAGAAAGCAGCTTTCCCCCTGGCGTGGGTTCGTGAAAATAAATTCTGGCCTGCCGTAGCGAGGGTCGATGATGCCTGGGGTGACCGAAACCTTGTTTGCACCTGTGAGCCGATGGAGAGTTATGAGGAGCCAACAGAGACAGAAGACTAAGGAGTGTCCGTCTATGAACTAAGCAAAATTTTGTTTCTGGTTATGTGTTTGTCAAGAAAGTGCCAGTTACAATGCCTGCCCCGATTTTTCTTCGGGGGCTTGCGAAGCCTGAAAATACGCTGTTTACTTGAGTAAATGAGTGATTTTCGGGCAAGCGTAACGCAGTAAATGGTATTTTATGGACCAACACTAAGGAAACAACGGGCCGTTTATCTGTAGTGCGTATTGATTTTATTATTTTTGGAGGATGAGGAATAAGTTTAAACCGCTCAATTCAATATTGGTAAAACCGGCCGGGCCGGATTGTAATCTGGGATGTGGATATTGTTTTTATCTGGAAAAGGCAGCATTGTTTCCTGAGTCGAACAAGCACCGGATGAGTGACGATGTTCTGGAGGTGCTCATTAAGCAGTCCATGGAGCAGTCGGGTGAAAATATTGCCATTACCTGGCAGGGGGGGGAGCCTACATTGATGGGGCTGGATTTTTTCAAAAAGGTAGTTGCACTGGAACAAAAATATGGCCGTGGCAAAGTGGTAGGCAATGGTTTGCAGACAAACGGATTGTTGATTGACGAAGAGTGGGCCGCCTTTTTGGGAGAATACCAGTTTTTGGTTGGACTTTCAATTGACGGCCCCCGGCATATCCATGATAAATACCGGCTGACAAAAAATGAGCAACCTTCGTGGGAACGTGTCATGCAAAGTGGAAAACTGCTGCTGCAGCACAATGTGGCAGTGAATGCCATGTGTTGCATTACCAGTGATTCCGCACCACACGCCAGGGAGTTGTACGAATTCTACAAGGAACAGGGATTTGAGTGGATGCAGTTTATACCCATCGTGGAGCGCGATAAAGTAAATCCCAAAAAAGCAGCTGATTTTTCAGTTACTGCAGAACAATACGGAAATTTCATGATTGAAATCTTCGATTTGTGGCTGCAGGATTTTGACAATGGTCAGCCTACCACCAATGTGAGATTTATAGAGTCGATTTTTCATACGTATGTGGGGCTGGAGGCACCGGAATGTACATTGAGTAAGGAGTGTGGAGTTTATCCTACCGTTGAGCATAACGGAGATGTCTATTCGTGTGATTTCTTTGTAGAGCCAAAATGGAAGTTGGGAAATATCAGGGAACAGAGACTGGTGGACATGTTGAATTCACCGAAACAAACAAAATTTGGGCAGTTAAAGAGTCAGTTGCCCCGAAAATGTCGTACCTGTCCCTGGTTACAACACTGTTATGGCGGGTGTACGAAGGATAGGGTGAAAGACCCGAAAGACAGTGGCTTACCACGTTTTTGTAAATCCACCATGATGTTTATGGAGCATGCAGATCCTGTGTTTAAAGAACTGGCTCGTAGCTGGAAAGATCAACAGGCCGGCAGTACTGGTCAAAAAACTACCGGAACATATAACGCATTTGAGGATTTTCTTGGATAAAATTAAGGCTTCCACGTATCTGTTGCCCCCGCTGGACCTGGAATAGACAGCTTGAGGAGTACCTACATTTCAGCCTTTTCTTTTCCATCGGGAAAAACGAAAATTATCCATTTTTGCTGGTAAAATGGGACAGCCCCGTATGGGGTGGCAGTTTGGTAGATAGATTGTTCAATATATGATATAAGCCCCGGATGGGGTGACACTTAATTTTTCAGGGAGAGGACACTTCATACGCAGTGCATCTTTCTCCATGCTCCACATGCTCCATGCCCTCTGCTTAATGTTTCCTAAATAAGTTCCTTAACTACTTCAAGGGCTTTATCATAATCGGGCTCTTCAGTTACTTCGGGCACATATTCCACATATTTAACTTTGTTGTCTTTTCCGATGATGACAGTTCCCCTGGCCAAAAGGCGGAATTCTTCCATCAGGAAACCATATTTTGTTCCAAAGTCAACGTCTTTATGATCCGAGAGGGTAACAATGTTGTTAAGCCCTTCAGCGGCACAAAATCTCTTTTGAGCAAACGGAAGGTCGCAGGAGATCGATAGTACCACTACGTTATCCAGTTTGTCAGCTTCCTGGTTGAACCGTCTGTTTTGAGCTGCACAGACACTTGTGTCGATGGACGGATAGATGGCAATTACCTTAATTTTTCCGTCAAAATCAGTGAGTTTTACCGGCTTCAGATCGTTGCCAAGTACGGTAAATTCAGGTGCACTGTCGCCAATTTTTGGCTCTTTCCCGATTAGTGTTACCTGGTTTCCTGCAAATTTTACTTTTGAATTGTTTCTTTCCATGTTGTTTGTTTTTATGTTTTGAAAGTTGGGTTAACAAATATTTTGTTTATTAAAAGTGATGCTCTTCATTTACGAAAATGGGGCGGACGCCTTTAATTTGTTGGCAATGCACAGGTGGATGGTTTAAATGTGCTTGATCCATAGGTTTTTGAGTGGTTGTTGCTGCCTGGTGCTTTATGTCCCTTTGCCATGAAAAAGTGTTAACAAATGGTTGAAACAATGGCCTCCTAAAACAACCCTGTTCTTTTCCCTTTTTTTTGATGTGTACTGAAAGTCTTGCTGTAAGCGGACTTTTAAGTGCTTTGTCAGTTTGTCTTTAGTAACAAAATGTTTTCTGGAAATGTTCTTAGAAATGCAGTTTTTAATGTTTTATTACCAAAAAAGAGAAGAGAGGGGGTTATTGTCAAAAAACCTTTCATAGGCTGAATAAGTCTGTCGAAACTTAACCATATGTGAACAAAACATCGAAAAATGTTTATTAATTGACACAAAAAAGGGGGTATGGTTAAGAATTTGTAAAATAAAGGACTTTTGGGTCGTAAAATTTGGTGGCTGATGAAAACGCAATTATGTTTGCACTGTGTTCTTACAGAAAGACACAAAACTAAATGTTTCACTTAAAACTTTTCAATTATGAAAGCAAAAAAGTTTTTATCTGTAGTTGCCCTTGCGGCATTTATGGTTTCAGTTGCAACCACTGCATCAGCCAAAGGAAAAATCACTGTGTATCCGTACCTGGACACTAACTATGCTCTTGTATCTGCGTTGAGCGAAGAGATGGTTGATTTTTCAGTTGAAATTAAAACCGACAAAGGTGAGTTTGTTTACTCAAGCGGTAAAGTCGGTACAAGCACTCAATTCAACAAACTGTTTGATTTCTCAAAATTGAGCGATGGTAAGTATGTTGCTGTTCTTAAGGGTAGTGGAAAAACTTTCCTGGAAGATGAGTTTACTGTATCAGGAGGAAAACTTGTTTCTGAAGTTTCAAGCAAGAAAGCTGAAGAACTGGCTGCCAAAGTATGGGCAAAAAATGACTTTATCTTTGTGAGCTACCTGAACAAAGCCAACGACTCTTTCAATATGAAAGTGGAAGATGCCAGTGGTAATGTGCTGTTTGAATCTGCTTTGCCAAAAGACCTTACTTATTCCGGTAAATTTGATGTTTCATCGCTTCCTTCCGGTACGTATTATGTAAGTTTGGTTTCAGGTAAAAATTCAAGTAGCTATGCAATTAAAAAGTAATCAGAACGATTCCAGTCTCATGCAGCGAAAAAGCTGTTCTTATCCGGGTGTATCTCTATTGTTTTAGATACACCCGTTTTTTTTATAAGGATTTTCGAATAAACGCATTTTGTTTCAGGAACTGAAAGAAGCTCAGGAGGAGCCATTCATTACGAAATATATTATTCTGCTGGGTCAATGTTTTTTCTTCTGCCTTATGCCTCTTGAACTTCTGCCTGTTGGTCACTAACATCTAACTTCCACTTCCTGTACTGTGTGTCTTAGGTTATTCTCCAACACTTACTTGTTACCCCTGTTAATTGCATCCTCAATAACTTCGGTCATCACTTCCTGCATGGTCATGCCCATGGCTTCTACCTGCTGCGGAATAAAACTTGTAGCCGTCATTCCCGGGGTGGTATTGACTTCTATCAGGAATATTTGTTTCTCGGTAATAATAAAATCTACCCGGACGATTCCTTTGCAATTCAGGATGTCATAGATTAAAGAAGTGATTTTCTGAATTTTTGTGGTCAATTCTTCTGAGATGCGTGCAGGTGTTATTTCTATGGCTTTGTCGGCATTGTATTTGGCCTCAAAATCGAAGAATTCATTTTTACTGATGACTTCCGTTAACGGCAATACAACTTCCCGACTTTGGGTTTTGTAAATGCCGCAGGTCACTTCGGTGCCTTCCATCAATTCCTCAACAAGAACTTCCTCGCACTCTTCAAAAGCTTTTTCAATGGCCGGCAGAAGTTCCTCCGGGGTTTTAACTTTTGAAATGCCAAAGCTTGATCCCCCGGCATTGGGCTTGACAAAACAGGGGATGCCTAATTTCTCCTGAATGTCGGCCGGATTGAATTCGCGACCTTTGCGGATAAGAATTGAATCTGCCACGGATACACCGAATCCTTTCAGATATGTATTGCAGGTAAACTTATTAAAGGTGAGAGATGAAGGAAGCACATCGCATGTGGAATGAGGAATTCCCAACATCTTTAAATATCCCTGAAGAAGGCCGTTTTCTCCCGGAGTTCCGTGAATAGTGATGTACAAACAATCGAAGGTGTATTTTTTGTTGTCATCCCTGAAAGAGAAGTCGTTTTTGTCGATGTCAAACTCCCGGTTGTCGTGTTCGGCCACCCACTTATCTTCCGTAATCAAAACCGGAATGATGTTATATCTTGAGGAATCCAGAAAAGATTTGATTCCATCTGCACTTTTCTTGCTTACCACAATTTCAGAGGAATATCCACCGTATATGATACCAATATTTTTCATTTTTCGGGTTTTTATTGAATTAGGCTGCATTATTGACTTCGTCGAACTTCGTTTTACAAATAATCTATTTCGATGTCCAACTATCTGCAAAATACAAATGTCCTCAATAAAATGGATTTGAAAATAACTCATTCTTCCCTACATCCATTTTCTTTGCGGTTGATTGTATTTCTTGATATTTGAACATCTCATAACGAAAATTCATGAATAAAGCAGGCTAGAATCACAGTTAAATTGGATTTTGCTCATCCATGCTTGAGACAGATTGAAAACGGAGCTGTTGGCTCCCTTTCAGTTTAACTTTTCTTATTCTGCTGCCTTTGTCGAGTCTGCTCGGGAGGGATTAGGTGGCCTTTACTCCTCTTCTCTTCCTGCAATATAGTTTCTCCATTTGTCGATGGTCTGCACCATGTCGTCCGGCAAATCTGAATCGAATCTCATAAACTCTCCGGTAACGGGGTGTTCGAAGCCCAGCGTTTTGGCATGTAAGGCCTGACGGGGCAGCAAGGTAAAACAGTTTTTGACAAATTGTTTATACTTGGTGAAGGTGGTTCCTTTTAAAATCTGATTGCCACCATATCGCTCGTCATTGAATAGTGTATGTCCAATGTATTTGAGGTGAACTCTGATCTGGTGCGTACGGCCGGTCTCAAGATTGCACTGAACGAGTGTTACATAACCCAGCCGCTCCAGAACCTTGTAATGAGTTACTGCGGGTTTTCCCATTGATTCATCTTCAAAAACAGTCATCTGTTTCCTGTCCCGAATGCTGCGACCGATATTCCCGGTAATAGTGCCTTCGTCCTCTTTCATACTGCCCCAGGCAATGGCCTGATAAGTTCGCTCTGTGGTTTTGTAGAAGAACTGCCGGGCCAGGTTGGTCTTTGCCTCCTCTGTTTTGGCAATGACCAGCAACCCTGAGGTGTCTTTGTCAATTCTGTGGACCAAGCCAGGGCGGGGATCGTTGCTTTGAAACCATGGATGATCCTTCAGGTGCCATGCCAATGCATTGACCAGAGTTCCTGTATAGTTGCCAAAGCCCGGATGAACGACCATCCCCGGTTGCTTGTTGACAACGATAAGGGCATCATCTTCGTAAACAATGTTGAGCGGTATATCTTCCGGAAGAATCTCAATTTCGCGGGGTGGCCAGCTCATTTCAATGGTAATGGTGTCGCCCGGCTTTACTTTGTAGTTGGCTTTTACCGGATTGCCATTGGCAAGAACACTTCCTGCTGCAGCAGCATCCTGAATTTTATTTCTGGATGCGTTTTCGATTCGGTTGACCAGAAATTTATCCACTCTCAAGAGGTTTTGACCGGCATCGGCCACAAACCTGTAATGTTCGTACAATTCTTTTCCGGAATCTGTCTCTTCTTTATTTTCAATGAGTTCTTCCAGATCGTCGGTTTCATCAAATTCCCGGTTGTTTTCGTTCATTCCTTACAAAATATAGTTTGATATTTGGTCTGATGGAATTATCTGTTCTTTTCACTCATCTTTAGAGTGTCGGGGTATCGGGCTGATCTTTCCGGGATACCCGGATTGAGAGTGGAGGAGTTCGATCCTCCAGGCTGCATCCCATGAGTTTGTTTGGTGGTCAGTTAAAAGAACTCCTCCTCATTAAGGTCTTCTTCTTCAGTGGTTTCTTCCTGAAATTCCCGGATAGGAGTTTCGGGTATTTCAATGCTTGCAGTATCCGGCATAATCAGTGAGGAGTCAACTGACAACCAGATGTCGATGGATGAACCAAGCCGCAATCGGCTGTCGCCATCACCCGACGGGCGCTGTTTCCACACAAATGCCTGCAATGTGTCTTCTCGCGAAACAACGGTGCTGTCAAAAATCTGGGCGCCAATGTTCAGAGAGAGGTCCTGGCTGATTTGCTTAGCTTCGTCATAAAGAAGTCCTTTAAGGTCAGGCACGGCAGTTGTTCGGTTGCTCAAACCCTGGCCTACTATCAGGTCAATTACCGCACCCCGTTCCAGTGGCGTTCCGGCTTCAATGGGTTTTCCTTTGTAGTGCTGTCCCAATACCAGATTGGTGTATTCTGACGGCACATAAATCAGATCTCCTACTTCAAGTCCGAATGACTCCAGCATTACCCGGGCATTTCTGATGCTGTAGTCAATGACATCAGGCACCTGAACTTTCTCGGGAGTCCATGAATTGATGGTGAAGAAGATGTTTCGGTTCTTTTTGACCATACTTCCTGCTTTAGGCGTCTGTTCAATGACCACTCCCGGAGGCAGGTCGGCAATATGGGCCGAATCAATAATCGCATATCGTAACTCATTTTCCTGAATGAGGTGTTTGAGCTGTTGTTCTGTGAGTCCTTTAAAATCCGGAGCTTCAAATCCTTTACCGTGTCGGGTGTAAAGGTTTAGACCCAGAAAAGTGAGAAGGATTAGTAACAGTCCGCTGATGATGACTATTCCCAGATGCCGGGCAAACGTCTTGTTGAAGATGGTTTTGAAAAACGACATGGTTTCATGTTTTTATTTTGACTTCAAAAATAGCATAAAATCACCAAACAGCAGGATAAAAAGCAAGGCGATGAGGACCGGATATAAAAAAACAAGGATCCGTAAAGAACCCTTGTCGTTTTATATTTCTGCATTTCTGCAGACGGATGTGGTTTTTCATGCAGTCAATTCAAATCAATTGCATGATGCATATCTAATGGTCTAATTCCGGCTTAATGTTCCGGGCCATTATTTATGCTTTGTGTCTTTTCTCGCTGCTTACGCTGAGTCTTTTACGACCTTTGGCGCGACGTGATGCAAGTACACGGCGTCCGTTAGCAGTAGCCATTCTGGATCTGAAACCATGCTTGTTTCTTCTCTTACGGTTTGATGGTTGAAATGTCCTTTTCATTTTTCTGTGTTTTTAAATCACTCTTCTCCGGAGTTTCCTTTTCAGGAGGGTCCGAATAAAGAACTCAGGTTATTTTAGCATTTTGCAAAATATCCTGTATTGTCCTTGTGTTGTGACTATGAGTTTATTTTGCCTTTTTTCTGAAATTCGGACTGCAAAAATACAAGTTTTTTTTGTCTCCCAAAACTTTGTTGATCAATTTTTACAAAGGAAGGTGCACAAGTTTCTTTGTTTCAAAGAATGGCTCATCAAACCAGTCGCTGATTGGAGTGATAAAAACCTTCTTTTTAAAAGGTGCTGTTTCTGCTGAAATATCTCCTCCTTTGAGGTATAAAATACCATTTGGAATGGCATTCGATGGTTTTTGCGTTATCAGATGCCTGGTTTGTCGCACAAAATCGGGCAGGTTTGTGACGGCCCGGCTTACAATAAAATCATACTTGCCTTTAAATTCTTCCGAGCGGGACTGAACCGCATGGGTGTTCTTTAGTTCCAGTGAGTCAGAAACCGCCTGTACTACTTTTATTTTTTTTGCAATGGAATCGAGCAGGGTAAATTGAGTCTCCGGGAAAAAGATGCTCAACGGAATTCCCGGGAATCCGCCTCCGGTTCCTACGTCTATGATGCGTGTGCCCGGGACAAAGTTGATGAATCGTGCTATGGACAGCGAATGTAAAACATGGTGCAGGTAAAAACTATCCATGTCTTTGCGGGATATGACGTTGATTTTACTGTTCCAGTCGGTATAAAGTGTTTTTAATTCGCCAAACTGTTCTTTTTGCAAAGAGGTCAGTTTTGGAAAATATTTATAAAGGATGTCCATGAAATTTACCGGTAGTTCTTAACCTGACAGGCATTAATCAGATTGAGAAAGTTGTAAATGAGTTTCTAATGTTTTTTTACCTCGGAGTTTTTCAGTGTGTTGAAAAGAAGTTCGCGGGCTCTGAATAATTGAGCTTTTACTGTTCCCAGAGGAAGATCCAGCTCTTCGGAGATTTCTTCGTAAGAATACTCCTTAAAGTAACGAAGCTCTATCAGGGTACGATAACGAGGTTTTAATTTTTTTACCACGGTCCGCATCAAAACCACCTTTTGCTCCCTGATCATAAACTCTTCCGGGTCGGGGGTTTCGTCTTTGAGGTGAATCTGGGGCTCGGTTTCTTTCTCATCGGAAGCATAACCACCGTCGATGCTTACATGGTTGTTTCTTTTTTTGCGAAGGTAATCAATGCAGTTGTTGGATGCGATTTTGAACAACCAGGTGCTGAAGGCGTAATTGGGGGAATACTGACTGAGGTTTTTAAAGGCTTTTCCGAATGCTTCAATGGTCAGATCCTCAGCATCAGTTTTGTTGTTGATCATTTTGAGCAGCATAAAATAGATGGCATCCCGGTAACGGGCCATAAGCTCTGCATAGGCTTTCTGATCGCCTTCCACTGCTTTGTCAACCAATTCAAGGTCGTACCTTGCCTTGTCTGATAAGTTCGGATTTATTTCCATTTCCTTTTTTTTGACCCTGTCAGATTTCCGAAATGGCTGAAGGCGATGATGATCGGTTGAACGATATCAAAAAGCAACAGCCCCCAAAAAACTTTTCCCATTCCGGTTTTATCTGAAGCCTTTTTCCAGATTATGAGTTTGAATAAAAACAATAATAATGAAAAAGGCAATATCAGTAGCGCAAAATTAGGAAAAAATATAAAATAAAGTGTAAGTGCCCAGAATAATTCCCTCGTTACAGGTTCGGCAAACAGTGAAAATTTGATGGACTTTTTGTAATGCGGTGAGGTGGAAAGGTGTCGCATCTTTTGCTCTCTCCACTTTTTAAAGGAGGAGGGGGGAGTGCTGATGGTGTGGGCTTGTGGTGCAACGCAAACAGTGGTGTTTGTTTTGTTGGCTGCTTCCTGTACAAACAAATCATCATCTCCGGAGGCTACGTAAATATGGTTTTTGAATCCGCCGGTTTTTTGAAACAGTTGTTTGGTATAGGCCATATTTCGCCCTGTGGCCATGTATGGCTTTCCCCTCAAAGCAAATCCCAGGTACTGAATGGCGATGGTAAAAGTGTCATAACGTAGCCAAAGGTTGGTAAGTCCTTTTGTTTTTTTGTAATTCCCGATGCCCAGAACCAGCTCTTTGTGTTGACTTCGCATGGCAGAAACCATGTGTTTCAACCACTGGTCTGAAGCGGGTTGGCAGTCGGCATCTGTCAGAACCAGTATTTCGTGTTTTGCCGCTTTAATACCTATCGAAAGGGGTAGTTTTTTACCATGATAGAATTTCTTGTCGGGGGCAATTCTGGTAATATAAAGGTGTGGATGCTCTGCCTTAAGCCTTGTCAGAACCATGTCTGTGTCGTCTTCCGATCCGTCATTGACCACTACCACCTGAAAATCGGGATAATCCTGATTCAGAACATCAGGCAAAAAAGTCTCCAGATTCTCTTCTTCGTTTTTTGCACTTATCACCACAGAAACGGGGGGGAGATCAGTGTCTGATATGCTTGTGTTTTTATGACGTGCAACCGGTAAAATGCGCCTGAACAGAAAGAAAAACTGCCAGAGCCATACCAACAGCATCAATGCCAAAAGGATGGTTTCGAATGTGTTTGGATGAGGAATATTCATAGTTTCTCAGTATTGACGGGCAAAAGTGCGATTTTTTTCCTTAGCTCACAATTAAGAACGAAAAAACGACCAATACTTGTATCTTTGCAAACCAGATTAATCGGATATTTATATAATTACTTGAGGGAATAAAAAACCAATGCAATTTACTCTAGAAAAAACAGATGATCAAACTGCTGCCAGAGCAGGTGAGGTAGTTACAGATCACGGTAACATTCCAACGCCGGTTTTTATGCCTGTTGGCACTGTGGGAAGCGTTAAAGGGATTCATGTAAATGACCTGAAAGAGGAGGTAAAAGCCCATATTATTCTGGGAAATACCTATCATTTATATTTACGTCCCGGATTGGAGGTGCTGGAGCAGGCCGGTGGTTTGCATCGTTTTAACGCCTGGGATAAGCCAATACTCACCGACAGTGGCGGGTTTCAGGTCTTTTCACTGAGTGATAAGCGGAAGCTGACGGCTGAGGGAGCCGAGTTTCAGTCCCATCTTGATGGTTCCAGACATTTATTTACTCCTGAAAATGTGGTTGACATCCAGCGAACCATCGGAGCAGACATCATCATGGCCTTTGATGAGTGTCCACCGGGAGATGCAGATTATAAATATGCCCTTCAATCGATGGAACTCACACACAAATGGTTGAAGCGTGGTTTGGATCGTTTTGACACTACAGATCCTAAGTACGGGTACAGTCAGACTTTCTTCCCCATTGTTCAGGGTGCGGGATATGCCGATTTACGCAGGAAGTCAGCTGAGTATATCGCTTCTTTCAATCGCGAAGGGAATGCCATTGGGGGGTTGGCTGTGGGCGAACCAGAAGATGTGATGTATGAAATGATTGAGGTGGTCAATGAAATATTGCCCGAAGATAAACCCCGTTATCTCATGGGAGTTGGCACGCCGGTTAATTTGCTGGAAGCCATTAGCAGAGGGGTGGATATGTTTGATTGCGTGATGCCGACCCGCAACGGTCGCAACGGGATGCTTTTTACCAGCGAAGGCATTATTAATATCCGTAATGAGAAGTGGAAAAATGATTTTTCGCCGGTCGATCCTGATGGTCATTGTTCCTTTGATACCATCTATTCCAAAGCCTATCTGAGGCATCTGTTTATTTCCCGTGAAATGCTCGGTCCTCAGGTGGCATCTATTCATAATTTGTCTTTTTATCTTTGGTTGGTCGGGGAAGCACGTCGGCGCATCCTGGATGGTACTTTTAGCGGATGGAAAGATCAAATGGTAAAACAACTGGCAAGGCGTTTGTAAGAAATGTTTTGTTTTTTGTTCCTTTGCAGGTAAATATTTAGGATAAGAGGATGATTCTAAAAAAAATAGACGTTTACATACTGAAAAAGTTTTTGGGAACTTTTTTCTTTGCTATTTTGCTGATATTGAGTATATCAGTGGTGTTTGACCTGGCGGAGAAAATTGACGATTTTCTGGAAACCGATGCACCACTTGAGGCCATTGTTTTTGATTATTATTTCAATTTTATTCCCTATTTCGCCAACCTGTTTACTCCGTTGTTTGTTTTTATTGCGGTAATTTTCTTTACCTCAAAAATGGCTTACGATACGGAGATTATTGCCATTTTATCCAGTGGAGTCAGTTTTAAACGCCTTTTGTATCCCTATTTTATAGGAGCTGCTATTTTAACAGCTTTTTCTTATGTGATGGGGGGGTATATAATACCTCCGTCCAACAAAGTTCGTATAGATTTTGAGAATTACTATGTAAAAGAGATAAAAGAAACCGGTATGAGCAATATCCATATGCAGATAGAGCCTGGTTTGTTTATTTATATGCGTAGGTATTCTTCTTTCAGAGAGCGTGGAGATGATTTCAGTCTGGAGAAAATTGAAGATAAGGATCTGAGGTTAAAGATTACTGCCGAGAAGGTGAAATACGACAGTATTAACGGAAAATGGATTTTTGAAGATTATATACGGCGTGACTTTTCTGATGCCGGACGAATGACCATAACCAAGGGCGAGGAAATGGATACGGTAGTGAATATGAAACCTGCCGATTTCAAGGAAGAAAGGAAGTTTTTTGAAACCATGACCAATCCAGAACTGGAAGACTACATTGAAGAGCAAACAATTCGTGGAGTGGGTAATATAGAGCCCTATCTCATTGAGAAACATCGCCGGATAGCTTCACCGTTTTCAGCATTTATACTTACGTTGATCGGTGTTTCCCTGGCTTCACGCAAAACCAGAGGAGGTATGGGATTGCACATTGGAGTTGGCATTGCGCTCAGTTTTTCGTATATTTTATTCATGACCATTTCCACCACCTTTGCCATAAATGGAAATTTATCTCCAATTATGGCAACCTGGTTGCCTAATATTGTGTTTGCGGGGATTGGTGTTTTGCTTTATTACCGGGCACCTAAATAGTGCCAGTCTATAAACTAAGCGTTTTTCGCGTGTTTGAAATAGAAAGTTCGAATTCAAGGCGTTTGAAAAATATAAACCGTAGAATACTAAAGTATTTGAGGATTTAGATTTTGAACAACAACGCAGAAGTTGGACTTTATAGACAAACACTATATTGAAGGAAATGGGGTTAAGTGACTTGTTATTAGTCGTTTTAGATTTGCTAAAGCATTGAGCATGTGAACTTGTAAAAGCAACTTCTGATTTTTGATTACTGATTGTTGGTCTAAAATTTACTTATTGTAGTTCAGTTACTTGCAGGGGCAGGTGTTAAAATATTCAAATATTCCTGCAACTCTTTCCTGTAAAATTAGTAATTATGCACCCTGATTTTTCAGCAGATTTATTTATTGAATCTTGACTGATAGGTGATTAACCAAAACTTTTTGTTTATGTCATTAAAAAAGTACATCCTTGACCTTCGGAAAAGGAGAGAAAAAGTACAGCAAGGCGGTGGTGAAAAAGCCATTGAGAAACAAACCGCTATGGGTAAAATGACGGCCCGTGAACGTATTTTGGCCTTGTTGGACCAGGATTCTTTTACCGAGTATGACCTTTTTGTTGAGCACGAAGCCCGCGACTTCGGTATGGACAAAAAGCAATTACATGGTGATGGTGTGATTATTGGTACAGGAACCATTTATGGTGCACCTGTCTGTGTGTTTGCCCAGGACTTTACCGTAGCCGGTGGCTCTTTGGGACTGATGCACGCCCGTAAGATCACAAAAATTATGGATCATGCTCTGAAAATGAGAGTGCCTCTGATTGGAATCAACGACTCCGGAGGTGCCCGTATTCAGGAGGGTGTAAATTCACTGGCCGGGTATGGTGAGATTTTCTATCGCAATACCATTGCGTCAGGAGTTATTCCTCAGATTTCCGTAATCCTCGGACCATGTGCCGGAGGTGCTGTTTACTCACCGGCTCTTACTGATTTTGTGTTCACTGTGGATAAGATCAGTAAGATGTTTATTACTGGTCCCAACGTTATTAAAACGGTTCTGGGAGAAGAAATTTCCATGGAGGACCTTGGTGGTGCCCGTGTGCATGCTGAGATTACCGGTAATGCGCATTTCTTTGCAAACAGCGAAGCGGAATGTTTTGATCAGATCAAAAAACTGATCACCTTTATCCCATGGAACAACAAGCAGAAAGCCAGGGCATTTCCGCCTAAACCGCCGAAAGGCAAAACCAAGATTGAGGATATTATCCCCAGCGACCCAAAGAATCCTTACGATGTGCGGGACGTTATCAAAGCCATTGTGGATGATTCCGATTTCTTTGAGATACAGGAACTGTTTGCGGCCAATATTGTTATCGGTTTTGGTCGGATGAATGGTGAAACCATTGGTTTTGTTGCTAACCAGCCCTTAGTGCTGGCAGGAGTACTTGATACCGACAGTTCTGATAAAGCGGCCCGTTTCATTCGTTACTGTGACGCCTTTAATATTCCTATTATTACGCTTGAGGATATGCCCGGATATTTGCCCGGAATTGACCAGGAGCATGCAGGGGTAATTCGTCACGGAGCAAAAGTGCTCTATGCATATTCTGAAGCTACTGTACCTAAGATCACAGTTATCCTGAGGAAAGCTTATGGTGGTGGTTACATTGCCATGAACTCACGTCACCTGCATGCCGACTTTATGTTTGCATGGCCTACTGCCGAGATTGCAGTGATGGGGCCGGAGGGTGCTGCCAATATTATCTTTAAGAAAGAGATAGAGGAGGCAGATGATCCGGAAAAGATGCGTCAGCTGAAGGTACAGGAGTATAAGGAGAAATTTGCCAATCCATACGTTGCAGCCGCCAAAGGTTACATCGATTCTGTTATTGAGCCGGATGAAACTCGTAAGATGCTTCTTCATGCTCTTGATGTTTCCGTTAGCAAAGAAGATCATCGTCCCGAGAAAAAACATGGAATACCTCCATTTTAAAATCGGAGGGGATTCCCGCCATTTGAGCCTGTTTTCGTTTTTAGAGAAAGGGCTCTGTGAAATCATAGAAAAGCCGGTATTGCCGGTGGTTATGAATTAAAAATGTGCAATTATGAAGGACGATAATCAGGAACTGGTGGATTTTCAGATATTGAGTCTGAAATATAAAACCAGGTTGACCCGAAAATTTAAGGAACGTAAGAAGTATGAGGTGCCTGATCCCAATAAGTTGAAGTCTGTTATTCCCGGCACGGTGGTTGAGATCAAAGCCAAAAAAGGACAGAAACTTAAAGAGGGTGATGTAATTCTGCTTCTGGAGGCCATGAAGATGATAAATGAAATTCATATGCCTTTCGACGGAAAGATTAAAAAAATTCACGTCGAAAAAGGACAGCGGATTTCAAAGAATTTTCTGATGGTTGAAATTGAGTAGTACAACTATTCGCACTATAATTATGAGGCCGGTAGCAAATTTGTTACCGGCCTTGTTTGCATTACAGAGTTATCCGGATTAAACAACACTTATGATAGATTTTTGTTTAATAAGTGCCGAAAATCAGAAATGGGTAATAAAAATCTTTTGACCACACCTTATTACAAATCCACTCCGACGGGGAAAATCAGTAAATTAAAAATGTCTATTCAAGGATAGGCTAACAAATAAAATCAGTATCAATATAAATGCAACAATCTTATTCTCATAATCATCAATACTTAGTTTTTTCTTTTTGTTAAACATTTTATAATAACCCCACCTAAAAATAAAACCGATTCCTCCAAGTATTATTCGTCCAATGACAATCGACAAAAGCTTAAAACTCTCTTCGCCCATAATAATTAATCTTCGTATAAAAATGGAAATAGTTTATTTCCAATTGTTTTAACACTACTTGAGTTATACCAATCATTAAGCGATCTAACTCCCTTATTATAGTACCTATTAAAAGAATACCTCATACTTCCTTTCGTAATGAACGTTCCTTTAAATTTAGTCCCAAATTGGGAAGAGTTTAATACACTAAACAGCTCATTAGAATAAATTTTGTGTTTAGGCATGTTTTTTATATAACCTTGACCTTTCACCGGAGATGGCATGAATATGCTAAGCCCTCCAAAAAAGCCATTTTCTACCTCACTCCGAATTGCCAAAACACCATTTAAATGCGTTCTCTCTTCTCTTGTGACAAATACAGCTCCAAATGGAGAAGCTTGATAAAATAAATATAAATCATCAATAATAGAATAAATGATGCTAGCAAAAAAATTAGAATTTTCACTCCACTTATCAATAAGGTCAGGTTCATAAGGACGTATTTCTCCAGAAGAGTATGGTGGCAATTCCTTATCCGAAATAATATAACTCTGTTGATTTTCTCTTGGAACTTGTCCTGCCCCATCTATTCTCTGCAACTTCAAATCCTCATAATGGGAGATCCGAAATCAATCCGGTTAAAGAAAGTATAGAAATGATTATTCGCAGGTATGATTTTTTTGATTAATACAATTAATGATTACAATCTCGAATCTATAAAGTAAGCCATCGGCCTCCCACGTATAAAAGTAAAGATTTTTCCCGACCAGAGGTTTCACCAGTCGGGGAAATTGGGATTTTCTAAGTTCTACTGGAATCTCTTAGAATTTATTGGAATCAGTTGGAGCTTTCCGGAAAATTCTGGCAGTCGTTGGATTTTTTCCAATTGTGTGGCAACAGATCGGCCAGATCTAAATCGTAATTACGGTTGTACTGCGGAAGTTTGGCAAACACATCGGTAAGCCATTCTCTGGGATTAACATCACTGGCTTTGCAGCATCCCAGTAAAGAATACATGATGGCTGCATTCTCTGCTGCCTCATGGTTACCACAAAACAAATATCCTTTTCTTCCAATAGCCAGAGGCCTGATGGCATTTTCGGCCAGGTTATTATCTGGCAAATAGCGCCCATCAAGATGATAGCGGGACAACCGCATGAAAAGGTTGTATGTATAAGCCAATGCTCTGCTCATTCTTCCGCCCGGAAGCGCTTTAGGATAATACTCTTCAATCCATTTTTCAAAAGCACGCATAATTGGATAAGCCAGACGTTTTCGAAGTTCCGCCCTTTGCTCATGGTCTAACTCTTGCTCGTCGGCCATTTTTTCCACCTGATAGAATTTGGCAATTTGTGCCAATGCATATTCAGCTCCCCTTTTGTCTTCCGCAAGACTTTCGGAGAATTTCCTGCGCGCATGTGCCCAGCAACCCAGAAGCAAAACACCTTTCTTTTGCTCATAGATTGAGTATGCCTCATATCCATCAGTTTGAACGGCCCCCTGATAATCCTTTAACAGATCAACTACCACTCTTTGCGCCCGGGAGCCTTTGTCGTAGTGGAACAAAACCAGGTTGTCCATTACTGATCGTACCATCCAAAGGTAAGCTTTAGTGGTCTTGTGCTTTTGATTATTGATAACCGGGATAGTGCTTTCATCCACCTGGATATAATCAGTTTCGAGGACTTTTTCTTTTAGGCGATTGTAGAGAGCACGAAGTAAATCGCTGCTTCCCTGAAACCATCCGTTAACGGTGGATGCGGGTAATCTTACTCCGATCATCTTAAACATAGAGATCTGACGATGAAAAGGAAGATGATAGAAGTATTTGTTCATCATTAGCTCAGCCAGCATAGAGGGGCCGGCATTGCTGCGGGGCAACGGCAAAAGTGGCATTGGAGCAATGCGGATAGCAGGTGCTTCTTCTTTGTTCTGCTCATTCTCGGCATTCTCTTCTGCTACAATTGGCTTTATGGCATACTTCGGGCGTTCTATTCGACGGACATAGGTCTCACCGGGCTTGTGTTCAAGAATTTCAGTTACCTCTTCGCCGATACGCACCCAGTTGTCCTGTTTGCCTTCCGGCTCTATGACTTCTACTACTCGTCGAAGGTGATCTGGTAGCGGCTGACGTACGGGCTTCTTTTTTTCTTTGTTCGGCTTGCGTCGCTCATATTCGATAAGCTCTTTTTCAGCATCTTCAATGGCTTCCTTCTCCTCTGGAAGTACTTCCAGCCCCTCCCAGTCAATCTTTCTTTGGTTGGGGTCCGCTGCAATATGTTTTTCGCTGGAGCTGCCAAAAAACTTGTGGCGAAACCAGGCAAGTTGATCGGTTAGCTTATGGATTTGTTGATCCTTTTCAGCCACTACAGAGGTCAATTCCTGGTTCTTTGCTTCCAGGGTATCCAAGGCTCCATTGTCGACTTTTCGCAACCGGGAAAGCTCCTGAAAGAGCTCATCACGTTCCTGAAGAAGCTCCTGTATTAACATATCCTTATCGGTTGCAAAATCGCTCATCTATCACTGTCTGATTATGAGCTTAAAGATAGCAAAATCAAGGCTTCCAGCCAATTATTTCTATCTAAAAAATCTGAAAAGATGCTTCTTTTTGTCGCCTTTTCAGGACATGTTTTCTGGGCTTCACATTCTTTACAATCATCATTAGATCGTGCCACCCGATGGCATGTGACGTAAGGCTTTCATCGAAGCTGGGCAATTTAAAAACACCACCGTCTAACTTCTTGTGGTAGATTACCAGTCCACCGTGTTCCAGATGAAGAATCTTCATGGTGGTCAGCCTCCGGTTGACAAAAATGAAAACTTCTCCGTTTTGAACGTCGCGCTTCATCTCCGACTTTATGATACCGCTAAGGGTGTAAAAACTTTTGCGCATATCTACCGGCGCAGGATAAAGAAAGTACTTTAGCTTACTATGTAAATGAAACATTGGCCTCAGTCGAATAAGTGAACAATCGCTTTTAGTAACTCCATATCGATATTGTCTCTTAACACCATCTTTGTGCCGTTAGGAAACACAAACTCAATGGGGGCATTATTCCCTGGGGCGTGAGAACTTTTTATGGGAGCTTGGATTGTCCGCCTCTCAGTAGCTTGTTGGTTAGAATCAAACACCAAGGGGACAAAACTCAAAGGCTGATGTTGCGATGTCTCTTCTAATTTGTTTCTCCAGTAGTAAAACGTTGAAGGGGCTAAGCCTTGGTTAGCACAAAAGTCCTTTATGTTCAGACTCGATTCCTGATACTCCTGAAAGAGTTGCTTAAATGTTGATAATGTCATCCTCATTTTTTGCCATCAAAGTAATGGCAGAATACGGGTGCTTACAATATGCGCAAGGCCGAAGGCTTACTCTATAAAAAGATTATTCATCGAAAAGTAAACAATATTCATTTCCAAAAAATGTATACGACAATCTTGTTGGCCCTCAATAGAGTTACATATAATTTTCATCAATATAACAAAACTTTGTCTCCAATGCTCCAAAATGTTACATGGTTTTCTGAATCATAGGGTTCCCTTTCTGAATGGAAAACTTCAGGCAATAAAGGGTGTTTTTCAGAATATTGGAAAGCCGGTAAGGGAAACAGTAAACAAAATGAAAGATTGGCATCCTGGTGAATGCGTAGATTGTGTTCCAGTATTTTCGGTGTTACGAAATTTTTAAGGCAAACTTTGTCTGTCAATGTTTACAGCGTAATTGTCTTGTGTTTTGCGGAAGCTTGATTATGAGGTCTTTGAGTATGGGGATTGAAATGTTGTCTTATGCTTTGAAAACTCAGGGGGATTTTAGGGTATTTGTTATTCAGACAAGGAGTTAGGGAGGTATATTATTTAAAACATGTACAAATAACCTTATTTAGACAGGTTTCTTTTTTTTTAAAGGAAAAAAGCAGATAATTTTGTTTCTGAAAAATCATCTAATCATTAAAAAGAAAGAAAAATGGCATACGTAATTAACGACGACTGTATTGCTTGCGGTACCTGCATTGATGAGTGTCCTGTTGATGCTATCTCTGAAGGTGAGATCTATAAAATTGATCCCGAGTTGTGTACCGATTGTGGTTCTTGTGCTGATGTTTGCCCTACTGAGGCTATTCATCCTGCATAAGGTTTTATAAAAAACAAAAGAAGCCTGTTCGCAAAGATGTGAGCAGGCTTTTTTGTTTAGTGGTCTTTGTTGGCTGCAATTACTTTATCTAAAGGTATGTCATGGGTGTCAAAAGGCACTCTGGCGACCATCTGAAACGGAAATGCAACGCCAATTTTTGCTGCATTCTCCAGGTAGGGAAGTGTGCGGTCGTAATAGCCGCCCCCTCTTCCAAGCCGATGCCCGTTGCGGGTAAATGCAAGTCCCGGAACAACAACCAGATCAATGGAGGATAGATCTGAAAAAATAATACCGGTAGGTTCCTGAATGCCGAATGAATTTCCCTGTTCCAATGATTCTATCCCGGTAAATTCACGGAGCTCCAGGTAATCCCCTACCACGCGGGGCAGTATAAAGCGTTTTTCTTTTCTGTATTTTTCGATAAGTTCATGTGTGGGAACTTCATCCGGAAGCGACCAATAAATGAAGATGGTTTTTGCTGCTTTGAATTCAGGGGTCTTTTCCAACTGGGTCATGGCATCCTGGCCAATGGTTTTGAGTTGATCTTCGTTGTATTGTTTTTTCCTTTTCTGAATCTTCCGTCTGAGGATCTTTTTCTCTCTTTTCATTGTTGCATGATCCTCTCGGGTGTCAACCGTATAGAAATCGGTGCGTCTGTCCTCAAATGCATCATTCAGTGGTGTCATTTGCTTGTCTTCCGCCAGTTCCGGCTCGATGTCTGCAGACAAAATTTCTTCATTCTGGTGGTCGCCACGCAGCAAATATTCCCCATTTGGATTTACCAACACAGATTGTCCCGTAAAAGTCAGGTCTCTTTCCTTGCCCACTCGGTTTGCGGTTGCTACGAAAATGCGATTCGTCAGGGCATATCCGGGGATTGCAGACTGGCAGAAGGGAAGCACCAGATTGGAAGGGTGACAAATGATTTGTGCTCCTTTAAGAGCCAGTACACGCCACAGTTCCGGAAACATCCAGTCAAAACAAATTAAAATCCCGACTATGCCAAAAGGGGTTTCGAAAATGGGCAAACCTGAGTTGCCTGGTTCAAAGAATATTTTTTCCCTGTTGAAAAGATGCATTTTGCGGTAAATACCTTCCACTCCATTCGGGCTGACCAATACTGCACTGTTGAACAGTTTGTCGTCTTCGCGTTCATTGATGCCGGAAACAAACCAAGTGTTGAGTGCCCTGGCTTTTTGAATTAAAAAATCTACATAACGACTTTCATTGATTGGTTCCGATGAATTTATTGCTTCCTCCCGCGACTTGAAATTATAGCCCGAGGAGGCCAGTTCCGGCAACACCATGATATCGGAATGCGGATTTGATTCAAGTAACCCGTCGATTTTCTTTATGTTGGCCTCAATATCTCCGGGAACCGGAGCAAACTGGAGTATTCCAATTTTCACTGACGATTTTTTTTCCATATTGTCATGATTTTATCATGGACGATATCCTGCTTTGGCGAGTATGCGGTGAGGGTCGGTTTGTGACATCATGTCCCGAAACGAGGCATCAGGATGTTCCTCAAGCCAGGATTGCATGAGCTGATAGCCCAGAAAACGGCCGGTTCTGCCCGGCGATTCCTGTCCAAAGAAACTTGTAAAGGGCCCTTCGCCCACATATTTTCTGATTAACATGGGATCGGTGGAAAAGAGGTGTTTTTGTTCAACTATGGTGGACCACATAAACGCCTCATTCTTGATGCTCCAGTTCATTTCTCTGGTTGTGTAGCCAAACAACAAGGTATCCGGGATTTCCGGAATGGTACGTTTTACAAAGTGTAGCATTTTACCATGATAAATCATCTGACTAATCAGATCGTCGATGGAATCATTGTAGGTATATTCTGTCATTGCCAGTGCTTTCATTACATCAGGAACCACCATTTCCGGAATCATCCGGTTACGCAAATACTGCTGTGTTCCCAGCCATTCATAAAACTGACAATCACTGCCCAGATATTTCTCCACGCTGATGGATACCCAGCCTGAATCAACCACCATCGATTCATTGAACCCTGAGATATGCAAATAGACATCCGGAACCTGGCGCTTGGGATAATAATGCTGGTAGTACTGAAAGGCTTTTGCTAACTTACTTTTGAGTGACTTCTTGTCTGAAAAGACTTTGCGGCAGGTATCAACGACCTCCTGGTTGGGTGGATATGCCAGGAATCGGGACATATTTTGAACGAACTCCTCAGAGTCGGGGTTACCAACTTCAATGACACCTTCGCTATAGGCATCCAGATATTTGCCGTATTTTTCTTTTAGTGATGTGGTCTGTTTAGCAATGCTGTCGGGATGAATGGAGAAGAGATCCTCATAAAAAGGAATCAGTTTAAAATCCACCGGAATGTGTGAAACATCCGGTGCAGTAGCGTTATGCCCGCAACCGGTTGAAAACAGGAGTGCTGTAACAAACAGAAATGGTAAAATCTTCATGCGAAATTGCTCTTTACTGTAAAAGTGGCTGATTTGACTTATCTTTACGGTTAATTATTGGAATAATAGTTGCTAAGATATTAATTTTAACGTGAATTGTTATACAGAGTTCCATTTCTGTTTTACCCGATAAAAGAAGAATCTTATGAAGAAAATAATTTTAAGCCTGGGACTTATTCTGATTGTTTTTAGTTCAGTTAAGGGGCAGGAAGCCAACAGTATCCGATTGTCGTTTGTAGTAGAACCCCAGTTCTCATGGCTGAGACCTGATGTGGATGGAGCAGAGTCAAGAGGAAGCCGGGGGGGGTATAACTTCGGAATTGTTTTAGACCGTTTCTTCGCGGAGAATTATGCTTTTTCTACCGGCTTGACCATCAATACTACCGGAGGTAAACTGAAATATTCAGATGTTGAAAATGCCGATATTCCCGAACCGGAATTGGGCGATAAAGACTATAAGTTGCGCTACCTGGAGATTCCTTTAGGGTTGAAACTTCGCTCCAATGATTTCAGAAGGTTTAATATTTATGGCCGTTTTGGGTTAAGTCCTCAAATAAACATTGAAGCGAAAGATGATAATGACAATAACATCAATGAGCAGGTTCGGCTATTCGATTTGGGCTACCATCTTGGGGGTGGATTAGAATATTCTATTGGGGGCTCCAATGCATTTATGTTTGGACTGACCTATCATAATGGGTTTCTTGATATTACCGACGAGCCCTATTTTGATGATAAAACCACCCTTGGCAGATTGGTGTTTGAAATCGGGTTTATCTTTTGATCCGTTTTAAGGAATTCCTTTCCCTCTCATTATTGATGGCGACGCCACCAATAATGAGAGAGTGGAGTTGTCCCCGGGCTATTGCTCTCAGGTCTTCACCCTGTTTGCATTTTGCCTGTTTTTTCGTAAATGAGTACTTTTCGGACAAGCGTAACGCAGTAAATGGTACTTTTCGGACAGACACTAATTACACATCTATTTTAAAAATTGAACAATATGAAGCTGGCCCTGGTACAGTTGAATTACCACATTGGGAATTACGAGGAGAATAGTAACAAAATAATAGCCCACATTGAGGAAGCTAAAGAGCGGGGCGTTGATCTGGTGGCCTTTTCAGAACTTGCTGTTTGTGGATACCCTCCGCTGGATTTGCTGACCCGGCAGGAGTTTGTGGAAGGAGCCATTGCAGCCATTCACGATATTGCCAAACACTGTCAGGGAATTGCTGCGGTGGTGGGAGGTCCGAGTATCAACCCACAGGCTCGTGGTAAACAATTGCACAATTCTGCTTATTTCCTGGCCGACGGAGTTATAAAAGAGACCATTCACAAGACTTTGTTGCCCAATTACGATGTTTTTGATGAGTATCGTTATTTCCAGGCCAATCAGGATTTCAGGGTGGTAAATTACAAAGGGAAACGAATTGCTTTGACGATATGTGAAGATTTATGGGATGATCAGCCTACTGCAGCAGCTTTTGCAAGGAATAATCTTTACACACTTTCTCCCATGCAAAAACTGGCTGCTCTGAAACCGGATTTTATGGTGAATATTGCGGCATCTCCATTTTCTTATCATCAGGAAAATGTTCGAAAGCAGGTGGTTTGCAAAAAGGCAGCCGAGTACCGTGTCCCGGTAGCGTATGTCAATCAGATTGGGGCCAATACTGAATTGATATTTGACGGTGGCTCCATGATGGTCAACAGTGAAGGAAACATCACGCACAGAGTTCCCACTTTCAAGGAAGGTGTTGTGGATGTAGAAACCGATAGCATTGATGATGTAGCTTCGGATAATCTGTTTGAGACCGATCCGATAAAACTGATTCATGACGGCATTGTTCTTGGGATTCGGGACTATTTTCGAAAATCCGGGTTGCAAAAGGCGGTTATAGGCTTATCGGGGGGGATTGACTCTGCCGTTACTGCGGCTCTGGCAGTGAGGGCTTTGGGAGCAGAGAATGTCCATGGTATTTTATTGCCTTCTCAGTATAGTTCCGGACACAGTGTGAGCGATGCAGAAGATTTGGCCGCTAATCTGGGAATAGGTACGCATACCGTAGCTATCAAAGATGTTTACCAAAGTGTGGAGAACGCTATGGCTCCTGTTTTTGATGGACGTGAGGCTGATGTTACCGAAGAGAATATCCAGGCCCGTATCCGGGGGTTGTTGCTGATGGCCTATTCCAATAAGTTTGGGCATATTCTGCTCAATACTTCAAATAAGAGTGAGGCAGCGGTGGGCTACGGTACCTTATATGGTGACATGAACGGTGGCCTGAGTGTGCTTGGAGATGTTTACAAAACTGATGTATTCAAACTGGCGAGATACCTGAATAAAGACGGGGAGATGGTTCCTGAAAATACCATTGTAAAGCCCCCCTCTGCAGAGTTACGTCCCGATCAGAAAGATTCAGATTCTCTTCCTGATTACGATGTACTGGATAAAGTGTTGTTCCGATATATTGAGTTGAATCGTTCTCCCCAAAGCATTGTTGAGGAAGGTTTTGATAAGGAAGTGGTGCGTAAGGCTGTGCGATTGGTCAATTTCAATGAATACAAGCGTTTTCAGACTGCCCCGATTCTCCGTGTTTCAGGGAAGGCCTTTGGTGTAGGGCGTCGCATGCCGTTGGTAGCAAAGTATTGAGCGGCGGAGGCTGAAGCTGAGGTTGAGGTTGAGAAGGGGCTTTCCTGCTGTTGGTCAGGGGTTTTCCCCATTTTTAAACAATAGTTTTGGGTTGGTGCCGGCTTTTTCTGAATAATTTCAACTGAATAATTTTAAAGAACCGATTCCCGGATCTGTTGGCTTAATTGGTAAATATCTTCTCATACTTTTCCTCATTCTCAACCTCAGCTTCAATCTTTCCCATCATCACTCTTCTGCAGTTGCCCGGCCCAGGCTCTGTATTCCCGTGGCCACTCTATTTCCGGCTTTGCGTCAAACAATCCGAACATAGCTGACCCACTGCCCGACATAGCTGCATATAAGGCTCCTTCAGCATACAAACGATTTTTGATTTCCATCAGTTTCGGATGATTGTGAAAGGCATTTGGTTCAAAATCATTGATGAGGTTTTCCGGCCAGGCACCTGTTTCCATCTTTAGGATATCTTTTAAAGATTTTTCCGGTTGTTTCGGCGTAATATTTTTGTAAGCTGCAGGAGTCGAAAGGTGGATGGGAGGAATCACCAACATGATCCACAAATTTTGCAGGTTGGTAGCGATCGGGCTGAATTTATTGCCAATACCTTCGGCGAAAACCGGATGGTTACGGACAAAAAAAGCACAATCAGCCCCCAGAATAGCAGCTTTTTCTTCCAGTTGGCCACTTTGAAGTTTCAGATGAAACTGGTCATTCAGCAGCCGAAGCATGAATGCGGCATCTGAGGATCCTCCACCAAGCCCGGCTCCCGAGGGAATATTCTTGTGCAGATGAATTTTTAGAGGAGGAATGAGGCAGTCTTCCCGAATTAGCTTCAACGCTTTCATCACCAGATTGCTCTCGTCGGATGTATCGGTGGGAATCCCTGTTGTAGTAAGAATATCTTTTTGGCTCTCTTTGTTTTCCAGAACTTCCAGGACATCATTGAAACCGGGAACGGGGACAAATACGGTTTCGATATTGTGAAAACCGTCAGCTCTTTTTTCTGTGACAAACAATCCCAGATTTATTTTTGCATTGGGAAAAACCACCATAATATCTTATTTTTAGACACATTTGAATTCAGACTGTAAAAATAGAAAAATGATTATGGATTTAAGAAATTCTGTATTAGCAACCTTTTTGTCGGGTGTCCTTATGTTGACAACAAGCTCCTGCAAAGAAACCTACCCCCCTACCAATCTCACACAACATAGTGTTATTCCTTTACCTGCATCTGTGATGGCTACCAATCAGACCTTTGTTCTTGACGAGGAGGTGTCTATCCGCGTGGAGGAAGGAGACGAATCGTTTAAAAATGAGGCGCTTCGACTGGCTGAAATGCTCAGGAATGCCACCGGCCATGATTTTGAGGTAGAGGAGGCAGACAAGCCGGCCTGGTTTGGGAATAGCATTATGATTAAAAAGGCGGCTGAAGGGCAACCTTTACCGGCATCTGGTTATGTGTTGGATATTCAGGAAACACAGTTGTCCATAACAGCTTTATCTGCGGAAGGGGTTTTTTATGGCATTCAGACACTTAGGCAGATACTTCCTTCCCAGGTAGAAAAAACAGGAGAACTTCAATCACCGGTTTTGATACCCACTGGGATTATCCGCGACTGGCCTCAATATGAATACCGGGGGATGATGCTGGATGTGGCCCGCCATTTTTTTGATGTGCCTGCCGTTAAAAAGGTCATTGATTATCTGGCATTATACAAAATTAATACACTTCACCTGCATCTTTCAGATGATCAGGGATGGCGCATTGAAATTGAGTCATGGCCTAATTTGACTACTCATGGAGGCAGTACTGAAGTTGGTGGTGGTGAAGGAGGCTTTTTTACCAAGGAAGATTACAAGGAAATTGTAGCGTATGCAGGAGATAAGCATATTACTATTGTACCTGAGATTGATATGCCGGGACATACCAATGCGGCTTTGGCTTCCTATCCTGAATTGAATTGTGATGGAAAGGCCACTGAATTATATACCGGAATGAAAGTTGGTTTCAGTACCTTATGCACCGACAAAGAGATTACTTATGAGTTTGTGAATGATGTAGTGCGTGAAATTGCAGAGATGACTCCGGGCCCCTGGTTTCATATTGGTGGGGATGAATCTCATTCAACGGAGCAGGAGGATTATGAATATTTTATGAGTCGTGCCCGGGAGATTGTCAAGTCCCATGGGAAGCAGATGATTGGCTGGGACGAAGTGGCTCATGCCGATTTGGATGAAACAGATGTCGTGCAGTTTTGGGCGAAAGAAGAGAATGCTCTTCTTGGCGTTCAAAAAGGGGCTAAATTATTGATGTCTCCTTCCAAACATGCCTATATCGATATGAAATATGACGAAAATAGTCGCCTGGGACTGGATTGGGCCGGGCCTTCCGAAGTGGATGATGCTTACAACTGGGATCCCGTGCACCTGGTCGAGGGAATTGAAAAAGTAGATATATTAGGAGTGGAGGCTCCTTTGTGGGCTGAAACGATCGAAACGCTGGATGATATTGAATACCTGATGTTCCCGCGGATTCTCGGGATTGCAGAGATCGGTTGGACAGCTACCGAAAACAGAAGATGGGATGAGTACAGAGTCCGTCTTGGTCAACACCGGGATCGGATGAAAGCTATGGGTATCGATTTTTATGAATCTCCTCTGGTTCCATGGCAAGAAGAAGCGAGCTTCTTTATGGATATTGAAATGACCGGTGAGGGGGATGAGTGATTTGCTGTGGTATTAATATAAATCAGGCCCGGGGAAATTATTTCCCGGGTTTTTTTATGTCCAAAAACTGTAAAAGTGTTAATTTGAATAAAAAGCAAGGAGTTTTTTGTTAAGAAAGTAACCAAAACTTTCTTAAAGGCGTAAACTTTTTTTTAAATGTAGGGATGGACTTTAATTTTAAAAGATTTAGAAGAATATTTGAGAATGCTCCTTTGGGCATTTTTCTGACAACAGGGGGAGGTCAGTTTGTTGACTTAAATGAGAGACTGGCAACCATTCTTGGATATGACTCTGTTGATGATATAAAGCATCATGTCAGGGATATTGGAACCGATTTGTATCTGAATGTATCAGATAGAAGAGAAATACTGCGGAAAACTGAAGCAGCTACAGGAATTATTGTTGAGGAGGTTCAGTTCAAAAAGAAAGATGGAAAAGTAATATTTGTCAGGTTGTCTATATCAAAATATCGGGAGGAAAGGTCTGGAGACTCTGTGCTGATAGGGATGGTGGAAGATATTTCTGAAAACAAAGCCCTTGTGAGAAAACTTGCAGAGCGGGAGAACTTGTTGTCTAGTATTGTAAATAGTCTGCCTTTTGAATTATGGGTTTTGGATCTACAGGAAAAAGTCATTAGTCAGAGTGCCTTTTCTAAAAGGAAATGGGGTAGTTACACAGGTAAAAAGGTAAAGGATTTTCTCTTGAATGAGAATCCGGGAGTTGACTTAGGGGAGTTTATTTTACAAGCGTGGCAAGGGGAGTCTGTTGATATTGAAAAGGAGATAAGGTTAAAGGGGAAAAGTAAGTTTTATCGATTTTTATTGACCCCTTTGCGGGATGGAGGTGTTGTTAATGGTGTGATTTTAATTGGTCTTGATCAAACAGAGCGGGTGACAGCGCAAAGACGGGTGTTGGCTATACAAAAATTTCTGGAAACGGTTATCAATAGTGTTCCTGTCCGGGTTTTTTGGAAAAGTAAAGATTTGGTTTATCAGGGAGGTAATGCAGCATTTCTGAAAGATGTTAAGCTGGATAAGGAGGAGGAATTAATTGGTAAGACAAATCATGACTTTTTCGATGCCAAAGAGTTGATCTTTTTTCAGAAGATATTTCAGGATGTGATAACCAGTGGAAGGCCGATGCTTAATTTTAAGGCATGGTTAAATGCACGTACCGTTTCAGGAATATATATACTGGCCAGTGTAGTTCCTCTTTTTTCTAAATCAGGAAATGAGGTTACAGGTGTGCTTTGTTGCTACCAGGACATTACCCTCATGAAAAAGATGGAAGAAGAGTTGTTGGTTCATCGTAATGATCTTGAGAGGCTGGTAGATGAAAGAACCCGTGAACTGGATCAGTTAAATGAAGAACTGATGAGTTCCAATGAAGAATTATCTACCTTGAATGAAGCACTTTCCAGACAAAAGGAGGAACTGGCAGCTACACTTGAAGAGTTAAAGCGTACCCAGGACAAATTGATTCAATCTGAAAAGATGGCTTCTTTGGGAATTGTGTCCGCAGGGATTGCCCATGAGATCAACAACCCGCTGAACTTTATAAGTAGCGGCACTCAGGGAATTGAAGTCGTAATGAAAGAAATCGATCTGTTGTTTCAGGAGATGTTTTTGGCAGGAGAGATAAAGAATGTTGAGAAGTCATTACAGCTGAGGGATCTCTTTCGAGATATGAAGCAGTTAATTATATCCATGCATACAGGCGTGGAGCGAACGTCCGAAATTGTTAAAGGGCTTCGCGTTTTTTCCCGAATGGATCCTGAAAAGAAAAGTTTTGCTGATGTGCATGAGTTGATAGAGGTTGCGTTAACCATCCTGAGGAATAAGTATAAAAATCACATTACGATTGACCGCAAATTTGGAGAGATTCCGAAAATCAAATGTTATCCCGGAAAGTTGAGTCAGGTCTTTTTGAATTTATTGATGAATGCGATTCAGTCGATTCAGGAGAGGGGGTCGATTGAGGTATCAACAAGCATGAGAAATGATGAAAAACAAATCATGATTGTCATTAGTGATGATGGAGATGGAATACCGGATCAAATTAAAAACAGAGTTTTTGATCCTTTCTTTACGACAAAAACGGTGAATGAGGGAACCGGTATGGGGCTTTCGATTGTTCACTCAATCATATCAATGCATGGTGGAGAGATAAATTTTGAAAGCCTTGCAAACAAAGGTACGATATTTCGTGTTTTGTTACCGGTTGAATAGATTTTTGATTCGGTGTGTGAAAGAAAAAGGTAATATTTAGCGACAGGCGAGGAGATGGAAAAGATTAAGATATTATACATAGATGATGAGCCGGATAACTTGTTGACTTTTAGGTTGAGCCTGAGGCCCTGGTTCGGGATTGTTGTCGCTTCCAATCCGTATGAAGGGCTGAAGCTTGTTGAGGATCCAGAGGTTTCCGTGCTTATTACCGATCAGCGGATGCCCGGAATTACCGGATTGGAATTGTCGCGTAAGGTGATGCAATTTCGTCCGGAGATTCCCATTGTTATTTTAACCGCCTATGATGACAGTGAAGCAATGCGCGATGCCATAAGTCTAGGTGGTATCTTTAGATATGTGCTGAAGCCGTGGAGTATTGAGGAATTAAAACAAACCATTTACAATGCACACGAAGCTTTTCTTTTGCGCAAGGAAAATAGTCTGTTGGTTCAGGATCTAACAGAGAAAAACAAAAAACTTCATTTCGCACTGGATAAAGTTGCCAGACTGAAAGAGGCTCTGGAAGAAGAAAAGATAATGCTGAAAGAAGATTTTTCAGGAATGGTGCAGCCGGGTGAAATTGTTGGAAAAAGTAAAGCCATGCTGAAAGTCTTGAAGGAGATTGAGTGTGTGGCGAAATCTGATGCTTCTGTATTGTTGATTGGAGAAACAGGGACTGGTAAGGAGTTGTTTGCAAGGCTGGTGCATAAATTGAGCAGGAGAAAAGAGGAGGTGATGGTTAGTATTAATTGTGCTACCCTTCCGGAGCCTTTGGTCGAAAGTGAATTGTTTGGCTATGAAAAAGGGGCCTTCTCCGGAGCGATGAACTTAAAACATGGTAAGTTTGAGGTGGCCAACAAAGGAACCCTTTTCCTTGATGAGATAGGGGAATTGCCACTCAATCTTCAAACCAAACTTTTGAGGGTGCTTCAGGAAAAAGAGTTTGAACGTCTGGGAGGAAATAAAATAATCAAGACAGATTTTCGATTGGTCTCGGCCACCAACAGGAATATTGATGAGGAAGTTAAGAAATCAGCTTTTCGAAGTGATCTGTTTTATCGGATTAATACCATCCCCATAGTACTTCCACCTTTGCGTGACAGAATAGAAGATGTGCCTTTTTTGGTGGAGTTCTTTGTGAATCGATTAAACAGGCAAACCGGGAACAAGATAAATTCGATTCCCCGCCGTACGATGGATAAACTGATGGCTTACCATTGGCCCGGCAATGTAAGGGAGTTAATGAATGTTGTAGAAAGGGCACATATATTGAGCCCGGGCCAGAAATTAATAGTAGGGGATAATTTTAAAACGATAGTTGAGGATGGGGATGATTCTGAGTCTTTGATGTCTCTTGAAGAGATGGAAAAGAAGTACATCCTGAAGGTTCTGCGATTGACCAACTGGAAAGTTCGGGGCAAAAAAGGAGCCGCTGAACTTCTGGGGTTAAACCCTAATACATTGGATTCAAGAATGAAAAAAATTGGAATAAAAAGGGACAAGTAATTACTGTCTTTTTTAGTTAGTAAAACCACGATATTTCGGATAAAAAACGAAATATCGTGGTTTTTTGTGTTTTAAAGTGATTGCTATTGTTGTTAAGGGGTTGTTGTTTAGCTTTTTGTCTTGCCTGGCATCTCGGTTGATAAGGGAGATGCAGGAATCTTGTGAATACGAATGTTAAACGACAATGAATTTGAACTTCAGGAATACCAATGGCGATAATTTTCTTGCTGCTTGGCAAGATTTCAGTGAACGTGAAAAGACAAAGGAGAGTCTCTGTGATGTAAAACAGCAACTGGAAGAGGCTCAGAAAGAATTGGAGAAAAGCAATCGTCTGAAATCAGCGTTTCTTTCCAATCTGAGTCATGAGGTGCGAACCCCGATGAATGGCATTCTGGGGTTTGCAGAGTTACTTAAAACACCCGATTTGGACATTGAAGAAAAGGATATCTATCTGAATATAATTATTCAGAGTACAAATCGATTGCTGTCTGTGATAGATGATATTCTTGTTGTTTCAAAGTTGGAAACCGGGCAGGTGCAGATTCAATACTCACAGGTGGATCTGCCTGCTTTATTCGAAGAACTTCGGCTCTCATTTGCTCCTTTTGCCAATGAAACTGAGAATGAATTGTCGTTTTCTCTTGACAGTGGCCTTCTTGACAAATCCTTTCAGAGTGATGCCAGTAAGCTGACGCAGGTATTGCATGCCCTTATTCATAATGCTCTTAAGTTTACGGATAGTGGTCTGGTAAAAATAGGAGGCATAAGAGAGGGAAATTGGATTTGTTTCTCGGTAGATGACAACGGGCCGGGTATTGCCAAAGAGGATTTGGAGAGGGTATTCCTGCCTTTTGAAAAGGTTCCTATGCAATCATACCATAGTCAGAACGGTCTTGGGCTGGGACTCTCGGTCTCCCGAAGGTTGGTGGAGTTATTGGGAGGCAGACTTATGGTTCAATCTTCCTCAGGAACGGGTTCTCTTTTTCAGTTTCGGATTCCGTTGAAATTCCAATAAAAGTAAAACCAAACATTGTGGGATGGGTGATTAAAGGAACGTTTGGTACCCCTCCCTTTTGATACATTTTAGGTTATTTATGGATAATAATTTTGAACAATTTAGAAAGCGGTTTAAAGAGGAGGCATTTGACCATATTGTCGATATGGAAGAGGCTCTCCTGGAATTAGAGAAGAATCCACTGCAGAATGATTTGGTAGAGAAAATTTTCAGGGCTATGCACTCCCTGAAAGGTGGCGGAGGTATGTTTGGTTTTGATAAAATTAGTGAATTTACTCATGATCTGGAGACGATATATGACCTGGTCAGGCGCGGGGATCTTGAGGTTTCAGATGAATTGATTTCATTGACATTAAAATCGGTTGACCTTTTAAGAGTTTTGTTGGACGAAAAGAAAAGTGAAAGTGTCGAAATCGATATCCGAACCAAAGCTGTAAAACAAGAGATCGCTGTATTTGCAGGAGAGGGGGCAAAGAAAATAACCTCTCAGGTTGGGATGGAGAGTGAGGGGAATCCGCAGTCAGAGGGGAATGGAATGGTGACTTATTTTATCCATTTCACGCCTGGCCCTGATGTGTTGGAAAACGGAACTAAATTGTTGTATTTATTGGATGAGTTGGCATCTCTTGGAGCAGTGGTGACTTTCCCTGGGACGGGTAAAGTTCCATATTTTCAGGATGTTGAGCCAACGAAGTGTTACCTGCATTGGGATATTATTCTCTCTACAAGTAGTTCTTTCCAGGAGATTTGTGATGTTTTTATCTTCGTTGAAGAGTATCCACCCCAGCAATGACATCTTTCCTGGCATGATCCAGACGCCTACCTTTGTCAAAAAAAATCATGCAACACAGAAAATCTTTAAACCAGAGCATGCTTGAGCATGTGGCTATTCAGCAG
>Ga0247722_10000037_pt1 | contig 88598 bp, 95 predicted proteins | sample MSEWelMarce3H_FC_FD_189094 | JGI IMG/M metagenome (GOLD analysis project Ga0247722, IMG submission 189094) | Subsurface sediment microbial communities from gas well in West Virginia, United States - MSEEL Well Study Marcellus 3H_FC | ecosystem: Environmental > Terrestrial > Deep subsurface >...
ATAATGAAGATCAACCAACATATGGAGAATTATTGAAAAATTTTAAAGACAACGTTATAGTAACCCATTTACCTGGAAAAAACTACCCAAGATTACCACAATACGAGGCAATAAATCAATTTGTATATAATCAGATGCATAGTCCAGAAATAACCCATGTTGCTCATATTGATATTGATGAATTTATTGTTTTAAATAAACACAATAATATCAAGGATTTCATTAAGGATTATATATTTGATGGAGAAAATGGACTAATGTGTGGTGGTATTGGAATTAATTGGCGTTATTTTGGTTCTTCAGGAAATGAATCATATTCTAATGAACCTCTAACTTCAAGATTTACAAAACGCCAAGAAACTGGGAATAAGCATCTAAAAACAATATATAGCAAACAATTTTATGGATGGTATAACAATCCGCATAACATTGGTGTAAATAATAATGATTACCCAATAAGGGACACAAATGGAAATATATTAGATGGTCCTTTTAATGAAAATATGGACTTTTCAGTAATACAAATTAATCATTATAAATGTAAAACTTGGGAAGAATATAGAATTATAAGATCCAGAGGAAGAGCAGACAGATACGACAATCCATGTTATGATGAAGGTGAAGACAAATTGTTGGAAGAATTTAAATCATATGATTTAAATGATGTTGAAGATTTAACTGCTTGTACTCTGTATAAAAAAATATTAGAGAATGAACTATCAAACTGTCAATAAATAAAATCTAAAAATATATATAATGTCAGCAACATCCAATGACGCCCAAATGAACATTTTAGAAGACCCAGACACTAGCGATAAAGAAAAAATAGATGCTATGTATACCATTATTAGTAACGCAACGTATTTAAACCCGATACATAAGGAACAATGCAAAATAATTTTTAAAAAATTAGCAGAAGATGATATTTCAAAAAATGGTCGTATAGGTATATTCTCTTTTGATAATACTAGTGCTCCTAGCGAAATGTTGGAAATTTTAACAGATATAGAAAATAAAGAGTACGACAAGTAGTCAGGCAAAAGGACGAAAATCTAAGAAAACTAGGAAATCTAGAAAATAACTATTTATACACCTTTTAACATTTCAAACGCCGATTTTTTATACTTTGGTTGAATTTATTTCTTCAACTATTTCATTTATAGCAATTTCTACACCAGTTTTTTTATCTTCCAAATACAATGGATCATAATCGCGGAAAATATCTTCCCAACTATCACAACCATGATAATAATATATTAAATTAAAAATATGTGTTTCGTTTTTAGATATTATAAGATATATATCCAGTAATTTTTTCTTTTCTTCTAAACTCCAATTATTTAAAGAGTTGTCATCTTCTGTTTTAGTTAGTTTATCTATTATATTCTCCATTAATATATAATAGGAAAATATCGGCGTTTGAAATGTGAAAAGGTGTAAAACAAATGAACTAACAAATTTACTTAAACACTACACATTATATATACATATAAATGGCACTTAAACGTCTACAAAGAGAACTAATAGAAATACAAAAGGACACTCCTGTCAATTGCTCAGCAGGTCCATGTAATAACGACCTCTTAAATTGGGAAGCAACCATCATTGGACCCACTGAAACACCCTATGAGGGCGGCATTTTCAAACTTAAAATTCTATTTCCTGCCGACTACCCATTCAAACCACCCAAGATCACCTTTGAAACTCGTATTTATCACCCTAACATCAACGGCACTGGCGGAATTTGCCTCGACATTTTAAAAGATCAGTGGAGTCCTGCACTCAATATTACCAAAGTATTGCTATCCATTTGCTCGCTTCTTGACGAACCCAACCCCGATGACCCATTGATGCCTGAAATCGCCCAATTATTCAAATCTAACAAAGCAGAGTTTACTCGTATTGCCAGAGAGCATACTGTGAAATACGCTTAAATACCCCTCATTCTTGATCATAATATACTAACAAATTGTATATTATTATCTTATAATCCTCTTATAGCAGTCCTATCTCACTTTTACCATCCCACACTGATCCAGCGCCCATGAACTCCGTATAGAACCCAGCGTATCCCTTTGCATCTATCTCCTTCTCGATCAGATTATTCTCTTTAAGTAGTCGAAATAAATTATAAATACACAGGTTATATCTGTCTGCCAACTCGTAAATGGTCAAACTACTGTCTTTGTAGTCAGCAATTAGACACTCAAGTTCTTCTTTAATTGGTGTTCTGTCTCTGATCTTGATTTCCTCCGCTGTCATTGCTCGCTCTTCATCCGCGTCATACTCCTGCCGTCCAATAACCTCTTTTCGGCACTCATCATAATCAGATGCCGCCTCTAGTCCTCTCCAAGTGTCCTCCCATTGCGGAATCTGTTCATATAATTCCTCCAAATCCATGCCATATTTCCACGCAGTCCGCCTTATACTGGAACACGAGTGAAAAAAATCCAATATTTCACAAGCGTCCTCATTATTGCGGTCATTTATTGACTCCTTTATTTCATCCAATTTATCTTTTAATTCAGCGCGTTGATTCTGACTATTTACTAATTGCCTTTCTAAACTGATTATCTTCTCCTTCAACATCTTGTTTTCTAATAATATTTCATCAATTGTTAAATATGCCGCCATTGTTCTGTTCTATACTATGCTATTATTTGTCTATATATTTAAATCATTTATCTTATTTGTTAAGAAAAAACCATGTAATTTCTTGAATGAACTAACAAATATTGCGTCTATTGCGTCTATTGCGTCTATTTCTTCAGCAACTCCTTGACTTTCTTTAAAATATTATCGCTATCATTCAGACTGATCAGGTCATCACTAGCAATGGTTTCCATGATCAACTGACTCACTTCTCTTAACCGTCGCCTGCTTTCCTCTTGTTCTGCCTTAAGCGCTTCAATTCGACGTTTTTCTGCTTCCAATTCTTGCTCTAATCTTAACTTTTCTAATCTTAATCTCTCTTGTTCCTCCGCCGCCTTTTTCTTAAGTTCTTTTTCTAATCTTAACTGTTCTTGCCTTTGTCGTTCTTGTTCCTCTTTCGCTTTTTGCTCTAATCTTAACTGTTCTTGCCTTTGTCGTTCTTCTTCATCTTTCGCCTTTTGCGCCAATTCTTGTTGCTCCTTCGCCTTTCGATCTTTCTCCTCTTTCGCTAACCGCGCCGCCTTTTGCTTCGGAGTCTCCTTCGCCAGCAACTCTAATCTTAACTTTTCCTCCTCTAATCTTAATCGCTCTGTTTCGATTCTTTGTTGCTCCAACTTATCCGCTTCTTGTTTCTTGCGCAACTCATCCGCTTCTTGTTTCTTACGCAAAATATCTGCCTCCATTTGCCTGCGCAATTCATCCTCCTCTTTTTTCCTACGCAACTCCTCCTTTTTTTGCTCGTCTAATTCATGCTTCTTACGCAAATCTCTATAAGAGTTCGACAACTTTTCAAAAGGACACTTCAACAAGTCAATTACTTGTCTTTTAAGTGCTTTCTCGCACGACTTTTCATTCTTACCAGTACTAACATTTGAGTTGTATTCGGTTCTATTGTCATCGATTGCCGCTTTTACCGCCATGGTTAGATCATTCTTTTGCTCCATTGTAATATCCTTGTTAAAAGTAATACCCAATTCTTTGCCAATCTTCTTTGAACTAAAATCAATACGATGCTGCGTATAATTGTTATTACCATCTAACACAATTTTCGCTAATGATTTCTTGGCGTACTTTCTATCATCTTTATAAATTAACACTTGATCAAACGGTTTCTCAGGTTCTTCTTTTGCATCTTTAGCGTGAAAGTGATCCGAATAAAACGCGAATACTGTATCAATCTTCATACAAGATCCATCTGATGCGACAGATCCATTTGAGTAAGCGTACTTGTACCCCTCCTTGACCTTTTCCACCATAAATGAGTACCCGTCTTGCTTAAATGGAGACCACTTGCCATCCTTATATATCTGCCACACCGTGTTTTCAATTGTCTTTTTCATTAGAAATATCTTGTCTGTGACCTTCTCCAAAACAAACAACTTCTTGTTAATAGTAAACGGTGCGCATTTGGGGTCCGAAAAGAAGTCCAATTCTTTGGTAACGGGTTCAGAGTTCACGCTGATTTGCATTGTTGCTCTTAAAAACCGCGAATAGGTCTCTGAAATACCCCTCTTGAGTCGTTCTGTTAGTTCGCGTTGTGTTGTCCTGTCACAAATTGTGTCGCGGATCTTCGACATAATAATACTTGAACCAGTGCCAAACGGATGTATTTGTCTGTATTCCGCCTCGGTTATTTCCTTGATCTTTGGATTATATGACGCATTCACGTCTTCCTCCTTCTCCATTTTCAGGAAATCGCAGAGTACATGGTAATATGTGCCGCCAACATTTGACACAACCGACAATTCGTTTGCTGCGGAAATGGCGCCCGCCTTCATCCCAACACCAAATTCAGACGTCTCGTCGTCTGCGTCATGCCCTGACCTAAGATGCCCCATATTGAACGGGTTTTCGACACCTTCTTTATTGATATTTTCGAATCCATTGATGTAATTGTCCGATATTTTCAACTCTTGTAACCGACCATCACTATCCACATCCGTCGTCAAACGGATCTCAGTCGCCTTCTTAATAATATTATCAATGTCTTCATTGACAACCTTTTCCAATGTGTAATTGGCGTTTCTATATTTCTTTGCTTCAGTTCTGAAATGAGGTGCTCCGGCGCTTAATGATTTCATCTTTTAGACTATGTAACTGTTTATTTATAATAAATTGTTTTTAACTTATTATGAATTTCAATTTTATTTATGTTTATATTTATTTTTTGGATCGTCTCTTTTGCGTCTTCTTTCGCCGCTGTTTGCGCGTTTTCTTTTGTCCTTTGTCTTTGTATTTTCTTTGTTTGGTACGTCTTTGTCTGCGAGTTTTGCGACCACCCTTTGGTTTCTTTCCTGTCAGTCGGTAAGTACCAATATAACTACACTTACTTCTTTCATCACGTATGTACACAAGTAGTGCTGTAGTATATTGTGCTTGAACTACACGAGTTATATGAGTTCGCATTACTTCTATTGGATCATTGTTTTTTACTAGTTGTAATATTCGGTTGTTAGAAGTATCTTGAACTCCTTCTTCAATTGGTATCTCTGCATTTAATTTAAAAAAATCTATAAAGAATATGTTATCTGTCTTGTATGTTAATGTTTTATAAATTTCTTGATGTTTGGTCTTATCTGGAAAGTCTGTAAAAAAATAATTTAGGTTTTGTTGTTTGCTTAGACCTTCCATCCATTTTTTTATATTAGCAAAACCTTTAGGGTCATTAGTAAAAGTTCCAGTATCTTTTATTGCTCTATAACAGTCCTTGACACCAAAATCATATTTACTGGCGTCAGATATATACCAAGGTTTTTCATCATTTTGATACAATGTAAAACGTACAGTTGCTCCGTATAAGTAAGCAGAATTCTTCAGAACTGTATCGTCCCTCTTATTCCATACCATTTTAACTAAATCTTTATTAAGTTTTTTAGCGTTTTCATTAGTATATGGGGTATCCATAAAAACTTTATCAATAAAAAAAGCACGTGGTGTAAGATATAATAATATTGCTATACATTTTTGCATACTAATTATTTCAGTTGACGATAATTGTAATTCATTGTTATTTATAGTTTCTTTCATTGCATTATCAAGTATTTGAAATTGATATTCATGTATTATACATGCTATTTCTGTTTTATATTCATCAAAAGTGTTCGTTGTTATCTCTGTTTGATCTATGTTGATTTTATTTTGTTGATCTATCTTCTCTTTATATGTCTTATACATGCGTATTGTACTGTTTTGTACAGTTAGCAAACATTGCCGACGATCTCTTTCAAATGATTCTCTTATTACTTCAGTCCAAAAAACAAATATTCCAATTTGTTTATCTATTTGATCAATCACAGTTAAAGTAAAATTGTCAATTGCGACCTTAGGTATATATTTTACTGCTGCTAGTAAAGCATCAGAATTAGTGTTTTTTTGTTTATTTTTTGCTGTATTGTATGAATCCTCGTTTGGTCTACCTAATGAGGGTCCTGAGAATGAATCAGGTCCTGAAGAGACTAAACCTTGGGCAACATCTCGTTCATGTTTTTCCTGTCTTCGTATATCATCATTAAGACGTTTTCTTTCTGCTTCTGTTCTTATTCTTTCTTCATTTGCTAGTTCTTCCTGACTTTTAATTTGCGGTTGCGGTTGCGAAGAAGACAAAAACTTCTTTCGCTCTAATTCTTCCAAATCCCTTTTTGCTTTCGCTGCCTCCTCTTCTTTTCTTATTCCCTCTATTAAATTCCTTCCATCTTCTCTTGTTTGCTTTTCTTCCCGCATCTTTCTTTCTTTGTCTTTTTCCAAGTTGCTTTGTATAAGTTGCTCACTTGCTTCTTTCCTGTTTGCGACTTCTTCTGCTTTCTTTACTTTCTCCAATCCAGATTGATTATATACTTGTATTATGTTGTATTGTTTCAATAATACGTCTCGTCGATCTTTAGTAATATCATGTAAACATCCTGGAAAACCCATATCATTTAAAACCTTGTTAGTGTTAAGTTTAATTGAGTCAGACTCTATATTTAATGTTTCTTCGTATATTTTTTTATGATTCAATATATACTCTTGTATTGGATTTAAAAGGTGACCTCTACCTCTTATGTCTTTAATTACGGTTCTATTGTAGTTTCCTGCATCATATAATGATAATATTTGTATTTCTTTGAGACTAATTGGAGGGGGTAAAGATTTAAACACTGATTTTGTTGAATTATATACTGTCACTTCTGGAGTTAATTTATCTATTAAGTAGTCTACTATAAATTCTTTTGTTAGTTGTTTTAATTCTTCTGTTAATTGTAATATTGGTAGTTCTTCTAATTCATCTATTAATTGTCGGTTTGTAAGTTGTAATTTACTATTCATTAGTTTTTCCATTATTTTCTTATCTACAATATACTAACAAAATAAATTGATTATTTATCAATTACCACTTCTTTCGCTACATTTTTGATTATTTGTGTGACATTTTTTGTTTGTTCTTCGCTCGAAATCCCCGACATGGCATTCGAAACGATCTTTAAATACTGGTCATTCTTCTTCGACGTGGGATCCTTGCACTCCGGGTGTTCATTTGTCCAAACTGGGATTTGTCGAATATTCTGGTTTGCAACTTGCTTAATAGCGCTCCGAATCTGTTCGTTATTTTCATCGTCTTTCTCCCATTTGTCGTCCGACTTGATATAAAGTACCTCGCGTTTCAGGTCGCTACAGTGAATCGGTCGCTTATGTGTGTCTAAATCTTTCAGGTTCTTTATAAGGATCCTTGAAATGCCTTCGACATATCCTAGTCTCCCTGTATCTTCTAAATCTGACAGTTTGATTTTGATTGAACTAACAAATTCGTCGATATTAAGCGCATCTTTACACTGTTCGTTCAAGAAGAATTGTAAATTGAACGTCTTGTTATGACTATTGTTGTGACTGTGACTCATGGTAGTATTGTTATTTGGTTGCATGTGTTTGAACATCTCGATCATCGTATCTTTCATTTCTTTCATGAAAGTAACTAACAACTCCTTGTCTTTATCTTTATCCTTGTCTGTCTTTTCAGGTTCTTCTTCATCAATAGGTTCTATCTCGGCATTTAACACCTCACATGTTTGCCGATGTTTCCATAATCCCTGTCTATGTTTGTAAATTCGACCACATTCACACTTATGTACATTTTTGGCTACATTTTGGGCTATATTTGTATCATTTTGTAATTGAATGTAACTCTTTTTGTGTTTTGATGTTGTTAAATGTTTTTCATAGTTAGATTGCTTGCTTGTAATATAGTCACAACTTTTACAATGATAATAGTGACTACTTTTTGCTACATTTTTGTCATCCTCTGTCATCCTAAAATAGAGATACATAAAAAATTCCATTTTTTAACGAAAAAATATCGTCACAATTTTTGCAACTAAAAAAAAACAACCAGACCATCTCAGTCACAACGTGACTTTTGGGTCATTTTCAAGCTACTTTTCCGTCCTCCAAATTTGGACATTTTTAAAAATGTCCAAATTTCAAAACCCTTTTGGCTTTTTAGAAATTTTATGACACTGGAAAAAAGACAAGAAAAACGCCTATATTTACCCAAAGCATTATGGTTTGCTCTTTTTTCGATCAAAAAAAGTCACTTTTTTCAGTCACAACTGACATTTTTTTGAATTTTTACGTTTTCAAGAATTTCTGTTAATATTTCTTTAATGTTGAAATTTGAATCATCTGTTGAAACTTTACTTTTATCACAATTCTTCTTGTGACGATAATAACCACTATCATACTTATAAAATTTACCACAAATACAAGTATAATAATTTGTGGTATTTATTTTATACTTTTTAACTATATGGTTAATTTTATGTTTCTCTGTATTTAAATGTCTATCATATTGACTTTTTCTATTTGTAAAATAATTGCAATTATTACAAGAAAATTTGAGATGTGAATTTTCATTCTTATCAGTTGCTGATTGATAAATTATATGAGTATCTGGTAAATTATTTATTGTTTTATCAGAACATGGTACCATACTATTTAAATCTGCATTAAATAAAACAAAATATTCAGTTTCTTTTTGCATTGCCTCATATTTGTTAGCGCAGTCAAAAAAATTTACAATATCCATTCTCCAATTATTCCAACCACCATTTTTTCTAATTGTTTCATATAATTTACAATTATAACATGGCGAATTTTCGCTTTCAGAGTTATATTTATGAGATTTTTGTCTTTTACAAAAATTAGTTGTATGTCCAATATAAATATTTGTTATACTAGGATCTCTGCAAGTTATTTTATAAATAATTGTATTAGAATAATCTAATGTTTTTTCAGTTATTTCCGAAATCATAATAGATTTAATAATCTATTATCTTTATTATTGTTTTAAAAATAAGTGTCTTTAATTTACAAAAAATAAGTAAAAATCGCAGAATATTAAAATAATTATATAAAAATGGATCCAATAGTTTTATATAATAACAACAATCCAGACAATACGAGGCAACTAATATTAGGAAACACGCCGATCGAGGACAAATTACATGTAATTGCAGTCATTTCCAATCCGTGCAATTACAAAATCCGCTACAAATTAGCGCACCAATTTTTCCACAGAATGGAGCAAGAGCAAGACGTAATTCTCTATATAGTGGAACTCGTATACGGCGACCAAGAATTTGCCGTGACGACAAAGGGTAACAAAAGGCACTTACAGTTACGCGGTGAGACACCGCTGTGGCACAAGGAAAACATGATCAATTTAGGCGTCAAACACTTACTGCCTTCTGATTGGAAAGCATTTGCCTGGGTAGACGCCGATATCGAATTCGACAATCCCTATTGGGCGACATATGCGCTCCGAGTATTAAATAAAAAAGAAGGAAAGGATTTCATCCAACTATTCACGAATATATACGACATGGACAACGATAAGCAAATTCTCAATGTTTTCACAGGATTCGGGTATCAGTTTAGTAAGAATTTCAAGAAAGGAAAGGAGATCAATTATTGGCATCCCGGTTTCGCCTGGGCGTGTACTAGAACTGCCTATGAACAAATAGGCGGACTATTAGACGAAGGTATACTCGGTTCAGGTGACAATATAATGTGTCATTCCTTTATTAAACAAGCGCCGGAGCGTTTAAAGAAGGGTATGACAACAGAATACATGGATTTTGTTAGAACCAAGCAAACCAAATTTGAAGGTTTAAAACTCGGATACATTCCCGGATCAATTCGACACTATTTTCATGGTAAGAAAGAGAATCGCAACTATTATGGTAGAGAGGATATTCTAATAAGGCACAAGTATGATCCCAATATTTTTATTACTAGGGACGCAAATGGACTGATTATTCCGACAAAAGAATGTCCAGAGGAGTTTCTGAAGGACATTCTAAACTACTTTGAGGAGCGGAATGAAGACGAAGATATACCGCCAGAATCAATAGATACAACAGACAACTTAACAACCCAGATGAATAAACCTAATCTTTTGTTACCAGTACCTATAAAACCGGTACCTATAACACCAGTAACTAATACAGTACCTTTACTAGCACCTGTAACAAAGAGTCAAGTCTATAAAAGGCAATATCCGGTATCCAGTACACCGTATCACAAACGCCTGAGTTTCCTTTAAATAATATATATTGTAGAACAACTTAAAGAACAGATTGATCCGCTCTTTAAGTTCCTTTGTAATATATATTATTATTCACCCTTCTTCTTGCGCCCGCGCTTCTTCTTCATGGGAGTTACCAATTCGTCCTCTTTGGAACTAATAGACGACGTCTCATCGGGAGGCGGAACTATAGACAACTTCTCTTCAACTAAAGTATCTACTCTTGATTCTACTTCTTCTATTATAGGTTCTACTATTGTTTCTTTAACTTCTTCTATTACAGGTTCTGTAACAGTTGCTTCACTAACCAAAGGTTCTACAACCTTCTCAGGTTCTGTTATTACTGGTTCTGTAACAGTTGCTTCGCTTACAGTTGCTTCGCTTACAGTTGCTTCGCTTACAGTTGCTTCGCTTACAGTTGCTTCGCTTACAGTTGCTTCGCTTACAGTTGCTTCGCTTACTACCTTCTCAGGTTCATTTACAACCAAAATTTTGATCGCTTCCTCTGTAAGCAGAGGTTCTATATCTTTGTGTTGTTCCACATTTTGTATTGGTGGGTTAATCACCGGTTTGCATAAAGTATTTCCCATTGGTTATAAATTCTCAAAATATATTTATATAGTTATTTTGACGATAATATAAAAACAAATCCAAATATATATATAACAAAATGTCGTATGTATATTTATTACTTTCAAGTGACAACGCCACGTATATTGGCGCCACAGTAGATCTAGATCGGCGACTCAGGCAGCATAATAAGGAAATCAAAGGCGGCGCTCACGCCACTGGCGCCAAGGTTGCCAAAGGTGAAACCTGGATCAGAGCAGCGCATGTTGCCGGATTTCCTGACTGGCAAGCAGCGCTTCAGTTTGAGTGGCGTTGGAAGCAAATTAGTCGCAAATTGCCCGCTAAAATGTGCCCGCTTTTGAGGCGGTTTCAGGCGCTAGATATGCTGTTGAAATTGGAGCGCCCGACGACAAAGGCGAGAGCATATATCGAGTGGGAATCGCCGCCGGTGGTAGTAGTAGAAGACGGGGAGTCCAAGAAAATCTATGATAAAGTGTTTATAACGCAACCAATAAAAGCAAAGACCGAAAATACTTGAAACTAGTTTAAAATGGTATATATATGTATTAAATAAATATATATAATGGAGGAAATCTCAAAAACAGTTATTAAAGAGGAATATTTAGAGGAAATATTAAAGTTAACAGACACTCCATTGATATATTTTGGAGAGTGGACAAAAGATATTTCCAATTTGAATACTGCGTTTTTAAATGCTGAACCATTCGAACACATTGTGATCGACAATTTTTTAGAAACATCTTACGCTGAAACAATAAGTGAAAAATTTCCAGCAGTTAACTCAGATTGGCATGAGTATAAAAACCCTATAGAGGTAAAGTATACTTATGATAACATTAATGATCTAGACCCTGATTTAAAGAATTTTTTCTATTATTTATCGAGTCCAGAAGTTACAAATATTATGCGTAGTATAACAGGAATAAGTGATTTAGAGTATGATGAATATTTACACGGAGCAGGATTACACAAGCATCCAAGATACGGTCGCTTGAATATTCATTTAGATTACGAAAAACACCCAATATCTGGAAAGGAAAGACGATTGAATGTGATATTGTTTATGTCTAAGGAGTGGAATCCAATATGGAATGGTTCAAATGAATTGTGGGATAAAGATGTGACAAAGTGCGTTACAAAAACACAAATTAAATTCAACAGAGCAATCATTTTTAAAACAAATGATATCTCATGGCATGGATTGCCAGAACAAATAATGTGCCCAGACGACGTATTCCGTAATAGTCTAGCGTATTATTATGTTTCGCCTTTAAATACACAAAAACCAGAAGATAGTTACCGTAAAAAAGCCAAGTTTATTAAAAGACCTGAAGATCCTTTTGATGGACAAATGCAAAAACTATATGATATCAGACCACATCGTCGAATTACTCAAGAAGATATGGATGAATTAATGCCTGATTGGAGTATTGATAAATAATATTAGATTTTATGTAAAATTACATAAAACTCATTTGAATTGTTTAAAGTTTTATAGATTCGCTCAACCTGAAAGTCAATATAATTTGTTTCAAATAAAATTTCTAGTATATTTCGAAATATAAATGGAGTAAATTTCCAACAATGTGAACCAATATATATGTTTTGTTCATCTTCAAAAACATTTTTAATATTTTTAATATCAAGTATTAATTTATCTTTATTATTATGTAAATAATTGATATTTTTATTTATTGAAACAAATAAATTTTGTTTTGATTGGTTTAACGTGTCCCAATGTACCTTTGGATCATTTGAACAATTCTCTTTAGCATATCTAGTTTCCAAAATAGAAACAGCAGATGGTTTATCTTGTTTGGTATAATAGCTATTTAATACTTCAAATATATTTGAAGGATTTCTAAAGTGATCATAACAATATCTGTAATCTGGTATACATAAAAAAAAATAAGAATTATCAATTAATACACTAGATACATTATTTAAAAATGTTATCAAGCAAGGTGCATGGTCAATATTATGAGAACTAAAACAATAATCAAATTTCTTAGGTATTACGTCTGCATAATTATTATTCCATTTTAAGACATAATCTACTTTGCATATGTTATTTATGTCTACATTTGGATCATCTTTATAATTTTCTTTAAGTTCTTCCTGTGAAAAATAATCAACCGTTTTAACATTAGGAGAATTTATATCCATACTTGGGGACGCTAATGGTCCAATCTCCAAAATTGCACTTTTTTTTGGAATTAACTTAATAAAATCCTCTCGATTGCTTATTTCATTAGATATTAATCCTCTATTTCGCCCATAAAAGTTGTAATGTTCCAATAACTGAGATAATGACAAATGTTCTAAATTGTTTTTTTTTTTGTAAACATCAAAGTTAAATTCATCTGGAAAGTTCATGATATAATATATAATATATAATATATAATACATATTATTACGTACGCGTAGACAATAACTAACTTATCCTTTTTATTTTTGTAAAAGGCAGCAAAGTAGTTTTTTTTAATTTTAGATATAAATCATCATTCGTAAAAAATATATTTTTTGTCTTGTGTGAATTTATATTACCAATATTTAAATAACATGAATGTGTCTTAAACCAATCTGTCATTGTAAGTTCAAATTGCTCAATTACATCTTGTTGATTCTGAATTAGTGTATTTTTAATATTATAATTATGAATGAATATAGATATTGCTTCTTTCTTCAAAGAAAATAAATATGACTGATAATGATATCTCATTTGAGTAGAATCATTGTATCCATAAAAATCTACATTATATTTAAATGTTAAATTAAAAAAATGATTGATAGATGCGTGAATTATGAAAGAGTCATTTGTAAAAATAGTAAAATTATACTTTGTGTAGTCAATATTGTTCAACCCGTAAATCCATTTACCAAAGTCATATGTAGGTTCATTAGGCGCTTCAATACACTTGATGTTCTTAAAATTAGAGCAATTATTAGTTATTTCTAAATTATATGGTAAATTGGCAGATATCACTAATAAAACATCGACAGAATCAAAGTCAAAATATTTGAGATTTCTTTTAATTGTCTTTAATTTTAACTCAGAGTCACAGTGACACGCAATTAATACTAAATACTTTATATTATTATCACTTGGATTGTAAGAGTTGTTGTTTTTTTGATTAATTTTATTTTTTATATAATTGTTTATCATATTTTTATTTGTCGAGTTCACTATAGTTGTCATTTATAGTATAAATTTATATACTATAAATATATTTAATTCGAAACTAAATTATATCGGCAAGGGAAATAACCATTTGTTGAAAAATAGTTATAGGATCCCGTTGACTTCCGGCAAACATCACCGGGTTGGTGTTCGGCATATTCGTAGAAGGCGTCTGAGTCGATCCAACCACCAAAAAGCAGTACATGTTGACTTGGTTTCAAAATGGCGTCTCCCTTCTTAAGATCATTCTTGCCAATTTTAGTACATATTTCCTGCATATTGCTGGTAACATGTCCTCCACCTGCCGTCGATGACGCCCAGCAATAAGACACGTAACCACTACAGTCTTGTCTGTAGCCATCAGTGGTCGCCGTCTGTGAATACGGTACCTTCTCATCGACCCATACTTGCGCCCGTTGCATAATTTGGTCGCGTGTGATAGAAGACGCTCCAACTGTCGTGTTAAACCCTAGGATCGAATTTTTGGTCTCGCTATTGGCGTTGGTTTGCGCGGCAAAAAGAACCGAAAAAAGCAGAAGTGTCTGAATAATCATGGACATTTTACAATAGGTGGGGATAATATATATTGTAAAACAATTTAAAGAGGCGAACCAACGACTCAAATGGTTGCTATTGACGCAAGTTGTGTCATATAATCAATCTCCTTCTCCTGTGTGGCAATAATGTTTTCTGCGAGGCGCTTGACACGATCGGAACTCGTCTTCTGTAGAATTTCTTCACTGGTTAAGATCGCCATTGAATGATGCTCAATCATCTCATTCAAGTAGTCCTTGTCATTAATGTATACCTGATTTCGGTACAAGTGGACAAAAATGATAAGGGAAAAAATTAGTGACAGGTAAAAAGGGACACTAAATGAAGTCATATGGATGTCGTACATGGCGACCTCTAATAGACCCATTAAAAGCGCCATGATACAGGATATGTAGAATTTGCCTGTGGTGGCGCGAATATTGTCAGGCGCATTGGTCATGATTGCGCTCATTATGAAGTATTGGATTATGAAACTGGCAATCATCATTATCCATAAAGAAGTTGATAAATTCATCATTATTATATTATAGTAATAAATTTATATAAGATGATATACACGTTTTAACAAAGTTTCAACTTCTGTCTCTGAACATACTTGTATCCAATATCGACTAAATCCTTTCCATAATCAAAATCAAGAGAACTATAGTCTTTCAAATACTCTGAACTAACAAAGTACTTGTTAACTTCACCAATTGGATTCTCACAGTTCTGATTCAAAGTGACGACCGGGTTATTAAAGTTACTAGACACTATTTTGAAAACCCGGATCAACATCTCCTTCAGTGTGTCGATCGGGTCATCATTATAAGTATAACCTTGACTCGGTGTTATGTAAGTAATATTAACATATTTGCCAGTGTTGCCCTTAACCTGAAGCAATTCATTGCTTAATGTGCCGCCATCGGCGTATAATTGACCATTGTATTTGATCGGTGGAAAGACGCCAGGAATTGCTGAAGATGACATAAGCAATAGCACCTTATTCGCATCATCATTGTCCTGAAATGAGAACGTATCCAGATTGCCACTATACATATTAGTCGTTCCAATAAGCGTATTTACAACGGGTTCATTGGGCATCTTTTTAATAATGTCAGTAAGAGTGTTAAACAGTGGGTCCGTATTCAAAACCGATACGCCAGTAGGAGGAAACACATTGTAAACCATTAGGTTATGCATGCCTGAATACAATTTCTCGGCAGCCTTTACGCCCGATTTTATATCAGAGAAGTATGACAAGAACCCGGAATTTAGAGCACCTGCTGAAATACCAGTATACAAGTCGTATTGCTTGGGATCAGTCTCAACAATACGCTTTAAAATACCAATTTCAACGGCGCCAAATGACCCGCCGCCTGAAAATGACAGTTGATTGAACTTATCACTGCTTTTCAAAGTGGGTCTAAAGTCACGACTCTTAGGCGCAGACAAAACAGATACGAAAGACGAAAACAATAAACACATCAATAACATTTGAGACATTCTGTAGTTTGTATTATAATATAGTTTTAAATAAATTTATTATAATATTTTAATTCTTCAATTTTTTATAAGATCTCGTTCTTTTCTTTCCTCCTTTAAAACCTTTTCTAGTCCTTTGTTTCTTGCCTTTCCCTAATGATTTTTTGGCAAACGCAATAATTTCCGCCTTTTTGTCTAGGATCAAGTCAATAATATTACGGTAAAAATCACGAAACTCGTGTCGTCGTCTCGCTAATTCATCAATGTCAAACCACTGAATCTGTGTTTTCTCGAATATTTTGGTGTCCCTTATTACTGCCGGATCCAATCGCTTCTGTAAGAAACGCTGATTGTTGTTGTAATAAAACGGCAATTGCTCATCATAAGTCATGGGAAAAATATGACAACGATATGTGCTGTATCCCTTGGACTGATATTCGACATGAACCGCACCATACTTGTTCAATAACTTGCGAATATCTGCCGACGAACCCAGAAACCCAGTCATTTCCTCACCACCCTCTCTTATAGCAGTCTCCATAAATGTTTCACCCTTATCAGTGCCGCCTCCAAAATCAGACCATCCAGGATTTGAATCAATGTTACGTTCTTTCCCAAATAGTAACAACACCTTTCCATTATGTACAGTTACTGGTAATATACTAGCGCCCATAATGTAAGTAAATATTTTTATATTTTATTTTAACAAAAGTAAAATATCCAATTAATATATAGTATATAATGTTACCAATTTATTATTTCATATTTTTTATATTTATAATCACTTTTGTCATTATTTTGTTGGTTTGGAATAGTAATATACATAAAAACCCCAAATACAGGTCATTATTAAGTTTATTAGGTGCTTTAACCATTATGTTTTCTAGTTTTGCGATTATACTACAAGTATACACATTTAACGCAAGTCAAACGGATGATCAAATCAAAATTTATGAAGATATGTTTGATGACTTATTTGAGTCAACAACAACTTATTTTCAAACAAATCCTAAAATGAATTATTATTATAATCAGATGTTTCATCCATTGAATTACAATCCAAAAGAAGATAATCAAATTCAAAGACAATACACAGAAGAGCAACAAATAACCAATTCAATATTACAAAAAATAGCGTCAATCGTGTATTTTTTAGACAATGATAAAACATTACCTCCAGAACAATCGTCGGCAATTAAAGAAAAACTGAATCGGTTTATTAGTAATATAATTAGTTCACCCATATTTTTGGAAAATTATAAAAATAATGTTAAAACACATTTTGTTTCTCTTACACTAAGCGATTATATACAACAACATTTTAATATTTAATATATATATGAGTAAAAATAAGAATAAACATAAGAAGAAAACAAAGACAAAAACAAAAAAATACATAAAAACAGCGCATAATAAGACTCAGAATAAGAAGACTAAAACAAAGACATCATCCGATGTTTTAGTATTGCCCAATAGAACACCCAAAAATATCAATGAATTAAGTAAAGAAATTAGTAATGATATTGACACGTCGAATGATAAGATAGACAATAATGGATCCTATAGTCCATCGATTAATAAAGAGTTGGTCTTATTGGAGTCAGTTCAAAGAAAGGATGTACATAATTGTAATAACAGCAAGGCGTTTTTGTTAGAAGAACCCCTCAAAATAGGGATTCCTGGTCTAATTTATGGCAAGTATTGCCACACTTATGATTCACCCGAAGCAAAAAAATTCCTATTAAGGAATCTAACGGCAAATAAGCATATAAAACCGGATAAAATCGTGACACCCATTCAGTCACTAGCAAACTGCTGGTTCAATACAATGTTTGTTGTCCTCTTTGTTAGTGATAAGGGTCGTAAATTCTTCCACTTTTTCCGCCAATTAATGATCGAAGGAAAGCAATCAAATGGTCAATTGATCCCTCAAAAGTTGAAAAACGGATTCGCACTGTTAAATTATGCAATTGACGCCTGTTTAACTGGCAGCAAATATGCATATACGCTCAATACGAACGCAGTCATCCATCAGATTTTCGACGCAATACCTACGGAATATAAGTCCGGATTACCGTATATCAAAGATATTAACCAGGCGGGGAATCCGATGCGTTATTATATGAGTGTGATTAATTACTTGAATAACAAGTCGCTTCAAATGATCTATGTTAACGATGCAAATAGTAAATGGAAGGAACAAGTAGTCGAAAAGGCGCGACAATTATCGCATTTGCCGCATGTAATTATAATTGAAATATTCAGTGACAATTCGGACACACACAAAGACAAAGTGGTAAATAAGGCAACCAGTTTTGAACTAAATGGACACAGATATGTCTTAGACAGTGCAGTGATAAGAGATACAAGTAAGCAACATTTTTCGGCAGCGTTGACATGTGAAGGCAAAGAAATGGGATATGATGGAATGAGTTTCCATCGATTAGTGAAACTGGAATGGAAGAAGTATATCAACTCGGATTTCAAGTGGCAATTCTTAGGATCAATTGATAACAATAAGCGACCATTAACATGGAATTTTACAAATGGATATCAATTGTTAGTATATTATCGTGACAGTTAAACAGAAACAGAATGGAAAATAGCGTCGACAATCTTTTGTCCACCGGTTTCAGAAGGTTCATATTCATAAACAAAGTCAGTTTCCAACGTCAGTAATTTGTTAGTTGGTATGACTTTGAAGTTGTTATTTTTGGCGAATTCATCAATTAATGAATTCCACTGATCAATAAAGGGATATAATTTTTCGAATTTGATTTTCAGTGGTTTGTATATATTGAGTAAATATATAGGTGACTTTGTGCATTTCTTTCGAATTGTTAGTACCATATTGCTGTATTGAGTGAATAATGTTTGTATAAAAGATTCAGTAATTGGGTTGTTTCTATTTTCATTAACAATGTCATTTCCGCCTGCCGAAACAATAAATACAGAATTGTCAGGACATAAACCATTGTTAACACTAATAAGACTATTTATTTGCGAGTAACATGAGTGTATAACAGCGCCATCTTTAGCGTAATTGAGCAAATTGGATCCCTTTTCTTTCATTAAATCAGGCACAGACTTATTAGTTTCAATGTAAGAAGAGTTGTCAAGCATGCTGTCACCAATAAATATAATATCTGGTTTGTTAGTTAGTCCTTCTTTACCAACTGAAAATAAATGAATGTCAATTAGATCCATATAGGTTACAAAGACAATTGTAAACAGGAGAAAAATAACAATAAAATAAAAATAATAGTTCATATAATATAAATATATAAACTATTCCAATATATAAACTATTCTAGTATATAAACTATTCTATTCAAATAATATATATGCCAAATAAAAAATATACTAACAAAAGAAGAGGAAAATATAAGAAGAAAAAATCTCGTACACTAAAAATGTGTATGAAGGGCGGCGATCGAAAACCAGTCTGTGATGAATTGACGGAATTAGGCGCCAATAACATCTTCCAGGTGTTCAAATCATCGATCCAGTTGCCCAAAATGATGCTTCAGAACTAGTTAAATGCGATCCAATGCTTCTTTAAGTTGTTTTTTATATGATATAATTTCTGACCTAGTTTCTTTAAGTTCATTTTTAATATCTTTAATCTCCCGGACAAGGACGCCGATGAGTCCAATATAATTGATTGTCTGATTTTCTACGCCATTCTTGACACCGCTAACTAGACAAGGCAATTGTTCTTGGAGTTCATGTGCTGAGAATCCGATCTCAACATTTTTAGTTTTCTTGTTTAGAAACTTAATTGGTTTCAAATTGTCGACATTGTAAGACGCATTTAGCGGTTCAATGACGTCTTGAAAACGATGGTCACTAAATGTCTCAAGAGTTCCACAGATACTTTCACTAACAGACAAATTGCCTTTAATTGACGAATTACCAATTACATTAAGACCACCAAAGTTCGTGTTAGAAATAGTACCAACACCATTATCTAATAACCAATAACCAGATGAATTGTCTAACGTATATTGGACTGGTCCAGAACCCAGTTTACCATTATAAACCTCGATGGGATATATCCCAGAAGTAACCGTATTTGGAACATAGAACTCCAATTGTTGCGAATTAATGAAGTAAGTAGTTGGTTTGAATGTAGCAAATTTCACAGACGAATAAGGTTGGAAATTTGAACCATGAATGACCACTAATACTTTTGCGCCAGCGGGACTGTAATAATTTGATAAACTAGTAATTGTTGGATTAACAACTCCAGGCATCGCCCACCCTTTACTTGGTGCATTCGTAAACTGTAGATTATTCATTGTTATATTTATAGAATACAAATAAATATAACCTATAGAACGTTTTCTTTAAAATTATCACTATTTACCGTGAAAATATTCAATAATATTTCGGAATCCGCTACTATGTGAGACTGGTTTAATGTGTTTATTTGAACTACTTTCACCATATGTACCCGTATAAGAGTTCCAAATGAAGAACAAACCAATAATAATGAAGTAAACACCGGCGATCAATTCGAGCATCGAGTTTTCAACATTTTTGGTCATTAATGCACCCACATAGGCTGCGAAAAAGTAACTAATCATCAGAATAACACCAGTCATGATTTGAACTTGTCCTCGTTTGTAGTACTGAATGATCGCTAAAAGAGACAGTGGAGGTAGAATTGTCAATAAAGTGGTTCCAGCAGCGGTCTTGAAGTCGGGAACAATACCTAGAATTAATAGACCAGGTAAAATAGTCTCAGCGCCGGATTGTCCCAATGCGCCACCCAACACACCCGAGAATGTACCTAAAAGAATTGTTGATATTGAAGTTCCTAGCATTTTATAATTATATAATATATAATTATAATTATTTATTAGTTAACAATTATCGGTTATAAATTATCGAGGTCCATCATCATCCGGTCTTCGCTTTATGTTCCCAATAATAACCAAATACGAGTCCAATAAAGAGTCCAACAACGACCTGTTTAATACTATGGTTCTCATATAAATATTTCTGATACATAGTTATCAATGTCAAAATAGTATAAATACCAGTGACTAGTGGATCATTTAAAACTAATGCTGTAAATACTAATAAAAATCCGCAAGATTGAGCGTTTCCAGATGGCATTCCATATATATCAAAGGAAAAACGTTTGCTATGTGTAATTCCTAATTGCAAAAGTTTCCAATCATTGGTAGGTCGTGGTTCTTTCAACACAAATTTCAACAAAATATTTAAAATATCACATAAAACATAACCAAAAATCAAATAATTCATATATTTGCGTTTATTTCTTAACAATAGGATAGAACTCATAACCATTAAGACCGGAGCAGCGTAACCCACTATATGAAAAACACTATGTATTGAAAATGGATTATTATTTTTATTAAATGTGTCAATTTGTTGTATGCCAACAATCTTGTCAATTATATAACAAATTTTATCTTTATAGCAATCTTTATCCGTATTGTAAATTTTATCCATATTATATACTTAATATTGATATAATAATTTATTGGTTATAAATTATCGAGGTCCATCATCATCTGGTCGTCGCTTTATGTTCCCAACCAGTTTTTTCGAAGCAACATAATATATTAAATACCCAAACCCCAATCCAACAAACAGTCCTGTGACTACTTGTTTAATATTGTGGTTCTCATATAAGTAGCGTTGATACATACAAATAAGAGTTAAAACCGAGTATATACCAGTAATCATCGGATCATTTAATACGAATGCCATAAATATCAATATGTAACCACAGTCTTGCGCGTGCCCAGATGGCATTCCATATCGATCAAAACTGAAACGTTTTGTATGTGTTATACCTATTTTTAATAATTCCCAATCGTTTGTAGGTCTAGGTTCCTTTAATATTTGTTTTAATAACACATTCAAACCAATATTTATCATAAAACCAATAATAAAATAATCCAAATACATTTTCTTATTTCTTAGCAGGAAAATTGATGCGAAAAACATCAACCATGGTCCGAAAAAACCAACTATATCAAATATTGTCTGTAACGAAAACACTCTGTTTTTACTATTAAATATATCAAGGTGTTCAATGCCAATTAGTTTATCAATCATATAACAGATTTTATCCTTATAACACTCTTTATCCATATTATATACTTAATATTGATATAATAATTCAGCGATAATCGTAATACACCATTCAGCGCCATGCAAATCGACTGTGTAACCGCGATCATCCACTAATTTAATACGCATTCTATCAATATTGACTGGACCAAAATAGATACGTTTATTGTCTTGCATTGAACCACCAAATTCCACATACAAATCTCCTGTATTCATGCCACCCTTCTTAATCGGTATTAAAGCAAATGTGTCCGAATTTGTCGGTGCCTTGCCTCTAAATGTCGTGTTTTGTCCTCGATTCTTTATAATTTCATTGATCGTATACAATTGCGCATTTGTTAGTGTACGCGGCGCTGATGGTAATACAACTTGCCGCTTGCCAGTACCACTATCTATTTTGTCTAGTAGACTAAATGCACTGTCTGCCGTGAACCCCAGCGCTTCTGCTTGGGCGCCATTTACACTGTTCAGTGCATTTATTGCTAGGTTTGGAGTATTTGGCACACAAATATACGGTTGCGATGTGTTATAATACGACGGTAAATCCAACTTCTTAGATGTTTCTGTAATTGTAATAAGACCATTATTAATGTGATTCTGATTGTAATCATCAAGAACCAATATGAAATACTTTGGACCATATAAATCAATAATAGCAATTGGTGTATTTCCACTCGTATAAATAGGAACAATTGGCAATCGAAATCCCATTAACCAACCCAATGAACCATTAATTGTACCTGCTTTGTTTTCACACACGTATAAACATCTACGAACACCAGAAAAATCAAAAAAGACAAAATGTGCGTTAACCAATGGATCAAATACATCGTTCTCTCCGATTCCAGAAATAGGAATTGTTGCTATTAAGACATGTGTTATTGGGTCAGTATAAGCGTATTCCCATCCAGTACTCAAATTAATAGTTACTTTACCATTGTTTGGATTGATGGTTATTGCACTAGGAGTAGGATTTATTATATTAGTTATATGCGCTCTTGTTAGCGCATTATTAAACTCGGTTTGAAATGTGGTATAATTGTAATTACCAGGTGTTAAAGATACTACTGTCTCATATTCTTTGCCTTCAAAGGGAATCACGATCCAAAAACACGTATTACCATATTGATAATCAATTACATACCATGTATAGGGAATTTGAACCGAATACATTCGCAATGATAATGTATTTGTAAGTGGATCTGACAAATCCAGTGTAAAATCTGTCGACGATTTATCCGCTGCTTGTCTAAATTGACTGTCCAAATTGACAAAACGAGATGTGACATTCTTTAAATTTGGATTGAGCACGTCTTGAGCAACAGGCAAGTCGAATGTGTTATTGACACCCAATTGTTCACGTTTCATAGGCACCTGATTACTGTCATAAACATCAATTTTCTGCTTGCGCTCAGTTATCTTGTCCGTTTGAACTGGATTATTCTTTTGTTTAAGCGCTTCATTCTCATACCATTCATTGGTCTGTCTATCATCACTCGTATATTCCAATTCTTCTGCGTCGCCACCCTCATCCAACGCATTCATATATTGAACCAGTTTGACCTGAATATTCTTGAAAAAAATAGTCATATTTTCATTATTTTCTCTAGTAAAGCGATCAATATATTTGTTAGTTTCATCTATAATTTCAGATGCCGTTGGATCATCTAGGTCCAGAATCGCTAATAATTCGGAAATTGTATAATTATGAACATTTAAGTCGGCAGTAGACATTATAATAACTAGTGTTATTTTTCTATAATGTTTTCCCGAAATAATAGTTTTATACTTTTCAAAGAGTAGTAAATTTTACACCTACAAATCATACAAAATCTTGATTCTTAATGTAATTGAAAAATCGAGACCATTCAAATCTACCACAGTTCCATATTGATCTAACAGTCGGATATTCATTTTTTGTAAATGAACTGGACCGAAATACTCTCTGGGCGAACCTACCACATATTTTCCATCATATACGATTGTATTATATGATGTATATGACGTATTATTTGTATAACAAATTTTGGAAATTATATTACTATCTAAAAAACTATTGGAAAATAGACCAATTACCTGAGTTGCTATATATTGCGAATTAAAGTCATTGATTTCTAAATATAAATAAGTAGCGGGAGTATCATTGTAAAGCGATTCGGTGGTGTATGTTTGCTGATTAATATAATACGCTTGTCTATATCCTAGAGTCCAACCCATCGTTTTAGTAAGGTTTCTATTTGTACCTTGGTACACAGTATACATTTCAAAGATATATGTAGAATTTGAAATAGTGATTCTATTAGTAGTTGCACTTATAGATACTGTAAACCGATTTGCTGTACCTAATTGATTATTTATCGCCGTCTGAAGACTCGTAATAAGGTCAGGAGATGAACTTGTTTTGTAATTACCTGGCGATAAAGTGACTAGTCCTTCTAGTGGAGTAGATGGATTAGGTCCACTATATTCTTTAAAATACATGGTATTTGACCCGTTTCTTTCCGAGAAAAGAAAAATACTCTGAGGAAGTTCAACTGTCATTATTTCCATGGACGTAACATTCCTAATGACATACGGTAAATTGTAAATACAATCAGTTGCCGAATTACTATTTGAGTCGCGAAATAGTGAATTAATACAAAAAGTAGTTTCGGTGGTTTTCTTTTTTAATGTTGTAACTGTTCCCTTTGCAATATCAGTATTGTATACTTGTTGAACGTTATCAGACTTCTTAGAGTTGTTATTATTTATTATAAATGTAGATCCAGCAGAAATAATTTCATTTTTGGGAGTTTTTGGATTGAGATCATCAAACGTGTTCAGTTTATTTTTACTATCATTGTCATTTGTTAGTTTGTTTTTTACCTCTCCAATAAATTTTGTTAGTTTGGTTTTAAATGAAGTATCAGAAAGGTCGTTGATTTTCTCTTTAAACTCATTTACTTTTTTATTTATAGTATCATCATCATAACCATCATTCAAATTCAAAAATCTTTCTAAATCGGATATTGAATAATTATTTATGTTGAAATCAAATGCGTTAGCGTTCATATTATTATTGAATAATATAAACTATATTATTTAACTATTATTAGACTAATATTATATTTCCTCGGCGTCGTCGTCGGTTAAGTTCTTTAAGTTGGTTTCCAAAATAATATTATTATTAGACTTAAATGCGGCAATAAACGCCCCACGGATCTTGCCCTTCATCTTCTGCAGACTATAATCCCAATTGGTGAAAAGTTGCTTTGTTAAAACGGAAATGCCCGACTGCCTTTTTAGATGCGATTTGCCTTTGAATAACACTAAATCACATATTTCCACCAATTCGGCATCCAATTCTTCTAGTTGTTGCCTACTTAACCAGTAGTTTCCATGGTAAATATAGCGATTATACTCGCTATTCTCGTAAATATTGTGTTTCTTATCTAAAACAAGTGTATTGCGAATGAGTCCGATGCCTTCAATGTGGTTCTCATCATTATTCATCTCAATTACGAAGAGGATTGACCCCGGATCATACTTGCTTTGAATTTTAATATTGGTCCCATAAATAACAGGCATATCATTTTTTTTTCTATAGTCACGATTTGATTGATATGTCTCATTGTTAAAACGCGTTGATGCTATGTAAAACATGTGAATAGTATTTGTTAGTTTTGTACTGCATATTACTTTTAAAAACAAAAATCAATTTTATTTATTTCTCTAAAAATCGTCGGATTTCATCTTCTAACACTTGGTATCTAGGGTTGTCCAACGATTTCTTGAATAAAGACCAAGGAGTACACGATTGAAGCGCTGTAAGACCCTGCTCGCAAAACAGATTTAGTAACGCTGGACTGAAACCCGACATCATGGACGCATTCTTTTGTAGCGATAGCGCTGGAAATCCAGAGGTTGATCTCAGGTTCCAAAAGAGAATATGTGGTGCCTTAAATGGTTTACCCCATAACTTGGTACCCTCTTCAGCATATCGTCTCTCGATTTGCTCCATCATTGTCTCCATATTGCCAGTCTTGCTATCATGTGCATCGTCAATTTGCATGTCCGAGAAGATCGCCAACACCATATCTTCTACATCATCCGGTTTCAACTTGTTTAAAACAATGGAGTTTAAAATCAAATTTAAAGCAGCGTAAAAATTAGTATTCATTCCCCAATTCGAATCATGTCTAATTACATCCACCATCTCTACAAAGTTACCACACTTTTCTACATTTATCCACGTAGGACTCGCACTGAAAGTAAGAACACGTTTTCCAAGCATAGACTTCTCAGCAATACGGATACCAAGAGCAATTGCTGCGTTCATGGGGTCACCCTCCATTGACCCGGAAACGTCGACCATCGCAATCATTTTACCAAGTGCGCCCGTTTGTAACGAGTTGTTGGTCCATTGAGCGTTCAAAATTTGCGCCTCCGGACCATTTTTCTTATTGTAAGTAATAATATTAAGCGCCTCCTTTGTGAAGTCATTGAGACCAATACGCTTACCCTTGATTGTAGTCTCATTTCTCGCCGCTTTTGCTGCAAACTCGGTAAACTTCTCAGCGCACTTAACTCGGTCGTCTAATACAGATCTTTGCTCGCCATTCTTCTTCAGATTCAAGAACGCCTGCTTCTGCTTGTGCATCGTAATCGATGTCTGCTTCTCTGGCACAAGATTTATCCAATGGTTCGCACACTGATGGATCTGCGTCGTATCCAACTTCTTATTCAGATTCGAAATCACCTTACGATAATCCATCTTCGCTTTTAGAAGCGCCTTTGTCTTTGCTTGCTCAGTCTTTGCAGTTGCCAAATAATTCGAAAAATAGTCGGACGCCATGAGTGAAAACAACTCGGTAAACTGCGACTTCTCGCGCGGCACCCATTTGCCTAGGAGCGATGGGTTTTGCGACTCAACATCTCGTCTCAGTTGCTCATTTGCTAGTTGGATTCCGTAGGAAACAAGGGCGTCAGATCCATGCAAATATTTGTAAAGATACTTAATGTCTTTCCATGACCCGTAAGGATGAATCTCAGGATTATCATTCATAACAAACTGCTTCAGAGCAAATTTTGCTAAATCCAAGTTTACAGAGGACCATGTATTCAAAAGCATATAGGATAACGAATATTCACCCTTTCCGTCAATAATGTCACGAGTATGACCAATCATTTTATAAAGGAGCACCATGTACTCGACATAAACCTCCTTTAAAATAGCGCCCTTTTTGTATTCAGTTTGCAGTTCATTTATTAATTTTGCAGTTGGCCACGCTAACGAAGCGTAATCCTTCGTCCTTGTTAATTGGAAACTTAATTGTAAAATACGTTCACGAACATCATTAGACCAAGTGTTCTCTAAGTGCCCATTTTCCCCGATTTGCTTAGATGTATAATTATCAAGTGCTCCAATAAGTGCTGCCATTTTGTCTTTAATGATAATATATTATTACACCATTTCTTTAAATAGATTACGTTTAGTTCTTTTTTTGTTACTAAAATATCCGTAAGAATTAATATAAACCTTTTTTGTTGATTGTTTGTTAGTTCGAATCATTGGATTGTGTTGTGAATTGAAAATCGTGTCAGATGACTTGTCAATGAAAATAATAAACAAATTGTTTATATCATGAAATAGTGAAATTGATTGTTCAAAAACAATATTATCTATATTGGTGATCGAACTCAAATAATTTTTGCCGATATTTCTATCCTTAGATCTCAAAAAAGTTTTCAAATGCATTGGTTCAAAATCAATGTTATATTTTAATATAGACAACAATGAATATTTGACATCATTGTGAAACGTATTGTGTTTAATGAGACCAATTAACTCCTCTTTTGATAGCATTCCTGGTTTTTTAAATAAGCATTTCTCTTCTGATATATTAATAATTTCGTTTTCCTTGTTTATATAAATATAATTAATTCGAATAAATGAGATCAACTCTCTGTAATAACTGTTATAATCTTGTTCCTTCGCTTCAAAATTGTTTATCCATGTACTGTCTAATTCTTCAAAATTGTATTCCAAATCTTCATTAGTATCAATTAATTCATCATTCATTATATTATGTATTATATGTTGATCATATAATACATTACAAATTTAAACCTAAAGTTTATCTACATAATTTTTATTCGTACTCATATTCGGAATCAGAATCGTAATTATCATCATCTTCACTGTCGTAAGATAAATTAACTCCATACTTTTCTTGGTATGCACCTTGTCCATGTAATTCATCAAAATGCGTTCTATAATCGTTCCACCTTTCCTCCATTCTTTCAATTGCCTTGACCATATTGTATTTTATGTCATGCTGTTCAAGATACCGAATGCGGTCGTAATTTTTCTGTTCCTCTGTTAATGGTCCTTGGATCGTCTCGGTTTTGCCTGTTTTTTTATTTTTACGAATACAGATCCATCCCGGTTCAACATATACCTTTTCTTCTTCGTCTTCATCTTTTACTACTTTAACTTCTTTTTTAACTGCTGCCGCCCATTTATTTACAATTGTTGATTCTTTTTTTACAGGTGCGACTAGTTGAAGGTCTGGGAAATCATCTTCTTTCAAATCAGGCATCTTTATCTCCTCCTTTTTTATAATTGTTGCACTCCTAAATGAATTATATTGACTACGATTGTTATAATTACTGTTAATATTTATATTGCTATTTATAATTGGACTTGGACTTGGTAGTGTCTCAACCGACGGCGGTGCAGGCAACTCTTCCTTTAAACTATCAAATCTTGAATTGCTATTCTTTGAAAATGAACTAGACTCTCGGTCTTTGTCCTTTTTATTTCTGTTTTCTGGTTTCTTTGCATCAGCGGGATCATTTAAACTACTAAAACGATTATTACTTCCGCCTTTACTATTATTATTGCTATTGCTAGTAAAACGATTAGATCTACTCATTATATTGGTATTTATCTATTAAATATATGGATTATATATTATATTAGTTGATCCTTTTAAGTCTATTTATTACAATGTATTGTTATAAAATATATTATCATACATAACAAATAACAAAACTAAGTATATCATTGAAAAGGCATTTAAAGATATAACCATGTATATACTTGTCTCCTAACAGCAATACTATAGTTTATCTCGTTTATATTTTTATAAAAAAATAAAAAAATGTTATATATATTTACAGGAGGCAGTATTTTATGATTTTAATTTTTAATGTTGAATTAAAATTATAATGTTTTTTTGTCAACTGGTTCAACTGGTTCAACTGGTTCAACTGGTTCAACTGGTTCAATTACTTCAACTGGTTCAACTGGTTCAATTACTTCAACTGGTTCAATTACTTCAACTGGTTCTTTAATTTCATTATGACGTACTGCAATACTATAACTTAATTGATAAAGAAAAAATGCACCAAATAATGACACAACATGAAACAGTTCATGGTAACCAAATATGTCTGAATTCATTATTGATATTTCAAATTTTGTTGAAAACACAAATGTACCAAGTCCCTGAAAGAAAAATACAGATAAAATGGATATAAATTCCCAAGATGTCATATTTTTATAACACAAATCAATAAAAAATATTATTATAGTTGGTGTGACTGCCGCAACTAAAATAGATGGTTTGGAATTATAAATACAAACCCAATTAATAATACATGAAATAGTCGAAATACTTATATATAATATGCATTTTTTTGTTGGAAATAGTAAAATTGCAACAGGAAACATCATAATAGCACACCATAATGATATTATTGAATGATCTAACTTCTGTAATATTATTTCCGTTTCTAAAGACCAATCAAAAACATGATAGAAACCACTTACACCAAAACAACATAAATTGCCCAGTAAATTTATAGCGCCAATAAAAAAGGGATATGTAAAACCACCAGTGCCTTGATATAAATGTAGGATAGCATAAGGCAACGCTAATAGTGACCATAAATGTACCTTGCCTCTATATTCGGGTTTAAATAATCCTTCACAATATAATTTTTCATATGTAAATAAACGGTTATCCATTGTTTTTTTTGTTATTTTTATTATCTTATATTTTTTATTATCATTTATATCTTATATCTTATAATTTTAGACTTATAGTTCGTCAATTGACACTATCCAATCATTTTGTTCTCCTTCTCCTCCAGTTTCTTCGCTGGTCATCTTTACCTTCTCAGTTGCGGCCGACTTGACCAATTTTAGCAGCGCTTCACGCTCAATATCAGCCTCCGTCGCGAACTTGAAACCGAATCCATCATCGTCGTCTGCCTTACCAAATGCGAATTCTTCAGCGTCGTCATCGTCATCATGACCAATGCGAGTTGGATCACGCTTCACTAAAATCTTCCAATTTTCCTTTACGGTTGCCATTAATCGCTCTCTGTCTTTGTCATTGTACACTTCCAATAGATCACATTGCGGCAATTTTTTCTTTTTAGAAGCAGTTGATGACGAAGTTATTACTGTTTGCGTTTCTTCATCTTTCTTGTCCCACTCACGGACACCAATTAGAACCCAACCACCATTTATGACAATATTATCACGCTTCTTCCTGCCTGAAAAACTACCGCGAATATGACATAGGCGCTCTACATGATCTATTCCGTAACATTGGAACATACTTCCACCACACATCTTAGTGACAATCGCGTAGATCTCACCTTCTTGTTCGACAGTTCTGACATCATTATTATTATTATTATTACTTGCATGCTTTCGGGCGAAACCCTTTGCTTTACTTCCTCCATTAGTATTTTTTACCATTTTGCTGTTATATTTATACTATTATTTTATTAGATTTTTTTTAATTCAATTTTTTCCACCTTTGCCACCTTTTTAAAAAGGTTCACGGAGTAAGCGATAAACCTTTACTTTGTATATATTATTATTTGAATTATTTATATAACATTTATATATGAGATCTAAATCTAGAAGACGTTATAAATCCAAAAGACATAATAAATCAAAGACTAACAAAAATAAAAGTAAAAGACGATCGCAAAAAGGAGGATTGTTTAATATATCACTTGGATTAAACGGTAACAATTTATTAAGTGAAACACATGGTAAAAAATATTATGATACAAGTCAAACTCCTCCAAGATGGAGAAATCAAACTTGTAGGAAGGTTTTTGGATTTGAATACTGTACCTTAGATAAAGACTCATAAGAGGAACAAAGTAAATCCTGATTTTAGTTTTTACTTCATATGGATTTTATCTCCATTGAGCTCCTCTAATTCGTCTTCATCCATTTTAAACAAGTTGTTCTTATTATATGTCTTGTAAAATGTCGACCAATTAATCATCTTGTCTATTGTCATTATTGATTTTTCCTTAACATTTGTCGGTTGCTCATCCGGTTCATAACCATATTTTGCGAAGAACGCCTGTTGTTGATCCTCATCTACGAATTCCACTGTTTGTTTCGTATAATCCACGTAACCTCTATGACTCCGTATCCTGTCGAACCACTCCGGTGAAAACGATGCATGGTATAACCATTTGTTATTGTATAGATCAAGAAGAGTTGCTGGTGACGTTAACGTGTCTCGTTCCAATTTAAACAATGACAAATGCTTGAGATCATCGATTCCGCAAATACACGCGGTCTTAAGAATGCGGTAAGCGCGCACTTCATCCGTCGGCAATATGGTCTCATACTGTACAATATCCTCTGGACTAATTGTAATGTAGAAATTCTTGCCCTTAACCAAGTTCTCTTTGATAGAGAACAGAGTCATTATTTTAGCGAGCAATATTAAATCCGATTTCTCACTATTATTGAATTCCTTTATCAACCGTTTTTTGGCAAGTTTTAACCCAGGAAACGTTGACATAAACGTATCAATCGCGTAACCATATATGTATTCATTTGTAAACATGGGTTTCAAACCATTTTTTTTAACATTCTTGTCATTTAGGATAAACTGTGCAATACTTCTATAATCACTTGTGTCGATCCATAGCATGAGTTGCTCATATAAGTCGCTCGAGTTTCGCATACAACTTTTCATATCATTTTTAAATTCATCAATAATAATGTCCTTATACTTGCACTCAATTTCAAATGTCTTACAAATGACATTTAAGAAGAAGATATCTGTGTTAAATGGTCGTATAATTAGATCCTGGACAATCGCACTAACAAGTTTGTCGTCCTTCAATAATTCATTCTTTTTATTTAGCAAATACGCCTCAAAACTGGGATTTAATGTGGCGAAGAATGCGTAATAGATGTGCCAAATGAATTCGAACAATTCTGTTTTGAAACCACTATAATACAATTCGTAAGCCCAGAATATTGCGTCGTCGCTTTTCTTTAGGATACTTACTAACAAGGACAATTTGACTTCATCCTTTAAATATAAGTATCGCGTAAAAACGATGTTGGATCCTGGCAATACAAGCGTTGAAGTTTCGTCTCTGATTTTATTTGACATTTTGAAAAAGTTTCCCATTAAGGTTTTGTTTATTTTATAATAGGATTTATTTAGTGAATTTCTAATTCAATTTTAAAATATTATATGCGGATATAGTATAGAAAAATGAGTGGAAGAACAAAAGGAGTTATTCAAGCAGAAATAGACGCATTAAATCCAGATGATCAAGCAAATACTGATAAAATTCAAACTTTGACATTAGAATTAGCTACTGCTCCCGATGATATCAAACAATCAACCAGTAATGAAAGTGATGGAAGTGGTGATAATGAAGAAAGTGGTGATGGAAGTGATGATAATGAAGAAAGTGGTGATGAAAGTGGTGACGAAGATATGTATGGAGGTCGTCGTCGCAGTCGCCGCAGAGGTTTTAAGGGATCGAAGAAGGGCAAGACTCGCAAGGGCAACAAGATGTTGAGTTCGTGGGTCGCCTTCGTCAAGAAGGTCCAGAAAGAGGAGCAAATCTCTTATTCGCAGGCGATGAAGCGCGCCTCGGCGAGAAAGAAGGAGTGGAAGATGGGACAGATGGGTGGAGATGAAGGTGGAGATGTCGATGAAAATGGAAATCCTATTCTTCGTTCTTCTAATCCTACTGGTTCTACTGGTTCTATGAGTTCTATGGGTTCTGCATCCGTATCGGTCGGTGGTCGTCGCCGTCGTCGATCCAAGAGGCGCGGATCCAAGAAGAGACGTGGTTCTAGAAGGCGTTAAACTCTTATAATCAATAAATAATATTAAACAATGAATATTATTTATAACATTTATAATTTACAAACTAACAAATAGAGATCATTTATGTTGCATTCTTCCATTAATTTAGCAAATTTGTTAGTTGTATCTTTTACTGACAGTCTTTTTAAAGGGTTGCTATGAATATTAGTAACTAATAGACGCATAATTTGTATAAGAAAGTTGTTTTTGTTAACGCTTTTGCTATTTTTATTACTGATATTTGAATAAAGATCAATAATAATCTTCAAATAAGCGACGCTAAGAGCGTAATTGTCCCATGTGTTAGCGTAACGCAATATATCATCAATAATCCAATCTGTATTTTTGTTAACATACTTGGAAAAATAGTTGATACCTTCGTCTATGTATTCAGCAACAATTTTGTTGCCAAATGTCTTCAAAAACGTGTTCTCTGCAACTACGCTCTTAACAACAGTTTCGATATTATAGCAGGATAAACTATCCAATTTGTTAGTTTGTAGGTAACACAAGAGATGAATTTCAAGCGCCCATTGTAATCGATCTGGTGCATATTGTTTGAAAAACAGTTTAATATTTGATTTTGAATTTGTTTTTAGATCCAATCCGAATCGAAAATTTGTTAGTATAGGTGTCTCAAAATCAACAACTAATGATTTAAACCCAATATTATTATGAACTATTTGGCAACCAACTAACAAATCAATACTTGCCAATAAGCGCCGGTAAAAGTCAGTTACGAATAATATATATTTTCTAGAACAACTTAAAGACCTCAAATATCCGTCCATATACACCAAATACCGATTCTTATACCAGACCAGAGACGTTCCGTCGTCTTTGAGTTCTCTGAACGCATGTAAATTTTGTACGCCAGAGTCAAGTGCACCGATCTTCATGGTTTCAACGTCTTCAAATAAGTAGAAATGTTTGCTCCAAGTATCTGGTATCTGATCTTTTATTTTGTTAGTTATATGAATTTCATTGAGTCCCAAAAGATCCATACTAACAAATCGTCGAATCAAGGGATCCTTTGTTCCAATATTAATATCGCGATCGTCGTCAAAGAAAAAAAACACGTGTTTGTTTTGAGTTTTCATAAGTTTTTTGTTAGTTAGTATATTATTTAGACTTGTTTTTATTTGTTAGTTAACATAAAATATCTATTTTTGTAGGTTTTCTTAATCTTTTCTTGGATCATTTTTGCGTCCGAAATGGACATCTGTTCAATGGTCTGTCTCAAAATGGTATCATATTCCTTACAGAACATGATAAACGCGGTCTTAGGTTTATAATCATCATTGTAAATATTGGTTCTAATATGAATATCCATAGTTTCCAATAATTCATGATCAACTCCGATGTATTGGCGGCGCTGCTTGGGTTCAGGTTTAACAGCGCTCTTCTTTCTGAAGTAGTATCGAGCACTCTTAAACATCTTATCGTCTACAATATCGTCTTCATTGGGATATCCCATTTCGACTAAACGATCAACTTCTTTAGCAATTATGTCTTGATTTTCCTCGGTCCACTTGACCCATGCATCCTTGAAATCCTTTCTGTGATCATATTGGTGAATTTTTGAAAAATTGTGTAATTCTTCCATAAATTCCTCTGTGAATTTAAAGCGAAAGATGGTCGAAGGCAGCGCTGTTTCCTTTTCAATGTCTCTTTTTCGCTCCAAAATTTCATCAATAATCTCAGTGTCGTCGTCAGACAACGCTTCGTGTCTTTCGTATCCTCTTCTATTATTTTTGTTTTTATTTTCATTTGTCTTCTTTTCATCATCAGTATTAATATCAAGTTCAAAATCATCGACAATCTCAAAAACGATGTTCTTCTTAATTATAGGTGCCATATTGTTAGTATTAAAATTAGTAGTAAAACGAGTTTCTTTGTTAAAAACGGTATGCATAAATATTATTATACAATGATTTAATAAGTATTTTTAAAATTCAATTTTTTTTTCACTAAGTAAATCAAATGATCAATCAAATAGCAAACTTCCCTAGAACATTCACAATTACGACGCAACCCTATTTGGAAAATTGCGCATACAACAATCAGTGTTATAAAAACATTCTGATGGTAAATGTAGTACCAGAAGGTCCTCTTAAAGCACTTGTTAGAAGGATCAATTTGAAACCATTGTCACCCTTCCAAAGAGAAGGACCTTGTAATCCGATGCAGCGTTGCGGTTTAGCGCTAACAAGTTTACTCAATTTCTCCAATTCCAACTATAATTATAATCAGCGTTCATGTGGAAACAATCTAATGACACCAAATGAAATACCAGATTTGTATTCTTTTTTAACAGCAAATGGGTATCAAATAGATACACAACTAACAAATATGATGAATAATAGTGAAGTAAAACTAACAAATAGTCGAATTGTTTGCTCGGCAACCTATTTTGGCAATAATCAACCAAATATTGTATATATGAAGTGAAACTATGAAATAATATTTTTATAATATAAATGAACGAGTACCCAATGTCAACAGAAGGAACAAAAACTTATTTAAGAGAATCTGATAATCAAAACAATTTTTTAAAAGAACAAGAAAACAAACTGGAAATTTTAAAAAGAAAAATGGCAACAGATTATTATGAAGTAGAAAATTTTTCATTTGTTAGTCCAGGAGATTATTTATATATAATTGAAAATGATAGACCTCAAAAAATAAAATGTATTTATGTTGATAAATATACGGAATATTCTGGGTCGCATTCTTTCTCTCAAGGAACTGGACCTAAAATGAAAAAAATATATTTTGTAAGAGTGTCTAACACAAATAATAGTATAATAATTAATGATAAAGAAAAAGAAATTGCCCATTTTAATAAAAAAAATGAAATAATAACTCCTAATGAAAGTTATACAGAATATGATGAAATAATTACCGGAAAGGACTTATTTTTGTACTGGGGTTATAACCCTGAGATAATAAAAAAATACCAAACACAAATGATAATATTAACAATTTCTGATAGCATTCTAAGTGATGGTATAATTAAAAGTTGTACCCCAAAAAACGAAAAAATATTCAATTGTTTTTATTTTTGGAAAAAAAGAATCATTCCAACAATTACTCGTGCAAGAAGTGCTTCAACATATTATCCCAATAATGGTTTTGGAGGTAAAAGGAAGAAAACCAAACGAAGAAGTCAAATAAGAAGAAAAACAAAAAAACAAAGAAAAATAAGAAAGCATAAATAAAAATTGAATTATTTAAATACCAACTTAATCATTTTATAATATATATTGTAAAATGAGTACTAACAACTTACAGCAACTAGTAACCGAATATATGGATCAATTATCGGACATTGAGCGAAAGGCGTGCGCCATCGCTAAGGATCATCTCGGATCATCGTTCAATATTGCGAAGAGTAATGGGTTCAATGACTGGGCAAAGGAACGACAAAAGGAACAACAAAAGGAACAACAAAAGGAAAAGACTACTACTTGCGTTGCTGCATCTTCTTAAAGTCAGCAAATGACATCTCATAATTCTTATCGACATGTTTCTTCTCGACCTTCTTTATAATTGGCAAATTTGCCATCCTACCTTCCCATGTATAACGATTTGCATGTTCCTTCAGCAACATTTTGTCAGGCGCAACTGATGCGTTCACATTGGGTAAATTTGCCTTTATTTGAGGGGGCAGCGTCGTATTATTTGCCTGTCGATTTTTTCCCTTCATCATAGCAAAAGACGACGAATCATTGTTATACGACTTCATTTTGGTATAAATATCTCTTTCTTTTTCCTTTTCTTTTCCATTTAGACTTTGACTTTTTCCAGACGCCAAAATCAGATCTTCTTTTTCCTTCGTTTCCTCATCTTTTTTCGTCTTCTCATCGTCTTTCTTTTGTTGCGCCTTCTTTAATTCTTCTTCAATGTCAATAAACAATGGTTTACAAAAATAAGTTATGACATATTTACGACCAACTGGTTCCAAATAGCGGTAGGGGATCGTATTATTACTGAAATATTCAAAAGACTTCTTGTCATTATTATATCTCATGTATACATTTCCAAGTGGCGTCATTTCAATAATATAGTTATTAATAAATCCATCTAATTTCTTAGACAAAACATGCTGTTTCGCGGCATCTTTTGCATCTTCTTCAGAAAAAACCATATCTGAAAACTCTTTATACTTATGTGTCAACTCCTCTCTAATTTCAGTCAATTCTTTAATCAACTCTTGTAAATCATAATCATCCGGATCGTCTTCATATTCTGCCTCGATATTGTAATATCTGGTTATTTCTTCAATACCAGCGGGAGTAGTAACACCACCCTTATAAAAAATTTGCTGAACCTTATCTAATTTCTCAATTGTTTCCTTTAACCCTAACGCCTGGTCCTTGTTGAAAATACTCTTTAATTCATCATATTTTTGTGATTCCAATAACTTCTCCTCCTCTGTAAAGTAGTATTCATTTTTAAAAGTTTTGAATTTTTCCAAATATTTGTCTTCAAATTTTATTTCATTCTTCTCTTCCTTCTTTTCTTCTTTAGAGTCCTCCTTTTTATTATCTTCTTCATTTTCTTCCTTTTCATCAATTTCCTCTATTTCCTCTATTTCCTCTATTTCATATCTGCTACTATACATTTCACCAACTCGTCTTTCAAACGAATTCTCCATATATTTAAAAAAATCCTTTAATAAATTACCCATTTTTGATCGTGTGGTCCTGTTCGTAAATAAAAAAACAATTAATAATATTCGTATGATTGCTGTCATATTATAATACATCTATTTGTATTATAATATTTAAATACATTTATGTCTTTTTATTTTATTATTTTATAATTCATTTTTTATTTCATTCTATATTTCATTTTTAAACACTCTTCTTTTTAAGTTCCGAAAACAAGTCGATCATCTCTCTGGTCATAATTGGCACTGGGATCAGTTCATAGGTTTTCGCTGGATTATCCGGATGAATACGTACTAAATTCAATTCACGAATTCTCTTACCATACTTGTCCTCCAAAATATACTTATAAGTGTTCAATTGAAGTGCATAATGCCAGAAATTCGTGTCTGGAATATGTGCCACCACTGGATGAAGTGCAAACTTATTCCACGTATTCTCACTCGTAATATCTTTAGATCGCTTCCAGTCGTAAATCGACAATGTGCCATCTGGGTTCTCATATACCATGTCAATGGACCCGGCAATCTTCACATCTTCATGATAGATCATCCACTCAGTTCTGTATGGTTTCATATCCGGATTCTCTTCAACGAATTTCAAGAAGAACTGCCATTCTGGACCTCTTGCAATTGTGTCTTCTTGAGACCTATAATGCTCTAACAAATGTCTGTGATGGTATCCGGCAGGCAACACGGTATTATTCATAAATCTCTCAATTTGCTCGTGCAGATTGGTACCAGCGTCGGCAACTGAAGCGCCAGATGAGAACCAGGACGCTTTAATTTGCTCTGGAGTCATGCCCCAATACTTGTTCTCTGGATTCCAATTTCTGCCCTTCATTATATTCGCAATGACGCCATCAGCGTCGAACTTGGGAAACAGTGACTTATTCCAAGTCGTCACAGATGTATATCTTGATCTTAGATCAGTAACAATCTCATATTTATGTCCGTTAGCGTAGAAACGAATATGGTTATCACGGGTCTCTCTATTGTTAATCTGTAAAGTGGTAGGTGTTTGCGCTGACATTTTAATGTGTTGTTATGTTTGTATTCTAATTATATCTTTAAATTAGTATTTACAAATTTGTTTCAATTTTTTCTAATTTTTATTCAATTTTTCTAATTTTGAAACGCGCGCTTTCAATTCTTGTATTTCTTTGATTAGTAATCCAATGAGTCCAATATAATTCACAGACTGATTCTCAACGCCATCTTTTTCGCCATTTACTAGAAATGGAAATAATTCTTGTACTTCATGAGCGATGAGACCAATATCGGTTGAATTTGTTATTTTATTGGTATATTTCACTGGTCTTAATCCATCAATTGTATCCGTTTCATCTAATGGTTTAATATTTTCTTTGATCCTATAATCAGAAGTAGCAAAAACATACAGTGCATAACTATTACCACTAACAGTACTATTACCAGTAACATAAATACCATCACTAGCAACTCCTAGAATGTTAGATGTACCCACTCCTAAAAATAAATTATTTAAACTACCTCCTTGCGTCTCTCTTATATAAGCATTATAATTATCTTCTTGTAATAACAAATGATTCACATAAACACCCCCCGAATTAGTGTTTTTAATGTCATTGGTATTGTAACTGGTCCAATAAGAATCTCCAGTCGGTCCAGTTGGTCCAGTTGGTCCAGTTGGTCCAGTCGGTCCCTCTACTAACACAGCAGTTGATAAAGTGATTAAACTGTAACCTGTTAGTTCCTGAAAATACAAATCAGCGGTACCACTAGTAACTTGAATAGTAACTGTTAAAGTAGAACCTTGTGGCACCACATATACATTTGGACTGGAGAAAGAATTAGGTTTAATAATCCCAATTAAAACAACAGGACCTTTACTCGCTGGTACAGCAACTGTATTGGAACCTGGACCCAAAGTGATTTCATCGTAATTTATGCCTCCGCCTGTAGCACAATTTAATTTAATTGATGAAATTTGTATAGATGGTGATCCTGAATTTATCATACCATATATAATTGATTCAAATGTCCCATTTGCTGTAAATTCAAACTGATCTTGTAATGTAATCAGTTGAAATGTTAATAAAGAACTTACTGGTACTGCTGTACCCGAATACCCTACTGCTTGTGGTGACAAAGAATAAGGAGAAGTATTAGGAGGTGTCCAATAGTTAAAATATAAAAACAACCCAGCGCCGCCTGGTGCGCCTATTGCACCAGTCGCACCGGTTGATCCAGTCGCACCCGTAGATCCAGTTGATCCAGTCGCACCCGTAGATCCAGTTGATCCAGTCGCTCCCGTCATTCCAGTTGCTCCTGTCATTCCAGTTGCTCCCGTCATTCCAGTTGCTCCCGTCATTCCAGTTGCTCCCGTCATTCCAGTTGCTCCAGTTTCTCCAGTGGGTCCAGTGGGTCCAGTGGGTCCCGTGGGTCCCGTTTGTCCTTGAGGACCAGTATCGCCAACAGCGCTACACATTGTTGTTCCATCTTGAAAGTATATACATCCAGTGTGCAATATAGAATTACCCTCCATATCAATATGACTTTTGAATTGTTCCTTTGTATTTTCTTGCCCCGAATAATTGCTAATATTCATTTGATCACTTGTTGAAATAAAACTACGTGTTATATTGTTAGTTGCTGAAAAATTTTTGCCTCCAAATCTTCTAAATCCAGACATTAATAGTTACTATAATAATAGTTTAATAAAATTATTAATAATACTAATTTTATTATCTGTGATCACCTTTGCGCCCCCTTCTTAATCGTCGGACTTTGTATTGCGGTTCTTTTTGTAGTCCCACTTGTGAAAACATGACAGGATTGTCATTTTTATTCAAAAATATTGGTAAATCTTCAGGAGTAATTGACATTTCATTAGGCGCATCAATAACAATTTTATTTATATTAGGTTTCACATCCATATTCGGATTACCATCATTACCATCATTTAAAAAATCCATACGAATGCGTTCATCGATGGGTCTATTTACAGGATTCATGCCTAATAATTGACCCAGTTGATCATTATTCAATTTAAAGTTATAAACCTTGCGATTTTCCTTATTATTGTCATTATTAATAATATCTAACTGCAGTTTTGCTTGAGATCCGTCATAGTCACCGATCCATTTCAGTTCTTGTTCATGATGTTTATTGTTATTGTTAATAAGAGTTTTAGTTGATCCAAAATTTTGAATGTAAACATTGGGAATTTTTTTAGGATTAACTGTTCTAACTCTTCTAGACTTTTTGTAATGTTTTTGTTTTCTTAATTGTTGTTTTTTTGTTTGTTTTGTCATATAATAAAACAATATTTTGTTTTGTGTATTTCTATAAATATAAAAATATTGCTTCTTGGTATAATGGAATTAAATATATCCGAGTTTTCAGACAGTTCAATGTCTAGTTATGATCAAATACCTGAGAATAATCCTCCAATCAAAGTTATAAAGCATCAGCAACAGATAAAGCATCAGCAACAGATAAAGCATCAGCAACAGGTAAAGCATCCGCAACAGGTAGCGCATCAGCAACAGCAACATGTACCCATTCAAACCGTAAAACCATCATTATCAGGTGTAAAAGCAAAAATGGTAAGACCACAAACACCTGCTCCTAAACCAAAATTATCCTATGATGACATTTTAGGGAAAATGGGTATGTTTGTCGCTGATGGTAAACTACATTTGTTAGATGGTAAACCCAAACAACAAGTGGAACAAATTACAAAACAAATTGTTAATCAGCAACAACAACCGCAAGTGAGACAACAACAACCTTTAAGACAACAACCTCAGCAGCAACCCGTAATACAAGAAGTTGATCAGCGAAATAGTTATATATATAGCAAATATTTCAATAATGAACCTAATGAACAATATGATGTTAGGAGACCACAAACTGTTCAACAGTATAGAGATATGTTAATCAGAGATATTCTACAAAAGTACAGAATAAAACAGATGAAATCAAATAAACTAATAATGCCAACATCAAATATAAATTTTGCTCAAGGTAGTTCAAGCAATCTAAACAAATTATTTGCATTTTCGCAAAGATAAAATATGAGTGAATTATATGGACGCATTATCAGCAATTAGTAATATAAAAAAACCTAGAAAAACAAAAAAGAAATTGTTAGGAGACTTTAAAATTATATCACCTTCTTCTCCATTAAGACATCAAATAAAGGAGATGTTGAAAGGTGAAGTTGAATTGCTGGAAAATCAGAAACCCAAAATTATTATTATGGATGAAAGTGTGAAAAAACAAAAGAAGACACGAAAGGTTAAACATAAGGAAAAAAGTGCGACACCTCCTAGAGCAAAGTCACCAAGTCCTCCTCCTAAACCAAAGAAAAGAACTAAAAAGGTTAAACCAAATATTGAATTTGTGATTGATGATGAACTAACAAGTTCGCATAAATTGGAAGGTATTGCAATGCATGATACAATGGTTCCTCAAAAAGAAAAAGAAAAAGAAAAAGAAATTGAAATGAAAAAAAGTTTAAAGACACCAGAAGTAAAACAAGTAGAAATGATCCAGGTACAAACACAACAACCTAACAAAGTATATAATCAAGAATTCATTGATATTCTTGACAAACTTGGTGATATTATGTTAAAGCAAGGTGAACCCTTTAGAGCGCGGGCATATCAAAAGGCGCAAGAAACAATCATGTCATATCCAAATGATATCACCGATCCAGCACAATTGAAAGGATTGCCTGGTATTGGTGATACAATCATGGAAAAGTTTAATGAATATGTGCAAACTGGTACATTAAAAGTATTGGAAAGAGAGAGAAACAATCCGCTCAATTTACTTGCCGATGTCTACGGAATTGGTCCCAAAAAGGCGAAAGAGTTGGTCGACAAGGGTATTACAACTATCGAGCAGTTAAGAACTAGGCAGGAGGAATTGAATGATATCCAGAAAGTTGGTCTCCAATATTACGAGCAGATTTTGGAGAGAATTCCGAGATCTGAAATAGAGGAATATGACACTGTGTTCAAGACTGCTTTTGAAAAGGTTGCTGCTCATGATCCAACTGCAAAGTTTGAAATTGTTGGTTCTTACCGACGTGGTGCACAGAGTTCTGGCGACATTGATGTAATCATTACTGGTAACTCAGGCGCCATTTACAAGTCATTTATAGATGAATTAATCAAGCAAAAGATTATAACGAATGTTTTGTCAAGAGGTTTGGCGAAGACGTTAGTGATCGCAAAGTTGCCAGGAAAACCAGTAGCGCGTCGTGTTGATTTCTTATATTCGACGCCTGAGGAGTTCCCATTTGCCATCTTATATTTCACTGGTAGCAAGGCATTTAATACTGTAATGCGTAACAAAGCGTTGAAAATGGGTTATACATTGAATGAGCATGGTCTCAGTAATATGGATAATAAGGTCAAGGGCGCCAAATTGGAGCAACATTTTGCTGATGAGAGGGCGATATTTGATTTCTTGAAGATGGTTTATAAGACGCCAATTGAGCGGCGGGATGGGCGGGCGGTGGTTGCCCTTGATGATGTAGGGGCGCCGGCAGCGGCAGTCACAATTCAAGCGCCTACAGTGGTGAAGGAGGCACCCTTGGCAGATGTAGGTAAGAAACCCGCTGTTGCAAAAAAAGTCGCTCCTACATCGATGAAGGCAGTGCCCTTGGCATATGTAGGCGAGAAACCCGCGGTTGCCGAATCTGCCGCCCCTACATTGTTGAAGGCGCCAGACAATGACATCCCCGCTGACGTCAAAGCAAATATCGAAAAATTCGCACATGAAGGCATTTCCGTATTGGAACCATTGAATGAAAAAATGCTCGTCGACATGATCCGCTTCTCCAGCAAAGTATATTACAATTCGAAACCAATTATTACTGATAACCAGTACGATATTATCAAGGAATTTACTAATACCAAGTTTCCATCCAACGCCGCAGTAACCGAAATCGGCGCCGAAGTCGAAAGAAACAAGGCGCCATTGCCTTACGAAATGGCGTCCATGGACAAGATCAAACCCGACACTGGCGCGCTCAAAGAATGGATGGCAAAATACAAGGGACCTTACATATTGTCATGCAAATTAGACGGCGTCTCTGGACTTTACACAACAGAAGGATCTGTACCAAAAATGTACACAAGAGGCAACGGAACTGTTGGACAAGATATTAGTTACCTAATACCACATCTCAAGTTACCAAAAACAAAGGGAATTGCTATTCGCGGTGAATTTATCATTCCCAAAGCAGTTTTTGACGCCAAATACAAGACCAAATTTGCCAATCCTAGAAATATGGTTGCCGGCATTATCAATCACAAAACACTCAATGAACAACTCAAAGACATTCATTTTGTTGCTTATGAGACAATTATGCCTTCTGGTCTCAGTCCATCGAAGCAAATGGACTTCTTGGGCACAATTGATGTAGAGCGCGTCTTATATAAAACTGAAACCGTATTAACAAATGAGATGTTATCAGATTTACTTGTCGATTGGCGAACCAATTATACCTATGAAATTGACGGTGTTATTGTTGCAAACGACGCTATTTACCCAAGAACATCTGGAAATCCTGATCACTCTTTCGCATTCAAGATGGTCTTGTCAGATCAAATGGCGGAGGCGAAGGTTGTTGACGTCATTTGGACACCCAGTAAAGACGGATTATTAAAACCCCGTGTCCGAATTGAACCCATTCAATTAGGCGGTGTTCAAATTGAGTACGCTACTGGATTCAATGGCGCGTTTATATTCAATAATAAGGTCGGAATTGGCGCTACAATTGAACTTATACGCAGTGGCGATGTGATCCCTCACATTAAAGCAGTCACAGTTCCAGCGCCTGAACCGAAAATGCCCTCTGTGCCTTATGTCTGGAACTCAACACATGTAGATGTTATGCTTGAAAACGCAGGTGATGACTCAACGGTTAAAGAAAAGAACATTACTGGGTTCTTCAAAGGTCTTGAAGTAGACGGTCTTGGTGCGGGAAATGTTGCGAAAATTATTGCAGCAGGATACGACACTGTCGGCAAAATTCTTCGAATGACTGAAGCAGACTTCTTGAAAGTAGAAGGGTTTCAGAAGAAAATGGCGGCAAAAATATATAATGGTATTAAAGAAAAGGTTTTAACAGCAAATCTTGTAACCATTATGTCTTGTTCTAATGTATTTGGACATGGTTTCAGTGAAACAAGATTGGGACCCATTATCCAAACGTATCCAGATATTCTGCTATCATCTGAATCCAATGCAGGCAAAATTAAGAAGTTGACAGAAATCAAGGGCATGGCAGTTAAAACAGCTAGCGCTTTTGTAGAGAAAATTCCTGATTTTATTGCGTTTTTAAAGGAGACGGGTTTGGAAGGCAAGTTACAAGCGCCTGCGCCTGCATCTGCTGTAGAAGCAGCAATGGCAACACCAGTTGTGAAAACACATCCATTTAGCGGCAAGACCATTGTTGTCACCGGTTTAACCGAGAAGGTGATTGATGACAAGGTGAAGTCAATTGTCGCCAAATTCGGTTCATCGGTATCCAAAAACACGGATATAGTGGTCGCCAAATCAGTCGATGAAAGTTCGGGCAAACTGGATAAGGCGCGGGAACTGAATAAGACACTGGCGAAACCAATACTGATCATATCATTGGACGACTTCTTGAAAACATTTTAAGGGTTTAAATGATTAAGATCATGACTGAATAAAAAATAAAAAAATAACTACTAAAAAGTAGTTATTTTTACTTATTTTAAATTAATTAAATATACAAATTTATAAATTATACATTATACATTCATCTCAAATCCATCCATAAAACACCTAATATATTTTGTCCAATTATTACGACTTTTCCGTCCACAACTTTTGCCCTACCACACCATATTTTACCCAATACCTTCTCATCACTACATCTCATCGCCGGATGTACTAACAACTTACCTCGACTCTTATGTAAATCATCCCTAACCACTTCATAATTATCAAATTTATATTCGCAAATTTGTCTTTGTACATCTACACACACAGTTTGCCATAGTTTTGTCTCTTGATCAGTCAACTTAACACCATTTTTGCCGCCCATTCTCTTAACCGCAGCGCCAAACCCAAATGTCGATCCTTTTCTAAACTGCTCACTATAACCCAATAATAACTCTTTCCTCTTTAAGTCCTCACATGCGTTACCTAAAAACCTATATTTTTCACCATGAATACAATGCTCGCCACTATCATATACAATTCCGTCTCCAATAACTACCTCTAATTTGCTGAAATTACTCAAACTTTTATACTCCTCTTTCTTACCAAAGAAGTTGATTCTAACATCATCCAACATCTTCTTGTCTGCTTTGCTATTACTAGTGGTCATTTTTACTATTTACTATTGAACTTTAAGTTAATTGAATATATTTTAATACACTCAATTTAATAACGATTAAGTAATTCAATTTTTTTTAGGAGCAGGTTGCGATGTAACTGCCGTTGACATTGGTTTTCCTAGAAATTGTTCCGTCAAAGTCTGATTTGTAATAGGAACATTATTTCTACTAAAGTAATTGTTAAGTTTAATGATCGACCAAATAAGGAACGCAACAATAATCATTCCAATCAAATAATGAAACATATCAAATATACCCATTTGGTTAATATAAAATTATGACAGATTTTTTTTTACAATTTCAAGTAATACCAAATTTAGGATGAATATTTTATAACAACATAGTGTATATGAAACTTAATTTTATACATAATAAGAACTTTATTAAAATCGCAATAGGATTAATTGTAGTCATTATTATTACGTTGATTGGGTTCAATTTTGGATCTATTATGGAAGGATATAGTCCAAGTCCAAAGACTTTATGTTACAATATTCATGATTGTGCAACGTGCGTAAATCACATGGAATATCAAACAGAAAATCCTACACAGTGTTTATGGAACAAGGAACAACAAAAATGCGGTGACATGCCGGGTCTAGGATGGTCTAAATCTTGTGGTTCTACTCCGACTCCTTCTGGCAATTGTGCGACTTCTAAAAATAAACTCGATTGTATATCATCCGGATGTAGTTGGAATGGTAACCAGTGTGTTCCAAATATAAATCCTACCCCTGGACCAGTAATTCCCGATAACTGTACTAGTCATAGCACTTGCGCCACATGTGTTACTGATGTTGGGAATAAGTGTAAATGGAGCAAGACCAAGGGATGCGCTGGACCTGCTATGTCGAATAAATATCCACTCGAATTTTCTATAATGTGTAAAGATCCCATTTCTCCGTCTCAGGAAAAATGTGCCAAACATATGATTTGTTCAAATTGTGTTAAAGATGGGTGTCTGTGGAGCAAAGAAAACGGCGCATGTGGCAGTCCTGATGATCCAAGTGTGAATAGTGATACAACTTATACTAAAAAATGCTCAAGTGTTGACCCTAATGTGCCTGATGATTGGGATCCCGGTAATAATATGGGATATTATGAATTACAAACGCCTGTGTATGTCAAGTTATAAAGAATGATATAAAGCATGATATAAACTTAACTCCAGATTCAAATATCTATTTTATATTATAATTAAAAATAATTATAAAATAGATATAAAGATTTTTTTGTTTATATATATAAAATGATGCAATACGCTATTTTACTCACTTTTGTCTGCGCTACTTTCGCCCAAACTGGTCTTAGAGGTACTGATAGTACTAGTACCAGTGTAGATCATATTTTTGAATGGAAGGAGTTCACTAATTTCCAAGAAAGATTTAGCAAGAAATATTTGTCCCTTGAAGAGATGGAGGACAGGTTTTCTGTTTTCAGGGAAAATTTTCGCGCTATTAGACAGCATAACAATGACTTGTCGCAGAATTTCACCATGGGTGTCAATCAATTCACTGATTTGACGCCTGAGGAGTTCAAAGCAACTTACGTCACTGGTATCAAGAGTGCCGCACCTGTTCAAGCAACTGGATGCAAATCCTTCAGTAGTTCTGCTTCTAGCGCTCCTGAATCTTTTGACTGGCGTGAGCATAATGCAGTTACCCCGGTTAAGGACCAGGGTCAATGTGGTTCGTGTTGGACCTTCTCTGCGTCTGGCGCTATGGAGGGCGCTTGGTCTATTTCCAAGGGATCGCTTGTGAGTCTGTCTGAGCAACAGTTGGTTGATTGCGCTGGTCTCAAGTACGGCAGTATGGGATGCAATGGTGGTCAAATGGATGGTGCGTTCAAGTACGCCATTGATAATGGCATGTGTACCGAGTCCGCTTATCCTTACACTTCTGGTGTGACCAAGACTGATGGTACTTGCCACTCGTGCTCTGCTGTTGATCACTTCTCCAGTTGCTCGGATGTCAAGGCAAACGATCAGATTTCGTTGAAGGGCGCCGTCGCTCAACAACCGGTCTCTATTGCTATTTCTGCGGACACCAAGTATTTCCAGTCGTATTCTTCTGGTGTTTTGACATCAAGTACTTGTTATACAAGTTTAGACCATGGAGTTTTAACCGTCGGTTATGGAACTGAAAATGGTATCAAGTATTGGTTGGTTAAGAACTCTTGGGGAACTTCTTGGGGAGATCAGGGTTATGTAAAGATTGCTCGTTCTGATAGTACAAATGACCCTGGAATTTGCGGAATCGCGATGCAGCCATCATTTCCAACTGTTTAATTTGTATTATAAGAATTTAAAAATAAAATTTAATTATATGTAATGTCTACAAAATATACATATAATTACAATATATTGGAATCGTATATTAATGAAAATAAAATTACATTAATTAAAGATTATTCAACAACAAAAGTAACACGTGATTCATTTATTGAAGGTAAATGTTTAACTCCTAATTGCAAAAATAATTTTAACAAAACATTCAGACAACTTAAAAGAACCAAAGGGTTTTGTGAAGTTTGTAGTAAAATAAACAGATATAAAAAGTCAAAGGATACATGTTTACAAAAATATGGTGTTGAATATGTTCTTCAAGTTAAGGAAATAAAAGACAAATGTAATAAAATTATAAAGGAAAAATATAATGTTGAAAATATTTCACAATCAAATGAAATAAAGGTAAGAAAAATTAAAACTTGTCAAATAAATCACGGTGTAAATTTTTCATTTGAGTCAAATGAAATTAAAAATAAAATTAAAGACAAATTTATAACAAAATATGGTGTAGATAATCCTTTCAAATCTGAAATTATTAAGGAAACGATCAAAAATACTAATTTAATAAAATATGGTTATGAAAATCCACAACAAAATAAGGATATCAAACAAAAAACAAAAAATACATGTTTACAAAAATTTGGGTATGAAAATGTATTGTTACTAGAAGAAGTTATAGAAAAACGTAAACAAATATGTCGAGAAAAATATGGAACTAATTATTATATTCAATCTGAATTTGGGAAAAATGTCTTTAAACAAACATGTCTTCATAAATATGGTGTTGAAAATCCACAACAAGTTCCAGAAATATCTGATAAAAATTCAAAAAATTCATATAGAAGAAAAATATATATAATGCCATCTGGAAAACAAATTATTTGTCAAGGATATGAACCATTTGCTTTAGATAGGTTAATAAAAAATGAATTAATTAATGAAACTGATATTGTAACTGGTGCTAAAAATGTTCCAATAATTTGGTATAATGATGAGTCTGGTAAAAAACATTGTCATTATGTAGATATATTTATACCATCGCAAAATAAAATGATTGAAATAAAATCAACATGGACAGCAGAAAAGAAAAAGGATAATATATTCTTAAAACAAGAAGCAGGCAAAAATTTGGGTTATTTATATGAAATTTGGGTTTATAACAATAAAGGAACAATTATTGAATATCACAAATAAATTATTTTTATATACCTTATGATTGTTTGGTTCAACCTTTTCAAAGGTTGTATTAAAGGTGGAACTCATACTCGATCAGGTTCTTTAGATCCATCTTCAAAAAGTTATATAAATTGTTTCTTATGCGCCCCACATTGACGTCATGCGCTGCAACGGTAATATTCATCAATTTAATGAGCGCCTTATTGAACTGATCCGACAACTTATCATCTTCTGCTATTTTTGAATTATTATCAAATTTCCATTTGGACAACTCCGACAGCAATTTGTTCTGTATTTTCTTCAATACTAATAATAATTCATCAGTTTCCATTTGTGTCCAGACATTTTTGCCGTCGGGTGTCTTTTCACAAACATAAAACACGTTTTGCTTCTGTGAGAAGCACTTGATTGGATGTATAAACTCAGTGCCCTTTGATAAATTGTACTCCAATACGTGCTGAAATATTTGAAACGCGTTATAATCTATGAGAGACAATGCGATCTGCGGGGTAACTGTAATGGTTGTAGTCCATTCTTTGAAACCAATTGTCGCATTTACGTGCTCGTTCAACCAGTCAACAACTTTGATCTTCTGCTTCTTTTGTGAAACCCACGCTTGCATTTGTTCTACTTTCTCCTCCAACTTCACATATTTAAACGCTAATTCATGTACAATTTTGACTAATTGTTCATGAGTTGGAGTATCACCAAGTTCCTCATCATCTACTTTGTGTTCTAACTTGCTCTTTGCCTTGTAATCACATAAGAGTTTATGTTTATCTAATGAGGACTTTCTAGTATATGATTTTTTACATATTTCACAACAATAACTGCTACCGCTACTGCTACCGCTACTTATAATACTTTGATTTAGGTTGGACTCGTCAAACATTCTAATAATTATACTAAATTTAAATATGGAATTTTAATTTTCAATTTTTTACAAACAAATAAATAATAATCACAAATTATATAAATGATTCAAGGAGATGTTATACTTAATAGAGACTTAGCAGAAGATTTTGGCTATTATGATAAAAAAAATCCGTTGATTTACAGATGTCGAGGGTGTAATAACAATTTGTCTGCAAATGATCCCGCTTCCCAATACCAAAGACAGAAAATTATTCAGAAGACAGTCAGAGTTCCGGCGTCAGTGTTTACAATGAATTTAGGTGCTTTAAGCGCATATGAAAGACCGAATGTCAAATATAATTTGGTCGATATTTCAGGTTCTACTTATATTGTTAGTCCAGGTGTCAACTGGAATCAAATGAGTGACAGAAGGGAACCTCATATTCAAGTTGTGAAAAATGGCGCAGGATCTGGTTACCACTCAAGCAGTACAAAACGTACAATTACATCAAATCGCCCTGGAGCAATGTCACCTGGTGGCGCTGGTGTAGATATCAAACACAATTCATATGACAGATATCTTAACCGTATCAAGGGTAAAGCGCCAATGCGCCGTGGTGTAATTCCGCCTAAATTTGGTGAACCATACATTCCATTTCTTCGTGTTGATCCTATTTATGGTGGTAAAGTCATGAAAACGTCTATTGTTAATGGATGTAACTGTCCAATTGTGTCAGATGGAGATAATAGATTATATAAAGACAGTTCAACTCAAGATCAGATACTTGCTGTGAATTACAAATATAATGTAGGCGATTATGTTTGGGCGCGCAAATTTGGCGATAATAGCGGTGAAAGTTATAAGGCGCAAATAATAGCGTTTACAAATAATCTGTTTACCATCAAATTTCCCGATGGAATAATCGAATATGTTACTAGTGAAAATTTTTCAATTTACTTTGACTGCAAAGGTTGTGTGAGCAATAGTCAAACAAACGAATTATTATTGTATTCGACACAAAGTGAAGTTGGCGCGGTTGCTTGTGAACTTTTAACAGCGTTGGGCGATGGTCAATTAATTTAGATAAAATTAAAATATTTGTAATAAATATAATATGTTCAGAACGATGCAATTTTCCAACTTCAATCAAAGACAAGTTATTAACCAAACTTACGCCGCAAATTTAGCGAGAACTATTGCTGCTGCGCCTAGACCTGCACCTGCAATCGCATCTAGACCTATGACGTTGAATGCTCCCATGGTTGGTCGTGTTCACGCCGTGAAACCCGGATGCAGTGCATGTGGTAAAAAAGTTGCCTAATAAAAATCTATAATATTAATTATATAAACTAATATTATAATGTCTTCTTCTACAAGTAACGTTACCGCTTATCCACAAGGTTCATTACATCGCTCTTCTTATTTTATTACTATGTTTGATACTAAAAATCTTCCATACAACAAAATGTATAATAACTGTTCCAATACATTATGCTACACTGCTAGTAAGGGCACGTTTATATATCAACCACATACCGCATATGGCATGGTTGGCACTTCTGCTGCAAGTTATTTGGCTAGACGTCGTCGTCTTTAAAATTTAGACCTTGAGTTTGATCTGGAGGTCCTTAACCAACTTGATATAGTTACCCTGCGCTTGAATCTTCTGCATTCCCTTCACCTTCTCCCAGGCGTTCCATTTGGCAGTGTCCTTGAAATTAAAAAACGACGGTTTCTCGGTATTAATGTCTCCAACCGTCGCCTGCTTGAAATAAGCGTACAAAGATAACATGGATTCGTCATCGGGTGTACTAGGCAACGCCTTGACGTCAATTGTCGCCTTCAAAAAAAGATCATTCACATTTACCATGGCCATGATTATATAAAATAATAAAGCAAAATCTTTATATAATAATTTATTTATATAAATATTCAAGATGGAAAAAAGGTTTAAAAATAAATATTATAATACACATATACTAACAAATGTCTATAGATAATGAACGTCTGATTTATTCAAGTGATATTAAGTTTACACAGGTAAAAACACTGGACAATTCCTTGCTTCAAAAATACGATGTCAAATTATACGGTAGTGATAAAGATACATATAATATTATCAATGACTTTCTAGAGGATAATCAGAGTGAACGAGCATTTTATATTATTGATTTAGGTGCGTTGTTTGACTCGTATACTAACTGGATCAAATTGTTACCAAACGTTCACCCATATTACGCTGTCAAATGTAATCCGAATCCGGTCATTTTAGATGCACTCGCCTCTCTTGGTTGTAATTTTGATTGCGCTAGTGAAAATGAGATGAAAATGGTGATTGAAATCACTAAGGACCCGTCGCGCATTATATTTGCGAACCCATGTAAGATGTCGTCTCAAATTCGATATGCTCGAGCAAATGACGTTGATTTAATGACATTTGATTGCGAAGAAGAGTTATATAAGATCAAACTGTACCATCCGTATGCGAAATTAGTGTTGCGACTGGCGGTAGATGACAGCAAAAGTCGATGTAAATTCAACAAGAAATTTGGTTGCAAGTTGGCGCAAGTGGAAGAATTACTAAATATTGTAAAGACTTTGAAATTGGATGTGATTGGGTTCAGTTTTCATGTTGGATCTGGTTGTTCTTCTGCTGAAACGTTTTATGACGCCATTTACGAGTGTAGAAAAGCGTGCGATATTGCTGAACGTGTTGGGATTGATGTTAGTATAATTGATATTGGTGGCGGATTTCCTGGCGTAGACAAAAATATTAAGTTCGAAGATATTGCTAGGCGCATCAATGATGGTGTTACAGAGTTTTTCTCGGAAAAGACTGGGATACAATTCATCGCTGAACCGGGGCGTTATTTTGCCGAGGCGAGTCATACGCTGGTTTTAAATGTCATTGGTAAGAAGAATATAATAGACGAAGAAACCGGTGAAAAAATTATTGTATATTATTTGAATGACGGAATTTATGGGTCATTTGGATGTATTTATTTTGACCATAATACGCCAGTTGTGTTGCCGTTTAATGAACGGAATAATGAACTTCATAAGAGTCGGTTGTTTGGTCCGACATGTGATTCAATTGATTTGATATCAAATGATATTATGTTGCCCGAGTTAGCAGTTGGTGAGTGGGTCTATGTTGAGAATTTTGGCGCTTACACAGTTGCGTCATCGAGTAATTTCAATGGTTTTAAAACAAATGTATTCAAATATATATTTCGATCTTAGACTGGTCGTCCTACTACTACAGTTTGCTCTGACTGTGCTTCTACTATCGTTTGCTCTACTATAGGAACAGCAGTTACTACTGCTGCAATTGGCATGTTATTTGTGACAAGTGTAGCAACTGGTACTACAACTGATGTTGCCGATGATGTTTGTGTTTCATTCAATAACTGATAGAATTCTTGTACCTTCTTATGTATTCGGATTTTTCTTGCGTCAAATGATGTCAAGTATAATCCTTCCAAACTCTTCACTCTCGATAGTGCGACATATGTTTGTCCGCATTCAAATATACCAGATCCAGCGTCAATTTCTGCTACATCTAGCGTCGCCCCTTGCGCCTTATGGATCGTTAACGCCCACGCCAAAATAAGTGGTAATTGCGAAACACCGACGCCGGGTATATTCTCACTCGGCCATACATGATAATTCATTGTCATTTCGAAACCATTAGTAAATTTCACTACAGGTTGCTTCTTGTCCATTGTCGAAAATCGTACAACAATCCCTTGACTGCCGTTACAAAGCATCTCACCATTTGTTAGTTCAATGTTCACAATACACATTACTTGACTGCCGATTTTAAGACGTATGTTCTCATCGCAGCGCAAATTGCCCTTCAAATACTCCAATTCGGTCTTGATCTGTTCTGGACTACAATTGTGTCGAATGAGTCGCTCATTGGGTGTCATTTCCAGATCCGCATGATACTTTAACTTGTATTCCACTTCGTCGCCGTCCAGTTTACACATTTCCGACGCATTTATATTGTCGACTTTGTTTCGTGTAGGGAACAATTTAGTAGGGCGGATCGGGGAGTCTTGCGGGATGTCGCGCCCTACATTATGTAGGAGAGCATCATTGGACGATCGCTTAAGTCGCCCTTCACGGACCTGATTGAGTATGCCCTGGTACACAGGATCGTTTTGTCGGAAAATTTTCTGTAACTGAATATGGTCAGGAATTTTAAACGTCGAAAACCAGAACTCGGATTCGAAACAGAATTTGCTCGTATCAGGATCGTCCTTATCACCAACAGGTGGCAACTGGTAGAAGTCGCCTGAGAATATCAGTTGCATGCCGCCAAATGGTTGACTATTCTTTCTTACCGACTTACCTATCGCATCCAGCGTTTCAAACAATTTTAATGACATCATCGACACCTCATCAACTACTAATATATCAGTTTCCTTCCATAGCGTCTTCGAATGCTTGTTTTTATTGACCTTTTTAATGAGTTGCTCAATTGCTCCCTTACCTAATCCAATTCCTGACCAGGAATGGAGTGTCTTCGCCTTACATTCGAGAAGGACCGCGGCGCAACCAGTTAACGCACAAACATGAATATACTTGCCCTTATTATACGCATCTCGCTGAATATGTTTTATTAATGCGGACTTACCCGTGCCACCGGGACCAGTAATAAATATATTTCGACCTTGAACATATTTATTAAACGCCAATTGTTGTTCTTGAGAAAATTCCATTATTTCGCTAATATTTATATCATTTTGTTTCTATTCTGTTTTAATATTCAATTTTTATTTTTATTCTTTTTCTTTAATTGATTATTCATTTATCAAAATAAATATCTAAAATAATTCATCTATATATATTATAAATGAACTCAAGTAACGCCAAATTTGATCTGAATATATCTAATTATACAAAACCCGAGTTAGAACAATTGTTTGATTTGCCTTCAAATTACGACGAAGGAGTTGTTGAAATGCAGGAGACAAAGTTAAGGCAAAACATCATGAATGATAAAAGTATTGTACCTAATATTAAAACCCAGACTTTAAATTTTATTTCTGATGTGAAGAAGACACTTATTGTCAACATAATGAGTGGTGGCGGATCAAAACCAAATATAGCAAATGAAGCAGCAGCAATTGCTAAAAAATATTATAATTTTGACAAGGGACTAACAAAATCTGATTTAGTTTCCAGTGGATCCACATTCATCATTGATAAACCAATAACGCCTTACGCTCAATCACAACCCGGTGAATTCTTTCAAGGAGCAATTAATCCACTTAATAAACGCACATTACGCCAAAATATCAACATTGATACGCGTTTTAGAGAGAATTATTATACTACACCAGCGACCAATTTTCATTTGGACTTACCAATGCGTTTAACACAAGTGGTTTCATTACAACTTTCGGCGCTAGAAATGCCAACCACGTTTTACGCTGTGTCTGGTGTATTTGGCAACAACTTCTTTGTTCTTGAAATTGCCGGATCTCAACCCTTAACTGTAACAATCCCTGATGGCAATTATACTTATTTGACTCTACAAAATTATATTAATCATTTTTTAACAAGTCAAACAATTATCGCTTATAAAAACATACAATTCTTATCCGACATTAACACACCCAATGGTCTTGGTTCAGGAGGCAGTGGTAAGATGGTTGTTGGATATGATTCTACAGCACCCGCTAATCCTCCCAATTTTGTTATTAATTTCCAGACTGATCGTTACGGCAATGAAGACAGACAAACACCGCTGCCATTGAAACTTGGTTGGTTAATGGGATTCAGAGAGGGTTATTACGAGAATAATCTCGCCTATGTTTCCGAAGGTGTTATTGATTTAACTGGTCCCAAGTATATTTACTTAGTTATCGATGACTTCAACAACAGCGTCAATGATGGGTTTTATGGCGCGTTTACTTCGTCTGTTCTTAATAAGAATATATTGGCGCGTATTTCACTACAAGGCAGTGTATTTAGCACATTTACACAAAATAACCTAGCATTACTAACAACTTCGAGACAATACTTTGGACCCGTTGACATACAAAAAATACAAGTACAACTACTTGACGAGTATGGACGCATTTTGAATCTGAACAACATGGATTACAGTTTCTGCTTGTCGTTTCAGACGATTTATAACCTCTAATTTTTAGAACGCTTTAGTCTTCGTACCGCCGTCATATTTGACCGCCAATTTCTTGTCCAGCATATATTGATTCAGATGCAGATCATCTAAATAAACGTCTGCTAATATACGACCATATTTTTCTGTTTTCAAATTCTTTAATATTATTTCTTTATTCAAGATTAATTTTGATAACTCGTCCCTCGCTAATTGGGCGCATTGTTTCTCCTGTAACGTCTGACCTTTTATTTCTGGGCAATCGATTCCATTCAGTCTTACTGAGAACTTATAAAGCGACGACTCTTCATAAGGCAACTTTGATATAATCGTGATTGTATCGCCGTCATAAACTTTCACGACAAATCCTGAACTGATTGGTGGTATAAATAGTTTCACTTCATTCATATTTATATTGCTAAAATTGTCTTGGTCATTTATATTTATATTATTCGTGTTTGTACAAGTACTAAGTCCGCACATAAATCTAGAGAATAGTCGTCGCATCATTTCTTATTGTATTATTATTGATTATTCCAATAATAATAAATTCAATTTCAATTTTAATTAAATAGGCATTGTGTTTAACTGTGACTTTAAATTCTTCAAGAAGGCAGTTTGATCACCACTTGCTGCTGCTGTTGACGCTGATGAAGAAGAATCGCTACTGTTTGCCGGAACACCCCAATACGCCTGGTAAAAGGGTGAAACGCCTTCGTTATCTAATGTAAATGGACACTGATCAATAGTATTACAATCACATGGTGTTGTTCCATCTGTTGCTTTTCCATCTTTTACAAACTTAAATCCTGAGACCAATGTCGGCAGTTTATCAAAACTGGTTTCCTCGCGTGTTACTGCTTTTGTAGTTGGATCTACTGTATTAATATTTAATACATTGTTCCACTGTTTTGTAGTTTGATCTAGTTTAATGTCACATTTTAAAAATTTATTTTCGCCTATTACAATTTTTTCGTCATCCTTCGCCTGTCCCATGATATTACGAGAAATATTTTTTATAAATTTACTTTCTTTCAATATACCAATACAACTATTAAACATTTGCTTAAACATTGGACTGCTAAGAAATGCCCTAATTGGCGCCTTTTTTTGCCAAAATTCTATACCAACGTTAGTTTGGTCTGAAAGTTTTTGAAGTTCTTCAGGAGTTGGGGCAGGTTTGCCCGCTTTTGCCGCATCTGCCTCCATCTGCGCTTTTCCACCATCTATTGCACAATTGATATAATACGGTACCCATTCCCATTTGCCGTTTGCTATGTAATATTTTGCGTCATCTTCTGTAGCAACTTTAAATAAACCTGTTGCTTGTTGGTCTGTCATATCCGGTTGATCAGGATTATTTTTTTTCCACGCTGCTTTAAAATCGGTTACAGTTTGATCTGACCATTTGCTGTCGACAGGAATAGGTCCAATAGAACCAAACCCGGATGATGATGACATAGAAGGCATAGAAGGCATAGAAGAAGTAATACTAGATGTATCAGGCATAGATATAGAAGAAGTTGAAGGCATGGAGAAGTCAAAACCCTCGATAAGTGTATAATGTCTAAATAAATACATGGTTAAGAAAATTGCAGTTATTACTAAAACACACATAATACAATTTCGTTGTGTCCATTTCATTTCTAAAAATTTCATTTATATTAATATTATAAATTATTTTATTAGTTGCTTCAACCTTTCTCAACGGTGGAAAAGAAGTGGAAAAAAATTGAAACACTTATTATCTGGTTTAAAAGCAATTATAATTATAAGACAATGACTGACGCCGCTGAGCAAATGAAAGATATAGTTTTTGAGGTAATGGATAAATACGCCTTTCTAGAAGAATATATAAATGCGCCAAGTGTTTTAACTGGACAGCGTGTACCTATATTCGTAAAGTATATGTCAACGATCTTGTATTTAAGGCGTCGACTTGGTTTCCTAATGGTGCCTCAGGATGAGGTCTTCTATGATAGAATAGAAGACAATGATTATGCGCGGTTTACTTCTATAGACGACGTAGAGTTATACAAAATATTGGTCGCATTTATAACCTTTGCCTGCTCTTACGTTTCAGACAAAGTACAAGACGACGACGAAAGTCTCAATAAAATTTTGCCAAATATTAGGAAATACTTTTACAAGAACCTAGACTTTGTTGTTTCAAATTAGACTAAATATTGACTTTAATTTGTTAGTATATACTAACAAGGAATGACTAAAAATACATCGACTAGTCTTATAAATATGAATGAATCAGAAATAGAAGAGTTTATTGCAAAACATTTACCAATAAAGATGCCAGAAAAAAAGAAGTATGGTGAGGTATTCACACCTTCCGCCTTAATTAAAAAAATATTGGATTTTTTTCCACGGAATGTGTGGTCGAATCCTGACCTAAAATGGTTAGATCCTAGTTGCGGTACAGGCAACTTCATGATCCTTATTTATCAGCGTCTTATGCTTGGACTCGCTAAAAAATTCGAGTCATTAAAGGCGCGGTCGGAACACATCCTACATAACATGCTCTATATGGTCGAATTGAATGCAAAAAATGTGGCGACATGTAGGCAACTGTTTGGCGCCGGCGCGAACATCATATGCTCTGATTTTCTGGCGGACAAACATTTTTTCCCTGACTGTAACACATTTGATTGCATTATTGGCAATCCACCATTTCAAGACGACAATAATGTGAAGGGCGCTGGCGGCAAAAGCAAGTTATATGAACGCATATTTATGAAGGCGTATGGTCTGTTAAACAATGATGGTTATCTGTCTTTTATAGTGCCCGATAATATGCTCAGCGGCAACGGAAACGTCGCCTATAATACATTGATCAAAAACGATGTTCAATTTGTTAGTTTCAACGCCGAAATACAGGCATTTTTCCCAGGTATTCAGCAATATATTTGCTATTTCTTTATGCAGAAGAAGGATCCTGGGTCGACAATAATTGAAAACGCAGATGGTCACAAATTTACAACACAATTGGAAAATAGACCTGTTAATCCTGTGCGCAATTGGACGCCCTATGTTGAAAAATTGCTCAAAAAATACATTACAAATGTAAAGAATGAAGCAATCTATAAACGCGGCAAACCACTGTCTTTGTATAATGGAACCAAATATTCTGTCATTTATACCAGTTCTAAAAAGTTACGAACTAACAAATTAGAATTGGCGCCTGGACTAGGGATCAAAAAAGCGGTCATATTTGCTATTTCACCAAAACTAGAATTTGAAATGGACTACACAGGCAAATATGGTGTCGGACCAAATACGTTTTACATTCCGTTTGTAACAAGGAACCAAGGACGTAACTTGGATTCATTTTTAAATAGCGATTATTACAAGACACTTGCTTTGGCGTGTAAAACGAGCAGACAATTCTTGAAAATTGGATTCGTAGAACATTTAAATCTGACGAAAATTTTAGGATCTGAATTGACAACTATTAATTCCAATAATAAGACTAATACTATAACAAAGACAAAGAGTCGGTCTACTAAAAAAAGACCAACTAACAATAAAACTAGACGAAAAAAAGATAATGTTGACAATATATAATATAAATGGCGCACGCATTTAAAATTATTCCCGCCAAACCGACGTTTGGGACATTAAAAGAAGTGATATTTCAAAGCGAATATTTGAAAAATAAGAAATCCAAACGCTCATTTTGCACATCGGAAACTCAGTGCGGAAGAGTTACGAAGGCAGATAGTTATAATCATAGGTACTTGTATAGTGAAGGATTTAGGTTAAATAAATTGAAAAGTTGTAATGTGCTTCCATTTGATAAAACTAACTTGATTGCGAATCTGTATTCAAAAATGGAGATGCAACATACTTGCTCATTTATTCATGGATCCACTACATGCGTCGATCCTAATCTAACATCTGCGACTGATTCGTGTGGTCTTGTTCCACCGTGCTGTTCTGACGCATGTAAGGGATCCAAGACCATAACAGTTGGAACTAACGCTACATTACCATTCAATTTTACAAATACAATTGATCCTGTAGGAGAGTTGTTTGGTAACTCGCAATGCGGAACACTGAATTTTACACATTATATGTATTTTAGTCCACCCACTGGCGCTACTACGCTTCAAAATAGTTAGAACATTAGAATTTAGACAGTTAATTTGTCTTCTAGGCAATAGCACTTTTTATACACGCTGCGCCACCATATAAAATAACCGCACCAATGAAATATATATTGTTCGTAATATGAGTATAAAATTTGTTTAGTAGATTGTAACTGTAATAATAGTTGTTATTGACTAAGTTTTTTTTATAACTGTCAGTATTTGGATCTTGGTTATTGGAATTATATACGTTAGCGTTCTCAATGTCAATATCCATATCAAACATAGTCTCTGAAATGTCATCTATATTTATATTATTTTTACATCTTTGGTGATCATGTTTGAGTAAATTGCTGACGGATGGGAAGGACTTTATACTGTTTTCTCTAATTGTTTCTAGACTTCTCGTCTTTGGTCTATAATTTGAATTGTATGTATTGGGGTTTTTAATAATGAAATTGTCATTATTGATAGTATCATCAATGGATACATAGAATCCCCAACCTGCTGCGAAGGTCGACGTATTATTACCAATAATATTATAAATATATTCAGGAAATGAAATTGATTTATTTTTTGTAATTTGTGTCGACATCATTGTCTCTATTTCTTTGATAGATTTTAAATTATTATTTTAAGTTAAAATTTATTAACTATATGAATATTAATCAATTTTATTTGGTTATTTTGCTTTATAAAAGTTGCTTCGCTTTTAACGCAATAATACTATACTTTCTTGTCTTCCTACTATTGCGCTTGTTCACAATTGTATTCGTCTCTCGCGCTCTTATGTACGCCGAGTAAACACCCTTTCGATTTACTTTACATGTGTTCTTTGTACAAATTGGAAACGATTTATTTGGTCCCAAGAAGCACTTCTTGCCGCACTTTTTCAGCATTGCTGTGCGTTGTTTGGCGCTAGGTTGCTGTTTAGACCATCCTTTTAAATATTGTCCTCGTCCTTTAATACCTGTTTTCAATGTTCTATTTGCCATTATATTAAATGTCAATAAAATATTTTTACACGATAAATATAAATATAATAAATATATATGTCATTGTATTTAAAAACAGAAGAATTACAAGAACCTGATAATGATCTGCTTAATGTAATGGAAAGTGGTATAAGCGTAAGCGAAGTAAACGCAAGTATAACACCAAAAAATAAAGTAACTATATTAAATACAAATACAAATACAAATACAAATGCTTTGAATTATGAGTCAGAAGATGAAAATTTGGTTACACTAAACTGTGACCTAAGAAATGACATTTTTTGTAAGAAACTGGAATATAAAGATGTCGAATACCGGATCGACAAAGCATATTTCGACATCAATCACAAATACAGCAGCGCATTGGATATCTTAGCAAGTTATTTAAAGGGTCACAAAATTATTTATATGGAATCCAAGTTCTTTTGTGAAACGCATTTGAATATGTATATGATGCCAGCAATTTTGCTGTCGAGCGCCGCCACTGTGTTGACCTCTTTTGTCACCAAATACAACTGGGGTGTCATTTTTATCGCCTCTTTAAATGGTCTAATTGCATTTTTATTGGCAATTGTAAACTATTTGAAACTAGACGCGGCGTCTGAAGCACATAAAATATCATCCCATCAATATGACAAACTGCAGAGCAGCGTCGAATTCACATCTGGTTCTGTATTGCTGTTTCGGTACAATGATATTCAGAAATTAGAATATGAATATGAGTTGTGTTCAAAGGATAATGCGAAGGAAAAAGAAAAGGATGATAACAAATGTCTTGTTTTGAAGAAATTAATTGATAATAAACAGGCGGAAGTAGAAAAAGAGATGAAGCAGAAGTTGGATGATGTAGAGAAAAAAATCGCTGAAATAAAGGAAACGAATCAGTTTATTATACCAAGAACAGTGCGACTACGATATCCTGTTATTTATAATACCAATATATTCTCAGTTATAAAAAGGATTGATGATCAGCGTAAGAAAACCATCACTGATCTAACAAATGTGAAGAATGAGATCCGATATTTCATCAACTTGAAGAATAAATATGAAAATTCAATTAGCGATTGCAATGAGAAGTCTTCAGATACGGATAAGGATAAAATTAAGATTATTGCTCGAATTGTTATCAAGTTATTTGAGAGGAAGCGAGCTTTGTTACAAGAGATTATATTATTGAAGTCCGCATTTTATGTGATTGACCAGATGATTCATAAGGAGATTAAAAACGCTGAGGCAAATCGTTCTAGTTGTTGTGATTCCAAGTTCGACGACCCACAAGACATGAACGATTTCATCAAGAACTTGATGGATCCATTTGCGAATTACAATCATATTAAGATGGTAAACACAAATAATTGTAAGGATCTATATTACGAAGATTATTGTAAGTTGTATGAAATTAAATAACACTTTAAATTTAATATATTGGTTAATTATAACATGAATACAGATACTATTATATTGGTATTTTGGATTATTTTAGCATCAAGCATGGCATCTCTACAAGTTATATCTATAAAAAAATACTTAACAACAAAGGATTGGTCTTGGATTGCTTTATCATTATTGACAGCTATAATTTTGATCTTAACGTATATAAAAACACTTAGTGGAAACAATATGACTAGTATTTATACAATAACTAAAATTTTATCTATAATAATTGTTATTATAATAGATGACATTTTTTTTAACAACAAATTAACAATGAAAGTTATTGGTGGAATTATATTTAGTATTATATCCATTTATTTATTAGTGAGTTGAAAGAGATTGTTTTGAACATGTGATTAATTATATTGAAAATACATTTTTAATTTCATTATAATATTCCGACTTGCTGGAATCGAACCAGCGACATTTTGATTACTTTTTATGACAACTACAGTCAAATGCTCTGCCAACTGAGCTAAAATCGGGGAAAGGTGGTTTATTTAGTGCGGTTAGGTCCTTTTTGATTTAAAAATAACTTTTGTTATATAATCTTGCGATTACATTCTAAAAGGTCGATCAGTTTATACGTATTTAAACATGGCCCGAAACGACAAATTTTTTGATCTATAATTTTTGGATTCGTTGAATGAATTGTTTGCTGTATCCTAACATATTAGTATTTGAATTGTCTTTAAGTTGTTTTAGTATTAATTAATTAATTATTAATAGTATCCACCTGTTTCTCCAATAAAGTTGTTTGACCGTAGTTCATCCCGTCAATTGATGCCAAGAGGACCATCTGTACCTATCTGAAGAAGACGTCCATCCGGACCCAGTTGAGCAATAGGACCTCTTCTAATATTTTCAATTTCTTTGATATATTTGTTGTCTTTGTTATCTTCTAATGGAGTACCAGGTTTTGACGCTAAATACCAGTCCGGTGGTGTTAAATATGTATTCGATGTATTACAAGCGCTGCCTACACTTATAACCGAAGTGCCTCCAGTTAAGATACCCGTACCCGTTTGGACACGATAAGGGAACGGTTTTTGCCAGGGTCTCGGATTTGCGCATCTACGTTGGATACGGAGAGTCTGTTGACTGGCGTCTATCGGGATCTTAACCGTCTTGGTATAAGGCGCATTTGACTGCATAATACCCATTGTGTATCCACGCGCAGGTGTTGTCTGGCACTGCGTAGAACCACATGTGACAATGTGACCAATGTATTTCGCCTGGTCGTTAACATCGATGACACAATCACTGGCGGCAGACAAGTCGTGAATATATTGACCTTGACTTGCGGTGTCTGTAAGATTGCCAGTGTAAACGGGTTGCACCCAATTGTTGGGATATTGTCCATTATACGCCCACTTGAACCTCTTGTGCAACATGCCTCTTGTAGATAAGACGGATTGCTTGACAAATTCCCACTGATTGCCGGCAACAGTTACAATACCGTCACCGGCGTTCAAAACAGATTCGGCGCGATAATATCGCCCTCCAGAACCACCCCAACCAATAGGATGCTCTCCTCGATAAGGAGTACCTTGCTTGCTAAACTTCATATCTCTACCTATACCTCCTCCGCTTCTATGAGAACCATTAATAGAGAAACCGACGGGACCAAAATTTGATTTGGCGTCTTGTAACATAACAGAAGTTAGGGAACCTGGTTTTCCAAAGGGACCTTGAGGCAACCAATAACCACCCGGTGGTTTGCCTGAACGTTTAGTTGCCGATGACATGTAATTTGTTGTTTTTTTCTTTAAAGTAGCGATTGACATATATGATAAACTGAGATAATATTTTCCACCTTTTGAAAAGGTTTTACGAAGTTAAGAGTCAAAACTTTCACTTTTAAGAAAAGTTTTACAAAGTTAAGAGCAAAACTTTTATAATTAATTCCACATCCACCCTCCTTTTGAAATGTTTGGCTCTTAACTTCGTAAAACCTTTTTTAAAGGTGGATTATATAAATAGCATTACACGTTGTTCATATCGTTTGTTTAAACAACGTTTTATAAACCAATATACTTTGGTATGTCTTATTGGGTTAAGAATTGTTTCAAGATCGTTATCAGATATGACTCCGTTTTGTAACAGATTCTTATTCAACATACAAAAAGCAACTAATACACCTAAACTATAATAACTTGACTTAAAATGGATCGATGATGGTAACTTTGTTAGTTTAATCAATTCTGGGTTCGAAAAAAATGGTTTCATATTGGGACTGTAAAATGTAATCATGTTGGTTTCTAGATCTAATGGCAAGATGTATTCCGAACTGGCGTCTATAAATGTGCTTTCATTAATTACAACAATGTCATTGAGATCATAACCATATAAGATGTAGTTGTTTTCTTCTAAATATTGGATCTGTGTTGTAAGATTATAGATTAATTTAGCGCATTCACGCTGAGACATTCTGCTATTGGGTCTAGATTTTATGTATTCGGGGAGCGTTTGGACAATATCGGCAGTAAAATAGATGATGTTTTTGCGCCGATCATGTAAAGTACTTGTTAGTATATTTGATTTTAAGATTGAAGAATATAGTTGGGAATTGTATTCGCCTTTTGAAATAAGACTGTAATTGTATTCTCCTAGTTTGCTTATTTTATATGATTTAGTTTCCATTATTTTGTTAGTATTAACAAATAAAAAAAGGTTCTTAATTAAACATTAAAATTATATATCAAATAAATTATACATTAACCAAATTATACATTAAATAAATTATACATTAAACAAATTATACATTAAATAAATTATACATTTTCTTCTTCAACCTTTTCTGGTGCGCTTTGTACTACTGCGTTTTCTACTGCTGCGCTTTGTACTACTGCTGCGCTTTGTACAGGTTCCTTCTTTTTTAAGATGATGATCTTTCGCTTTTTAGTACTATTTATTATTTCTAGTTGCATTTGCTCTTGTGTTTTCGCCTTTGCTTCTGAACTTTCTAACTTCGTAAGAGGTGCAATTGGTGCAATGGGTTTCACTTCAACTGCGTTATTATTATTATGTTTAGGACCACGATCTTGACTCCTTACTTCGTCTCTAGGATATCTTGTATTGTTATTATTTTTGTTGTTTTGAGGACGTCTAGTATTAGAATGTCTTGAGTCATCTCGTCGATCATCTCGTCGATCATCTCTTTCTCTGGAATACCTTGAGTCATCTCGTCGATCATCTCTTCGATCATCTCTTCGATCATCTCGTCGATCATCTCTTCGATCATCTCTTCGATCATCTCTTCGATCATCTCTTTCTCTTCGGTCATCTATGTTTTCGGTCTCGTTAAAATCAATATGCGGACCACCTCTGCGGACATTTCTGCGAATGTCGTCATGTATTGCGTTACTTTCTCTAGTATTATTATTATTACTTGTCCATCGGTTTGCCGAGATCTTCCAAAACCAAGGCATATTATACACTACCTTGATATCCTTACCTTCAATAAGGCGCCGTCTTGCCGCGCATGCGTCATCATTCCAATACCAGTGCGTGAAATGAATGAATATTCGTTTATATTTTTCTCCTTTTTCTGATCTGCGTTCGATGATATCAATGTGGTCTAGTTGTCCAAGGTCCAGTTGATCGAACACGTCTCTAACTTGTGTCTCACTTATATTTTCAAACACACGCGGAATACACATACTTGGTTGATTTTCAGCGAGGTAGTTCAGATCAAAATTGACTACGTTATCGCTATTGCTATTGCTTTGCTTATTGTCGCTACGCTTATTGTCGCTACGCTTATTGTCGCTACGCTTATTGTCGCTTTGCTTATTGTCGCTTTGCTTAGACATTTTATTTAAAACTTTAAAAACTTTTACTTTAAATTATAATTTATGACTTTATAAGACTGTATATAAATATATTAATACAAACAATTTAAAGAGAAAAAAGTAATTCAATTTTTTTTTGGAAGGTGTAAAAAAAATTGAAATAAGTTTTTCTATAAAATTAATACATTATAAATATAACTATAAACTGTATGTCATCTTTTAGAATGAATATTGAAAATTTATTTAGTAGACACTGCTCATTTTGCAGCAGTACAGAGCATGATATTAGAGTCTGTGATTCGCATTTAATTCCTTCGATTGATCACCGTTTGTCCGAAGGATTTTATATGATCAAGCGTCAAGGCGAGATTTTAGGCGCGAGAGAAGAAGATATAAAAGAACGCTTTATTGTTTGGGCGATGGAACTATTTTATTTAAATGATTTGCGCGTGTTCGCTGTTACTGTAATTGGCGCACCAGTGTCTAGTTACAGTAAAAGACAATACGCAGAAGACGCGTATAACATTTTTAAAACATTGATACCCAGAGTGCGCCAAGGTGTTTTACTCAATAGAGCAATGGCGGAGATGAACGCGTCTCACGCCGAGCAAGCAAATACAAATATAAGTACAAGTGTGGACATTAATGTGAATGTTAATGATGATGTAAGTAATAGCAATAGCAATAGCAATAGCAATAGCAATAGTAATAGTAATAGCAATAGTAACGGATTAAGAGAAGAAGAAGAAGAAATCACTTGGTCAATTGTTCGGACACCAAGTAGAGATATTGAAATGATGCCGTTGCCGAGCATCAGAACTTCCAGGACTGAGCGGATTCGAGAGAGACGAGCGCGGGAGACCATGAATTACATTCCCAGTCCGCAATTTGTAAACGTAGTCAGGAGTCTGTTATATGAAATGGACATGGAGGCAGATTTTATACCATTTTCAAATAATTCGGATTCAGATGTAACCAAAAAATTCAATATTGTCGCTACTTTGGAAGCATCAGTTGAATCAGCAGTGTGCGAGTGCTGTATTTGTTTAAATAATGAAGTTAACAGGAGCGAAATAGTTAAGTTGAATTGTGATCATCTGTTTTGCGGAGAATGTATTATAACCACACTAAAAAAACACAATAAATCATCAGAATTGAAACCATGTTGTGCCCTGTGTCGTGCGCCGATTTCGCAGATTGTGGTCAATGACAACGAGATCTTGACCAAGTTCCAGGAGTTGTTAAGTTAAACGTTGTAAACTTAACTCAAGTCTCAGGTAAGTCGTAAAAACTTGAAAAGGTAAGTATATATATTATGTGTTTTTTTTCATTAAAAGTGTCTTTAAAAAGATTTAAAGACTTATTACTGATTATAATTATATAAAATTAAATGCAGTTCATTAGTACAAGCACCGCCTCTATCTATGTTTTGAATTCCTTTAGAAATACACTTTTACATCGTACTGAACACGATCGATTTATGCACTTAAAGATCTTTGTTGACAGTGATGATCATGAGTTGCGAGATATTTATATGAATGCTGCCGCGACTCATAACCAGAAGATCATGAATGATCCGCATTTTTTTGACGCCGGGTTTGACATGTTTTTGCCAACAAATAGGCATTTTTACATGCCTGAGCGCACCGAGGCGCATGTGAATAAAGTGGATTTTAATATTAAGTGTTGCGCTAAAGTTTGTATGTTGGATCGTGATAACAATACAAACCGAGAATATTACTCCGGATTTTACACACATCCCAGGTCAAGTTTATCTAAGACACCTTTGCGTCTTGCGAATTCTACGGGCATTATTGACGCGGGATACAGAGGCAATCTAATTGGCATGTTTGATTGTATTTGGTCGGATCCAAATATGAGTGCGTCTCAAAATTCAGACCATTCTGCTGCCAAATTTACGCGACTATTACAGATCTGCGCACCAAGTTTGACGCCAATTTTTGTCGAGATTGTGGATTCGGTGGAAGCGCTGGGACCTAGTACGACTCGTGGTACGGGTGGAATTGGATCTACTGGGATCTAGACCACCTTTGAAAAGGTGGCGCCAAACAATCTAATTGGTTTGTTTGTGTTAATGAGTTGGGTTGTTTGGATCCACCTTTTTCTTAAGCGAAGCGGAAAAGGTGGAGGTGGCAATATTATCTATCTATATATTATAAATGTCATTTACTGATTTGTTTGCTTCAAAGAATATGAACTTGTTTGTTGGACTTATTACATTGTTAATTGTGATGTGGTTAGTGATGTTCGCCATTCCGAGTCTATTTGTTAGTCTATTTAACACCGCAATTGGTAACTTTATTCTCCTTGGTTTTATTATTTTAGCGGGAATGTACGACACTAAATTGGCGTTGGGTTTGACTGCTGTTATCTTCTTTTTGTATCGTTTTTCCAATTTGTCTATATCCATGTTTTCCCAATAAATGGATTTATAATTTTATAGTTATAATTTAAGATGTATTATAACTATAAAAATATACTGCTAATTTTTAGCGCAATTGTAATTCTTTCATTGATTAATAACTGGTTAAGAGTAAAAATAAGAGAATCTTTTACTTCAGGTTTTGATCCTAATTTCACAAACATTGATAGTTTAGAAGCGACCTTCAAAGTTGCCCCCGGATTTGTCCCATGGCCCAAGGATGTTGTTCATCGTTTTAAAATCTATCAAAAAACTGTCAGCAAGAATGTGAAGCAATATAATATGTATGTGTTGCAGCAAGAGGCGACTGCTGACGAAGCAGAAACGCTGATGCGCACTGGTTATTGGCCGTGGCCCGAGGAACTCAAAGACGAGTACATTAAAACTGTTTGGCAAAGTCCAATGATTAAGATTGACCCCAATATTGCCTTACAAAATGCGCAAAGTACATATTGTAAAAATATTGCAAAAAGATTGATTGGATGGAATACAAAAGAAGGACAATTCTTGATTTATGGCGCAGACGCTGGACGCACTGATGCGATGCCTGTTAAAAATACAATCAAATGCTCATATGACTTAAAGAATTCGGTTCTACAAAAAACGGTGTTTACTGGTTATAATTTATTTAATGGTTACAAGAATTCGAAAACAACAACAATAAAAAATGAGGATATCCCGACTGAAGTGCCAGGATTTAGTTTTGTAAATGGACCTTGTAATCCATGTAATGCAATTAATCAAACACCGGAATATAATTGTCCATTTAAATTAGATATAAAGGATCAGGGATCAGAAATTAGTCCGGTTTGGAAGAGTTTATGGAATTTGTAATTTAAACGTCATCTTCTTCTTGACTGCTTACACCGCGCATTAGTCCAAGTTTCTGCGGACTCGCATATGGCGACGCAAATGTAATCTTTTCTCTTACACTTTTGTTGAATGTTGCGAGCAGTTTATCGTCTTCTGATACAAAAGCAGATACTTCTGAGTTTGAAATCGCATCATCTTCTAACGCTTCTTCTAAGTAATCCTCTTCGTCTTCTTCTGCTTGAATACAAGAAGATGCTGGTGCTCTTTGAATATTGTCGAAGTCAAAACAAAGTGCTGCCCTTTGTTTCATAGGCGCCGCACATTTTTGAAATTCTTCAGAATCATCTGAATCTGAAACATAACAAGATGCTTTTATATTATCTTCCGAATCATCATCATCATCAGAATCATCATCATTATTATTATTATTATTATAACAGGCAGTTTGTCTTGTAAGTTTCATAGGTGATTTGTGATTATATTGTTCGGGTTCTTCATTATCAATTGCATCGCATGTATACGTCTCTTGTCTTCCCTGAGACGTTATTCTTGAATTGATGTATACTTCCGCATTATGTTTTCCAAGGTTATCCATTGTGACCTTCATATCCATACAAAGTGTCTTGAAGAACGCATCGTTATTCAAGTCATTGTCATTCATATACCGCAGCATTTTGATTAACAGTTGCTTCATTTCTGCCTTGAATTCGGTCTGTACTTTTTTGAACTGAGTTGTTCGATTTTTCGCCTCTTGCGCCTTTCTTTCCTTGATTTCTTCATTGGATGAATATAGATCATCTTCGTCTTTTAGACCGAATATTATATAATCCAAGTCGCCTGCGTAATTGGACTTGCTCATTTCACTGCGTAACTGCTCTAGTTCCTTTGCCTTGTACAATAATTCTTGGACTTCTTGGCGAAATTGAAACATTGTTAAATCAGACTTTTCATTCTCTGAAATAATATGCTCAAATGGTACGCCATTCATTAGACAGCAGATTTTGATGATAACTGCGTCAGGAGTTGAAGACATGATACTGAAATTCTTCGTCTCCTCTGAAGCAATACTTGGAATAGCGAGATGTGTTGACCACGTATTGTTTTTGTAATTGTATATTCGTCCATTTTGGACAATTATTTCAACATTGGTTAACGCTTCAAACATAAATTTGTGTATTATCTCGCCAACGCAATTGCCTGCGCTTTCGGGATCATTGATGTGCTTGTTCTCGCCGTCTGAAATCTTTTGTAATATCTTTGCGTCGTAAGCGACGCCTAATCCCAGTATAAAGTTTGAGGAATTGGATGGCAATAATTTACGCAATTCGGCAGGTCTTGTTTCACCCTTGTTAGCGTCGCCGTCAGTGATTACTACGATCATGTTCTTGACTTCTTCTACTTCTGCTGCTTTTGATTGGTCAACTGCTTTTTGGACACATTTTCGTCCCTCTTTTAGCGCCGCTTCCAAATTCGTCCATCCTAGTGATCTTAGTTGGTCTATTTGTGGTATTATTTCATTTTGAATTTGCGCTTCTGACAAACCGAGTAAATTGGGTACATCCAGAATGTGATGGACTTTGTCTTCGAATCCCTTAACTATAAATTGAATATTGGTGTCTGAGTCCTTGAACTTGTGTAACTCTCTTATCAAATTCATTGTAACTGTGCGCATGTGATGTATTTGTGATCTTCTATCCTTGCATTGTTCATCCATAGATCCGGAAAGGTCTATAAGCATTACGATTCGTAACATTTTTGTTAGTACCTTGGTAAGCGCCGCTGCTTGGATCTTGAGCATGCCAAAATGTTGGATGTCATTTTGTACTGCTGCTTGTGCTACTGCTTGTGCTTGCGTTTGTATTTCATTAACTGGTACTGATACTATTATTGGTATTCTATTTATAATATTATTTTCTAGTATTTCTTCTTGAACAGCATTTGATCGTTGAACTGTTTCTTGTATTTCATTTGCTGGTGTTGCTATTTCATTTGCTGTTGTTGCTATTTCATTTGCTGTTGTTGCTATTTCATTTGCTGTAGGCGTATTTACAATATTATGAAATGACAATGTTGCGCTCTCCAACAAAGCAGTAATATTGGTATTGGTATTGGTATTGGTATTGGTATTGGTATTGGTATTGGTAAATCCGCTCATTTTCTTTATAATTATACTTAACCTTTAATACTTTTTTTAAGATTCAATTTTTTTCCACTTTTAAAAAGTGGAGCAAAACACGATTTATCAAAATTATGATTTAAATACAATAGTTTAATGATTATATAAAAATGGAATCCAATTCTACCACCGAAATCCCTACTGCTAGCGGCGAGAAGAAGCCTGTTCGCCTTGTCGAAATCCCTGTGACCAATCAGAATGAGGCACTTCAACTGATCGTCACATTTTTGAACCTTGCGCAAAAGAGAGGTGCTTTCACTTTGGATGAGTCGGCGAAACTTTGGGAGTGTGTTAAGCACTTTCAATGAAACCACCTTTAAGAAAGGTGGTGCCAAAATATATGTTTGTTTCAACTTTCAAGAAATGTTGAGACAAATAAATCCCAATTAGTTGTTTGACTCTTAACTTCGTAAAACCTTTTATAAGCGTAGCGGAAAAGGTGGAAACAAAGTGTAATTATCTTGGTTTTTTTGGATCCACCTTTATAAAAGGTGGAAATGGACGAAATTATCAAAAATAAATTGTATTTAGGAAATATGTTTGACGCGAACGACGCCGACACTATTAAAAAAACAAATATTTCATGTATTGTTTGTGTTGCCGAACGACTGAAGATTATAAATACAAATCCAAACGTAACTGTTCATAAATATGAGTTGGCAGATGATTACAGTTGCAATATTTCTCTGTATTTTGACGAAATCGGTGAGATCATAAACAAAGGGGGCATTGTATTAGTCAATTGCGCCGCTGGAATTAGCAGATCATCGACGATTGTCATCGCTTACATCATGAAATATTACAAATTAGATTTGAAAACGACATTTGTTTTGGTAAAGAAAAAACGTCACCAAATATGTCCTAATAAAAAGTTTATGGAATGTTTACTTGATTACGAGCAGGTCTTGTTTGGCAAGAATAGTTTGTCTTACGATGAATGTATTAAGTTATTTTATTATACTTAAATATTTTGTATTATTTATTTCAATATATCTTTAATGTTGAAACAAACTAAATTCAAATAGTTAATTTGGATCCACCTTTTTTAAAGGTGGAAGTCTCTCCGAACAGGGATCGAACCTGCGACCTAACGGTTTACTATGTTCATTACACTTAACAGCCGTTTGCTCTACCTACTGAGCTATCGGAGACCCAATTACTCATGCGATTTTCTCTTTATATTGTTTTGTGGCGTATTATTATATTTCATTAAAAGAATGTCATACATTCAACATTTTATCCATTTATATTTCTTCACTGAATTTGAAATATTGTTTTATATTTATTACATATTGCCTTACGAAAAACAATTGGTGTACGACATGTTTTCGATTAAAAAACTAGTTAAAAGTTTTGATGATGATGTAGTTGTCAAATTATTCAACAATATTAGCGACATGAATACGGATATGGATGCGAATGACAAACATTGTAGTTTAGAACAAGATCGCATTGATAACAGCAATAATAAATTGTGGACATATTGCTTTATATATATTATTTCAATCAACTCGATTTTGTTCTTACTTTTCATATATGATATTACTATGAACTACAAATATTACCAAGAAAACAAGGATCACAAAATAATTAAGCAAGGTAATACAAAAGACAAGACATTTAATTCAAAATCTGCCTTGACGGCATTTGGCAGCGGGACTGCATTGGACTTGAATTATAAGAAAACGGATAATATTTCTTCATTTGAAATTGATATGATTGACTTGGAGATTAATACGGATGTTGGGAATGTTGCTGTTTCTAGTTCGCCTTTAAATATGGTAGTGAAAGGGATTACTAACAATTCGTTTTGTAATTATTATTGTAGCAAATCTGTGTTAATAATCACAATATGTAAAACTGTCAAGTTTATTGTCTTTATTGGCGTGTTTGAATATTTGTTTTTTGTGTTTATTATAAATAAATTTAAAATTGTCAATTCGGAATTGTTGTTATGTAAACTTTTGAAAGAAATATGATTGGATTTGCTTCGCTTATTACTTATTGGTTCAAAATAATCAGGAAGATCAAGATTGTTGCGCAAATGTGTGCCGAAAGATGACATATATTTGATGTTGTGTTGGTTTGCTTGGCGAACAAATAAAATGCGCATATCAAGAATAATAGAGCAAACATCATATATTGATTTAATTTTGTTGTTTTTGTTTTATATATACAGAAACTTAGTGCAACAATTGCTACAAACGCTAATACGCGGTCGCACCATTTCGCTAAATTATTGGTGGTTTTATGATTCAATATGGACGTTAGAACGACGGTTAAGAGAATTGCTATGATGTATGTGGGTAATAAGTTTTTGAAATATGCGTAGGATAAAAAGATCGCTATTAGCGATCCATTGATACATGATGATTTATATAGAATTGGATTTGTCATTCTATATAAAATATGAAGAAAATATTCACAATTTTACTTAGATTAGGTCTTTGTACCTAGATTAGGTCTTTGTACCTAGATTAGGTCTCACCGGGATTTGAACCCGGGTTAACAGATTCAAAGTCTGTGGTGCTAACCGCTACACTATGAGACCAGTAAACAATTTGAGAGACTCCCACCCACTGCCTCTCATTTTTATTTTGTTTTTTTTCTATTTTTGCTGTCATATAATTTTCTGATAATTGACTGATTATCAATAATCTATGACCTGTCCTCTGATTAGTTTGGTTTATAATTTTAGTTTGGTTTGCTGTTATGGATACACGTTTATTTTTAATTTGTTTGCTCTCTCCTGTTTGCTCTCTCTCCTGTTTGCTCTCTCTCCTGTTTGCTCTCTCTCTCCTGTTTGCTTCCTCTCCTCGATGTTATTTGCTGTATCCTCCGTTTACTTACTTACCCCCACAATAATATAGTAATGTTTCTTTAAATTGTTTTAAATGGAATAGTTTATAAAACAATAATTAGATGATGCCCAATTGTCGCACAAAAATGCATTAAAACATGATACAATTGTGATGTAATGTATTCCGGATGAAACACATAATTGCTTGTGAAATATCCGAAAAAATATAAAAAAATACATAATAAGAAAGTTATTATAATTATCACATATTTTGTAATTGTTTTTAGATCTAGATCAAATGAATTAATTAAATAATGTTTGTAAAACTTGTAACCACCATAACTAATGACGGTATATAATACGATCTGGTCTAGGTTTTTTGTTAGTTGCGTCTTTGAAGAATGATAAATAATAGATGATAATGTTAAAAGCAGGAATAAAAAGGCGTATAAATATTGCCCAAAATAAAGTCCAGATAGCACATTGGTCGCAAATAAAAAGGAACTATAAATACAATAGTTACATGTATTGGTTGATAAATACTCTGGATGGTTTTCATAATATTCTAATTCGGCGTCCATTTGACTTAGTTATATTATATTTACTATGATATTTTGTTAGTTAGTTTTTTCCTCTATTATACCTTTTTTCTGCAATTCATCTTCGATTCGTTTATTATCACTATAACCAATTTTGATATATAATATATAAACTATTCCGCTAAATATGATAAATGCTGGGACATAGATGCCAAATATGTGATTTATTTTGCCGTAAATAAATAGCGTTATTTGCGCCATTAAGACCAGACCAATCCATAAATATGTTAAATGATTTGTTATTTTTGTTATATGTACTTGATATACAAAGATAATAAAGGCGGAAATATTGAGGGCGCCTGCAATCATTGTTAGTTCATTGTGTTTTATCATTTAGTTGAGTTGTCTATTATATGTGAGCAAATTTTATTCTCATATTATATTATATGATTTCCAATATTTATCAGTTTCCGTCATTCTATTCCCTCGTCGTTACTGGTGTTCTAATCTTTCTGATTACCATCTTAATCATAATAAATTTCAAGCAAATTATGAATATTGGGTTTTACAAACAGATCTCAATGATGTCTGTTATTGCGATTGCCGTTGGTAACCACGGTCTGCTACATGCGCTGTTTGAACCGGCGAAACCAGATATATTGCTCTACTAATTCCACTTTTTACCACCTTTTTTGCTGCGCTTATAAAGGTGGTGCCAAACTTTCTAGTTTGAACTGTTTGTTTCAACTTTTATGAAGTGTTGAGACAAAGTATTTCTAGTTTGGGTGGTTTGGCGCCACCTTTTCAAAGGTGGCATCTGAACGCCAGCGCTAAGAAAGCAACTGCTACAATTCCCAAGACTAATCCCGCGTGCCAGTAATATTGCATTGCTCGATACATCGCTAGCCACGCCTTGGTTTGTTCCGGCGAATTAATATGTTCTAACATATACGTCGATTTGGGACTCAGCATGTAATAGAAGTAATTGGTAATGAAACTGACTGTAATTATTACGCAAACCATTGTCGTAGATGTCATTTTTACATTGTGGCGCTGACTTAAATTGGTGTTATAATAGATGATTATGATTGAGAGGACCAGTCCTAATGCGTAACCATAATAATAGATACGTTGCCTCTCGGCAGTTATTTTAGCGTACAAATTCTGTAGATTGGAAGGCAATTGTGATTGATAATGTTGGATCGTTTTGTTCTGCTGAGTAGCGTTTGCCATAAATATGGAGGAAATTAGAAAAACTGTTGCTAAAGCACATGAAATATAGCAAGGCATTTATATATGTTTATATAATTAGAATCTTTGATTCGGATTTTGATTCGGATTTTGATTCGTTGTGTATCTTGTGATGAAATTGGGTTCTGATGGTAAGTATGGATTAGGTTGTATTTGCTCTTTTATTGGCATTTGTTGTATTGGTTGCTGCTGCTGTTGTTGCTGCTGCTGTTGTTGCTGCTGCTGTTGTTGCTGTATTTGTAGAGGCATAATATGTGTATTATTGTTGGTAAATTGATAGTTATTAGATTGTATGGCATTGAAATGTTTGCGGCACGATGGGTTGCCACATTGTCTTAACGCTCCTCCATCATGTTTTTCCATTAGAGCAATTGAATTTTGACTACTACAAAAAATACATTTAGGATTTACGTTTCTTACATGATTGGAAACATACATGTTTGGATTACCGTGATGGACTTGGTATGCTTGATCTAACGGAGTAAAGTTCATCTAATTATATATAATAAATAATTGTAATATTATAATTTCTGTAAATAATATATTAAATGAAGTTTGAATCGAGTCTTGATTTTTTTATTGTTTTTATTATTTTTATTAAGTTGGTCTTTGTATTTTCGGCAATCGGACATGTAGTATTGACTCATGCACCTGCGAGCGTCAGTAAAAAAATAGGAGTTAGCGACGCCAAGTTATTATATTGGAAGGAGCGAACTGAATTCATATTCATTATATCCATGTCCATCTTATTAATTTATCATTTTAGAACCGGTCATGTTAAACCGATCTCGTCTGAATCCTCACTACTATTCTTCTTGTTTGGTTGTATTTTAATTGTCACTGCGAAATGGGATTTGTTCTTGAAGGAGGCGCCGTGGTATAAGATGTTGTCACAGTCACTTCAATAAGATGTTGTCGCAGTCACTTCAATAAGATGTTGTCGCAGTCACTTCAATAAAAAATGTTTTACTAGTTTATTAATTAATTATAAGTTGTATACAAGTTGTATATAAGTTAAATGTTGAAATATAATCGATTTGTTGGTGAAATTTGGATGTGGATGATATTTTTAGAGTGGTTCTATGATTGCCTTAAGGTTTATTTACAATAATTTACGCTTCTAATGTGATGTCGACTGGTCGCATCTTGGAGTTCGTCTTTGACTTTTGTTAGTTCACATTCTAATAAACTCTGCGTTTTTAGGAGTTTTAAATGGGTCAGGCAATGGTGCCGACTACTTGACCCTGTTGTACTTGTACTTTGTGTGCTATAAATCAGGTTCTGGCACCCGCAGTTGTATTCGACCAGTATTTTTATTGTTTGATTGTCGTCTTGTTTTTTTTGTTTCATTGTTTGTCTATAATTTTCTTCTTTGTGTTGCCTTTTTTTCTCTTCGCGAATCATGCGGTTCAATTTGAGAAGGATCGCGTCTCTGACATCCAACAGATAGTCGATGACGTTGTAAAGATCAAGAATTTGAAGATGAGTCTCTAGGAATTTGTCGTATTGGTATTCGAGCATCTCTAAGAATCGTCTGTCCATAATCTTTTCGATCTTTGTAATATCCAACACTTGCGGTAGACTTGTGGGTAGATTCTTGAATATGGAACGAACGAATTGGATGATTGTTTGTTGATGTTGCTGTATTTGCTGCATTTTATAATAAATTTAGCAGTTTTGGATTGGTTTTAGTTTTAGTTAAGTTATGTTTTACAAAATTAAGTTTATAAAAGTAATATATTTATAATTGGATCTGTATTGGAGAAAAAGCAATTCAATTTTTTTGACACCTTTGAAAAGGTTTTACGAAGTTAAGTGCCAAACACAACTATTTACCACTTTTTAAAAAAGTGGAGCAAAACACAACTATTTGTTACTTGTTTTGGATGGTTTGGCGCTTCCTTTCTTTACTACGTTAGAAAAGGTAGCAAAGGTAGATAGTATTTTCTGCTTTTATATTATAATGATTAATAAAACTATTTTAATTATATTATTTATATTAGTTATATTAGCGATTGGGTTAATCTGGTTAAATCAAAGGAATGTTTTGAATCAATTTTTAGATTCAAAATGCAGCGAAAAAATTAGTAGTAAGAATAAATGTTACAACGGAATGCAGAAATGTACTTCAATGACTGGTTATACCTACGTGGAAGACGTCTCTGTGAATGCGAAGGCAAATGATATCAAATCTAAAATTGAGCGGAAAACACTTAAATGCGTAATGGCGCCTAATGACAAATATAAGTTGATCCAATTATCTAGCATTTTTACACCTTCGATGTTCAAAGGCACCTATTGTGATGTAATATATTCAACTTACTATGACTATTCGGATCTCACCTTTCTCAAAAATCGCATGGATCATTTAAATCTTCCGCTCGCCAAATGTGTGCGAATACGCAGATATAAATTCAATCCAGATATCTTTTTCGAAATTAAGTATTCGGGTGGAGCAAAGATCAGAGCGTTGATTGACAATGACTATAACTTGTTGGAACCTGAGAATATTGATGAAGAATATGAGGACACAATTGTTAGTTTATTAGAGAAAATAAAGAACAAAACTATGTTGCCACTGTTTGAGAATGTTTACAAACGTTTGTCATTTATTTATAAGAATAACTCTTCATTAAGGATGACTATTGACACCAATATTCACTTTAACCATAAAAATATATATGGCAAAATTGACTCGGATATATTGGAAATTAAGTTGCCTGAAACAATGGACATAATGGAGATGAGGGAAAATATTAGGGAGATCAATCATCTGGCAAATACTGATCTTAAATTTGAGCGGTTTTCAAAATTTGATTATTATTATAATATGGTCATGAATTCGGCGTCTTAGTAAAATAACAATTAATAATTTAATATATATTTAATAATTATTTAATATATAATGGTTTTGAATATGAATATGAATATGAATACTAAGATTTTATTTGTTGTCATTATTATTTGTTTGGTTGTCATTATTAGTTACTATATTTACACCGCGGATTCGAAGACGAAGAAAAATGATACTGTCGTTAACGATAAGGCGAAAAAAAATGTTAAGAATAAGTGCGACAGCAATGGATGCCCATTTAAAAATGAGCAAAATGATATTTACGCTTTACATGAATCATACCGACCAAAAAGATCCAAGAATGACGCTTTAATAAAAAGTTCCGGTGGCACATCTTTTTTTAAAAAATCTAGCAACAAGGGTCCTGAAAATGTATTCATCATTCGTCACGGCGAAAAAATTAAATCTAGATTTTCGTTAGATTGTAATGGAATTTTAAGATCAACTTATATTCCCGATTTAGTTGAGAATCTTAATCATAAAGGTTATGGTATCAATGTTATTGTTGCTATGAACAACTATGAGTCCATGCATGTACAACAAACCGTGATGTTAACCTCTTGGTTATTGGATATACCATTATTTATTTATGGTGAACAACATTCACAGCAGATTACAATTGAAAATGTATTTAAAAATCCTTATTACAACGGTAAAAATGTATTGATTTGTTGGGAGCATACGTGTATCCAAGAACTTATTCAACAAATTATTAACATTGCCCCCAAGGCCAAAGGACTTACCAATTATAAGTTTGTTAATCCGGACGGGAATTCCGGACTTCCTAATTGGGGTCATGATAACTATCAGTCTGTGTTACATTTCGATGATCAATTGAAATTTGAAGCGCTTGCTGAGTCGTTTACTACTTGTTATTCGGATGATAATGATCAAATTGTTTATGGTGTTTCTCAAACGTGTCAGAAAGTACCTGCTTACACATTGGTTAATTATTAGACTGAATAAAAAATTAAATTAAATTAATTAAGTTTATATTAAATTAAGTTTACTATAAAATATATATTTCAACCTTTCTAAGTAAAGCGGAAAAGGTTGATCCAAACTATTATATTTGTATTTGTATTTGTATTATTGTTTATGGGTAGGAGGAAAACTGGGGGAAGTTTATATCATCTGCGTCTGAGTCGTCTGCGTCTGAGTCGTCTGAGTCGTCTGAGTCGTCTGCGTCTGAGTCGTCTGCTTCGCTTGAGAAATCTGTCCAGACACTATCGTCGTCGTCATCTGACTCTTCTTCTGAGTCTTCTGCTTCTAAGAGGATTGCTAGCGCTTGTAAGACATCATTTTCTAAGTTTACGTCTGCTGCTAGCGCTTCTATTACATCATTTTCTAAGTTTACGACTGCTTCTAAGTTTACGTCTGCTGCTAAGTTTACGTCTGCTGCTACTACTGGTACTTCATTTTCTGCTGCTAAGTTTACGACTGGCGCTTGTTCCTCTTCGTCTTCTGCATCTGCGTCTTCTGCATCTGCGTCTTCTGCGTTTAACGGTTGGAATAACCATCTGAATCCTCGTAGCACATGATCTACCTTCATTTCAACTATTTGATTTTCTATGTATTGTAGTTCTCCGTCCAAATCATCTTGTTCGCTGTCGTAATCTGACGCTCTGCTTGCGTCATCGTCTCCATCATCGCTAAATTCGTCGTCATCCGTATCATCTTCGTATCTCGCCGGTGCATCCGAATCTTCGTCGTCTTCGGCGACGTCTGCAAGTTCTGCCCTACAGAAAGGGCATGCGAATCCATTGTGTGCTATGTTTGTTAAAAGGCAGCGACAATGAAATGTGTGTCCACAGTCGGTTGTGACACAATTGGTAAGACCTTGGATATCATCAAGGCAAATAGGGCACTCTTTGATTTCTACTTGTGGTGCTACTTGTGCTGCTACTTGTGCTGCTACTTGTGCTACTACTTGTGCTGCTAACGCTTGTGCTGACATTTTAATAAATTGTAAATTGTTATGTTAAGTGGTTTGTCAAATTAAATTGAAAGAAGTTGTATAAATTAATACATGTTTCTTACTTGTAAAAAAGCAATTCAATTTTTTTTCTACCTTTACCACCTTTTCCGCTGCGCTTATGAAAGGTTTTACGAAGTTAAGTGCCAAACTTACAAAAAAGTTACAAAAAAGTTACAAAATTCTCAAAAAAAATCAAAAAAGTTGGTTTGGCACCACCTTTTTGTTAAGTTTGGCGACACCTTTTTGAAAGGTGTCAAAGGTGGTAAAAGTGGAAAAAAAAATTGAATTACTTTTTTCCAAGGAGCAGTTTTGTATAAATTTTTAAATCCATCAATTTTAAGTTGATTATTATAAGTTGTAAAGTTAAATTATTAAGTTATTAAGTTATTAAGTTATTAAGTTATTAAGTTATTAAGTTATTAAGTTATTAAGTTGTAAAGTTATTAAGTTTAGAAAATGAACGCTACTTTACGATCTTTCTCTACTATGTTTGTTTCTAGTGTTATGGAAACTGGTTTGAACAACTACATGTCTGACTACAAAAAGCAATTCAATTCTTTTGGGCAGTTGCTAACCAAGTCCGGATTTGGTTTCAAAAAGCATCAGTTTGAGGGCGTCCAGTGGTGTGTCAGGAATGAATTGCGTGAAGACACTTTAGTTAATGGCGGCGTCATTGCCGACGAGATGGGTCTCGGTAAAACCATCCTCATGATCGGGACCATGTACGCCAATTTTGTTAAGAAAACGATCATTGTCGTGCCTCCTATCCTGATCGACCAGTGGTACAACGAGATCTACAAATGCTCCGGACACAAGGCGCTCATCTATTACGGTGTAAATAAGAAGATGCTTGGTCTTACTGAGTTGTCAAAAGCGTGTATTGTGATTACCAGTTACAACACGCTGCTGCCTTTGAAGTCCAAGAAAACCAAATCGCCTCTTGTTAACCACTTATTCGGGATTAAGTGGGACCGCGCCATTTTCGACGAGGCGCACCACTTGCGCAACATGAGAACGACACGCTTTGAATGTTGCAAGAAAATTGACGCGCGTATTCGATGGTTGGTATCAGGAACTCCCATCCAGAATAGACGTTCAGATTTCTACAGTTTGTGTAACATGTTGGGATTCAAACCTGAGTTTTATAAAAAGGTTGATAATGTAGCGCAAATTGTAAGAGATCATGTGTTGCGCAGGTCTAAGGTCGACGTTGGCATTCAGTTGCCGCCAGTCCATATTGAGAACATTGTTGTGCCTTGGAAGAGTCCGAATGAGAAGTCATTGTCTGAGGAAATCCACTCGCTCATTCCCAATCAAAGCGGCGTGTCTTATACGAAGGCGAGTTCGGTCGCCAATATGATTTGGTCTACAAACGATTCTAAGGCGATTATGTTGATTGCCATGTTGCGCGCGCGTCAGAGTTGCGTGTTGCCTGCGCTAATGAAGAATCCAATTAAGCGATGTATAATCGAAGACGAGTCTGGCAAGTACTTGGATGCGCTTGAGTACTCGAGCAAATTGGACGCCGTCATTAAGTTGATTCTTGAAAGACGTGATAACGGTAAGGGCAAGATTGTGTTTTGTCATTACATTGATGAGATCGACATGATCGCCAAGCAGTTGCGAGATGGCGGATTAGCGAAGGTTATCACATATGACGGGCGCAACAGTGGATCGACTACAAAATTGTGTCAAGAAGCAGACGCAATCATATTGCAAATTCAGACGGGTTGTGAGGGTCTGAATTTACAGAAGTACTTCAGTGAGATCTACTTTGTGAGTCCACATTGGAATCCTGCGATTGAGGATCAGGCGATTGCTAGGTGTCATAGAATTGGTCAGGAAAAGGAAGTGAATGTGTTTCGTTTCGAAATGGATGGTTTTGAACAGATGGCGGATCAGGACTTGAGACCAATTACGCTGGAGAAGTACGTCAGTAAGGTCCAGGGAGTCAAGAGAGATATTGCCTTGTCCACCTTTGAAAAGGTGGAGCCAAACCTTGTATAATTTGTATATTTGTATATTTGTATATTTGTTTATAATTTAATTAAATAGTTATTGGGTTCTTACTACGGTTTCGTAGTGAATCTATTTTTTTGCTACCTTTTTGAAAGGTAACAAAAAAATTGAATTGCTTTTTTAGATGGTGTTGATTAGTATAAATTATTAGTATATATTTGTTATAAACATTTTAAGATAAGATAAGATAAGATAAGATAAGATGAGTACTTCTGACAAATTGATTGGTAAGGAGGAGGTTGTAAATGAGGTTATAGAGGTTTTAGAGAAGGTAGAGAAGGTAAAGAAGGTAAGAAAGGTTGTAAAAAAGGTTGTAAAGAATGAGGTTGTAAAGAATGAGGTTGTTTTAGAGGAGGTAAAGAATGAGGTAAAAGAGGTAAAGAAAGAAAAAGGTAAAGTTTATATCGCTTCTATGAACTTAAGAGGGGCTCGAGGAGTTAAGATTGATCCGGAGTCTCTTAACTTAAACGTGACGAGTGCACAGGCGAAGTTAAGTTTAGATAGGAGGGATTTTAGTCCTATGACTCCTATTGAGGGTGGATATAAGGGTTATTGGAATTTTGAGAGTAGGTGGCAATCTGGAAAGATCTTTGAGGGATTGGATGAGAAGGTGGTTAAGGACTGGTGGAAGGCCCAAAAGGAACCGAAGAGGAGGTATCCTAAGGGTAAAGGAAAGAGGGTACTTTGTGCTCGTTTTGAGGGTTATGAGGATAAAGGAGATATGGATTATATTAGTAGTAGGAAGGAGGTGTATTGTAAGGAGTATTATGATTTGATTAAGGATAGAGAGAGGGTTAAGTTCTGGAAGAGGATGTTGGATGAGGGTGAAAGTATAACTATATTTGACTTTGATGGGCCTAGAAATGAAGATAAGAGTGTGACATGTATGGAGTTAAGTGAGGATCTTTTGAAAGAGAAGGTTAATGACTTGAGTGTTCCGTTTGGACATTGTTACGTTGTAGCTATGCTTTTGGCTGGGATGGATTTGAGTGTATTGGGTTAACTTTGTATATTTGTTATGTATTTGTTATGTATTTGTTATGTATTTGTATATAATTTAAATTTAATTAAGAATTAGATAGAGGGTTTGGTGTTTTACCAAGCCTTTTTTCTTTAAGTTACTTTGGCAATAATATCTATTTCCACCTATTTCTTTCCAAAAAGTAAAAAGGAAAATGAAAAATGGACATTTTTAAAAATGTCCAAAATTGAAAACCCAAAAAAAGTTTTGAAAAAGGGGTTGCAAAAAATGGGATGTGACCATAATGCTCTGGTTTCAAATTAGGGACCTGTTTTTTTGTGATGATACTTTTTTTGCGACAAATATTTCGAGTTTTTTTGGATTGCTTATATATAGCAATGTTTAGCAATGAAAATGACTCAAAAAAACTCACTAAATACTGTTGCGAAAAATGTGACTTCAATACGTCTAGTAAAAATGATTATAACAGACATCTTCTGACCAAAAAACATAAAATGGACAATTCGCAATGTTTAGCAATGGAAAAAACTCAAAAAAACTCGTATATTTGTGAATGTGGTAAAAAATACATGGACAATTCTGGATTATGGCGGCATAAAAACAAGAGCAAATGTGATATAAATACAGATAAATTAATTGATGAACCTTTTAATGTTGACGATGAATATGACATAATTAAGTCTAAAAAAAATGAAGAATTGATCACTTATTTGATTAAAGAGAACGCCGAATTTAAACAGTTGCTAATCGAGCAAAACAAACAGATGATTGAACTTTGTAAAACTGCGGGCAACAATAATAATAACACGAATTCACATAATAAGTCATTCAATCTTCAGTTCTTTTTGAATGAGACATGTAAAGATGCTTTGAATATTAGTGACTTTGTGAAGTCGATCAAACCTAGTTTGGAGGATTTGGAGGCAACTGGGCGTCTTGGTTATGTTGAGGGGGTTTCGAACATCATATTGAAGAATTTGAATACGTTGGACTCTACTCGGCGACCAATACATTGTACTGATATTAAACGCGAAGTGCTTTATGTGAAGGACAATGATGAATGGATTAAGGAACTTGAGGAGAAACCTGTACTAACAAAGGCGATTAAGGTGATCGCTAATGAGAACATAAAGAATATTAGTGAGTGGCGTACTTCAAACCCGGGTTGCACTGCTTCGGATTCCAGGAAGAATGATATGTATTTGAAGATCGTTAGTAACGCTATGTCTGGGTCGTCGTCGGAAGAAGCGTGTAAAAACATTCACAAAATAATTGGGAATGTTTCGAAGAATGTTATTATTGATCGGTAGGTTACCTAACTAACAAGTTAAGCAAATATTTATAGTCTATGTTTGCCTATGTTTGCCTAGTTGACTTTAACTTGACACCAAATGCGGCACAGTGCTACAGTACCCCTCCTGTATAATACCCTCCTTCCTCCCCCGGCGTCGAATAAAAGACAATTGGGCGTCAAATGGGCGTCAGTTGTGATACAGTATACTAACAAATGGGGGACCAAGAAATGAGTGACAAAACGCAGAAATGAGTGACAAAAATAACACTGTATAAGGCACTGTATTAAGTACTATATATACTACTTTTAAGTTAATGGTAGTATGTATACCGGGTATGGGTTAAGTTAACTGTAGTTAAGTTGAGTGTACTAGGCGTCCAATGGGGATCAAGAAATGAGTGACAAAACGAAGAAATGAGTGACAAAATGGCGCCCATTGTAATCCGGACTTCTATACCGGACTTTTTAAAATCCTATATGCCTTCCTTTATATACTAAGATTTTTCGACAGAGTAATAGGAGGGTCTAGATGATCACTTGCCCGCTGAATGTTACTCTTTAGTTCAGTGGTGAGAGTGACAAGGCATTGTCATTCTACCTCCGAGAACCTGGTTGGGCACCGGGGTTCGAATCCGTATGTGTGGAGGGTCTCGTCAAAAAAAAAGGGGACGAGATAGTTGTTACTTTGAAATATTTCAAAGTGCAATTAGATTGCAAAAGTGATCTCCGTATATCGCATCGGATAAGGGATTCAAAGGGCGCATCAAAAGTTGTTCATAAGGAGACGCTGTATCTTAATATAAGAACCCAAAGCATCCTGTACAGGATGTTCACAGCAAATCAAGAGATTATCTTAAATTTAAACTTAACCTTTAAAGTTAAAAAATATTAAGATCTGTGTCAAATTATGTTTCAAATGTGTTGGATGTGACTTGCCTATACGCGTTGGTTAAAATCCGTTAGGATGAATGGAGCGTATAAACTTTTTGTATAAATGGTACCGTATAAATGGTACCGTATAATTTATATAGATGAACTAACAAATAATACCATGTGCTATACACTATATACACTAATATGTACCCTATATTGCGGCACTGTTTGTTAGTATGTACCCTATAAACCTTTAAAAATTGGATCTAATAAAGACAATGAACTAACAAAAGGAGATCAAGAAATGAGTGACAAAATGAAGAAATGAGTGACAAAATGGAGCACTATAATAGACTATATTTGCACACTATATTGCGGCGTCATTTGTTAGTTCATTGTATATTAAACAGTAAAAAATGGTCTATAAATAGGAATGAACTAACAAATGGTCTAACTATAGAGATCAAGAAATGAGTGACAAAATGAAGAAATGAGTGACAAAATGGCGCCCCTTTTTACTCACGTTAAATCCGGACTTCTAATCCGGACTTCTTAAAAGAAAAAACGGGAATAAAACCCGTCCTCCTTTTTATGATTAAGTTAAATTATATTAAAATTATACACAATACATGACAAATTATATTATTTTTTTATTTATTTTTATTATTATTATTATACAATACAACACAATATACAACACAATATACACACATTATACATTACCTGTAACAATTTTACTCATTGTCGCTCTCGTAGGTGTCTTCAGTGACTTCCTCGTCTTCATCATCTGGCAGCGGTTTGATCGTACCAGTCTCCTCATCATACAATCCGACTTCTTCTTTGGTCTCCTGATTGTAGAGCACGCCGGTACTTGACTTCAAGTACTTCACGCCATTGATGGTGATTCTAGAGACTGTGACCTTCTCAACAGGCGCCTCTTCGGCACTAGTCTTATTCACAGTAGCGCTTGAAGCAGTAGCAGTAGCAGTAGCAGTAGCAGAATCAGTCTTCTTCGACTTCTTAACCGCAGGTGCCTTCGACTTGGTCTCCTTTACAGGTTTCAAAGCATCCTTCTTCGCCTTCTCTTCTGCCTTCTTTAAAGCCTTGGCAGCGTCGAGTTCCTGTTTCTTGAGTGCCTTGGCGGCGTCCAATTCTGCCTTCTTCGCCTCTGCTTTGGCGATCTTGGCGTCTTCGAGTTCCTTCTTCTTCGCCTCTGCCTTGGCGATCTTGGCGTCTTCGAGTTCCTTCTTCTTGGACTCTTTATCAGCGATGGCCATTGCCGCCTTCTCTGCCTTCTCAGCAGCGAGTTGCAACTTCTTTGCTTCGGCAAGTTCTGCCTTCTTCGCTGCCTTCTCGGCATCTAATTCTGCCTTCTTCGCTGCCTTCTCTTCATCAGATAAGACATGTTTGGGCGCCTTGGGTTTTGATGACTTTGACTTTGACTTTGACGCGACTTCAGAAACGAGGTTGGCGATGACTTCTTCGACGACATTGGAGTTAA
>Ga0247722_10000038_pt1 | contig 88250 bp, 70 predicted proteins | sample MSEWelMarce3H_FC_FD_189094 | JGI IMG/M metagenome (GOLD analysis project Ga0247722, IMG submission 189094) | Subsurface sediment microbial communities from gas well in West Virginia, United States - MSEEL Well Study Marcellus 3H_FC | ecosystem: Environmental > Terrestrial > Deep subsurface >...
CTTGGGGGGGATCGAGGGGGGCTCCCTTCCTTTTCCTGCTGACTTCATAGCCGAAGGCGTGGATCAGACCCGTGGATGGTTCTTTACCCTGCATACACTGGCAACAATGCTATTTGATAGTGTAGCCTTTAAAAATATCATCTCCAACGGACTTGTGTTAGATAAAAACGGCAACAAAATGTCTAAACGACTGGGCAATGCCGTTGATCCGTTCAAAACCATTGAGGAACATGGTTCCGATCCGTTGCGCTGGTATATGATTACCAATGCCCAGCCATGGGACAATCTGAAGTTTGATCTCTCGGGTGTGGATGAAGTGAAAAGAAAATTCTTCGGAACACTTTACAATACCTATTCTTTCTTTGCTCTTTATGCAAATATCGACGGTTTTGCCGGAAGTGAAGCCGAAGTACCTGTCGGTGAGCGTCCGGAAATTGATCGCTGGATTATTTCCCTGCTTAATACGCTGACCAAAGAGGTTACCGATGCACTGGAGAATTATGAACCAACCCGTGCGGGTCGGGCCATACAGAATTTTGTGACCGAAAATCTCAGTAACTGGTATGTGCGCTTGAATCGCAAGCGTTTCTGGGGTGGCGAAATGAGCCGTGATAAACTAGCTGCTTACCAAACGCTTTATCAGGCGCTGGAAACTGTCGCTATGCTGGCAGCACCCATTGCTCCGTTTTATGCAGACCGGTTGTTTACCGACCTGAATAAACTATCAGGTCGTCATTCGGAAGAATCTGTTCATTTAGCTGAATTCCCTGTGTTTGATGAAGCGATGATCGATAAGGCACTGGAAGAACGCATGGAGTATGCTCAGCAGATTTCATCCATGGTACTTGCGCTTCGTCGAAAAGTGAACATCAAGGTTCGTCAGCCGTTACAGAAGATAATGCTGCCTGTTTACGATGCCCATTTTGAAGAGCAGATTGAGGCAGTAAAAGATTTGGTGCTGACGGAGGTTAATATCAAGGAAATTGAGTATCTTAAGGATGCCTCAGGCGTTTTGGTAAAGAAAATCAAACCCAATTTTAAAACACTTGGACCTCGTTACGGAAAAATGATGAAAGCCATCAGTAAAGCTTTTGCCGAGATGTCACAGGAAGACATTGCCAAGTTTGAACAGGAGAATAATTTCACTCTGGTGCTTGATGGTGAAACAGTGGAACTGAATCGGGAGGATGCCGAAATTATAAGTGAGGATATTCCCGGTATGCTGGTGGCCAATGAAGGACGGATAACCGTGGCATTGGATATTACCCTTACACCTGAACTGAAGGCCGAGGGTGTTGCCCGGGAGCTGATCAACAGGATTCAAAACCTTAGAAAAGACAGTGGTTTTGAGGTGACCGATAAGATTGTGGTAAGTATTCAAAAAAACAGTGCCACGGATGTGGCCGTTGAACAACATAAAGAGTATATCGCCACACAAACGCTGGCAAATGAAATAAATCTGGTTGAATCATGTAACAGCAACGATGCTCTTTCCGTAGAGTTGGAGGAAGATGTGATTTTGTTGTTGGAGATTAAAAAAGTATAACCTTACCAAGCCTGTTTTATTGATTGCGTCGAATTTCGATTCATGAATAATCGCAATAGATGATGTGTGAATAAATCAGGATAGGTGTTTCACTCATTTTACACTAATAAATTTTGTCATTATGGCAGAAAAGACCCGATATTCAGATGAAGAGTTGAAAGAATTTAAAGACATAATTCTTGCCAAGCTCGAAAAAGCAAAACGTGATTACGAATTGCTTAGAAATACCATAACCCTCGAAGATGGTAATGATACCCAGGATACCTCGCCCACATTTAAGGTTTTGGAAGAGGGAGCTGCTGTTCTTTCCAAAGAAGAGGCCGGGAAACTGGCACAGCGTCAGCAAAAATTCATTCAGCATTTGCAGGCTGCTTTGGTGCGCATTGAGAATAAAACCTATGGTATTTGCCGTGAGACCGGAAAACTAATTGCCAAAGAACGGTTGAGAGCGGTCCCACATGCAACCTTGAGTATCGAAGCAAAGAAAGCTCAGAAGTAGAGTTCCGGAAGGAGTCTTTTCTTGAAAATGGTGATTTGTTCGTCAGGAAAAATTATGCTTTTGAGGGAGGGAGTTGATGCGTTGCAATATTTGATGTGCTGCGTTCCCTGATGGGTTACACGGCGCAGGGTGTATGGCTTATATGCGGTCATTCTGTAATTTTCTGTTGCAACGGTTGGAGAAACCCGAAACGTCAATCAACCATTACGGATAAAAAACAAAAAGCAATGATGCTTGGTGCTATATTTTATGCGTGATACGACACTTAGGCCGGAAATTTTGGCTTTTGCGGGCGGATAGGTTTAAACGGACTAGATTTTTTTGTTTCTTTTTGGAGCAATGCCAAAAAGAAAATCAATAAAGAGGTTAAAGTTGGTCTGCTGACTTTTTCAGCAGCTCCTAATTATTTTACAAACTGCTAAGAGCTACGAGCTAAGCGCTAACAGCTGAAATATGGGAAAATTAAAAACACCTGTAATCATAATTCTTGCGATTTTACTTGTTGATCAGGCGTTGAAGTTCTGGGTAAAAACCAATATGATGCTGGGAGACGAGTTTTCAGTTTTTGGCGATTGGTTTTACATTCACTTTGTTGAAAACAACGGAATGGCCTTTGGTATGGAGTTGGGAGGTGATTTCGGAAAAATTTTTCTGAGCATTTTTCGCATAGTAGCGGTGGTAGGTATTGGTTGGTACCTTTACAAACTGACTCTTAAAAATGCACCTGTGGGGCTGATTGTAAGTGTGAGCATGGTGCTTGCCGGAGCATTGGGAAATATCATCGACAGTGCTTTTTACGGAATGATTTTTAATCACAGTTACTCTCAGGTGGCAACACTTTTCCCGGAAGGGGGGGGGTATGCCTCTTTTCTTCATGGGCGTGTTGTGGATATGTTTTATTTCCCTCTTTTTTCCGGCACCTATCCTGATTGGTTCCCATGGCTCGGGGGACAGGAATATATTTTTTTCCGTCCCGTGTTTAATATAGCTGATTCCTCGATTACGCTTGGAATTATTTCCATCCTGATATTTCAAAAGAAATTTTTTGAACACGAAGAGGTGGATAAATAAAGCAAAAGAGCCGGTCGGAGCTGGTTTTTTTGTTTTATAATGAGCCTAATCCCCGGTTTTAACCGGGGGGCTGGTGCGACACACAGATCCGTATAGCCGGCTTCAATCCGGCTTTTCAAAAACTCCGTGATGATTTTGATGTTGTTGAGAAGCCGCCTCAAAGCCGGCTATTATGGAGGTGGGCCTGCATTGTACAATCCCCCGCCTAAAGACAGGGGCTAATCTCATGGGTTTGTTCATATTGTCTGATTCTGATGTTTATTGGAATTGATTGTTGTTCTCAACCTCACTTACACACTTAACCTTCATTCCTCCTCCGATTTCTAAACAATCAAAAAAACTTTTCCCGTTTCCGGGCGGTTACCCCGTATAAAATTAATAAATTTGCACACCTTTAACATGGGCTCTTTATTGAAGCCATCTTAAAGCAGGATGACCAGACTTTTTGAATAATTTTTTGTCATGGAATACGTTTATTTTGTAAATTGATATTCTGTGAGAATTATTCTGGTGGCCGAAAAACGGATGTAACCTGGTTTTTGGCTTATCTTGCTGAAATCATTGTGTTTACCAACTATACTCATTGTTGGTAAAAGGTGGCTCATGTGAGTCAGGAGACGGTAGTGTATCATATCCATAACTTCTTTTTGAGGTAATTCTTATTCTCTATTTTATGCGTAAACTTCTCTTATTCCTACTGATGGGACTGCTTTTGGGGGGAAGCCTCAGTAGTTCTGCCCAGGAAAATATCAATCCAAGGGAAATTAAAATTTCAGAACTTTCCGATAATCAGATTCGAAGGATTCATGATGAGATGATGAACCGGGGCCTCTCGGAACAACAGGCCATTTCGCTGGCCATGGCCCGCGGCTTCACTCGTCAGCAAATCAATGAATTACAACGGCGCTTTGAACAACTCGGGAGTACGACTCAATCTTCAGGCGGAAAGGAGCAAATGGTTTCTGATTCATTGTTTTGGGGTGAGACTTCCAAGAAAGAGGAGATTGAAAAAACTGCCGAAAGGAAGAAGTTGTTTGGTTTTGACTTCTTTAATTCAGAGCATCTGACTTTCGAGCCAAGTGTAAATTTGCCTGCATCCAAATCATATATCATCGGGCCCGGAGATGAGTTCTCCATTGATATCTGGGGTACCTCTCAGCAGAGCTATCAGCTTTCTGTTGACAACGGAGGGAACTTGAATATACCCAATGTCGGGCCAGTTTCGGTTGGATCCCTTACGCTTGAGGAGGCAGAAAAGAAGATTTTTAATAAGCTGACATTGATATACCGCGATCTGGCCGAAGAGAATCCGCAGACATTTGCGCACATCTATCTGGCACAGATTCGCCCCATCAAAGTTCATGTGATTGGAGAAGCTTTTGCTCCGGGTAGTTATACCCTGCCGGGATCTGCAACTGCTTTTAATGCACTGTACCTGGCGGGTGGCCCCAATATGAATGGTAGTTTCCGTGAAATTAAAATCATCCGCGAAGGGCGACAAGTAAAGACCCTCGATGTTTATGAATATCTCATCAGCGGGAAAACGGATGACAATATTTCTCTGCGTGATGACGATGTCATCATGGTGCCCTCTTACCGTTACAGAATAAGGATGAGTGGAGAGTTTAAGCGTACCGGTATTTTCGAGGGTAAGCAGGGAGAGACTGTGGCAGATATGCTGGCCTATGCCGGCGGATTTACCGATAAAGCATACCAGGAAAGGCTGGAGGTATTCAGAACTAATTCACGACAGAACTATTTTGAGGGCGTTGGTCGTGAGGATTTTGATAATGTGTTGATTCAGAATGGAGACAGCATTATTGCAGGCGAAATTCTTAAAAGGGTCGAGAATCGTGTGATTATTGAAGGGGCGGTGATGCGTCCCGGGAACTATGAACTGACCGAAGGCTTGTCGCTGACCACCTTGCTTGAACGTGCAGAGGGATTGCGCGAGGATGCTTTCATGGAAAGAGGTCAGATATTGCGTCTGGACGATCATTTTGAGTTGCAAAATATACCATTCTCCGTGAAGGAATTGGTGGCAGGAGATTTTGATATTAACCTGAACAGAGAGGACATCGTTACCATCTACTCCCGGGACAGCCTCCGCCAGGAGCGTAACCTTACCATCAAAGGAGAAGTGCAATACCCCGGAACATTCGATTACCGCGACGGCACCACTCTTTCCGACCTGGTAGCGATGGCCGGTGGTTTTACCGAGTCTGCTTCCAGCTCTTATATTGAAGTTGCCCGGCGCCTCAGTCATGATGAAAAAAGTGAGTACAGCAAGCGAACCGGTCATTTGTTTCAGTTCACCATTTCCCGCAATCTGGAGATGGATGAACAGGATGGTCGCTTTGAATTAAAACCATACGATCAGATATTTGTACGTCGTGCCCCCGGATTTGTGAACTCAGGAACCGTGCGTATTAATGGGGAGGTGTTGTATGCAGGTGAATACAATCTTTCCAATCGTGAAGAGCGACTCTCGAGCGTTATTGAACGTAGCGGGGGGCTCACTCCGGATGCCTATCCACAGGGTGCCATGCTTACCCGCAAGGTAGAGACCGATGCCAAAACAAAGCGTTTACGCGACCAGTTAATGGAACGCGACAGCACCCTTCAGTTCGACGATATGGGTTTTGAAGTCCTGGCCATTGATCTGAGAACAGCCTTGGAAAATCCCGGAACCCGTGACGATGTATTTCTTCAGGCGGGAGATGAGCTGTTTATCCCCCGGGAGTTACAAACCATTAAGATCAGTGGTGAAGTGTTGAATCCTGTCAGTGCACCGTTTGTGGAGGGTAAGTCGCTCCGTCACTACGTAGATCAGGGAGGTGGATTCTCCGATATGGCAAAGAAAAGTAAGGCCTATGTGATTTATCCCAATGGCAAGGCTGCAGCGACAACAAATTTCCTGTTTTTTAAGAATTATCCAAAAGTGCTGGCCGGAAGTGAAATAGTGATTCCTTCCAAGCCGCATCGCGACCCGCTGCCCGCCACCGCCTGGATCAGCATCGGCAGTAGCGTGGCATCACTGGCACTTACGGTGGTGACCATTAGCAATACGTTGAAATAGGGCCCCCTAAATCCCCCCCAAGGGGGACTTTGAGATTAGCTGGTAGCTATTAGTTATTAGGGGGTTAGGCGAGTAGGCAAGTAGAGGTAATAAACTGAACTCAAAACCCGAAACGCAGAATTCATGCCTCAACTCTGAACCACCTACCCGCTACCCCCTGACCCCCTGAAGGGGGAACCGGAACGCGCAAAACGTTCAACTTGTAATTTTTAATAATGAAACCGTTTTCAAGCTTGAATGCACCCCCGACCTTGGCAGATAAGCCTAAAAACAAGGTTCTTTGATCGAAAAATCGTCTCTGTTTGAATCTTGTGCGCGCAGCAAACGAGATGAGTTTTGACGATTTCGATAAAAGAACCGTAGTTTTTAGAGCGAAAGCTGGCTCAGTCTTGAAATATTGTGATAAGTGAGAGCAGTAGCCAAGCTTGCTTGGATAATGCCGAACGCAGCAATATTCATGAAATAAGTTCTTTGCCTACTTTCTTGTATCAAGACAAGAAAGTAGGTCAGGGTTTAAGGGATGAAATCTCTTTTTGAAGTAAGGAAAAAATCTTGGTTAATTAGCGATTAACAATTTAAACGGCGCGTGGGCCTGTCCGCTTTCCGGGCCGGCGGATGGCGGAAAGCCAAAATGGGCGAATTTTAGGAGCCTTGCGTCAGTGTTGTTTCATGTGTAAAATAATGTATAAGTTGAAGTTGGTTTTTGATTTTTTAGTAATGAGAAAAAGTGAGCATAGCCTTAGCTACGTGAATCTTTTTATCATGAATAAAAAACAAAAATCAACAATGCTTGGTGCAATATTTTATTCGTGATACGACACTACGGCCGGAAATTTTGGTTTTCGCGAGAGGATAGGATTAAGCGGACTAGACTTTTTTGTTTCTTTTTGGGGCAATGCCAAAAAGAAAAATAAAACGAAATCCCCTTTTAAGAAAATGTTTTGATCATAAGAATTTAAAATGCCAACAATATATCGACAAAACGGTTATCGGTTTTTCTTCTATTCAAATGATCATACTCCTCCTCACATTCATGTTGAAAAAGGAAGAGGTACTGCAAAATATTTATTGAATGACGCAACCCTGGTTGGGTCCCGACGTTTTAATTCTAATGAACTTGGAGAAATGAGAAAGATAGTTTTGGAAAATCTTTCTTTGTTTAATGATAAATGGGATGAGTATTTTAAAGATTAAAAAATCTACCAATGCAGTTAATCTGTGGTTCGATGACCAAAAACTGCATTTGGTTCTCGAAGATGGACGCGAGGTAAGTGTACCATTGGAATGGTTCCCTTTACTGAGAGATGCTTCTTCCAAACAATTAAACAACTGGCGTTTTATTGGAGACGGGGAAGGAATTCATTGGGAGGATCTTGATGAGGATTTGTTGGTTGAAGCACTTTTGTGAAGAAGAAATCAAAACTCAGCATCCTGAGCGCTACCCCTTATGAAGTATAATCTTCATAGGGTAAACCTGAGCCTTTCAATGGGGAACTGCCAACGCGCATTGCACAGAACCGGTACGATAAACCCTGAAATTGTTTTCAAGCTTGAGTGTTTACCCCGCGCTTGGCAGATACAAGGCTGAAGAGTATTAAAATTTTACAGTAATGAAATGTAAATCCGCTCTCGCTCTACCCCCTGATGGGGGAACTGTCAACGCGTAAAGCATTCAACTTGTAATATATATATTTGAACCCGTTTTCAAGCTTGAATGCACCCCCGACTTTGGCAGATAAGCCTAAAAACAAGGTTCTTTGATCGAAAAATCGTCTCTGTTTGAGGCTCACGGCGTAGCAAGTGAGATGAGTTTTGACGATTTCGATAAAAGAACCGTAGTTTTTAGAGCGAAAGCTGGCGAAGTCTTGACCTTTTTTTGATTACTTTTTTTGTGTCAAGACAAAAAAAGTAATTCAGGGTCTAAGGGATGAAATCCCTCAAAAAAGATTTGATTAAACAAAAAAGAAATCATTATCATACACCATAATTCATGGAACAAACCACCAAAGAAAATTCTGTGAACAAAACAGAACGCCCAATCATCAAAGACGACGAAATAGACCTCATAGCCCTGGCCCACACCATCTGGGATAACCGCAAAACCATCTGGTATTCCATAGCCGTTGCAGTTGTTATTGGCTTAATGGTTGCCATATTTAGCCCCGTAAAATACACTGCCTCAGCAACAATCCTTCCTCAGGCAGAAGGCAAAACCGACCTGGGAGGCCTCGGCGGACTGGCAAGTATGGCCGGCATTAACCTGGGCTCTATGATGGGAAGCGCTTCAGGCATTCAGCCCGATTTGTATCCCAAAGTAATCAACAGTTATCCGTTCCTCAACGAACTGGTACACCAGCCGTTTAACTTTGAAGAGGAAGAAACTCCGAAGTCCATTTATGAGCAACGAATGCAGGATTCTATTCCCGGGTTTGGGGCCACTTTGATGAAATATACTCTTCGTCTGCCCTGGACCATCAAGAATGCCTTGATGGGAGAGGACAAGAAAATTTCTGCTGGAGTACCCGGTCAATCTGCCATAGATGTCACAAGACTTTCGGAAGAGGAGACCGAAATATTAAAATCAATGACTGAAGTTGTTACTGTTTCTGTGGACAATGAAACAGGCCTGGTGACCATTGGTGCTGAGTTGGGAGAACCACTGCTGACAGCTCAGGTAACGCAAAAGACGGTGGAACTACTTCAAAAATACATCATCGAATACAAAACCCGACAGGCAACGCAGAATCTTGAGTTTATTGAAGCTCGCCTCAAAGAAAAAAAGGCAGAATTCGAAACAGCCCGTGAAGCCTTTTTTGAATATCGCGATCGCAACCGAAACATCATTGAGGAACGTACCAATATCCGCTATCAGGAGTTGAGTGATTCCTACAACCTGGCTTCGGAGGTTTATCAGAGTCTGGCGGAACAAAAGGAGCAGGCAGAGATTGCCGTGAAGAAAGATACTCCTGCTTTTTCTGTTATTGAACCGGTTAAGGTGCCTATTGAGAAGTCGGCTCCTAGGCGGACTCTTATTTTGATAATAAGCATTTTTCTTGGGGGATTTATTGGGATTGGATTGATTTTTGGAAGAATGGTTTGGAGTAAGATGAGGAATGCATGGTAGGTTTTAAATGTTAACCTTTGTAAAGAAAGAAAGACAAAAAAAAATATCAATGAAAGAGAAAGTATTAGTTACAGGTGCTGATGGTTTTATAGGATCTCATTTAACCGAATTTTTACTTGAGGAAGGGTATCAGGTAAAAGCTTTAGCACAATATAATTCATTTAATAATTGGGGGTGGTTGGAAGACGTTCCTGAAAATGCGAATATAGAGGTTATTACAGGAGATATTCGTGATTCACATTTTTGTAAAGAAATCACTAGAGGTGTTGATGTTATTTATCATTTAGCAGCTTTGATAGCTATTCCTTTTTCTTATGTTGCACCCGACAGCTACGTGGATACTAATGTGAAGGGGACATTAAATATATGCCAGGCTGCAAAGGAAAACGGCAATATACGTGTTATTCATACTTCTACCTCTGAGGTATATGGAACTGCTCAATATGTTCCTATCGACGAAAAACATCCCAAACAAGCTCAATCTCCATATTCCGCATCAAAAATTGGAGCAGACGCCATGGCAATGAGTTTTTATAATGCTTTTGAGCTTCCTGTTACCATTGCTCGACCTTTTAATACATACGGTCCACGTCAGTCCGCCCGAGCAATAATACCTACTATTATTACCCAAATAGCAAACGGGATTAAAGAAATAAAACTGGGAGACCTGAGTCCAACCAGAGATTTTAATTTTGTAAAAGATACTTGCAAAGGATTTGTAGCCTTAGCTGAAAGTGAGGCCACCATTGGTAAGGAGATAAACATCTGTTCCAATTTCGAGATCTCAATGAAGGATACACTTAATCTGATAAAAGAAATAATGAAATCAGATGTGGAGTTTATTACTGATGAACAGCGTCTAAGACCTCAAAATTCAGAAGTATTCAGGCTTTGGGGAGAAAATAAATTGATTAGAGAACTTACCGGCTTTAAACCTGATTACAATATTGAGAAGGGACTTGCCGAAACTTGCAAATGGTTCTCTGACCCAGAGAATCTAAAAAAATACAAAGCAGGAATCTATAATGTTTGAGAACTTATGCAGGATTATTCATCAGTAATAGAATTTATACGCGAGACTTTTCATACTCCTGAAGCATTTATTCCGCTTCATGAGCCCCGTTTTTTGGGGAATGAAAAAAAGTACTTGGAGGAGTGCATTGATTCAACTTTTGTTTCCAGTGTAGGAAAATTTGTTGATCGCTTTGAGGAAATGGTTACAGAATTTACCGGAACGAATAAAGCTGTTGTTTGTGTGAATGGAACAAATGCGTTGCATTTAGCATTGCAACTTTCAAATGTTAGGCCGGATGATGAAGTTATTACTCAACCTCTGACTTTTATTGCAACAGGGAATGCCATTAGTTATTGTGGAGCCAGTCCTGTTTTTGTAGATGTTGACAGAGATACTTTGGGGTTGTCACCGCAAAAGCTGGAAGAGTGGCTGGAGGAGAATGTGGATATGAGAAATGGCAAGGCTGAGGTTAAGAATAATGAAGCTCAACCTTACAATAAGTCGACTGGTAGGCGTATTGCTGCCTGCGTACCCATGCACACTTTTGGTCATCCGTGCAGGATTGACAAAATCGTTGAAGTATGTAATCGCTACAACATCAAAGTTGTCGAAGATGCTGCTGAAAGCCTGGGAAGTTATTACAAAAACCAACATACAGGAACATTTGCCGATATTGGTGTTTTAAGTTTTAACGGAAACAAGACAATTACAACAGGTGGTGGAGGAATGTTGTTGTTTAAGGATAAAGCCATGGGAGAGTATGCAAAACATTTGACTACTCAGGCTAAAATGCCTCATAAATGGGAATTTAGACATGACCATATCGGCTATAATTATCGGATGCCTAATATAAATGCCGCTTTGGGGTGTGCTCAGATGGAACAATTGCCAAAATTCCTGAAAGTAAAGAGAGAATTGGCCAAAAGATATGACAGGTTTTTCTCATCGTCTTCCTTTAACTCAGTTTTCGTCAATGAACCATCTCATTCCAACAGTAACTACTGGCTCAATGCTATTTTGTTGAATAACAAAGAGGAACGTGAGCATTTTTTGGAACAAACCAATGAAGCAGGCGTTATGACTCGACCTGTTTGGGAGTTAATGAATACCCTCCCGATGTTCAGGAAATGTGAAAAGGGAGATTTGTCCAATGCCGAATGGCTGGCAGACAGGTTGGTCAATATTCCAAGTAGTGTCATCCTTTGATTTTTTTCAATTTTTGCCTAATCTACTTTTTAACTTATGAAACCATTACTTCTTATTGGGGGAGGCGGACACTGTAAATCCTGTATTGATGTAATTGAACAGGAGGGTAAATATCAAATTGTCGGGATTGTAGATGTAAAAGAAAAAGTGGGACAGTCCATTCTGGGATATCCGATTGTTGGAACCGACGATGATTTGTCTAATTTGGTTCAGCAATATAAAAATGTATTAATTACCATAGGTCAAATAAAATCGGCAAGCATACGAATCAAAATATATGAACAATTAAAGCAGCTCGGAGCTGAATTTCCGGTTGTTATGGCCCCTACTGCTTATGTTAGTAATCAAGCTTTAGTTGAAGAGGGGACAATTATTATGCATCATGCTTTAATTAATGCAGAAGCCAAAGTTGGATTTAATTGCATTATTAATACAAAAGCACTTGTCGAACATGGAGCAACAATTGGAAAGCACTGTCATATATCGACAGGAGCGATAGTAAATGGACAGACCATTGTTAGTAGCGAATGTTTTATCGGGAGTGGAGCAACTTTAGTTAATAATATACATCTAACTGAAAAAGTAATTGTTCCCGCGGGTGCTAAAGTAATGAAGGATATTATGAGGCCAGGCATATATATACAGTGATTTCCGTATCTGTTCAAAGTCAATTCCACAAACTTTTAAATATAGCATGCACACAATTATTATAGCGGAAGCTGGAGTCAACCACAACGGCGAAATAAATAAAGCAAAAAAACTAATTGATGTAGCGGCAAAAGCCGGTGTTGATTATGTAAAATTTCAAACTTTTAAAGCCGATAAGTTAACTAGTAAAACAGCAAAAAAGGCTTCGTACCAATCCCAAAATATAAATGATGGGGATGATACTCAGTATTCCATGTTAAAAAAACTGGAATTAAGTGAGAATGATCATTTAGAATTAATGAGTTATTGTACTCAGAAAGGTGTCCAATTCCTTTCAACGGGCTTTGATGAGATTAGTATTGATTTTTTGGACAAATTGAATATCAAATTATTTAAAGTTCCTTCAGGCGAAATTACCAATAAACCATATCTGCAACATATTTCATCCAAAAAGAAGCCTGTCATTTTAAGTACTGGGATGGCAACGATCTCTGAAATTGAAAATGCATTACAAGTTTTGACTACAGAAGGTATTCCAAAAGACCAAATAACCGTTTTACACTGTAATACAGAATATCCTACTCCCATGGAGGATGTCAACCTTAAGGCCATGGAAACGATAAAGAATGAATTAAAGGTTAAAATTGGGTATTCTGATCATACTTTAGGCATTGAAGTGCCAGTTGCAGCCGTGGCTCTTGGGGCCTCAGTAATTGAAAAACACTTTACATTAGACAGAAATCTTCCAGGACCTGACCATAGAGCATCACTTGAGCCAGATGAATTAGAACAAATGGTCAAAGCCATTAGGAATGTGGAATTAGCATTGTCAGGCTCAGGAAGGAAGGAACCAAGCCCAAGTGAACAAAAAAACATTAGTGTCGCCAGAAAAAGCATTGTGGCTGCAAGAAGGATTAGTAAGGGTGAAAAGTTTTCGCCTGAAAATATTACTGTAAAAAGACCTGGTGATGGAATTAGTCCAATGTTATGGGATGATGTTATAGGGAAAGATGCTAAACAGAATTTTGAAGAGGATGAATTAATTAAAATATAATCTACATGTAGGGTTAAGTGGGATTACAAAATAATCAAGAATTATTTTTGTCTGGTTTTGAATCTCATTTGTGATAATTGTGGAAATTAATTATGAAGAAAATTGCTATCATAACTGCCACGCGTGCTGAATATGGGCTTTTAAGGCCTCTGATTGAATTGGTACATAAAGATCCGGAACTTGAACTTCAACTTTTGGTAACAGGAGCCCATCTTTCTCCTTACCACGGAAATACATGGCAACAAATCGAAACAGACGGTTACCCCATTGATAAAAAAATTGAGATCCTTCTATCTTCTGATACTCCGGTAGCTGTCTCAAAAGCTATGGGATTGGCACAAGTTTCCTTTGCAGAGACTTTTGAAGAACTGAAACCTGATATTGTAGTTATTTTAGGTGACCGTTACGAAATGCTGGCCATAGCATCTACCTCTTTATTGTTTAATATTCCTATTGCTCATCTTCATGGGGGAGAATTGACTTTTGGTGCTATTGACGACTCCATAAGACATGCCATTACAAAAATGAGTAGTTTACATTTTACCTCAACAGAAGAATACAGGAAACGGGTTATTCAAATGGGGGAAGCTCCTGGATCAGTTTTCAACACAGGTGCCATTGGATTAGACAACATTAGAAATCTTAAGCTATTTAATCGACAGGAGTTAGAATCAGCCATTGGAACAAAACTTAAGAATAGAAATTTCTTAATAACTTATCATCCTGAAACCCGCAACAATGAATCCATAATATATCAAATGGATCAGTTATTGGGTACATTAGATGGATTTGATAACGACACGCTACTCCTCTTTACCGGGGCCAATGCAGATGTTCACGGTAATGAAATCAATGCCATTTTTAAAGAGTTTGTTACAAACCATCCTAAAAAGTCTCTTTTTTTTGAGTCATTAGGACAGATAAGATATCTGTCATGTCTCAAACATTTTGATATGGTAATCGGGAATTCATCAAGCGGTATTATTGAAGCCCCTTCCTTCCGCATTCCGGTCGTAAACATTGGAGAGAGACAGGCTGGACGTATTATGGCCCAGAATGTAATTAGTTGTCAAAATAGTAAGGCTGAAATAAAAAGTGCTATACGCAAAGGGTTGTCTGCATCTTTTCGAAAAAGCATTGAATTTTTAATATCTCCTTATGGAGAAGGAAATGCTGCCCCTCAAATAATAGATATTTTAAAAAAATCGTGTATTCAAGGTGTAAAGAAATTTCATGATTTAAAACCTCAACCTTAGTATCAGGCGAATCACTTATTTTCAAAGCACCTGCTAATTTGGTTATCTAATTACTTAAAAAAAATGATTAACCACACTAAACACATCATACATTCCGGGGTACCCCTTAAGGAAGCACTAAAAATGCTCAATGAAGTTCCTAAAAATCTCTCCCTGTTTGTTGTTAACGAAAAAAAACAGTTGATAGGAACACTAACCGATGGAGATATCCGCCGGGGACTACTTGCCGGTATTCCCGTTGATTCTAACGTTGACGAATTTATGTTCACCTCTTTCCATGCTCTACATGGAAGCCCTGAACCAAAAGACATTCAAAAATTGAGAGAATTGGGGATTAAGCTTGTTCCAATATTGAACGAGGAAAAGAAGATTATTAAAATACTTGACCTGAAGCAAATAAAAACCAGTCTTCCTGTTGATGCTGTTATCATGGCGGGTGGCCGGGGCGAAAGGCTGCGCCCGCTTACCGATAATGTACCTAAACCCATGTTGCCGCTGGGCGATAAACCTATCATTGAGCACAATATTGATAGGCTTAAGGAGTACGGTATAAGTAATATTCATATATCGATTAATTATCTTGGTCAGCAAATTATTGATCGTTTTGGAGATGGAGAATCCAGAAATTTAAATATCAAATATGTCGCAGAAGATAAGCCATTAGGAACTATTGGCTCCATCAGTTTGATTGAAGAATTTGAAAATCCTTACATTCTTGTTATGAATTCTGATCTTTTTACTGATGCTGATTTTGAAGATATGTGGTTGTCAATGCAAGAACGGAATGCGGATCTATGCGTTGCTTCCATTCCTTATACAGTTAATATTCCGTTTGCTATAATGGAACGAACAAACGACAGTATAACAGGACTTAAAGAGAAACCCAGCAATACTCATTATGCTAATGCGGGTATTTATATGTTTCGTAAAGATGTATTAAAACAAATTCCTCACAACCAAAAATTTAATGCAACTGATTTAATTGAGGCAGTAATCGCAAAAAAAGGGAAGGTAATTGATAATCCAATCACGGGTTACTGGATTGATATTGGAAGGCATGAAGAATATCATAAAGCGAAAGAGATAATTAAGCATCTTAAACATTAGAGAATATGGATTATGAGATTCGTGAGAGATTAGTGGTTATTCCAGCTAGGGGTGGTTCCAAGGGACTTCCAAAGAAAAATATTAAAATACTAAATGGAAAGTGTTTGATTTATTATTCTATTGATGCGGCAAGGGAAGTAGTTTCGGATGATGATATTTGTATTACAACAGATGATATTGAGATTAAAGAAACTGTTGAAAATTATGGGTTAAAAGTTCCATTTTTACGACCTGCTGAGTTGGCAACAGATTCTGCTGAAACCTATTCAGTTTTATTGCATGCATTAAATTATTATGAAAGTTTAGGGATAAAATATAAGCGACTTATTTTGCTTCAACCGACTTCGCCGTTACGGAAAGGAAAACATGTTAAGGAAGCGGATCAATTATATTCATCTGAAATAGATATGGTTGTTTCGGTAAAAGAAACTAAGAGTAATCCTTATTATTTATTGTTTGAAGAAAACGAAAAAGGCTTTTTGGTTAAGTCAAAAGATGGTGATTTTGTGAGAAGACAAGATTGCCCCAAGGTTTGGGAATTTAATGGTGCTGTTTATATTATTAACTCCGAATCTCTTCGGCAAATGCCATTGAATAAATTCAAGAGAGTTGTGAAGTATGAAATGGATGAGTATAGTTCATTTGACATAGATGATGAAATGGATTGGAAAATTATTTTGGAATATACAAAACAAAATGGTATTTGAACAAATGTGAATCTATGAAAGTATGATATTTTTTCTATATGGCGCATGATAACATTAACTTAATGAGATTGATATGTAACGAATTTAATGAATAAGAATCCTGATGCCAAGCCTCTTAAAAAATACAGTAATATATACAATTGGAAGAATGTTTCCTCAAATGGCTAATTTTATTTTGTTGCCACTCTATACTCGCTATTTAAGTACTGATGGTTATGGGATCGTTGAGTCCATGCTTGTATTTGGAATGATATTGTCCATTTTTTTATCAATGGCTTCCGAAAGATCAATGTTTCGACTTTATTATGATTATGGAAGTATAAAGGGGAGAATGTATTTTGTTGGAAACGTCTTCTTGCTAATCTTGATGTCCTCAACCTTTTTTACAGTTGGACTTTTTCTTTTTGATGATTATGTGACTATAATATATGAATCAATAGAGTTTAATCCTTATTATGTGTACACTATTGTAAGTTCTTTTTGCCTTTCCTACTCATTTATTCCAATGACTTTATTTCAAGTAGAGGGGAAAGCTATAAACTTTATTTTTCTCAATATTGGGATATTTCTCCTTAATACAGCATTTATTGTTTTTTTTGTTGTTATAGAAGAACAAGGTTCTGAGGGATATTTGAAAGGGAAAATGATTGCGAGTATTATTTTGTTGCCTGTCTTTTTATGGATAATATTTAAACGTTCGATTGTTAAGTTTAAGTTTGAAGTATTGAAAAACATTTTAAGTTTTTCAATACCAATGATACCAGTATTGATCATGGCTTGGGTTTTAAATATGTCAAATAGGATTTTTATTGAGCAGTATTATAGTCTTGAAGAGGTGGGGGTCTTTTCTTTAGCCTTTAAAATAGCTAGTTTGGGAAGTATAATCTTAGCTGCTTTATTTACATCATATAATCCTGTTTTTTATAAAATTGCAAACGAGAAAGGTGTAAGAGATGCAAAACCTGAATTAAAAAAAGTTAATAACGTAATTATTATTGCGGTGTTTGCTGTGTTGGGCGTAATTGCTTTTTTATCAGAAGAGTTAATTATGGTGGTGTTTGATTCAAGATATCATTTAGCCGGGAAATTGATTCCAGTTCTCTTGCTATCAGTATTATTTGTTCAATTAACCGGTCTTCTAAACCTAATGATTTACCAGCAAAAAAAAACATATTTGGTAACAATTGTATCTGTTGTTGGAGCATTTACGAGTGTAGGTTTGAATTTTATACTTGTTCCCAATTATGGAATGTGGGGAGCTGCATATGCAAGTGCTTTAACGTCATTTTTTATGTTTTTGCTGGAGTATATTTTCGCTACAAAAGCATACTTTATCCCAATGCCTATTTTTAGAATATCAGGTTGGCTGGTAGTATTATCTGTTGTAATATACGTAGGAAATTATTTTCTTTCTGAAACGATTTGGTTAAAGCTATTGGTTAAATTGCTATTGATTGTTTTGATGATTGCATTTTTTTACCAAAATAATAGGGGAAAAATACAATTTTTGCTAAAGGATTTTTGATATGGGAGGTTTGTTAAATGTATTTTTACGCTTTAGGGTCTACCGAGTTTTTGAACATTTATCGAATTTAAATTTAAAGTTAAGAATTCGGCAATTTGAAATTGAATCAGGACAGAAGATTAATTTTATAGCTCAGGGAAGTAATAATCTAGCTTTATTGGGAGATTTAAGCAAGTTTAAAATACACTCTACAAGTCATATTAAATCAGATGCTTTTATTGAATGTAGTGGAGGAGTCGAAATTGGTAAGTATTTTCATACAGGAAGAGGATTAACAATTTTTTCCACGAATCATAATTATGATAGCAAGTTAAGTATTCCATATGATGAAATAAGTATACTGGCTCCTGTTAAAATAAAAGATTTTGTCTGGTGTGGTGCGAATGTAACTATAGTTCCTGGGGTGACAATAGGGGAAGGAGCTGTAGTTGGTGCTGGAGCGGTTGTGACAAAGAATGTTCCTCCGTGCGCTATTGTAGGGGGTAATCCAGCAAAAATAATCAAGTATAGAGATGTGGAAATATTTAATATATTAAAAAGAGAAGGAAAATACTTTTAATGGAATTTGATGCTTTAATCTTTATTCAAGCCGCTGGAGATACCTTATATGCTTTAGATTTGCTTAAGAAATATCAGGGAAAACGAGTCCATTTGTGCGTTATTAATATTGAGAATGTATACTTTTATTTAAAAAAAATCTCACTTGAGAATGTACAACTAGATTTTTATCCATATATTAATTTTAATCATAAAAACATAATTTCAATTTGGAAGTCTAGAAATAACATTAAGGAAGTATTTGAATCGTACTTTGAAAGAAATAAATATCAAGAAATTTATTTCTTTTCTCGTTTTTTTGATTGGTTAACACCTACTTTAATAGGAAAATATAATGAAAAATATCCTGTCAAGGTTCATTATTTAAATTACAACGATGAGTACGCAGTTCGGACGGATAAAAAATTATATCTATCCTCCAAAAGTTTTTTCGCTCATAAATATTTTATTTCAATAGTTCAATTCATCACTGGAATTAGTTTTTTTGCACGGTATGAGAGAAGAACTATAGAGTTTGACTATAAAAAATATGGTATAGAGAGTCGTGAGGTTTCATACTCACCAAGAGTGCCCATTGAATATCAAGTAAATTTCGAATACATTGATGATAGATCTATCTTATTCTTAATATCACCTGTTGAATTTGAACTAATAACATCTTCGTCTGTCGTTAAGTTAAAATCTTTTTTAGGTGAGTTAAGGAAAGACGGGTTTAATTTAATTGTTAAAGGCCATCCACGGTTGGGCATTCCAAAGGAATTGATTAATTGTTTTGACAATGAAATTCCAATGGAAATCCCTGTAGAAATTATAAATTTTGAGAAGAAGAAGTTTACTCTAGGAGTTTTTTCTTCCGGACTGTCGTTTTTGTCTCTTTACTCTAATGGACCTGTTTTTTCTTTAATAGATTCATTGCATTTTAAGAATCCTCAAGTTGTCTCTGGATATAAAAAATACCTGTTAGAGCGCTCAAATCAAAAAATTTCTTTCCCTTCAAGTTTTGATTGTCTTAAGAGTCTTATGGTCCCGGGAAAAGTTTAATGATTTTATTTATAGGTTACCTACGGCTGGAATTGACTGTTGTCAGCCCGAATTTTCATAGGAGTATTCAATATTTTGAAATAAAAGATTGATGGAAAGAATTGAAATCATAAATGATTCTTATTCAACAACGAAAAGGTTATTTAAAAGTCGTGCTTACATGGAGTTAAGAGGAGCTGATTTGGAAGTAAAAGAGGGAGGACTTCGCTTAAGGGGATTCACTAAAGAAAACAGTGAAAAGTTACCATTGATTTCTGTAATTACAATTGTTTATAATGCTGCAAGTGTATTAGAATCTACAATTAAGAGTGTTTTATTTCAGGATTATTCAAATGTTGAATATATTATAATTGATGGTGAATCCATAGATGGAACATCATATGTAATAAAAAAATATGATAAGTGTGTTGATTACTGGATTTCTGAGAAGGATAAGGGTATTTATGATGCAATGAACAAAGGGGCTGAATTTGCAAGAGGCCAGTGGATTATCTATATGAATGCTGGAGACAGTTTTTATAATTGTGATACTTTAAAAAAGTTTGTTGCTTCAATTTCAGAAAATGAAAATGCTGAGATTATTTATGGCGATACTTATCTGCATTCCGAGTTTGGGGAGAAAGCATTTAAGATGAGTGATCATCGGTTATTAAGAATATTGAATTCTCATAATACCATATGTCATCAATCAGCATTTGTAAGAAGAGAAGTTGTGCAAAATTTAATGTTTAGGGATTTTAAATATTCAATGGATCTTGAATTTTGGACAAGATGTCTTCAAAATGGACTGAAATTTAAGCATATTAGTGAAATAGTAAGTAATTATTATGTAGGCGGTATATCTTCAAGCCCTAATACTGCTCTTTCTGTTTTGATTGAACATCGAATTGTAAAGATGCTTTGGTTGCGAAATTATTCCACGAAAGCTTTAATTTCTCTTGTGTTCGATTATTACAAACTTTATTCTAAATTATTTTTAAGGTCTTTTTTAGGGAATAAGAAATATTACAAACTCAAAAAAAGTTTAAAAGCGTTAAATAAAAGAAATGTTATTGTGATTCTTGTAGTTCTAAGTATCCTTTTGTTTTGATGAGGTGTATTGCTATTTGATGTCCTGCCAAGTAACCCAGCTGAAGTTATATGAAAATATTAATATTTAATACGCTTTATTATCCAAATATTACTGGAGGCGCAGAGAAGTCCGTTCAACTTTTAGCTGAAGGATTAGTAAAAGCGAATTATACTCCTATAATAGTATCTAGTTCAGACCAAACATCTGTAAGTTATGTAAATGGCGTAAAGGTATATTATGTAAAAACATCTAACTTGTATTGGGCATTTCATGCAAAGCGAGAACCGAACCATAAAAAGTATATTTGGCATATATTAGATGCTTACAATCCTTTAAATAATCAGATAGAGAAAATTTTAAAATATGAAAGGCCAGACCTTGTTCATACAAATAATTTGGCTGGTTTTTCTGTTTCAGTTTGGAAGCTGGCCCAAAAATATAAGATTAAGATTATTCACACTTTAAGAGACTATTATTTATTATGTCCTTCTTTGACAATGTTTAAAAACGGCCATAATTGTGATCGTCAGTGTAGAACTTGCCAAATGCTTTCCATTCCGAAGAAGATGTTATCCCAAAATATTGATGCTGTTGTTGGAATAAGTCAATATATCTTGGAAAAACATTGTAAGGAAGGGTATTTTTTAGATTCCAAAAAGGACATAATATTTAATAGTGTTTCTACCCGCTTATCAGAAATAAAAGAGAATCCGACCGGGGAAACAGTTGTTGGATTTGTTGGAACGCTAACCCCTAGCAAAGGAATTGAAACTCTATTAAAGGGTTTTGTAAAGCTTGAACAAGAGGATGTAAAGCTTTATGTTTATGGAAAAGGAGCTGAACCAAATTATGAAAGTTATTTAAAAAAAACATATTCAGATGATAGAATAGATTTTAAAGGCTTTCGTAATGCAGAGAATATTTATGGTAATATAGATTTACTCGTTGTACCTTCTCTTTGGAACGAACCGTTTGGAAGAATTGTTCCGGAAGCTAATTCCTTTCATGTTCCAGTATTGGCATCGAGTAAGGGAGGTTTACCAGAACTTATAAAAGTTGGGGAAAATGGTTATTTGTTTGATGTTGATAATGTCAATGAATTAACCGAAAAATTATCAACCCTTATCAAAGAGGTAAAAAGCCGGACATTCTCCTTTGATGTAGAAATGTTTTCTCAGGAAAAAATAACTCGTCAATATGTAGAGTTGTTTGAAAGGGTTAGTATGGTAGATGATAAAAAGTCTTTGGTTTGATTTAAAATGGAAATACTCTTTAAAAAAAATATTAGTTATATTATTTTGTTTTATTTCTTCATGAAGGCATTTGATGGGGCTATACGTTATTTCCTTAGTTTGTTTCAATTGACTATTTTAGCATATCTGCCTATTGTTTTAATGGCTACTGCATTAATTGTAAACGTGCTTTATGTTTTTTATAAAATGAGAGTTAAAGTTTCAGGAGCAATTATTATTTCATTAATATTTCTGTTTGTAATAAATGCATTTTTTAATATTTCCTCATTAAAACAAATTATTTGGGGGCTATATATTTTAATTCCTTTTTTATTTGGTTTTACTTTTACTGATTCCATTATTAATGAATTTCAACAAAATAAAAAAATTATATTTATTTTGGCTTTAATAGCAGGAATTGGGGTGGTTACTAACTATTTTATTAGCTTTCCGTGGCAAGGCTTTACCTATGAAATACAAGGTCAAAGCATTGAAGGTTCAAGGCAATGGAGTACTCATGGTATTTCCAGACTTGCCGGCCTCGGCAGGACATCTTTTTCATCTGCAGTGACAATCTGTTCGCTAAGTTTAATTGTATTTACTTTTAAAAAGTGTAAATTAAGTTGTTTGTTATTGTGGATAATTAGTTTTATTGCGATAATATTGACAACTACGAAAGGCATTATTGCTGTTTACACAATTTTGACTATTATTTTAATTTCCAGAAACTGGATTAATGTATTTTTTTTAAGAAGGCTCCCGGTTTTTGTTTTATTAGTTATGATTCTATTGCCTTTTGGATCGGCATACTATTTTCGTAATACTTTTTCGCCACAATTAGGAGAAAATCATTTAGATTCATTTTTTATCAGAATAATTTCAACTTGGCCTCAGGGGGTTCATGCGATTTCGGAAAACGGAAATTTCTTGTTAGGGAGAGGAATTGGAGGATTAGGAATTCCTGCAGGGAAAATGAATGACATAATTAGTGCAGGACCTGGAGATAATATGGCTGTTTATGTCTTTGGTATTGGTGGTATCTTAGGTTTGTTTTTATTATTAAAGTTGGCCCTTAAAGCTTCTAAAGCAGCTGTTACTTATTGGAGGAGTGAGTACTTATTTATCTACTTGTCTGTCCTAATGTTATTTTTATATGGAATTACTACTAATATAATTGAATCCGCAATCTTGTCAGTATTTTTAGGGTTAGTCACTGGGAAAAAAATTGAAATAAGAAATGAACGGTATGTTTGTTATTAATGGACGTTTCCTATCCCAAAAAGTGACTGGTGTTCAGAGGTTTGCTATTGAGTTGACCAAGAGGTTGAAGGAGGTTGAGAAAAATATAATTGTATTGGCACCAAAGAATATAATTCAGCAAGAACTAGCTATAGAATTGGGGGTTAAGATAATTGGGAGAAATGTAGGACATCTTTGGGAGCAGTTAGATTTGCCATTTTATTTAAGGAAAAATGGCAATCCTCTTTTGGTAAATTTCTGTAACACGGCTCCGCTTCTTTATCCTAATTCAATTGTAACGATACATGATCTTGCATTTTTAGAAAATCCTGGCTGGTTCTCTCGAAAGTTTTATTTAGGTTATAGATTTTTGATTCCGCTAATAGCCAGAAAATCCAAGCGAATTTTCACAGTTAGTGAGTTTTCCAAATCGGAAATTTATAAAAAGTTGAAAGTTGATAAACCGGTGGATGTAATCTACAATGGTGTTGAACATATTACAACCTTAAATAAAAGTGAGGAAGTCTATCCCAATCAACCATATATTCTTTTTGTTGGCTCTTTGGATCCTCGAAAAAATATGGGGAAATTGATTGAGGCCATGAAATTTATCCGCCAAGGAGTTGTGTTAAAGATAGTTGGAGGTAATAATGGACTGTTTAGTCAACTATACTCGGACATAAAACTGTCAGATCGTGTTCATTTTTTAGGATATGTTTCAGATGCGGAGTTATCTACCTTATATCAATCTGCTGTTTGTTTTGTTTATCCGTCTTTATATGAGGGTTTTGGTATCCCTCCGTTAGAAGCTCAAGTTTCTGGCACCCCTGTTGTCGCCTCAAATATTAGAGTATTTAATGAAGTATTAGGTGATTCAGCATTATATTTTGATCCGCAAAATTCAAAAGATATTGCTTCAACAATTTGTAAGCTTCTTGCTTTAAATATATCTGAACGAAATCAGTTAATTGAGAAAGGTTATAATAATATTAAAAGATTTAATTGGCAAAATTCTGCTAATAGAGTAATTGAAAAGGTAAAATTAAGTAAATGAAGGTGGCAGTTGTTCAGGATTGGTTAACGGAAATTGGGGGTGCAGAGAAAGTGTTTTCAGGTATTTTGGAATTGTTTCCTGAAGCTGATATTTATACACTTGCAGCTCATGAAAGAGTACTAACCGATTTGAAAATTGATAGAAATAGAGTATATGAATCTTTCATCGTGAAGCTGCCCTTTGGACGGAAAAAATATAGAAATTATCTTCCTTTATTTTCAAAAGCGATAGAAAGTTTTGATTTATCTGATTATGACTTAATATTATCTTCTTCTTCTTCCGTTGCAAAAGGGATCCTCAAACAGTCAAATCAATTGCACATTTGTTATTGTCATTCACCGGTCAGATATGCATGGGACTTATATCATCAATACCTTAAAGAAGCGAGTTTACAAGGTTTTGGGCCAAAAGCCTTATTTGTAAGGCATGTATTGCATAAGTTAAGAATTTGGGATGTCATAAGTGCTAATCGGGTAGATCATTTTATAGCCAATTCAAAATATATAAAAAGACGCATCAATAACGTTTACAGAAAAGATTCAACTGTTATTTATCCTCCTGTTGATATTGAAAAATTTCGGTTGGAAGAGGAGAAATCCGATTATTATTTTACCGCGTCCCGAATGGTTCCTTATAAAAAGATTGATCTAATCGTAAAAACATTTAGTGAGCTTCCTGATAAAAAACTAAAAGTAGCTGGGGTGGGGCCGGATTTCGAAAAGATTAAAAAACTTGCAGGTTCGAATGTGGAATTTTTAGGTTTTGTAAGTGATGAAGAAATGCAAATTTTAATTAGCCAAGCTAAGGCCTTTGTTTTTGCTGCAAATGAAGATTTTGGAATAATTCCCGTTGAAGCCCAGGCATGTGGGACTCCGGTTATCGCTTTGGGCAAAGGGGGCACAAAAGAAACTGTCATTGACGGCATAACAGGGGTTCATTTCGAAAGTCAAACGGAAGAAGCTTTAAAGGAAGCAATCCATAAATTTGAGGCAATTAAGTTTGACTTTCAAAAAATAAGAGAAAGTGTTGAGAAGTTTTCGAAAACACGTTTTATCAATGAATTGAAACAATTTATTAGTGTTAAACTTCATGATTTTCATGAAGAAATCAAATGATTTGGAATGATCTTCTACACCCTCCTCCGCCTCCACAAGCGCATCAAAAGCCGAAGGCTAAAGCTCTTGGGGTTGTTTGCCGCCTCTCATTTAGGGCTTCGACTGTTACCGGCAACTAAATATGTATGATTTTCGGCAAATAAGGATGTATCAAAATCGGTAAATAAGGATGCATGATTTTGGTTTAAAAATAGGATGATTAATTGTTAAATTCAAAGAAATTTTTCCGGTTTGCCATTCTGTATCCTTTTCCTTGTAATTTTATCACAGCGAAAAAGAATTTGTAGCCTTATCCTTCTGTCAAGAATGGCGGTAACAATCACGCTGTCTTCCAGGAACTCAACCCAATCTTTAGGCGACTTATTTGTTGTGATAATCAAAGAAGTTTTCCTTTTTTTGGGAGGGTGTAAACAAACGCATCTTTCTATTTCTATGCTTCCGGAGAGACCTCTTAATTATCTTTCACGCACCATTGTCTTTTTTAATCACTTTTCATGGGAAGTAATCGATTTTCACCTATATTTGTGATGTTAGTTTTTCATGACGCTGTATGGAAAACATAAATTTTTCACAAGTAGTAACTGTTTTTCATGGCCGGACCCTTCCTGAAAAGGCCAGGATTGCAGGTTATGGGGCTGTTATTGATAAACTTGGCCTTTCAATGCCAATGCCGGAGCGACTTGCTTTGATTAGTTCTAAGAACCGTCAATACGTGTACGGTAACTGGCGGGTATTTACTTCCCGTCACCTTCCGGATAATGATCTTTACAGTCACTTGATTTTTGCCATAAAGTATGAAGGAATCAATCTGTTGTTTTTTAAAAAGTTGTTTCTGAAGATATCAACCTCCGAGGTAATCTCAATAATATCCGGAGAGCCAACCGGACAATACAGTCGAAAAATCTGGTTTTTGTATGAATGGCTGATGACGGATCTTTTGGATGTGCCAGATATTCAGCAAGGGAATTACGTGCCTCTATTGGATGAGAAAAAGCAATTTGCAACCCGGGGCGTTCGTTCAAAGCGTCATAGAATCATCAATAATTTGCCCGGGACACGAGATTTCTGTCCGCTTGTATTTAAAACCGAAAAATTAATAAACTATTGTAGTTCCGCATTATCCGAGCAACAGGATAAACGTTTGAGCAGAGTCGGTAAAGATCTTTTACAAAGAGCCTCCGCCTTTTTATTATTGAAGGATTCTAAAGCCTCTTTTTCCATTGAAGGAGAAAGTCCTAAAAGCAAACGGGCTGCCCGGTGGGGCAACGCAATAGGTCAGGCTGGAACCAATGCACTTAGCAAGGATGAACTGCTTCGATTACAACAAATGGTGATTGAAAATACACGGTTTGTAATGTTGGGTTTTCGCCGTGAAGGTGGTTTTGTCGGGGAGCATGACCGGTTAACAGGAGAACCGGTACCTGAACACATTTCTGCTCGTTGGCAGGATTTGGAACAACTTATGTCAGGGCTCACCGCTACAAGTTATTTGTTGGAAGAGGAAGAGATTGATGCTGTTGTTGCTGCTGCAATCGTGGCCTTCGGCTTTGTTTTTATTCATCCGTTTCAGGACGGCAATGGGCGTATTCATCGTTATTTGATACATCACATCCTGGCAAGAAAGGGGTTTACCAAACAGGGGGTGATTTTTCCTGTTTCTACATCTATTTTGGACCACATAACTGATTACAGGAATATTCTTCAACAATATTCCCATCCGCTTCTTGATTTTATTGATTGGGAGCAAACAGCCGACAATAATGTGACTGTGCAAAACGAAACCATTGATTTCTATCGTTACTTTGATGCAACCCCTCAGGCAGAATTTCTATACGATTGTGTTGCTGATACTATTTTTAACATCATTCCTCAGGAGGTGAAATACCTGGCCCAATATGACAGATTTAAACATTTTTTGGATGATGAATTTGAAATGCCGGACAAAACGGTGGCACTTTTAGTTCGTTTTTTGGAACAAAATGAAGGAAAGCTGTCTAATAGAGCCAAAGATAAAGAATTTTCGGATTTATCAGATTCAGAGTTAGAGGTCATAGAAAAGAGGTTTGCAGATATTTTTTATGATTAAAGGGTTATCGTAGATTTTTCTAAAATGCCTTTGTTTGGCAAAACGGCAGAACCGAGTAAAGGTTCGTAATGGAAATATAGTTTTATAATGAGCCTGGCCCCGTCTTTAGGGGGGGTGTATTACGGAATACAGTTCACGAGAGCCGGCTATCAGCCGGCTTTTCCGATAAATGCACGATGATTTTGTTGTCTTTTGGAAGTTGGCTGATATGGACTGTGCTATATGCCAAAACCACCGGACTAAAGACCGGTGCTAATCTCATAAATAGCTATTTTTCAATATATAGCCGTATGCTAAATCCCCCTCCCTGGGAGGGGTTAGGGGAGGCCCCCCACTTGCAAAAAAGTTAAATTATCAATATCTTGCTTCTAAATATCATGACAATCCAAGCTGGCACTTTTAATTATCATGTATAAAAGAAGTCAAATATTTGAAAAATCAGGAAAGGAAAGTTTCTTTTTATGGGGAGCCCGTCAGACAGGGAAAAGCACTTTGTTAAAAACTGTTTATCCGGAATCATTATGGTTTGACCTTTTGCAGACAGACGTATTTGAGAGGTTACACAGAGAACCATCACAGTTGAGGGAGATCGTAATGGCTTCAGATCTGCGTAAGCCTGTCGTGATTGATGAGATTCAAAAAATTCCTGCATTATTAGACGAAATCCACTGGTTGATAGAAAACAGTGCGGCTCAATTTATTCTGAGTGGTTCCAGTCCCCGGAAAATTTTATTTTCGAAGGCAAATCTATTAGGAGGTAGAGCGTTGAGGTATGAGTTATATCCATTGGTGAGTTGTGAGATTCCTGACTTTGATCTTATACGGGCATTAAATAATGGTTTGTTGCCGCGACATTATTTGTCAGATGAACCTGAAAGACTTATTTCTGCATACATAGGAAGTTATCTTCAGGATGAAATAATGGCGGAGGCCAGAATAAGAAAAGTTTCGACATTTTCCAGATTTCTTGAAACGGCTGCTTTTTCAAATGGAGAAATGGTAAATTATTCCAGGATTGCTTCAGAGTGTGGGGTAAGTGCTCCGACGATTAAAGAGTACTTCCAGATTTTGGTAGATACTTTAACCGGTAGTTTTCTGCCTTCTTTTCAAAAGAGGCCCAAAAGAAGAGTGATACATGCGCCTAAATTTTATTATTTCGATGTTGGGATTGTCAATTATTTGTTGAAACGCGGAGAAATAAAACCTCGGAGTGAGATGTTTGGAAATGCTTTTGAACACTTCATATATCAGGAAATTCGTGCGCACAGGCATTACTCAGGTATTGAATATCCCATTTATTACTGGCGGACAGCGTCTCAGATAGAGATTGACTTTGTCCTGGGAGATCATGAAATAGCAATTGAGGTTAAATCAACCGATAATGCCGGGAAAAGACATATCAAAGGCTTACAATACTTTGAAGAGGAATATAATGTTAAGCATTCAATACTGGTATCGAACGATCCATTTCCACGAAAGATAGGAAGTGTAAGTATAATGCCCTGGAAAATATTCCTTCAGAAACTTTGGAATGGTGAACTGATAAAATAAGGGTTTGTTGGATATGGGGGAGGCCCTCAGTCCCCCTCCCTGGGAGGGATTAGGGGAGGCTCCTCAATCATTTTTCCTTCCCGTTTCTATCCAACCAACCATCAAAATTATATCTTTGACTAAATTTTATAGAATACAAATCTTTTAATTAAAACGAAGCATCCCCCCTCCTTGGGAGGGGACCGTTTTAAGTCAGTCCGTCTTAAACAGGCAGTCGGGGGAGGCCCCCATATAGTATGAACTTAGAACTTTTCATAGCCAACAAGATCAAGTCCGGAGGTATTTCCGGAAAGCGCCTTGCCGGACCGGTGGTGAAGGTGGCGGTGGCAGGTATTGTGCTGGGTATGGTTGTAATGATTATTTCTGTGGCTACCGGTATGGGGTTTCAGAAAGAGATTAGGGAGAAAATCATTGGCTTTGGCAGTCACATACAAGTGGTGAGCTATGATTTCAACATGAGTTACCAGACCAACCCTGTTGAGCAGGATTCCATGCTGGAGCAGCAGATGCTCAGTGTTCCCGGGGTGGAGCATGTGCAACGGTTTGCCACCAAACCGGGACTTATCAAAACCCGTGATGAGATGCAGGGGATTGTGTTGCGCGGTGTGGGGCCCGAATTTGACTGGTCTTTTTTTCAAACTATCCTTACGGAGGGTGGACGGCTCAGTCTCAATGAAGAAAAAAGTTCCAACGGAGTGCTGATCAGCGACGACCTGGCCTCGGTGCTCAACCTGGAGGTGGGTGACAGAGTGCCTATGTACTTTTTTGAGGATCAGATACGTGCTCGTAATTTCACCATTGAAGGGATATTTGACAGTCATTTGCCCGAACTGGACGAAACATTTGTGATGGTTGATATTCGTCAGGTTCAGCGACTCAATAACTGGAGTGAGAATAAAATTTCGGGCTATGAATTACTGGCCGGTGATTTTGAGGATTTGATGATGACCGGAAGCAACGTGGCTGAAGTGGTTTCAGGACATATCAGCGAGGATGGCACCATGCTGCGCACCCGTACCATTCAACAAACACAGCCGCAGATATTCGGATGGCTCGATTTGCTGGATATGAATATCATTGTCATCATTGTTCTTATTGTCTTGGTGGCAGGTTTCAATATGATAACAGGTTTGCTGATTTTAATTCTGGAACGCACCAATATGATCGGAGTGCTAAAAGCCATGGGGATGGCCGACCGCCCGCTTCGCAAAGTATTCCTGACGCTTGCGGCAAACATCACCATCAAAGGTCTTTTCTGGGGTAATCTTCTGGGACTTGGATTCTGCTTTGCTCAGAGTTATTTCGGTTTTGTGAAACTCGACCCTGCAAATTATTTTCTGGATACCGTGCCTATTCATCTCTCCGCCCTGCACATCATCCTGTTGAATGTCGGGGCTGTACTGACCATTTTCCTGATGATGATCGGACCGTCCTATCTGGTGGCGAGGATATCTCCGGTAAAAGCGATTCGGTTTGAGTAAAAGAAGCCCCCTATATCCCCCCAAGGGAGAGAAGAGCCCCCTATATCCCCCCAAGGGGGAGAAGAGCCCCCTATATCCCCCCAAGGGGGACTGGTCGGTAATTTGTTTTGTTTTTCCGGGAAGTTTGTGAGGGGCGGGGATATTAAAACATCGTACAGATAAGGAGAACCGATATCAGTAAGTACGGTTTGCTGAAAAACAATTAAAGAACTAATATAAAGATTATTATGGTTGATAATCGTGCAAGGTTTTTCAAGTAAATCTTTTAAAAAGTTTGCATCTGTGGTGATTAATAGTCAAAATATCACTGTTCAAAATATTTTTCTAGGTTAAGCGATTTTTTCTATTTAAAAGGCGCGGGGGCCTGTCCGTTTTCCGGGCCGGCGGATAGCGGGAAGCCAAAATGGGCGACTTTCAAGGCCTTGCGCAATGGCCGGAAATTTTGGATTTCGCGGGCGGATAGGTTTAAACGGACTAGATTTTTTTGTTTCTTTTTGGAGCAATGCCAAAAAGAAAATCTATAAAGAAATTAAAAAATGGTCTGCTGTCTTTTTCAGCAGTCCCTAAATACGGTTTTATAATGAGCCTAGCCCTCCGTTTTAAGGGGGGGGATCATTAACGCTTCACACAGTTCATGGAAGCCGGCTTCAAGCCTGCTGAAATAGGGTCGGCCGTATATCAAACACACCGGTCTGAAGACCGGTGCTAATCTCATACATATCCATGTTTTAACATGCAACTTTCCCCCCTCCTTGGGAGGGGAATGCCAAACGTATCTTTTTATTTCAATGTTTTGGGGGAGGCCTTTCCCCCTCCTTGAGAGGGGCCAGTGGAGGCTCCCTTTTTCGTACACCTCGTGTTCGATTTCGAACACATTGAAGGTTGTTGTGTAATGGCTCTGGAAACTCCATTAGGCTTAAAATGAGTAAGGTAGTGAAGGTGAAAGATTAAAAAACCTTAAAAAAGGAAGCCTTTCTGCCTTTTGGCATGCTTTTCTCATGGTATTGGTTGGTTTAAAATTAAAAAATAGGACAATAAGGAAGCCATTCGGTCAAACGTGACATGAATGGCTTTCTTCTTTTCAGGAGGGAATAAAAAAACTATCTTTGCACCCGAATACCAACCCCAGGACAAAATGACTACTTCACACAGGATAGCATTCGTCACCATTTGTTGCCTTGCCCTTGCTTTTCAGGCTAAGGGGCAGTCTGATGTCAATGTTCACGGAACTGTTTCAGGCCGAACCATTCTTCATAACGGAGAACTGCCACCCTTATGGTCAGTGGCATTACAGGAAGGCCGGTGGAACAATCTTGAGGGCAGTCAGACGCTCCTCACAGCAGCGACCGGTATTTCCGGTAATCTAAAAAGCGGATGGAAACTTTCAGCCGGTTTGGAAATGGATTATTCTTCCGGATATGATGATGCCTACCTGCATGCCGGTTGGGGCGAAATTGCATGGAAGAACTGGTCTCTGAAGGGTGGAAAACATATCTTCGATCCTGTCTTTACTGAATCCAATATGGGCACCGGAAGTTATCTTTTCGGAACCAATTTTCGTCCGGTTCCCCGCATTACCTTTGAACTTTCAGAATACACATCCATTCCTTTTACAAATGGTTTTGCCGAAGTGCGCGGAGGGATCTCGCAAGCCTGGTTGTCGGATCAGCCATCCAGCGGCGATGTGTTGCTGCATGAGAAGTATGCTTACCTGCGCATTCGCCCGGGCAATTGGAATCTCTATGGTGGATTGAATCATAGCACCCTGTTTGGCGGGCGACGAAACGGAGTGGATATTCCCATCGATTTCTGGCCCACCTTCTTTGGAAAGGGCAGTTCAAAAATTGGCGGAGGCGAAGCAACCAATGCTGCCGGGGCCCATATGGGGATGTACGATTTCGGAACTCAGTTGGAAACCCCAAACGGGCATATCAATATTTATTATCAGATACCTTTTTCCGATGGTTCCGGAATGCTATTCTGGCAGGGCAACAGCGATCATATACTCGGAGTTGACTGGCATCTCAATGAGCCCTCCTGGCTTTCCAATATTACCTTTGAATGGTTTCAGACCGCTTATCAGAGTGGCAACGGGATGCCGGATCCATACCTGAACGGGATTATTTTTCCCAAGCAGGTGGAGGATAAGAACGGTTTTGTGGAAGAGAATTTTGGGATAGTGCCCGATCATCCTTTATCGCTCGAAGAGTTTAAAACTATTCTGGAAGACGAAATTAACCACGGCAACGATTTTGGTGGTCGCGACGGCTACATGAACAACGGGATGTATACCGCCGGATGGAGTCGTGACGGCCATATCATGGGAAGTCCGATGAATCTGACCCGGGAACAAATGCTGGAAGTGCGGCCCGACATGGAATTTAACAGCAGTGTAGGAATAAAAAACGATCGTTTCAGCGGATTGCATCTTGGAGGTCGGGGAGATTTGAATGCAGAGCTTTCCTGGAAAATGAAAATCACCTGGACGCGCAATTTCGGAACCTATTTTGAGCAGTATCCCAGACGATATACCTGGAATGAAGATGAAGATTACTGGTTCAAAGGAGGACGTGACCAATGGTACACCATGGCCGGAGCAGAGTGGACTCCTGAAAAAATAAAAGGACTTTCAGTAGGGGTTGACCTTTTTTACGATGGAGGGGATATTTATCATTCTTTTGGGGCTAAAACTGCTGTTACCTTTAGGTTGTTTTAGCGTCAATGTGGTGGTGCCTATTTGACCAGGCGTTGTAGGAGGAGGTGTTGTTACAAGTTGCCAGGGGTGTTTAATGTGCCGGTTGTGAACGATCTATCGTCAAAGTGTGAAGTTCAAGGATTTTTATTTTAGATAAGTCTGAGTTTGAAAAAAGCAAGGTGTAAAACTCTGATATTTAGGGGTCTATTTTGTGGTTGACGGAATATTGCTGTTTGAAAAGCGGGTGGGCCCGTCCGCTTTCCGGGCCGGCGGATAGGTTTATACGGGCTAGACTTTTTTGGTTTCTTGGGGCGTTGCCAAAAAGAACAATAAAAAATGAAATAAAAATAGGGCTGCTGACTTTTTCACCTGCTTTATTCATGAATTATCGTTATGGGATGTTCAAATATCAAGAAATACAATCAACCGCAGATAAAATGGATGCAGGAAATAATGGATTATTTTCAAATCCATTTTATTGAGGACGGTTGGATTTTGCAGATAGTTGGACATCGGAATAGATTATTTATGAATAATGCAGGTTCAGTAGCCTCTATATAGTGCCCGTCTATAAAGTCGGGATAGTTTCTGGCTGGAGCTGTGTCTGTTCAGAAAGTGACAGTTACAAGGCTTGCGAAGTCCGAAAATACGGAGTTTACTTTTCGTAAATGAGTACTTTTCGGACAAGCGTAACGCAGTAAATGGTACTTTATGGACAGACACTATATAGGGAATAAGCGAAAAAAAAAGCATAAATTTGAATATTCTGATCAAAGGGAAAGTATGTTAAGGGAAAAAGCGAAAGTCGTTAACCGGTTGCTCGCCATAGTGGATGTCTTCATCGCATTGGTGAGTTTTAATATTGCTGTCTTTATTGATAAGGGGGAGTTTCTGCCTTTTCAAAACAAGGACTCCATTATTTTGCATTTTGTGATTTTGGCTATTTGGTATGTGCTGGCCCGAACATTTCGGCTGAACCAGCTCTATCGATCCAGACCTTATTCAGCAGTGCTTTTTGCCTGTTTGAGTCTGGCCGTTACGGGAACAGCGTTTCTGGCTGTTTCGGTGTGGGCCTTCAACCTCTTTTCTATTGGCTTGCGCCTCTTGCTTTATTTTGGGGCCATAGATCTTGGACTTACCTTTCTTTTTAAGGTTTTCAATTATGCCTTCCTGAAGAATGCCCGTGCCAAAGGACATAACACTTCCAACGTGGTGGTGATCGGGGATAATAGTGCCCGCAGTTTTTTACGTCAGATTGTGAAGATGAAAGAGTGGGGCTATCGGGTAACTGCAATTATGGGTACTGAAGAGTTGGAGCAGGAGTTTGGTGCTGTGGCTCCTTTTCTGCCTGACGATACAGATGTGGAAGCACTTCTGAGAGAAAAGACCATTGACGAATTGATATACTGTAAAGAAGGTGCCGATCAGAAGGAGATAGAACGGTTGCTGTCCATTACCTCCGAGGTTGGGGTGGTATTTCGTATGTATTCTTCTTTCTTTAATATGCTGACTAATAAAACGCATCTGCACTATTTTGGTACCACCCCTTTGTTGACCATTTCCAATACGCCACTTAATTATCTGGAGCTTAGAATAAAAGATTTGTTTGACTTTGTTTTTTCGTTGTTTGTGGTGGTCGTGTTTTCCCCTGTTTTTGTTTTATTGGCACTTGCTATTAAGCTTGACTCCAAAGGTCCTGTATTTTTCTCCCAGAAGAGGGTGGGCTTACGTGGCCGGAAATTTAATGTCTATAAATTCCGGACTATGGTTACCAATGCCGAGGAATTGAAGAAGAAACTGATGGAACAGAACGAAATGGACGGGCCGGTATTTAAAATTACCAAAGATCCGCGTATTACCAGGGTTGGCCATTTTCTTCGTAAAACAAGTCTGGATGAATTACCGCAGTTTTTCAATGTGCTTACCGGGGATATGTCGGTGGTTGGTCCCCGTCCGCCACTGCCCGATGAGGTACGGCAATATGAGAGCTGGCAGGTAAGGAGGTTGTCTATGAAACCTGGTATTACTTGTATTTGGCAGGTCTCCGGACGCAATAATATTCCTTTTGATGAGTGGATGAAGATGGATCTTCAGTACATCGATAACTGGTCACTGAAACTGGATTTTGTGATTTTTCTGAAGACCATTCGTACCATGGTGCGGGGAGACGGGAAATAATGAGGGGATGTTAAGGGTGAGATGTCTGAAGCTCCTGACATAGATGATAACCATCTCCCTTTAATAATGATTAATTAGAGTCTGTCCCTAAGCTAAGCGTTTTTCAAGTAAATCATTCAAAAAGTTTGCAGTGTTGGTGATTAATAGTCAAAAGATTACTGTTAAAAAGATTTTGCTCGGTTAAACGACTTTTCCTGGTTAAGAGGTGCGGTGGCCTGTCCGTTTTCCGGGCCGGCGGATAGCGGGAAGGCTTAATGGGCGACATTAAGGCCTTGTGGGCCAGCTGGAAATTAAGCCTGATGTGGGCGGATAGGTTTAAACGGACTATATTTTTTTGTTTCTTTTTGGAGCAATGCCAAAAAGAAAATAAATAAAGAAATTAAAATTGGTCTGCTGAATTTTTCAGCTGCCCCCAATTAAGATACAGCATTTTTGCGCAGTTTTCACCAAACTCAGGAAGCAGAATTTGATTATGCAAAAAATTATCCTCGTAGCCGGTGCACGTCCTAATTTTGTAAAGATAGCCCCCTTGTGGCGGGCTTTTTCTGCGATTAAAGGAGTGGAAGTAACACTGGTGCATACCGGGCAGCACTACGATGATGCCATGAGCAAGGTGTTTTTTGAAGATCTCGGGCTTCCGGAACCGGAGTACAATTTGAATGTGGGCAGTGGCAGTCAGGCCGGACAAACGGCGGATATCATGACCCGGTTTGATCAGGTGCTGGATGAAATGATGCCTCATGATGTGATTGTGGTAGGAGATGTCAATTCCACCCTTGCCTGTTCTCTTGTATCTGTAAAGCGCGGTATCCGCACCTCTCATGTGGAAGCTGGCCTGAGAAGTTTCGATCGCTCCATGCCCGAAGAAATTAACCGGCTGGCCACGGATGCCATTTCCGATTTGCTTTTTGTTTCTGAGCCATCAGGAATCGAAAACCTGAAAAGAGAGGGGGTGGCTGATGAGAAAGTGCATTTTGTGGGAAATGTGATGATCGATAGCCTTGTTTTTGCTTCTGAGGCTATTAAGGAGTCAGACGTCCTGAGCCGTTTTCTGCTTGAGTCGTATAAATATGTGCTGGTCACCATTCATCGTCCCTCAAATGTGGACCATCCACCCCGGTTGAGAGAACTGATAAACTGGCTGAAAGAGCTTTCCTCCAAAATGCCTGTGGTTTTTCCGGTTCATCCCAGAACCCGAAACCGTCTTGTTGAGGCCGGCCTTGATCCGGCTCAGATAAAGCAACAATTTCCCAATCTGAAATTGGTTTCGCCTCAGGGATACATTGATTTTCAGAAGCTGGTCAGTCAGGCCCGCCTGGTAATCACCGATAGCGGAGGCCTGCAGGAGGAGACTACCTGGCTTGGAGTACCCTGTGTTACTTTGCGTGAAAATACCGAACGACCTGTAACGATAGAGCAGGGCACTAATTATCTGGCAGGTTTTGATTTTGCAAAGGCTGATGATGTGGTTAATGCCTGCCTTGCCGGAAAATCCCCAAAAGGTCAGGTCCCGGATTTATGGGATGGGCATGCGGCCCAACGAATCGTTGATGTATTGTTGCGTAAACATAAAGCAAGGAATGTGTAAATACGGAGATTGCTCATTATAAATGAGTAATTTTCGGACGAGCGTAACGACGCAAGTGGACCTTTATGGACAGAAACTAAATAAATAATCGTGATCAAAATAAGTGTTTAACAGGCTTGCCAGGGACTGACCTTGGCAATTAAACATATCCTCTTGTGATATAAATGCTTAAGAAATAACTTGTCCGTTTCATTACGAAAACTTATGAATAAACCAGGTTAGAACTACCGATTTGTTCTAAATTTGCAACATTGATGGATCGAATATGGCGATAAATGCATCAAAATAATATGCTTAAGTTCTCTAAATAGGATCTGCTGAAAAATACTTAAAAAAATAATATTTAGTTGTTTAAAGGAATGTTATTATAGTGAAGGACTGTTACTATTTGAAGGGCGGGGAGGCCCGTCCGTTTTCCGGGCCGGCGGTTGGAGAGAAGGCTTAATGAGCGACTTCAAGGCTTTGCGGGCCAGCCGGAAATTAAGCCTGATGCGGACGGATAGGTTTAAACGGACTAGACTTTTTTGTTTCTTTTTGGGGTAATGCTAAAAAGAAAATCAATTAAGAAATAAATATAGGGCTGCTGATTTTTTCAGTAGCCTCTAAATAAGACTTCATGATACGACCGATTGTAATAATTATCTTCAGTGCCTCTTTGCTGATTTCGGGATGCAGTCCCAAAGAGCCAATTCCCAAAGAGTTTCCGGACAAGACTGAGATGGCGGAAATACTGGCCAAACTCTATTTCGCAGAAAGTGTGTTGTCTAATCGGAAGTACAGTCCCGGAAGCAGTGATGAAGGAGAGGTGGCCCCTGCGTATTATAAATATGTGCTTGAGGACTTCGGACTCACCACCACCGAATTTGACACCATCCGTCAGTGGTATGTCTCGCACCCCTATCACTATCAGGAGGTTTATGAGCAGGTGGTGTTGCTGATAACCCAACGGGAAGCTGAACTGAAAAAACAAATTAAAGCGGAAGAAGCAGCTGCTGACAGTTTGCCTGAGGTAAAGGATTTATGGAACAGTGAGCGAAAAATGGTTGTCAATTCCCTTGATACCGCCGATCGTCGACTGCCTTTCCGGATCAAAGTTGATTCAATCGAAAGAGGACGAATAAGACTGTCTGCGTTTTACCGTTTTTTACGCCCTGACAGAAGCCGGGATGGGAGGACTGAGATGGTTACACTGTTTGCCGACAGCACCTCCGATACACTCTCTGTGGAGTTGACCAAAGTTTTTGAAAAGAAACCATTTTCTTTGATTGCACCATTGGATACAATGCCTCCGGTTATTGAAATTTCCGGTTATCTCTTTCTTCATGACACTACCGCCACCGGTGCAGTGGAATTTTCTGATATCAGCCTTGAACATCAGGAAAATAATGACAATGATGATAGTGAGGAGGAAGCAGAACCGGAAGATGCCGTTAACAGAGATCTTGAACTTTTAAAATCGGGACCCGATGTCCGTTAATCGTTTTGCTTCACATTTTATGCTTTCTCCGGATGGAGAGTTGCTGCGTTGGCCGGTGATTACAGTGAATGATGAGGGAGTCATTGAATCTGTGGAGCATTTTGAGAATGGGTTTCAGGAACGGCCGTTTACCCGGTTTTTTGCAGGAATTCTGTGTCCGGCTTTTGTGGATATCTTTGCAGAAGTTACCACCGATGAAATTGAGCGGCATAAATCTGTGAAAAATCGTCACTTTCGTGATGGGACAATTTTATTAGGGGTTAAGGCTGACGACAACCCGGTTTCAAAGGCTAACGATGGTTTGCCCGTGGTGATGGAAAAAAAGCAGGACCATGCAATCTCCCCCTTGTCGTCCGGGTTAAGTGGGCAAGGGACATTGCTCGAGCGGATGAAAACGCATTCTTCAGATGTTTCGATGACAAAAATGCTCTTGGAAGTTACCATGATTGCTGCCCGGAGCACCGGTTTTTTAAGTCTCGGAAGGCTCGAAAAGGGGGCCTCTCCCGGTATCTTGTTGTTGCAAAGTATTGATCTGGTGTCTAAACGATGGACGCCTTCTTCTTCAGTCAGATGGCTGAGTATTCCCGCCGTGATTGGTGCATAATAAAGTATGGGGCCATTCTCATCCCTTCCGTTCAGAGCCAAGAGCCAAGAGCTCACCTCTCCTCGTTCACCTCTTCTGCCTTCTAACTACCCACTACTGGCTACTGACTACTCACTATCGGCTACTGACTACAGCCAACTCACAAATTACCAAATCCCATTCAAAAATATTCCCGATTCCATGTGGTTTTTTGTATCTTTGTGTGTCCGAAAAAGAACTGTAATGCCTGCTTCAGTCAGGCCAGGATAGAAACTCTATAATTCTTAATATTATGTCGAAAATCGAAGCTTACAATTTCTCAGGTAAGAAAGCCATTGTTCGTGTGGATTTCAATGTTCCTTTCAACGAAAAGTTTGAAATTACTGATGATACCCGCATTCAGGCTGCTTTGCCAACTTTAAAGAAAATTATTAAAGACGGCGGTTCTGCAATTGTGATGTCTCATTTGGGGCGTCCAAAAGGAAAAGCCAACCCTGATTTTTCCATGAAGCATGTTCAGGGGCGTTTGTCTGAACTGCTGGGAGTGGACGTGGTATTTGCCAAGGATTCAGTAGGACCCGATGCAAAAGAAAAAGCCTCTTCTTTGCAACCCGGTCAGGTATTGATGTTGGAGAATCTGCGTTTTCATCTTGAGGAAGAAGGTAAGCCAAAATTGGCCGACGATGCTTCAGAAGACGAGAAAAAAGCTGCCAAGGCAGAAATGAAAGAGAAGCAGCAGCAATTCTCGAAAGATTTGGCTGCACTGGCCGATGTATATGTGAACGATGCATTTGGTACAGCCCACCGTGCGCATGCTTCAACTGCTGTGATTGCCGACTTTTTTGATGCTGACAGCAAGATGTTTGGTTACCTGATTGAACGTGAGCTCCTGAGCCTTGATAAGGTGCTTAAGGCTCCTGAAAGACCATTTACCGCTATCATGGGTGGTGCAAAGGTTTCTACCAAAATTACCATCATCGAAAATCTGCTGGATAAGGTGAATAACCTGATTTTGGGTGGAGGTATGACTTATACATTTATCAAAGCCCATGGTGGTAACATCGGTAGTTCTATCTGCGAGGATGAATATCTTGACCTGGCGTTGAAAATTGAAAAGCTGGCTAAGGAGAAAAATGTTAAGCTTTATCTGCCCGCTGATGTGCTGGCTGCCGATGCATTTGACAACAATGCAAATACCAAAATAGTGCCGGTGGATGAGATTCCTGAAGGATGGATGGGGTTGGATGCCGGCCCGGAGAGTATCAAAACCATGCAGGAGGTAATCGAAAATTCAAAAACCATCTTGTGGAACGGCCCTGTTGGTGTGTTTGAAATGGAGACTTTTGAGAAAGGTTCAAAAGCTGTGGCGGAGGCTATTGCTGCCGGAACTAAGAAAGGTGCCTATTCTTTGATTGGCGGAGGGGACTCTGTGGCTTGTATCAACAAGTTTGAGAAAGCTGATGAGGTTTCATACATCTCTACTGCCGGTGGTGCGCTTCTGGAATATCTGGAAGGCAAAGAACTGCCCGGTATTAAGGCCATTCGCGGATAATATTTTCTGAATTTTGATACAAAAAGGGCACGGGCTCATTTTGTGAAGACTATATGATCTTGCCGCCGGACACTGCATAGAAGGCTTTGTTCGGCGGTTTTTTTTGAATTGTATAGCGAATCCGTTAAAAGTCGCATTTTTTTTGCGACTAAAATTCGTTTAATTCGGGTCTGCTTGAAGACGTATAATGTAAAGATTATGAATGATTTAATGGCTGTGTTTTCATTTGAAGTGCAAGGTTTTCAAGCTAATCACTAAAATAAGTTTGCAATTAAGAAGACTTAAGACGGTAATTATTAACAACTTACCAGTCAAAAGAATGTTTTTTGTTTGAATGAGTTTTACTGGTTGAAAGGGGGGCGGGCCTGTCCGTTTTCCGGGCCGGCGGATAGCGGGAAGCCAAAATGGGCGATTTTCAAGGCCTTGCGCAATGGCCGGAAATTTTGGATTTTGCGGGCGGCTAGGTTTAAACGGACTAGATTTTTTTGTTTCTTTTTGGAGCAATGCCAAAAAGAAAATCAATAAAGAAATTAAAATTGGTCCGCTGACTTTTTTAGCAGCCCCTGATTCGAATAATTTGTGGACCCAAAATAATTAAATGGCGCAGCCATTTCATTATCACCTTTTAGAAAATCTTTTGTCAAACAAACACGACCATCAGGGTTAAGACATTAAAGAAAAAATAGAATATTATGCAGTTCCTTTATACCATCGGAGTTCGACTCTTCTCATTTGCCGTAGCACTTGCAGCTCCTTTTAACGAAAAAGCAAAATTGCTTTATAAGGGAAGAAAAGAGATCTGGCAAAAATTGTCGGCATTGAAGGGCGAATCTTCCGTAGTCTGGATTCACTGTGCTTCTCTTGGGGAGTTTGAACAGGGAAGGCCGGTGATTGAGGCGATCCGAAAAAATGTTCCCGGTAAAAAGATTCTGCTAACTTTCTTCTCTCCATCGGGCTATGAGGTGCGAAAGAACTATGATTTGGCAGATGTTGTCTGCTATTTGCCTGCGGACACTCCTCGAAATGCCCGTCGCTTATTGAAAGTGGTGCAGCCTGAGTCAGCTTTTTTTGTGAAGTACGAGTTTTGGCCCAACCTTTTTAAGGAACTGGCGCTCCGCGATATCCCGCTCTATAGTATCTCTTCTATTTTCAGAGAAAACCAGGTGTTTTTTAAATGGTATGGAAAATGGTTTCAGAAATCCCTGAAAGCTGTAACACACTTTTATGTTCAGGATGAGACTTCCGGAAAGCTTCTTCAGAGTATAGGGATAAAAAATTATGAGGTAGCAGGAGATACCCGGTTCGACAGGGTAAAGGCTATTGTTGATGCCGCCACCGAGGTGCAGATGGCCGCTCAGTTTGCTGCAGGGGCTGATTTTGTGTTGGTTGCAGGAAGTACCTGGCCCCCCGATGAAGATTTGCTTTGCCGTTACATCAACGAGGCTCCCGATGGCGTGAAGTTAATTATGGCACCGCATGAAGTACATGAAGGCCATGTTCAGGAGATTGAGCAAAAGCTGAAGGTTCCGTATTTTCGTTTTACCCGCAATGGGGATGCTGAACCCGGGGGTAGTCGGGTGCTGATCGTGGATACCATTGGGCTGTTGTCTGCAATTTATCGCTACGGGCAGGTTGCATGGATTGGCGGAGGGTTTGGAAAAGGCATTCACAATACACTGGAGGCTGCCACTTATGGGATTCCTGTTGCCTTTGGTCCCGAATATCATAAGTTTAAAGAAGCCCGCGATTTGATTGAAGTGGGCGGTGGTTTTTCGGTAAATGACTATGAAGGCTTTTTTTCGATGTTAGAAAATTTCAGGACCAATGATGCCCGTCGGCAAGAGTCCGGAAAAGCTGCCGGGTCCTATGTGAAATCTATGTGCGGAGCAACCGGTATGATTATGGAGCAGGTGTTTGGAGTGAAGGCAGAGGTGTGATCTTCGATGAGTTTGGTTTGCAAGGAGGCAAAGTCGCAAGTGAGCGACTCAAAAGGAAATGCTATTGTTTTACCGGACAATAGTGATTATTTATGAATAATTCAGTCCTCCCCAAAACGAGGCTTTTTCCTTTTAAAGGAATACATAATGTTGTTGCGTTTTTTTAAGGCCGAAGGTCTTTAAGCAATAGCCTGGGGCAACGCCCCAGGGAAATTGAAACATTCTCCCTCCCCCCTCTCATTATTGGTCGCGTCGCGACCAATAATGAGAGGGGAGTGGGGGATGCCTCAAAACCCAGGGCGTTGCCCTGGGCTATTGCTCTCAGGCTTTCAGCCTGTTTACACCATACCTGTTTTATTACGTAAATGAGTATTTTGGTAGCGAGTATAACGAAGCAAGTGGTACTTTATGACCAGACACTGACTACCGAATTGTGCTGTTTTCTGTTCTGCTCCCAAAAGCAGTTCTCCCAATCTTTCCCTGAAGTTATCAACAATCTGTTAATGGTTTTCCAAAATTTGGAAAAATCAGTTGAGTGCCTTTGATCGAAATGTTAATAAATGTAGCCAAATCCCTGTTTTACTGTCTGCTTCAGAGGGTTTGATATCTGCAATTTTTTAATCAAAAAAAATTCTAAAGATTTGTGAAGTTTTCCATTTTGGGAAACTTTTTAAATTTTTAAAAACTTCAAGTAGAAGAAAATCAATAAATAAGACTTTCTTTTTGGGAAACTTTTGAGATTGTTGATAAAAAATAGTTGTCTCAAAAGAAAAGCTTTTCTAACTTGCACTCGTCAAACAGGAATTATTAAAAATTATTAATAAACAATTTATCAAACCGTTAACCAGATTGATGCATTTCTTTTTGCGACGGAATGTTCAGGAATTCGGGTAAATCTGATAAAAAGCCGGCCGTGGGGTTGTTTTGCCGGTATGACAGATATATGATCCAATTAAATTCCGGCATTACGCAGCAAATTGTTGTGGATTAATCAGAATAAAAAAATAACCATCATGGCAGAAACAGATGTTGACCTGAAAACCCGGGTGAAAGACGGAAAAACTTTCACTCATGAGGATGCTTACCAAAAGGCGCTTGAGTACTTTGAGGGGGATGAGCTTGCAGCCCGCGTGTGGGTAAATAAGTATGCTCTGAAAGACTCTCAGGGATGTCTTTATGAAATGACTCCCGATGAAATGCACTGGCGATTGGCCAGGGAGGTTGCCCGTATCGAAAAGAAATATCCGAATCCTATGTCGGAAGAGCAGCTTTTTGGGCTGTTTCAGCGCTTTAAGTACATCGTGCCGCAGGGAGGTCCTATGGCAGGTATTGGTAATAAATATCAGGTGGCATCGTTGTCAAATTGCTTTGTGATTGGCAGTGAAGGTCCTTCCGACTCTTACGGGGGCATAATGAAAGTGGACCAGGAGCAGGTTCAGTTGATGAAACGCCGTGGTGGAGTGGGGCATGACCTGTCGCACATTCGGCCTAAGGGTTCTCCGGTGAAAAATTCTGCCCTCACGTCAACAGGAATCGTGCCTTTTATGGAGCGTTTTTCCAATTCTACCCGTGAAGTAGCCCAGGATGGTCGTCGTGGCGCCCTGATGTTGAGTGTCTCTGTCAAACACCCCGACTCTGAGAAGTTTATTGATGCCAAAATGGAGCAGGGAAAAGTTACCGGTGCCAATGTTTCTGTGAAGATTGATGATGGTTTCATGGAGTCTGTGGTAGATGGTACCGAATATCAACAACAGTATCCGGTGGATGCCGCGGAACCTAAAGTGCGTAAAAACATCAATGCCCGTAATTTATGGGAAAAGGTGGTGCACAACGCCTGGAAATCTGCCGAGCCCGGTATCCTTTTCTGGGATACCATTATTCGGGAGTCTGTGCCGGACTGCTATGCCGATCTGGGGTACCGCACCATGAGTACCAATCCATGTGGTGAAATTCCTTTGTGTCCTTACGATAGCTGCCGTCTCATTGCCATAAATCTCTATTCATACGTCGATAATCCCTTTACGGATAATGCCAGCTTTAACTTTGAGCTGTTTAAAGAACATGCCGGCTATGCTCAGCGCATAATGGACGATATAATTGACCTGGAACTGGAGAAAATTGATGGTATCCTCGAAAAAGTCAATGCTGATCCCGAAACAGAGGAGATTAAGAGCGTTGAAAAGAATCTGTGGCTCAATATCCGCAAAAAAGCGGAAGAAGGTCGCCGTACCGGAATAGGTATCACAGGCGAAGGTGATATGCTGGCTGCACTGGGACTTCGTTACGGAAGCGATATTGCTACCGATTTTTCAGTGGAAGTTCATAAATCACTGGCCGTTTCGGCTTACAAATCGTCTGTTGAACTGGCTAAAGAGCGTGGTGCTTTCCCGATTTTTGATGCCGAAAAGGAGAAAAACAATCCGTTCATCCAGAGGTTGGCAGAAGCCGATCCAGATATGTATGAGGAGATGAAGAAACATGGTCGCCGTAACATTGCCTTGCTGACCATTGCCCCAACCGGAACCACCAGTCTGATGACACAGACTTCCAGTGGTATTGAACCGGTGTTCCTGCCTGTGTATAAGCGTCGCCGTAAGGTAAATCCCAACGATCCGGAAGTGAGAGTGGACTTTGTGGATGAAGTGGGCGACAGCTGGGAAGAGTACATCGTTTTCCATCATAAGTTTGTGACCTGGATGAAGGCCAACAACATCGATACTACAAAAAATTACTCGCAGGAGGAGCTGGATAAACTCATTGAGAAGTCTCCTTATTATAAGGCCACTTCCAATGATGTGGACTGGATGAGCAAAGTGCGCATGCAGGGTCAGGTGCAAAAATGGGTGGATCATTCCATCAGTGTAACCATAAACCTTCCTTCTACGGCCACAGAGGAGCTGGTGGGACAGTTGTATGTGGAAGCCTGGAAAAGCGGTTGTAAAGGTGTGACGGTTTATCGGGATGGATCGCGTGCCGGCGTTTTGCTGAACAATTCAGAAAAGAAAGAGGACGAGGGATTTAAATTCCCCAAAAAACGTCCCGAGGTTCTGGAGGCTGACGTGGTTCGTTTCCAGAATAACAAGGAAAAATGGATTGCTTTTGTGGGATTGCTCGATGGACGCCCCTATGAGATTTTTACCGGTTTGGCTGATGATGAGGATGGAATTCTCCTGCCCAAATCAGTTCAGAAGGGATACATCATTAAGAGCAGAGACAACGATGGCACTTCACGCTATGATTTTCAGTATGTAAACAAGCGCGGATACAAAACGACCATAGAAGGTTTGTCCTTTAAGTTCCATAAGGAATTCTGGAACTATGCAAAACTTATTTCAGGGGTGTTGCGACACGGCATGCCCATCGAAGATGCATTGCACCTGGTTGCCGGTTTGCAGTTGGACAACGAGAATATCAACAACTGGAAAAATGGTGTGGAACGTGCCCTTAAGAAATACATTCCCAATGGCACCAAAGTAAAGAAAGGCCATTGCGAAAATTGTGGCTCCGACAAGCTGGTTTATCAGGAAGGTTGCCTGATTTGTCAGAGTTGCGGAACCTCTAAATGCGGATGATTTATTTTGCCAATTTGTAACCTTGAAGGCCTGTCGGATTTTATTCGGCAGGCTTTTTTGGTAAGATGGGGAAAGTGTAAAAGAATTACTGTTGTTCGGAAAACTATTATTTTTAAAGAAGCTTGCTTCGCACTGCTCGCAAAGGTCTGTTCATTGCGACCGTAATGAAGCAACCTCAATTATTTAACCGGACAACAATGAAAAACAATGCAAGAATATTGATTTTTATCATGTTTTGGTGTGTGTTTTGTTTAAGGTAGAAGCGATAAATATTTTACAAACCCTAATCTGAATAATGGAAACTGTGAATTCTTAATTAGCCTGTCTATAAACTAAGCAAATTCTGTTTTTAGAGCTGTTTCTGGTTAGAAAGTGCCAGTTACAAGGCTTGAGAAGCCCGAAAATCCGCAGTTTTCTTGAGTAAATGAGGAATTTTCGGGCAAGCGTAACGCAGTAAATGGCACTTTATGGACAATCACTATTTAAGAGTTTTCGTTAGGAGATGTTTAAATGTCAATATATTCAGGCAACCACAAAGAAAAGTGATGAAGGGAATAGTGAAATATTTCCAAGTCAGCTTTATTGAGGTCGCCAGAATTTATCAGGTAGGTGAAAATTGTAATAGATAATTTATAAAAAATACAGGTTAACTGTTCCTGAAAAAATCCTCTTCGTTTTTCTATCTTTGCAGCAGAAAATAAAAAAATACAAATATGAGTAATCAACCATCCGTTCGCGTCCGTTTTGCCCCCAGTCCTACAGGTCCGTTGCACATGGGAGGTGTCAGAACAGCCTTGTTTAATTATCTTTTTGCCCGTAAAAACGGGGGGACTTTTATTCTGCGTATTGAGGATACAGATCAAACCCGCTATGTCAAAGGTGCTGAAGATTATATTATTGAATCCTTAAAATGGTGCGGACTGGAGTTTGATGAAGGACCTGTTCAGGGTGGAAATTATGGCCCCTACCGGCAAAGTGAGCGCAAGGCCCAATACCGGGAATATGCCGATTTGCTGATGGAAAAGGGACATGCTTACATTGCATTTGATACAGCTGAGGAGTTGGATCAGGCACGTAAGGAGGCAGAGGCCGATGGTAAAACATTTTCCTATGATGAGCACTCACGTATGTCGATGAAGAATTCCTTGTCTATGCCCAAAGAAGAGGTTGATAAACTGCTTCTGGAGAATGCTCCTCATGTGATTCGCTTCAAGATGCCGGAGCAGGCAGAGGTGGTGGAAGATGAAGATATGATACGGGGCAGGGTCTCTTTTCGTACTTCAGACCTGGATGACAAGGTGCTTTTTAAGGCCGACGGAATGCCCACTTACCATTTGGCGAATGTTGTGGATGACCACCTGATGGAAGTAACGCATGTGATTCGTGGTGAAGAGTGGCTGCCTTCTATGCCGCTTCATGTATTACTTTACCGTGCTTTTGGGTGGGATAAACCGATTTTTGCTCATCTGCCTTTGATACTGAAGCCCCAGGGGAAAGGAAAATTGAGCAAGAGGGATGGAGATAAGCTTGGATTCCCCGTCTTCCCGCTGAAGTGGACCGATCCGGAGACACAGGAGGTGGCCGCAGGTTATCGGGAGGATGGTTATTTTCCGGAAGCTTTTATCAATATGTTGGCACTGCTTGGATGGAATCCCGGAACCGAACAGGAGCTTTTTACCAAAGATGAGTTAGTGAATGCGTTTTCTTTTGATCGCGTAAATAAGTCCGGGGCTCGTTTTGATCCCGAAAAAGCAAAGTGGTTCAACCATCAGTATCTTATTCAGAAAACGGATGAAGAACTGGCAGGACTTTTTGGACCGGTACTCGTGGAGAAAGGGGTTGTACCTCCCCCGGTTGATCATCTGGCCAAAATAGTGGCTCTGGTAAAGGAACGGGTGAGTTTTGTACATGAATTGTGGGAGCAGAGTTCCTTTTTCTTTGTTGCCCCGGATGCGTACGATGCTAAAGTGGTCAAAAAACGTTGGAAAGGAGAGATTCCTGCTTTTATGGACAAATTGGCCGTTTTCTTCAAGAATGACAATGGTTTATGGAGTGCCGCTGTATTAAAAGAGGAAGTTTCCAAACTTATTGAAGAAAATGAGATGAATTTCGGGGGCGTGATGAATGCTCTTCGTCTGGCTCTTGTGGGAGGGAGCTTTGGCCCCGATTTGTTTACCATTGTTGAGATGCTTGGCCAGGATGAGGTGGTGACCAGAATTAATAAAGCGGTGAGTGAACTCGGATAAGGGTGGAAATTGAGTGGAACCATTCTTGCAGTAGAGTAGGGGAGTTGTCGGAGCACTATCTCATCCAAAACTCCGAACCCAAAACTCCGAACCCGAAACCCTCAACTCAAAACTCAAAACTAAAATCGCGTGCAAATAGAAAAATTAAAACAACTGCTTAATGGGCCTTTGCCCGGTGAACCAGCTCACGAGCTGATGGCGCCCAGTGTCCGGTTTACGGGAACACGGATGCCTGATCCTGCTCTGGCTCGTCCAAGCAGTGTTTTGATTTTGTTCTACCCCCGTAGCGGCAATTGGTATCTTCCTTTTATTCAGCGTCCTGTTTATGATGGTGTTCATAGCGGGCAAATCAGTTTTCCCGGTGGCAAATGCGAGGAGGAAGATGCTGATTTTTGTTCCACTGCTTTGCGTGAAAGCCATGAAGAGATTGGGGTTGTTCCTGAGGATGTCCAAATTATAGGATCGCTGACCCCTCTGTATATTCCCAATAGCAATTTTCAGGTTTATCCGCAGGTAGGATGGCTCGATTATGAGCCTGCTTTTTCGCCCGATTCCACCGAAGTGGACGAAATAATAGAAGTCCCGTTGGAGCTCTTGCTCAAAAGAGAGAATGTAAAGCAGCTGAACCGGAATATCAACGGAACAACGCTGATAGCACCGTACTTCGAAGCAGGAGATCGTGCAATTTGGGGCGCCACAGCTATGATTCTCAGCGAAATGCTGGAGGTGCTTCGGAAAATATAGAAGGTGTAAAGACTAACTAGAGTCCGTCTATAAAGTCGGGAAAGTTTCTGGCGGGAGCTGTGTCTGTTCAGAAAGTGCCAGTTACAAGGCTTGCGACCGCGTGTCGCCTAAAGCTTTAGCGGTGGCGCAAGTCCGAAAATACGGAGTTTACTTTTCGTAAATGAGTACTTTTCGGACAAGCGTAACGCAGTAAATGGTACTTTATGGACAGACACTAACTATTCCATCACATTCTTGTAATGCTCATATCGTTCAAGTATCTCCGTAACATAATGGTAGGGCTCTTCTCCCCGGCAGTAACCAAATTTCACCACCGGGTCATTGAAAAATTTGGGCTCTGATTTGTGCAGCAGGTAGTAATCCACATTGTTTTCCCAGACCAGGGGATCTTTTCCGTATTTTTCTGCCAGGTTCATGGCATCCAGTACATGGCCAAGCCCTACATTGTATGAGGCCAGTACAAACTTGATTCGCTCTTCAGGATCGGTGACTCTTGATTCCAGCCGTTCATCAAGCCATTTGAGAAATTCCACTCCGCCACGGATGTTTTGTCTCGGGTTTTCCGGATTTACCACTCCGAAGCGATCAGCGGTGCCCGGCATTAGTTGCATAAGTCCCTGCGCTCCTGCCCAGCTTTCCACCTTTGGAAAAAAGCGAGATTCCTGATAAATCAGGGAGGCAATCAGTCGCCAGTCCCAGTTAAACTTGTTGCTTTCCTCTTTTATCATCTCATCAAAATCCGAAACCTGACCTCCCTTGATCGAATGAAATCCCTCATCCACCAGATGAACCGACCGTTTATTGAGGTAATATTTCTGATAAATCTGATTGTATCGGGCTGTTTTTTTGAAGCTGATGAGCCAGTTGTCGATGACATTTAACAAGTCGGGCGATGTGGAGCGCACAGCCCACGAAAGTTTTTGCGGAAAACTGATGGCCGTTTCCACATCCAGATTGGGATAGTAGTTGAGGTTTACCCGGGCCAGATTTTCGTCACACACCGTATATTTTATTTCTCCGCTGGCAACCAGGCCAATGAGTTGTTCCACTTCATAATCTGCAATTTCCACGATGTTAATGCTGTCACCGATTTCTTGTGCCAGATTTCTCAATCGCTTGGCGTAGGCCGATTCTTTTTGTACGTAGATGGTTTCTCCAGCCAGGTTTAGCTGGTTGCGAATAAGTTTGTTGTACTCCCTGTTGCCTGTATTGCCATTGTCGGGTTGGTAGCGCTGTTGCACCAGTATTTGCCGGCTGAAACTATGCGGCTCGCTGAACCGGATTCCATCGTTTTTCTCAAGGGTGGCTGCCAGATTGCTTGCTATGATGTCGATGGCCCCCTTTTTTAGGTTCCGATAGTTGGTGGAGAGATCGTTGTTGATTGTTACATCCAACTTCAATCCCATATAATTGCTAAACTCCTGGAGCAGCTCCAGCTGGTAGCCCATGGGGGTTCCTTTGTACACAAAATAGTTGGTGGAGTTGTAGTTGGTAACGACTCTGACCACCCCTTCTTCCTTAATTTCGTTCAGGTCCCGTTCCGAGAGTTCAATGGAAGTATCCTTGGCATCGTTTTCTTTTTCCTGAAAACATGCGGATAGCAGGAGGGCTAAGGCTGATAAAATTACAGTAAAAATCTTTCCCATAAAGTTTCATTTATGACCGGCCTTCCTCGCTGTGTTTCGGAATCTAAAGTGGTGTTTGTGGCGGTCAATATGATGGGCAAAGATACTAAAATGTTGACATGCAGAAAAAAACGGTTCCGGCATTAGTCGTAAAAATTCCACGAAACGCCAAACCTCAGGCCTCCGGGATTGATCGGATAGCCGATTGTGTGGAAGTAATCGCTGTTCATCAGCCCCTGGTTTACGTGATCATATTTGACGAAGATGTTTGCTCTTTTGAGATGAAAATTGACAAACGGATCTACAACCGGATAGTTGCCTGTCTTTCTCTCCCGTTGTATGTGGAATTGTCCGGTGGCCGGCATAAAGTCCGGTGCGTAATAAGCCGTGTGGTATCTCACGTCAAAGCCCAACTGGAAAAACAACACCTGAAAAAGCGTATTTTCAAAGTAGTTGGAGCTGAAAACGGATAATTCAGGTACCGGAACAATGCGGTCGTGGCTGGTAAGCTGATAAACCACTTCGTTTCTGCTGTGCAGATTCCAGAGTTGAAAATGCTTCTTTAGTTTTATTTGTATCAGCTGAAGGAACTCGCTGGTCTGTTCGGGCAGAGCCTCTTCGTTCCAGTAAATATGATCGTTTAAGAGTCTGATCTCTCCGGTGAGTTGCAACCGCCGGGTGGGGATATTAATTCCACCATGAATCCGGACTGTTTGTTCCGGATCGAAACGTTTATCCCACGATAGGTGGTTGGAGTAATATTGCTCAGTGAAAAAGTCCGGTGAAGTGAGGTAAAGACCGCCGCGCGCAAAAAATCCTGCAGTGTCCCTGGCAACTCTGAAACGTGTGTTGAAGCCTCCGGTAAGTTCACTGTCGCCTGCTTTGTGGCCTTGAAACCAGACACGAAGTCCTGCATCGTAAAAGAAATTCTCACCACGGTTTTTGAATAGTTGACCACCAAATGCCGTGGCGGTTCGTTGTTCTTTTTTCTTGTGATAAATGAATTCTCCTGTGGGGTTGCCAGCGGTATCTTCTATCGCGACTGTAGATGCCGGCCAGCGATTGCGCTCCACTTCATTCATCAGATACACGCGCATACCAAACTGTAGAAAAGGGTTGGCTTCTTCATTGAATTTTAGCTGAATGGTATTGCGATAAGTGGTTTGATAGGTGGTATCTTTGGTTTGGGTGGGGTCGTTGTTAATCCGGTCATAAAACCAAAGAGACTCGTCTTCCGGAAAAACACTTGCCAGATCATCTATTTTATATGCACGTCTGTAACGATCCATTTCAAAAGTGTGACTCGCTGTGGCCAAAGATGTTTTTTCCTTTACCGAGTCATTTACCGCTATGGAGACACTTCCTATTTTAAGCTTTTGATTGATAAATAGTTTGTAATTGTCGATGCGGGTGGATGCATTGGTGAAGTAAACAGGGATGTATTCCGGCCCGTCGTACTCGTTGTCTTCCGGACTCAGGATGTTATTATCGTCAATGATTCCTCCGTTGTTCAATTGGTCGGTTTTTCCGTAAAAAAATGATCCATGAACCTCATATTTTCTGCCCGAATAGGATGAAAAAAGTCTGAAAAGGCGGTTGTCCACCTGTTGTCCGTCGTATTTTCCAACCGATGAAATTAATTTGTAGTTGAATCCGACATTGACATTTTCATTGATGTTTTGTGTGAACAGTACCCCAACGTTTTCTTCACTTCGACGTTTGGGACCACTGTGCTGATAATAAAGATTGGTGTATGGAGTTCGGGTGTTATAATACTTCCAATCTTCGGGTGAGGTAAGCCAGTAATTGAGGTTGCGGGAGAATAAAAAACTGTTTCCCACCGGCATATCTTCAATGATGACCGATTGAGCGGGAGCTCCCAGGTTGCCGGTAAAAACGTTTGCAATGGAGCGTTGATAGATCGGATTGTAAATTTGAAATCCGGTGGATACAGTGTCCACCACTACGGTGTCGGAAAGGCTGAAATCATCCACCAGTCGCCAGTTTTTTACTTCACTTGGCACCGTTGGCTGTTGACTTCCGGCTTCCTGTTCGTCGCTGTTGTTCTGGTTTTGGTTTTGTCCGTTTTGAAAGCCTCCCTGCTGCATAGTGGGAAACCCTCTTCCTCCGCCTGACTGATTGTTCCCACTGGGGATAAACTGAGCAAAGGTTGACGTTGCCAGTGCCAGAAACACAATATGTATGATGATAAATTTCTTCATTGCGACGCAAAGATATTGAAAAATAGAATGTGGGAAAGCCTGTTTCCTGAACAAGTGGTCATATTTTGGCACAAAGTTTCCCGGTTTACCTCTTTCAGAGCAGGTCGAATACAGCAAACTTCCTGCCGAAGATAACCGTCCGGTCCGGATGCGGCAAATTTTGACGGTTGCCCGGGCACTTCTTTTGAGAAATATTCTAATAAGGAGAGGATTGGTTTTTTATTTTTACTTTTGTGCTTCAAAATGATTGGTTATGGATTCAATGATAAAAACAGGGATTATAGAGCTTGAAGAGATGGAGTTTTATGCCTATCACGGCTGTTTTCGAGAAGAAAATGTGGTGGGAAACAGGTTTTTGGTAAATATATCTATTCGTACTGATATGACCAGGCCAATGCAAACCGATAACATTAATGATGCACTAAATTATGTCCAGGTTTACAATCTGGTTAGGACTGAGATGCAACAGACCTCCAATTTGCTGGAGCATGTCACCGCCCGTGTAATGGATTCTCTCTGTCGGCATTTTCCTGATATTGAGTGGCTGAGGGTGAAGATTTCCAAGATGAATCCCCCGATGGGCGGGCAGATGAGAAATGTGAGTGTAACTTTGGAGCGGTAGCAGGAAAATAAAAATAACAACATTTTGTTGGGTTGAACAGAAAAAATCCTTACTTTTGCAACCGCATTTTTGACCAATACAATGGTCGGTTGGCCGAGTGGCTAGGCAGCGGTCTGCAAAACCGCGTACGGCGGTTCGAATCCGCCACCGACCTCAATTAAAAGCCCCGCTGTGATTTTTTGAATCACAGCGGGGCTTTTAGTTTGAAGACGCATATCCTACTCCTCATACCCCGCCTTGCAGGATAAACATTCATTGGCATAGTTGTCGTACTCATCAAATGCAGGGCCTGGTTTCCCATTGATTGTGATGATGCGATCAAGTCTTACAAATTCTCCGTTTTTCAGCGTTATGAATTCCCCTTCACTATTCTTGGGCAGGTGTTTAAATTTGCCTTTTGCCTGCCCTAACGAGTTGTCAGGAAGAAAAAAGAATATGTTCTGCTCTTCGTTTTTGTGAACGGTTGATTCAAGTATATCGAAAAAATCGGGGTCCACCGGCGTGTATTTTGAGTATTTCATGGCTTCCTTTTTTTTGAAAGTATAAGATATGGATTTTAACATCGGATGTAAAGTTCTTTTTTAATAGGATAAATTACAATAGATCGTTAGATTTTAGAAGTTAGAGATTAGATGGAATCGTAAGATGTTGACATTCTGCATTTTATTTTAAAAAAACACTTATTTAAACTTAACGATTTAATTTCCAGAGCTTTGAAAAAAGTTTAACGGACTATTGAAAAATAGATGTCTGGAAATAAAGATGCCTTGTGATGAGTGGATATATTTCATTGATAAAAGCCATTAATTGAATGATGAATGTTTTTTTATGTTCGTGAAAAAATGACAACTGTTCGCTACCGAACATCCATTATTCGGAAGTGGACAAAATTTGGTTACTTGGAAAAGCGATAAAATCCTGTTAGTTAGTGCTTTGTGATTATTGGCACATCCTTTGGAATTCCCTGTGTAAAATATAAAAACAAACATCTAAAAACAGATAGTTATGAAACGAGTAAATTTTGTTGCAGGGTTACTTTTCTTTGTTATGATTTTGTCCGGTTCTTCAGTAGTGGCTGCCGGAGATGCTGTGTCGGTATTGTCAGGAAATTCACTGACTGAATTGGGTAATTACCAGATTACGGAACTTGAATCTGAAACCATCGGAAATGAGACTGTCCGCAAATTTCAGATTGAGTACGAAAACGGAAGTGCCCCGATTGTTGTATTGCTGAACGAACGTAAACGATGCAATGATTTTATTGTACGAAGCAATGTGATGGAAATTCAGTATGTATGCAAGAAGTCCGGTTTTGGAGCCACTACCATCAGCAACAGCGACTTTAGAGTGCTTCCCGAACAAACCAATAATATGTTTTTGTCACAGGAGGCATTGAGCCGTCAGGAGAAGATCGTTAACAGTCAGGTATCAGTAGAAAAGGCACTTGGACTTATTGCCTGTTACTATCCCGGGTTGCTGAAGAATATTCAGAATATTTCGGCCAATTAAGAATAGATTAGCTTTTTTATTGTTTGAATTTTGGTGAATTTTTGAGGGATGCACTGTTAAGGTATGAAAACCTGAACGGTGCATTCCTTTTTTATTTTCCGACCTGTTTTAATACCCACCAAAAAGCGTTATTTTTGCCAACCATTGACGGATTTGTTTTGCCATAAGGCGAAATCTGAAATTGATGGTTAAGCAACCCAAAACCCAAAGAAATCAATAGAAATAATACGGATAATTATGAGCAATACTACCGAAGGCGCAACGCCATCAGCCGGTAAAGGCAATTTTATTCATCAGGAAATAGATAAAGACCTGCAGGAGGGGAAGAACGGAGGTGCGGTGTTAACGCGTTTCCCGCCGGAGCCTAACGGATACCTGCATATTGGCCATGCAAAGTCAATATGTCTCAATTTTGGGTTGGCCGAGAAATATGGTGGCGGATGTAATCTTCGGTTTGATGATACCAATCCGGCAAAAGAGGAGGTGGAGTATGTGGATTCCATCAAAAAGGATGTGAACTGGCTTGGTTTCGACTGGGTGGGTGATGAACATTATGCTTCTGATTATTTCGACCAGCTTTTTGAGTGGGCCGTGAAACTGATTAAGGCCGGAAAAGCTTATGTGGATGATCAAAGTGCGGAGGCAATTGCCGCTCAAAAAGGAACGCCGACACAACCCGGAGTGGAAAGTCAGTTTAGAAACCGCAGCGTGGAAGAGAACCTGGATTTGTTTATGCGCATGAAAGAGGGCGAATTCAAAGAAGGTGAGAGAGTCTTGCGGGCCAAAATTGACATGGCTTCCTCAAATATGCATATGCGTGATCCTATTATGTATCGCATCATTCATAAAAGTCATCATCGCACAGGTGATAAATGGTGTATTTATCCGATGTATGACTTTACGCATGGGCAAAGTGATTTTATTGAAGGTATTACCCATTCAATATGTACTTTGGAATTTGAAGTTCACCGACCGCTTTACAACTGGTTTTTGGATCAAGTACTTGAAGGAGAGCCTGCTCCTGAGCGCCGTCCCCGTCAGATTGAATTTGCCCGTTTGAATTTGAATTATACCGTGATGAGCAAACGTCGTCTCCTGGAACTGGTTCAGAAGGGCATTGTAAAAGGATGGGATGATCCCCGAATGCCAACCATTTCCGGATTACGTCGTCGTGGATACACCCCTGAGTCTATTCGTATGTTTGCCGACCGGGTGGGGGTAGCGCGCCGTGACAACATCATTGATGTGGCTTTGCTGGAGCATTGTGTGCGTGAGGATCTGAATAAAAAAGCTCCTCGTGTGAATGCTGTTATCGATCCGGTAAAACTGATTCTGACCAATTATCCTGAAGACCAGGTGGAGTGGATGGAGGCCATCAATAATCCGGAGGATGAAAATGGCGGAAGTCGTAAGATTCCTTTTACACGGGAGCTTTATATTGAGCGGAATGATTTTATGGAAGAGCCTCCCAAGAAATTTTTCCGACTGGGCCCCGGTCGTGAGGTACGCCTGAAAAATGGATATATTGTGAAGTGTGAGGACTTCAAAAAGAATGAGCAGGGGGAGATTGAAGAGATCTATTGTACCTACGATCCGCAGACCCGAAGCGGAAGTGATACCAGCGGTAAAAAGGTGAAAGGAACCCTGCATTGGGTTAGTGCTTCACATAGTTTACCTGCCGAGGTGCGTCAGTACGACCGCCTGTTTATGGATGAAGATCCTGCGGGACATAAGGATAAGGATTTTAAAGACTTCCTGAATCCTGATTCTTTGACTGTTTTGAAGAAATGCCGTGTGGAGCCTTCATTAAAAGAGGCAGAGGCATTGGATGCATTTCAGTTTCAAAGGTTGGGGTATTTTTGTGTGGACCCTGATTCCACGCCTGATCACTTGGTCTTTAATCGAACTGTGCCCTTGCGTGATGCCTGGGCAAAAATGAATAAGTGATTATATGAAAGTTCTTGCAATCAATGGAAGTCCCCGAAAAGGTGGAAACACAGAGTTGTTAATTAAGGAGGTTTTTAAAGTCCTGGAATCGGAAGGTATTGAAACCGAATTGATGCACATTGGAGGTAGGGAGGTGAATGGCTGTACTGCCTGTGGAAAATGTCGCAAGGAGAAAGATGGGCAATGCCATATAAAAAATCCTGTCCTCAATGAGTGCATGAAGAAGATGGAGGAGGCTGATGGGATTATACTTGGTTCTCCGGTTTATTTTGCTGATATCACTCCCGAATTAAAAGCACTGATTGATGTTTCGGGTTATGCGCTTCGCGGGGCAGGCAACCCGCTCAGGCGGAAAGTGGGAGCCGGAGTTGCGGTGGCCCGCCGTGCAGGAGCAATGACAGCCTTCGATAGCATCAACCGCTTTTTTCTGATCACAGAAATGATTATTCCCGGCTCTTCCTACTGGAATGTGGGCTATGGTAAGGAGAAAGGTGATGTGTTGAAAGATGAGGAAGGACTGAATACCATGCGTACGCTGGGAGCCAATATGGCATGGCTGTTGAAGAAAATAAATTGATAAAAAGTGGTGAGTCACCGGACTCACCACTTTTCATTATAAAATACTACCCGGATAAACTTCAAGCGCCTTTCTCAGAACCTGAATGGCTTTCTCCAGTTCTTTTTGTTCCAGTACGTAAGCAATCCTGACTTCGTTGGATCCATGCCCCGGAGTGCTGTAAAAACCTGTCCCGGGTGCCATCATCACGGTATTGCCTTCATAGTCAAATTCACTAAGAATCCACTTGCAGAAATCTTCGGTGTCTTTCACCGGCAGTTGCACCATGGTGTAGAAAGCTCCTTTGGGTTCCGGACATTTTACGCCGTGGATTTTATTAAGTTCTTCTACCAGATAATTGCGACGTTGAATGTATTCTTCATACACATCGATAAAGTATTGCTCGGGTGTGTCCAGAGAGGCTTCTCCTACGATCTGCCCCAGGCCCGGAGGACTCAGGCGTGCCTGTCCGAATTTGAGTGCAGCACTGATCAGTTCTTTGTTTTTGGAAACGAGTGCTCCGATTCGGACACCACACTCACTGAAACGCTTGGATACCGAGTCGAACATCACGGCATTTTCCTCCAGTCCTTTCAGATGTAACACCGATTTATGTTTGTGTTCATCGTAACAAAATTCACGATATACTTCGTCCGAGAAAAAGAAGAGGTCGTGTTTTAGCACCAGTTCACGCAATTCTTCCAATTCGCTGTCGGAGTATAGATATCCCGTCGGGTTGTTAGGATTGCATATGACAATACCTTTGGTTTTTGGGGTAATCAGTGCTTCCAGATCCTTGATGGGAGGTAGTGCAAAATCGTTTTCGATGGTGGAGGTTACCGGTATGATTTTTACACCCGAAGTAATGGCAAAACCGTTGTAGTTGGCATAGAATGGCTCCGGTATGATTACTTCATCTCCCGGGTTCAGACAGCTCAAAAATGCAAAAGTTATTGCTTCGGATCCGCCGGTGGTGATTAAGATATCGGTAAAATCCACATCAATACCGATGGACTGGTAATATTTTGCAAGTTTTTTTCGGTAGGTCTCATTGCCGGCAGAGTGACTGTATTCGATCACTTTATCGGTAAGATTACGGACGGCATCAAGCGCCACCTGTGGAGTAAATATGTCAGGTTGTCCAATGTTCAGATGAATCACATTCGTTCCTCTCTCTTTGGCCTGTTCAGCAAAGGGAACCAATTTGCGAATGGGGGAGGCAGGCATTTGACCGCCTCGAGTTGAAATGTTTGGCATTGGTTCTGTTTTTTTGGTTTATATACAAAGTTAGGGTCGAAAGCCGACAAAGATAATGACACTTTGCATATTTTTAAGAAATTTTGGGGTTTTGGGATGAAATCAACTTTTTGGGGCTTACTTGTGCATCTTAGCGGATAATGTGAACGAAAATAAATAAATTTGCCTCCAAACAGAATTGAATATGGGTGTGTCACGATTTATTTTACTGCTTTTATTTGTGGGGTTGTCGGGCTGGATAAATGTTTCCGAAGCACAGATTGTCAATATTGACAAAAGAAGAACGCGTAATCCTGACAAAGGTTTACAGGGCGAATTTAATCTGGGGTTTAATTTTATTCATACAACCTCCGATCAGAAACAGCTTAATTCAAGAGTCAAGCTTCAGTACAACGATGATTTGAATACTTATCTGTTTTCTTCTGATATCAGTTTCAACCAGGTAGGGGATGAACGCAACCTTAACAATGGGGGGCTGATGTTGAAATATAACTACTGGGTACCTGAAAAAATAATTGTGGCCGAAGGCTTTTTGCAGTATCAGTACAACAGGGTAAAAAGTCTGAAACATCGCTATATTTTAGGTGGTGGTCCAAGATTTAATATTGCTGATGGTGAGAAATTTTCGCTTTTCCTGGTGGGCTACACCATTTATCTTAACGAATTATATGAGTATTCTGATTATGAGCGTCGAAAAAGTCTGGTGAAGTTCAGTTCTATGGGTAGTTTCGACTGGCAAATGGGTGAGGCAGCCAATTTTAGTCACAGTACCTATTATGAGCCCGATTATTCCGATCCGGCAGACTTCAGAATCTGGAGTGAAACTCGCTTTAACGTGCGCATCTCCCAAAAATTTAATTTCGGCCTTTTTGTGAAACTGGAATATGACAATACGGCCCCTCCCGAGGTGGATAAGTTATTTTATACCGTCAGTAACTCATTCCAGTGGCGCTTTTAATCTACCTAGTTTCTGTCCATAAAGTCCCGTTTACTGCGTTACGCCATTAGCGGAAATTGCTCATTTACTCAAGTAAACTCCGCATTTCCGCTAATGGCAAGCCTTGTAAACGGAACCTTCTGAACAGAAATAGCGAACTTGAGAAATTTTGCTTAGTTTATGGACAGGCACTACCTTGAGTTTGTCCCTAAAGTACCATTTACTGCGTTACGCTTGCCTGAAAATTACTCATTTACTCAAGTAAACAAAGTATTTTCGGGCTTGCGTCACCGCTAAAGCTTTAGGCGACACGCGGTCGCAAGCCTGGAAATTGGCATTTTCTGATCAGAAACAGGACTAAAAACAAACTCTGCTTTTTCTATAGACAGACACTAAATAGAGACCGTCTATAAAGTCGGGAAGAATGGTAATTGGAGCTGTGTCGGATCTTGCCCTTCATACCTCACTTCTTTTCAGCTACTGAAGTTTGGAACAAATTTTGTTAAGTATTCGAATAATTACTTGTTGTATTCTAACCCTGAAATTATGAAAAACCTTTTTTTTGCCCTTTTTTTTCTTATTGCCTTGCCCGTTATTGCCTCTGCCCAGGGCGTTCGTGGAACCATTGTTGATGAAAATGGAGATCCTGTTCCAATGGCCGGCATTTATTTACCTTCAGAAAGAACCGGAACCGCCTCTAACAGTGAGGGTAAATATGAAATTCCTCTTTCTCCCGGAGAATATGATCTGGTCTTTCAATCTCTCGGTTTTCGTACCCGGACTTTTCATTTAACGATCCGGAAAACTTGGCTTGACCTGGATATAACGATGGATCCACAGAGCATTCAGCTTCGCGAGGTGGTTGTTAATCCGTCGGGAGAAGATCCGGCTTATGCCATAATGCGAAAGGCCATTGGGATGGCTCCCTACTATTTGCGTCAAACGAATCGTTATCTGGCCGATGTTTATCTCAAAGGGTCCTTTAGAATGGACAACATCCCAAGACTTCTGAAAAACAGCCTTACCATTAGTGTGAACGACGTGGAAGCACCACTGGAGGAGGGTCGGACTTACACTATGGAGTCCATGAATGAGATTACCTTTATTGCTCCCGATACTTTTCAGCATACTGTTCTGGCTTCACGTAGTTCTTTTCCGGCAGGTGATGAGGCTACTGCACTGGGGTTTATCAATAGTAGTTTTTATGAACCCGATAACGGAATGGTTATTTCGCCTCTCGCGCCTCAGGCTATGCGCCATTATAAATTCCGATACGAAGGTTATTTTGAAGATGGGGATGTGGAAGTCAATAAAATTAAGGTAACTCCACGTCGTAAAAGCCAGCAGTTGGTGAATGGGTATATTTATATTGTTCAGGATTTATGGAACATTCACTCACTGGATGTAGAGGCGGAAATGTTCTTTGGAGATATTAGGGTGAAGCAGGTATTTCAACCAGTGAAAGAGGGTGTCTGGTTGCCCGTTACCCATCAGTTCGATTTGGATGTTTCCATGATGGGGGTGAAAGCGGTGGTTGATTATTCAGGGTCTGTGAAATATAAAGAGGTTGAACTGAATAAAGAGCTCGAAACCCCTGAAATATTGCTTGCAGAGAGTGAAGACTCTTTTTCGGAGGATGAAGAGGTGACGGTTACGGAGGAAGAAGAACCATCAAAAGAACAAAAGAAACTGGAAGCATTGCTGGCAAAGGAGGATCTCAGTAACCGTGAAATGATGCAGCTCGCGCGTTTGATGGAAAAGACCTCCGAAAAGGAGGAAGAACGTCAGCCCGCAGATCTGGAGCTGACCAGCACCTATAATATGACGGTTAAAAAAGATTCCATAAAACAGGATTCTGCTTTTTGGGAGACCAGACGTCCCATTCCCCTAACGCCCCTGGAACAGGAGAGTTATGCGCTTGGCGATAGCCTGGCTGCGGTTCATGCTGCAAAAAAAGACAGTGCTGCCGGTGATGTTGATGGCTGGTTGGATAAAGCGACCGGTTTTGCTACGTTTGGAAAACGTTTCTTTAATGGTGATTCATCAGTGATGGTCAACTATAACGGACTTATTGGTCTGGGAAATGTGAATTTCAATCCGGTGGACGGATGGAACTATAAACAATCTCTGAGTGTTTTTTGGAAGCAGGATTCTGTGCATCGTCTGGAACTTACTCCTGAAGCAGGTTATGCATTTTCCAGAGATGAGCTGATGTGGAAAGTAAAAGCGAGACAGACATATGCCCCGTTGTTACGCGGAGAAGTAAGTATGGGTGCCGGCGATGAAACATCAGATTTCAAATCCTCCGGCATTGCTGTGAATTCGTGGGTTGATATGGTTGCGTCATTGGCTTTTAAAGAGAACTATAAGCGTTATTTCGGACGTCGTTTTGTGGAGGTTTCCAATGCCCTGGATTTGGCCAACGGATTGCGATGGGATGTGTCAGCAGCTTACGAATGGATGACTCCAAGGCTCAATAACAGCAATTATTCCTTTTTCCACAGGGATAAAGATTACCATTCCAATATTCCGGAGAATGACATATTGTTTTTTCACAATCTGGAGGAGCAGGAGAGTTTTTCGTGGGGAACAACCATCTCTTATACACCACGTTATTTTTATCGTATCCACAAAGGACGAAAAATAATGTCTCATTCAGACTATCCTACTTTTTCGGTTTCTGTAAAACAGGGCATTCAGGCATTTGACAGTTCTGCAGATTATCTGTTTTTTGAAGGAGGCGTGGAGCATGAGAAAGATGCCGGCTTTTTTCCCGTTTTGTCATGGGCGGCGAATGGTGGTTGGTTTGCCCGTAACGAAGCGATGCATTTCTCGCATTTTAAACACTTTAATTCTTCTGCTGTGCCTGTCAGAATTACCGGGAGTCCTGCTTTTCGTTTGCTCGATGATTATGAGGCATCAACCAACGAATGGTATCTGCAGGGACATTTGAAATATACTTCTCCTTATTTGTTGTTGAAGCGATTGCCCGTATTGAGCAATCGTTTGTGGCAGGAATCCCTTCACTTCGATTATCTGCATACTCCCGGGTTTCGCAATTATACGCAGGTTGGGTACTCCATTGACCAAATTTTATTGATGGGCAGTATTGGGGTTTTTGCCGGATTTGAAGACGGTGAATATAAGCATTGGGGCGTAAGTGCTGTGCTGGATTTTTGAGTAGTCATGTTTTTTTCGTGCAATTGGATCAAAAATGTTTTACCTTGCATAATAGTCAGATTTAAAATGTTGAGACACTTGGCGTTCGGGTGTTGTTTCCTTGTTGGATCTGGCCACCCTTATTTATTAATTATTTCTTTTTTATTATGAACATTTTTGTTGCAAAGCTCAGCTCACGGACCAAAAGCGAAGATCTTGAGCAAATGTTTGGTGAATTTGGAGAAGTTTCCTCCGCCAAGGTGATTATGGATCGTGAAACCGGTTATTCAAAACGTTTTGGTTTTGTTGAAATGCCCGATGACAGTGCTGCCAATACTGCCATTGAAAACCTGGATGACAAGGAGTTTGACGGTAGCCGTATTGTGGTTAAAAAAGCCCGGCCACGCGAAGAAACCGCCGGTAGGGGTGGCGGACGTCAGTTCCGCCAGTCGCGGTAAAGAAATGTAAAGGCTGTCTGATGGGCAGTCTTTTTTTATGACTTAATGAGAGCATTTTAGTTTTGAATTATGAGTCTGTCTAGTTGCAAAGCTCCATCATCGTTCATCCCTGTTATTTCGGATTTTTAATTATAGCATATTTTCCTGTATTTCCTGCAATGTTTGTATTACTAAAATATCAATCAGCTCCTTTGCGAAGTTGGTGGTCTTATTATGCTTTGTCGTGTCTTAATTTAATTATAAAGGTTGGGGTTTTTGTTAATTTTGCCAATTATTCGACGCTTACCTACCTTTTTTGACAAGTCTTAAGGTTTACAGGAATAATACGCGCATGATATTTTTTACGCATAAATATCACATAAGAATATGTTAAAAAATTATGCGAGAGTGAAGCGGTTTTATTCGCTCATAAGATCTTAATGACTACTTATTAAGTGATTACAAAACTTTAATCGGATGAATCGAGCATGGAGCTTTGATCTCTCAAAACTGCCGCAAAAGAGGACATATAAAAGATTCGCGAGTTCCATCAGACCAATTTTCAATTTAGCAACTATTCCCACCAAAGTTGGTCTCTTCGGTCTTGGAACCATTTTTTCAAGTGTATTGGCGTTGGCTTATGTGCTGAATTTGTCATTTCAAAAGAAAACACAAGGATTATCTGAAATTATTCCTGTGTTTAAGAAAAACTCTTATGCCCATTTTTGGGAAGCAATCATCATGGGGATATTCATGGCGGCAGCTTTAGCGATGGGCTATTTGCTGAAGTTTGAGAACCCTTATTGGATTCCGGTTTCCTGTGCAGCAGTGATGCAAGGGGCATCTTTGTATCATATTGCCCAAAGATCATTGCACAGAATTATAGGAACCTTTGTCGGGTTAGGATTTTGTTGGGGTTTATTGAATATCAGCGATAATGTTGTAATGCTTTGTTTTTTTATAATAATGTTGCAGCTTATTGTAGAAATACTGGTGGTAAGAAATTATGCATTCGCTGTGATTTTTATAACCCCGTTGGCAATTTTTCTATCCGAAGCAGCGAATCCTCTTATCCATTCTCCCAATGACCTCATTAAATTACGTTTAATGGAAACATTAATAGGCAGTTTGTTGGGAGCTTTAGGTGGGTGGATTTTGTATAAAGAAAAAATAAGATATGCTTCTATTCTTGGATTTAAAAAAATCAGCAATGAATTTAAAGTTGGTTAATTTATACATCTACTCCGAACGTTTGCAGCCATTATAAGAATAGATGTAATCTGGAAAACCTTCAGGAACCATTTATTGTTTCAAATTAGAATGGCAATAATTTTTCCATGGAAAATAAACTTATTTACTACATAAGGAAATGGACTGATATCACCCGGGAGAAAGAGGCTGATGTTTACAAGGCTTTTGAAACCATTTCGGTAAAGAAAAAGCAAAAACTGCTTATTCCCGGAGATACGTGTAAATACATTTACTTTATTACCCAGGGAGCTTTACGTTCTTGGTTTGTCGATGACAAAGGGGTGGAACATATTTATCAAATTCGTCTGGAAAATGGTTGGATTAGTGATCTTGAAAGTTTCTTTTCGCAGAGACCCTCCAAATATTATATTGAGGCGTTGGAAGATTCTAAATTGCTCCGTATTTCATATGAAAGATTAGAGGCGCTTTACATCCAGGTGCCATCGCTGGAGCGCTATTTTCGTATCTTATTTCAGAAAGCCTACATCAATGCTCTTGAACGACTGAATTCCACTATGTGGGAATCGGCAGTGGACCGCTATAATAATATGATGAAAGAAAATAAAGATATTTTTCAACGTGTCCCGCTTGTGTATATCGCTTCTTACCTGGGTATTACACCCGAAAGTCTGAGTCGCATCCGCAAAAAACGGCAAGTCTAATCGCTTTTTTAAATATTGATTTTATCCCGAATGTGAATAAGGCAACTCCTAAACTACCTTTGCGTTCAACCATTCCACCGAATCATTTTTTCACTTCTCATTTCTTAACATAGGTCAAGTGTTTGAGGTTGGATGTCACCTTAATTTTGCATTACAATAATTTCGATTCAGTTCATTGAAATATATTGAAGATTGACTGATTTCAACTTCAAGAATAGATTAGTTAATGAAACGAAAAACATTTTTAAAACACCTGGTGGTATCCACGCCATTAATGTTTACAGCTATGAAATTAAATGCACTTCATAAATTGGCCGGATCAATGGAGAACACTTACCGAATGCCGGTCTTATTTTTGGGACATGGGAGTCCTATGAATGCCATTGAGGAAAATGAATTTGTACAGGGATTCAGAAATATCTCCTTAGAAATTGAAAAACCAAAGGCTATTTTGGTAGTATCAGCTCATTGGGAGACCAATGGTACAAAAGTGACAGCAATGGATCAACCCGAAACCATTCATGATTTTGGGGGTTTCCCGCGAGAATTGTACGAGGTAGAGTATCCGGCGCCCGGCATGCCTGCTCTTGCTCGCGAAGTAAAAGAAATTGCCCGTTCTACTGAGGTGCATCTGGATGATAAGTGGGGCCTCGATCATGGGGCCTGGTCCGTAATACGGCACATGTACCCTGGTGCTGATGTTCCGGTTATTCAATTGAGTCTTGACTGGAACAAAAGCCCGCGAGAGCATTATGAACTGGCTCGGGAGCTCGAAAATCTTAGGGAGAAAGGAATTCTGATCGTTGGTAGCGGTAACATGGTTCACAATTTAAGGCGGGTGGACTGGCAAAAACTTAACGAAAACTATGGGCACGATTGGGCCATTGAGGCCAATGAAAAAATGAAACAATTTATCAGGGAGGGAAATCATCAGGCATTAATTAATTACTCCAAACAAGGTAAGGCCTTTGAATGGTCAATCCCCACACCCGAACATTATCTGCCTTTGTTGTATGCCCTTTCACTACAAAACAAAAAAGAAGAAATATTTCTTTTTAATGATGAACCCGTGGGCGGAGCATTAACTATGACTTCAGTGAAAATAGGATAAATAATCACAATGCTAATCACAAAAAACTAGCGCTATATGATGATCCTGGATAAAGAAAGTCTGACTTTTTCGCTCTCGGCTGATGAGGGGCCCGAAGAAAGCATTTCTCTAAAGATGGGGTATGCTTGTGTGAGCGAGGAATTTTTTAAAAATGATTTTCCAACTGAGGCAGAGACCGATTATGCCATTAATTATATTGAAGATGTCTTGATGAGTAATAAAAGGCTTCATGAAAACAACGGAAGACTTTTCTCTTCAGATGAAATATTGAAATCAGTATTTCAAAAAAACGGACTTGAGAAGGAATTATTTTCACGCCGTGAGATAGAGAATCTTTTTAGTCAGTACGCGAAAGTGGTTATGGGGGCTCCACGTTCTTATCTGGGTGCCGGATTTTGCAAAAAGGATTATGCAGCTGTTTTAATTCTTCGGGAAATCATGCATCATCTTGATTATGAAATTTTGAAAATTTGCTAACGTTTTCCGGACAATGGTGATAAAAAATAGCTGATATAAATGATTCCAATGAATGCCGGACAAGTTGAAATTTCTTTCGGATCCGTAGTCCCATTTTTTCATATATCTATCGTCCACTATTGGCGGCAGTTTTTTAGTGACTCTAACTATTCTCCGCTAGATACTCGAAGGTCAGCGACTTTTTGTTATTTTTGCAGCTTGTATTGAACAACAGAGCAAAGATTTAAAATATTATGGAAATAGCAAGCAAGTACAGTCCGGCCGATACAGAAGGCAAATGGTACAGTTACTGGATGGAACAGGAGTTTTTTAAGTCTGTTCCCGACGAGCGCGAACCCTACACCATGGTGATTCCGCCACCGAACGTTACCGGCGTGTTGCACATGGGGCATATGCTCAACAATACCATTCAGGATATTCTGGTGCGCCGTGCGCGTATGCAGGGCAAAAATGCTTGCTGGGTTCCGGGTACCGATCACGCTTCCATTGCCACCGAGGCTAAAGTGGTAAACAAATTGAAAGAGGAGGGTATCTCTAAATATTCGCTATCGCGTGATGAATTTCTTAAGCATGCCTGGGATTGGACCGATAAACATGGTGGTATCATTCTGGAGCAGCTCAAGAAACTGGGTGCTTCCTGCGATTGGGATCGCACCTGTTTTACGATGGATGAGGTCCGTAGCGAAGGAGTAATTAAGGTATTCGTTGATCTCTATAAAAAAGGATACATCTACCGGGGCATCCGTATGGTGAACTGGGATCCGGCGGCCAAAACAGCCCTTTCCGATGAGGAGGTGATCTACCGTGAGGTGCAGTCGAAACTTTATTACATCCGTTACCAGGTGGAAGGTGAGGAGAATGAGTATGTAACCATTGCTACTACGCGTCCCGAAACCATCCTGGGTGATACCGCCGTTTGCGTGAATCCCAACGATGAGCGTTTTAAGCATCTGGTGGGTAAAAAAGTGCTGGTTCCTCTGGTAAATCGAGCCATTCCTGTACTTGAAGATGAATACGTAGATATGGAGTTTGGTACCGGATGTCTGAAAATTACACCTGCGCACGATATCAATGACTACGAAATTGGGATGCGCCACAATCTGGAGAGCATTGATGTATTGAATGATGACGGTACATTAAGTGAAGCTGCCGGACTTTATGTGGGTGAAGATCGATTTGATGTTCGTGACAAAATTGCTGTTGACCTGGAGAAGGCTGGCAGTATGGTTAAGATTGAAGACTATACCAATAAAGTTGGTTTTTCAGAGCGTACCGATGCGGCCATTGAACCCAAACTCAGTACGCAGTGGTTCCTTAAAATGTCGGAACTCGCCAAACCTGCCCTCAATGCCGTGATGGAAGATGAGGTTCGTTTTCATCCTCCTAAATTCAAAAATCTCTACCGTCACTGGATGGAAAATGTGAAGGATTGGTGCATCTCCCGGCAACTTTGGTGGGGGCACCGTATTCCTGTTTATTATTTGGAGGATGGCAGCTTCGTGGTGGCCGAAACTGATGAGGAGGCACTGCAATTGGCTCGTGAAAAAAGCGGAAATGCCACCCTTAGTATGGATAACTTAAAACAGGATGAGGATGTTCTGGATACCTGGGCGTCATCCTGGTTATGGCCCATTACCGTTTTTGATGGTTTCAATCCCGACAATAACGAAATAGATTATTACTATCCGACCAATGACTTGGTGACCGCCCCTGAGATCATCTTTTTCTGGGTAGCTCGTATGATTATGGCCGGTTACGAATATCGGGGAACTTATCCGTTCAAGAATGTCTATTTTACCGGAATTGTTCGGGATAAGCAACGCCGTAAAATGTCCAAGTCGCTGGGGAATTCACCAGAGCCGTTGGAACTTATCAAAAAATACGGAGCCGACGGGGTGCGTATGGGAATGTTGATGTGCTCACCAGCTGGAAACGATATCCTGTTTGACGAGAGTCTTACCGAGCAGGGGCGCAACTTTGCCAATAAAATCTGGAATGCATTTCGTCTGGTAAAGAACTGGGAAGTAGCATCCGGTGCAGAGCAACCCGAGAGTTCAGCCACTGCTGTGGAGTGGTTCCAAAACAAACTGATGGAATCCATCGGGAAAATTAATGATCACTTCGATAAATATCGTATCTCTGATGCCTTGATGGAAGTGTATCATCTTTTCTGGGGTGAGTTCTCTTCCTGGTATCTGGAACTGATCAAACCAGGGTATCAGCAGCCAATCGATGAAAAAACCTATGAGGCTACATTGAAGTTTTTTGATGATTTGGTACGTCTGTTGCATCCCTTTATGCCTTTCATTACAGAGGAAATCTGGCAGCACCTGGCAGAAAGAAAAGAAGGGGAGAGCATTATGGTAAGCCTTCAGCCGGAAGCGGAGAAGTTCGACGAAACCCTTCTTCAGCAATTTGAATACGTCAAAGAGGCAATCGGTGGTATTCGTAATCTGCGGAAAGAGAAGAATTTATCACCTCGTGAAGCTCTTAAAGTGGTTGTTATGACCGGTAAGGATGGGTATTTCAGTCAGTTGGATCCGGTTTTCAAAAAAATGGCCAATTTGGAATCCATTGAAACTACCGAAGAAAAACTGACCGGAGCGGTCTCATTTCTGGTTAAATCATCAGAGTACTTTGTGCCGCTCGAAGGTCTGATTGATACCGAAGAAGAGGTGGCAAAGCTGGAAGAGGAACTGAAGCGTATGCAGGGATTTCTTAACGGTGTGACCAAGAAACTTAGCAACGAGAAATTTGTGGCCAATGCACCGGAAAAAGTGGTGGAGATGGAGAAGAAGAAACTGGCAGATGCAGAAGCAAAAATCCAGGTGCTTACCGAGAGTATTAAGAACCTGAAGGGATAATTGTATTTTGCCTGTCCATAAACTAAGCAAATTCTGTTTTTAGAGCTGTTTCTGGTCAGAAAGTGCCAATTGCCAGGCTTGCGAAGCCGCTAAAAACGGAGTTTACTAATCGTAAATGAGTATTTTGGCGGCAAGCGTAACGACGCAAGTGGTACTTTATGGAAAGAAACTATTTAAGCGATACATATTAATTTTAAACATGGGGTGGATAGCCCCATGTTTTATAAATATTCGAACATGGGAAAAATATCTGCACTATCAGTATTGTTATTATTTTTTGCTGCAATGTTTATTGTCGGTTGCGCCCCCAAATATCCGGGTGTGCCTGAGAAATATCATGCAGGACTGGACGAGGCGCTGCAAGCTGCCGGAGAAAACCGGGTTGAATTGGAAATGGCATTAAATGAGATCCCCGATTCTCAAAAATCAGGAATGGCATTTTTGATTGTAAACATGCCTCAGCGTGACCTTGAAGAGTTGTCTGCCGGATTTTTAAAGGCTAATATTGAATACGCCTACAAGGCACGAGCGTCATTTCCCTGGACCATGGCTTTGCCCGATTCTGTTTTCTTTAATGAAGTGCTGCCTTATGCTTCTCTGAATGAACACAGAGATAACTGGCGGGAGGAATTTTTCAATCTGTTCTATCCTTACGTTAAAGATGCCGTGGATATCAGGGCGGCAATCGATTCTGTCAATCATAATATCGCGAACATTGTTAATGTGGAGTACAATACAAATCGGGAGAAGCCGGATCAGAGTCCGTTTGAGTCAATGAAACAAAATATGGCTTCCTGCTCGGGATTGTCGATTTTGCTTACTGATGCCTTCAGAGCCGTGGGGATTCCTTCTCGTATTGCGGGCACTGCAAGCTGGCATGACGACCGGGGAAACCACAGTTGGAATGAGGTTTTGGTTGATGGACAATGGTATTTTACCGAATATTACCCCAGCGGTTTAAACAAAAGTTGGTTTCTAAGTGATGCGGGAAAAGCTGATAAAAACAATCCCAAATATGCGGTGTGGGCATCCAGTTTTAAAAAGACGGGAGATCCCTTTCCTCTGGTTTGGGACATGAGCATCAAATATGTGCCGGCAGTGAATGTAACTGATCGGTATGTGCGACTCTATCAGGAACAACAAAAATCGAAGGTGGCCTCCGGTGAGCTGGTTGAACTGGAGATTATTATGCTTAAAAACGATAAATGTTCCCTTGTGGGGGATGACCGTATGGCCGTAAATGTTGATGTTTTTAAGGCAGAGGAGCAAGTTGGCGGAGGTCGTACCAGTGGTCCTACGCAGGATTTGAATGATTTCCTTACTTTATTTGTCGATAAAAATGCAACCTATACTTTTCGTTACACCAATGCCAAAGGTGAAATTGTAAATGTGGATAAGACAATTGAAGAAGACCCTCTTCAGGTTCGCCTGTATATGAGTGTTGAAGAATAAATATTAATGAAGATATTACAAGGAAAACCGTGATGTCTAAAGTGTCACGGTTTTTTTATTGAATATTTCCGTGCCCACTAGGCATTCAAATGTTAGGTGTTTAAAACTTAGTTATGCAAGATAACTCACAAAAAAATAAATTCAGGACACCGGATGTAATTCTCATCTCCCTGTCTCACCATATTCATGATATTTATACCGCTTTCCTAGCACCCGTTCAAGTGCTGATTATAGAAAAACTGGCCATTAACTACACACTTTTTGGGTTGTTGTCCGTCATACAAAGGCTTCCCACACTATTTAATCCTTTGGTTGGAATTCTGGCCGACAAAGTGCGTATCCGCTACCTGATGATTTTATCACCCACAGTTACAGCTGTAGCAATGAGCCTGATAGGGGTAGCACCTTCCTATTCTTTTTTGGTTTTACTGATGCTTATTTCAGGGATTGGCTCCACCATGTTTCATGTGCCGACTCCTGTGATGGTAAAACATGTGTCGGGAAACCGAACGGGGCGCGGCATGAGTTTTTATATGGTAGGAGGGGAGTTGGCCCGCACTTTGGGGCCGATTGTTGTGCTTGGAGCCATTGATTTGTGGGGGTTCGAGGGTATTTTTCGTCTGATTCCTGCAGGATTGCTGGCTTCCATCATTCTTTTTGTACGGTTTAGACATGTTGATCTGCGCAAACAGGTAGAAAAAGGAGAGCAATCTGTTTCTTATATGAATACCCTCCGGAAATATCTTCCGGTTTTGCTTATTATTGGGAGTATTACGCTTACCCGGGGATTTATGAAAAGTTGTCTGACGTATTATTTGCCTGGTTATATGGAAAGTATAGGGGAGTCACGGTGGATGGCAGGAATTTCCTTATCCGTGATTTATCTTTCCGGGGCGGCGGGTACATTTTTTTCCGGAACCATATCTGATTTTATTGGTCGAAGAAATACCCTGCTGATTGTTTCCGTGATTTCTCCCTTATTATTAATGATTTTCATCTATTTCAGGGGAGTTTTTACTTTTCCTTTGCTTATAGCGATGGGGTTTTTCCTGTTGGCACCCACTCCTGTTTTTCTGGCCATTATCCATGAGCTAAAAACAGAGCATCTTCCCTTTGTGAATGGCCTTTATATGACAAGTAATTTTTTGTTGGGGTCTGTCTCAACCCTGGTGGCAGGTTACGGCTTTGACCATTTTGGCAACGAAGCCACCTTTAAGTTTGCAGCAGGGATGGCACTTTTGGCGATTCCGGTAACCATTTATATCAAAAGACGGAAACCGTTTCAGGATCATTAAAAGATAAAAATTATTTTTGCATTATGGAGTCGCTGATACCTAACCAGTACGGTATTGGTATCTAAAATGTCATGCTTCTTTTTAAAAGGAACCACTTCTTTCCAAACCGTATCAAGTTGTGATACGGTTTTGGAATCAGAAGTTTCGCGCTTGCCGGACTCAATATTGCAGGCTGCAAATGAAGCAATACAAATTATGATGAATACTATTTTTTTAATCAACATAGAACACTTGGTTATTGGTTTTTGTAATGGTTTTTTCTTCCTTGATACTGGCAAGAGATTTAAATTCATCAATGGACATAATCCATTGATTCTTTTTGGTTTCATAGTCAATGTAATTTCCATCCTGGTTTCTCGTTAAGGTTGTGTTAAACAGGTACATTGATGGTTTCGTGCCTTTCAATCCAATATTAAAGAAAAAATAACGGGGTTCTTTTTCATGTTCCCGAGGCCAATAAATATTCCTGATTTGATCTAATAAAATGCGGATATAGCAGAAGCCATCATTGTAGAAATGAGTTTTATTAATTTTTGATATGTCATATTTAATTTTAACACACATCTTATCTGGCAGTATTTCCTTATATATAAACTCCTCCCCAAACGTTACCATCTTACCTTCTTTAGAAGAATAGGACAACAACCCGAAATCGATGTCCATATTGGGGGTTATCTGCAAAAGATGGCAGTTAAAGGTAATGGTATCTGCTTTTTCTTCGATGAAGTAAGCCGGTGATTCGGGAGTTGTAAGCCCCATAAAGGCTTGTTGCCACCAGTAAAGTTTCATTCTTTTTTCTGACTGAACAATTTGAGGCGACTCTACCAAAACTGCAGGATACAAGCTTCCAAACTCCAGAAGGATGTTTTCATACTGTCGGCATTGTCCGAAATAATCATCGATAATATCTTCAAGAGTTAGGTGTATTAACTGCATTAAAGAGAGTATGTTGGCTTCCCTGTCATAGGCAGATATTGACGAATGTCGGCCAGCATGAGAGATGCTCTGTTGTATAACTACTCCAACAAATTATTTTTCTTCAAAAACTCAATGGTCTCTTTCGTGACCGGAACCGATTCTTTTGGGCTGTGTTCTATTCCTTTTACCTCGGTCTTTTCTGTAGCTTCCTTTCCTTTTTTGCTTTTGTATTTTTCTTTGATGCTCCCGTTTTCATTTATGGGGCATTCTGTCCAGCCACCGGGCGGTTGGGGAACCAAATGAGCGGGGTTTATGGAAACTTCGATTTTTATTTCACTTATTTTAGGGTGATTTTTAACGAATTGTACAATAAAATATTTGTTTAATCGCTCACTGCCATGAGGTATATCAGTTCGGTATTTCTTATCATTAATATAAAACTTACCTAACCCAGTAGGAAATGGACCTGTATCACACCGAAAATCATATATATATGCTATCGCATATTTTTTTTCCGAGTTTTCTTTATATATATATCCAGCTATAAAATATATTACAAGCCCGATTAGTATTGCAGAATAAAAAAAAGTTTCTTTATCTATCTTCATTGCTCTATAAGTTTTCCAAGGCCTTGAATAATCGCATTTTCATTAGATTTTATGACAACTTGCGTACTTGTATCAAATATAAAATTACTACTCTTTATTGTTTCACCTCCGTACTTGTGCAAAGTGCCAGCAATTAATGTTCGGGTTATTACTGCCAGAAGTGTTTTTGTATCTGTGTTTTTTTTGAAGATTGTATCAAATTCAATAATTTCCCAATCCAAAATACTATACTTTACAGTAAACACATTTCCCAAAGCTGCTCCAACAAAAGGTGTAAAAAATGAATCTCCTATTACGGTAAATAAATTCACCTGCCCTTCCTGCGTTATCGTTTGATAACCTACACTTACCACGGCTTTGGATAAAATCGTTTTTGCACTCAACTTACCACTGCCAAGAAGAGCCTTTTTTGCTGCAGCTTTAAATGCATTGCGGGACAACATGCGGGATCCGGCCGCCACTCCTTGCATCATTCCTGCAGTAATAACGCTTGTCAGGACAAATATTGTCCCTTTGGTAACAGGATGATTTATGAAATCTTTTTGCCCCTGATGAATACTCATTCTCATGATATCAGCTTTCTCATTATCTGAAGTATAAACACTCTTTAGCAGACCGGATCTTATTTTTCTGTCTGAATTTACATAAGCCCTGTTGAGAGTTCCATCAGAATTGAATGGCTCCGGCGACAGTTCTGTCGGATTGTTGAGCTTAATGCTGTGAATATCTCCATACTCGTTGATTCGAATGTATTTTAAAACCGCAGTTGGCATTTTGTCTGGCTCAATTTCGCAATGAATGCCTCTTATTGTTTCGTAGGGCATGGCATATACCTTGTAATAAAACGGAGACCATTCATCCGACACAATTCCGGTGTAAACAAGCTCTTCACTACCTCTTGGATCAGGGAAAACTGTTCCGTTGGGATTATTGCCGGTTATGCCAAACTGTCGTTTCATTATATGCTGCGAATAGTTTTCGATATTTGAAAAATGAACGGTTCGGGCAGGGGCATTTTCGTCATTCAATGCTTCTTCACTTAGCCATGCAACTGCTTTTCGATTAACCCCGGAAATGAGTTCGAACAATTCCATGCTTGCATTTCGTAAGCCATTAAGTTCGTCCATGCCTAACAGTTCTTCATAGTTAAAAACAAGCGTTTTGACTTCAAAAAATTCTATCCGGTTGTCCTTTTTTGTGAATTCTGTTTCCGGAAAGATGAATCTGCGACTTACCGGTAGTTTTGCATTGTACTTTTTTTCTATTGCCTGTATTTTCTGTTCAGGGATATCCAGTACATAATCCTCAACATGATATCGTTTTTTCTTTTTGTAAAACGAATTCTTACTGCATGAGGTTTCTCCGTTCTTGAGATTTACAGAAGTCAAAATATCCATAAATCTGGTTTGATTCGGAAAAACATCTTTATAGATCGACACTGATCCAAAAATATCAATAACTTCTTTCCAATAGGCATAATGGATCTCGGAAAGTTTATAAATGTCAAAGTCAATGGCGTGAGTTAAAATGGAATAGTATCCACTGCTTAAATATCCATTACTTGCAAAAAAATCTTCTATGAATTCGATTCCCGGATCCGGATCAGCCTGTTCGTCTTTAATCATAAAATCAACCAGGTCAGCAGGTGTTAAAAGGAATCGACTTAATTGCAAAACTCTGAATTTCCCTTGTAGCAGATTATTTTTTGAGTAATGATTTAGTTCCAGATTAATTCTTGCAGAAGGGGAGTTATTATTGATCTGAGATAAGATTATTTTTTTTGCATCATAAATGGCTTTTCGGGCTTTTTCTCTGGCTTTCAAATCAGTTTGATCTACCGAAACAGTAGTGGGATCAATCCCGGGAGAAGCCTCAACAAATTGATTTAGTGTGCCGTTTTCAATATGTTCCAATAATTCATCGGTCGTGCTGCTAAGCAGAGGGGCCATCATGGCCGCTGTAATAGACAGGTTGGAGTGCAATATTTCGTAACACAAATCGGATACTTGACCTAAAGCATCTTCCAAGACCCAAAAAGCATCTTCTTCGTAATCCCAGTCGTCTTTGTTGGCCATATAACCATTGTAGGCATCATCAAAAGCTATCTTTCACTGTTGCAGACACTTCGAGTTTTTCCAGCTCTCTGGTTGATGGGTTTTCTCTTTCTACATAAAAAGTTATGTTTTCGCCATCGTGTATATCTGTGACATCAGCAGCAATCCTGACCTCTTTTTTGATACGTCCATCTCGTGTCACATGATTATCTTTAAGCCATCTAACATTGTGTATAGCAGGTTCTTTCTTCTGCTCCTCAGCCTCTTTCTTTATCTGCTCCTGGTTTTTCTTTGCCTCTTTTAAGTACTTACTCTTTCCTTTCATTGCGGCGCCTACGCGATCTTTGATGGTAATTTTGGGGAAAGGAATTTCTTTAAGAGGCATCGTTTTGTTCGGAGTAGGTTTGCTTGGACTGATGGTTGCACCGGGAATCCCCTGGACTATCTGTCCTCCATGTGCTGTCATGCTCCCAACAGTTGCAATTGGTTTTCCATTTATAGTGACACCAGGGCAACCCTGAGCGATCATGTCGGGCGGCCCGGCACAAGTACACATATCGCCCATTACAGCAATGGGTTGTCCTTTAATCGTGACCCCGGGCATTCCGGGGCCTGTAACCGGGCCCCCCACATGAGGAACAATGCCCGAGCACATCGGACAAACGTGCATACTACCGATGGTAGCAATTGGTTTTCCTGCCATAATGATAAAGGTTTTGGGTAAATGAATTGAATAATTGATTAAATAGTGTTCGCCCATAAAGTACCATTTACTGTGTTACGCTTACCCGAAAATTGCTCATCCCGATTGTACTTTTTGTATGTTTTTTGTTCAAAAACCTTACAAAAGCTACTTCGGGACTACGCATTTCCACTAATGGCAAAGCCCCTGAAGAAAAATGGGGCAGGCTTTGTAGATGGAACCTTCTGAACTGACATAGCGAACTTGAGAAACTTTACTTAGTTTATAGACGGACTTTAAATAGTACTGTGGAAAATACTTTATGGAGAGGTAGCAGTTGGGTAATCTGTTGTCAGAATGGATTGCGTGCCAGATAGCACCACGGAGTTGGTAAATCGTGTCATGATAATTCTTTGGATTAGATGTTAAGATTTTTGTCGGGGGCCCTTTCCCGACTAATGATGGTGCAAATTAAAAAGGATGGTGGAGGATGTCAAGTTATTTAAAAGACAATTTACTTATGGGGTTACAGACGACTGTAGAAGAAAAAAGAAAAGCCCGGATTTTAATTCCAGGCTTTTGAAGATGCATTTTTAATCTATAAATCGTTGGAAATGTGATTTTGATAAAAAAGCCTGTGGCAAGGCTTTCGACCGTGTGTTAACTAAAGTTTTAGCAGTGGTGTTAGCAACCCAAGACGCATTTCCCTTACGCCAATCAATATTCTGGAGGTAAGCATTTTGTTGCGAGTGAAACTTTAAAGATAATTATTAAACAGCCTTCAAACTCATATCCAAACTCTTAATCTGATGCGTGAGGGCACCTACCGAGATGTAATCAACTCCGCACTCTGCATAGCTGCGCAGTGTTTCTTTGGTGATGCCTCCGGATGATTCGGTTTCATACTTTCCGTTTATGAGTTCCACTGCCTGTCGGGTAGTGCCGGTGTCGAAGTTGTCCAGCATGATGCGGTGAACACCACCGGTATTCAATACCTGCTGCAGTTCATCCATGTTGCGCACTTCGATCTCTATTTTTAGATCTTTCCCGATATTTTTCAAGTATTTTTGTGCGGTTTTGATGGCTTTTTTTATGCCACCGGCAAAATCCACATGGTTGTCTTTGAGCATAACCATATCATAAAGTCCCATGCGATGGTTCTCTCCACCACCGATCTTGACTGCTGCTTTTTCCAAAAAACGCATTCCTGGTGTCGTTTTGCGGGTATCCAGAATTTTGGTGTTCAATCCATCTACCAACTGCACATATTCTCGCGTTTGGGTGGCAATTCCGCTCATACGTTGCATGATGTTGAGCACCAGACGTTCTGCCTTCAGCAGGGTAAGTGTCTTTCCCCGTACAGTAAATGCTACATCTCCCGGCTGTACCAAAGTTCCGTCTCCCAGCAGGGGACTGATTTCAATATCGGGTTGTAAATATCTGAATATTTCGAAAGCCACATCAACACCGGCCAGTACGCCGCTTTCTTTAACAAGCAATTGTACTTTCCCTTCGGCATCGGCAGGAATACATGATTGCGAAGAGTGATCACCATCGCCCACATCTTCTTTGAGGGCATTGATGATAAATGGTTCAAGGTATTCGTTCATCATTTGTGTTAGTCTTGTTTTTCAATCCTGATCTGGTGAATCAACCGTTGATTGTTATTTGATTTTACCAGGAAATAGATTCGGTAACGATCAGCAGAACAGCTGTACTCTCCAATGGCGAAAGTGGCATTTTGACGTGTTCCGTGGTGGAGCACCTCGAATGAGGTTACCTTATTTTTTTCAAAAAAACTTTTTAGAATAAAGTGGGCTTGTTCTTTGCTGTAAACACCGGATTCTCCCGGAATCAAAAGTTCCACTTTATTATTAAGATGAGGTTTTAATGCATTGGCATCTCCGGCTTTTACGGCTTTAACAACCTCCGAAGGGAGGGGCCCCGTCTGTGCCTGTGCCAGATTAATTGTCATTAAAAGGGCAATAACCGGTAGAATTTTTATCAGATTCTTCATTTTTATTGGTTTTGCTGTATTGCTTATACAAAAGTATAATAAAGCAAAAATTAAACCACAAAGTTACAGTTTTTTTATCGTGGATTGTTATTGGGTAATTCTGTCCAAAATTAAAACTCATTATTGGCGCAATATTCCGTTAAACCTTCTCAAGGTCCTGGAAATTAAACCCTTAAGTTTAAGTGGGTGTTTTTGATAAAAATCCGAATGTCAATGTTATACGATTTCTCTAACCTCTAACCTCTAAAAATCTAACGATCTATTGTATATTAGTCCTCACAAACATTTTAGGAAACAAATAATTATGAAACGAGTCCCGATTGCTTTGGTCGTGTTCCATTAGACCTTAATAATTAAATTTTATACTAATGAAACGAGCATGATATTTTTTAAGCATAAATATCACAAAAGAATATGTTTAAAAAATATTATGCGAGAGCGAAGCGGTTCCATTCGTTCTCAAATTTTTAATTAGTTTTTTATCAGATGATTACAAAATTTTATACGGATGAAAGTATTGCTCCTGATGGTTGGGAAAACCGCTGAGCCATGGTTGCAACAGGGTGTTAAACAGTATTTTGATCGATTGAATCACTATTTGCCATTTGAAGCCAAAATTTTGCCTGACATAAAAAATGCCGGAAAAATGAAGGCTGAAGTGCTCAAGCAACTGGAAGGTGAATTGATTTTAAAGAATGTGGAGAATTCTGATCAGTTGGTTTTATTGGATGAAGGTGGTAAAATTTTTTCCTCCCGCGGATTCTCCGAGTATATGGAGAAACAAATGTTGGGAGGCGCAAGAAGGCTGATATTTGTAATCGGTGGCGCCTGGGGCTTTCCGGAGGAGGTTTACCAAAGGGCCAACGGCAAGATTAGCCTGTCCCGCATGACCTTCTCCCATCAGATGGTTCGGCTTATTTTTGCTGAACAGCTTTACCGTGCAATGACGATTTTGAAAAACGAACCTTATCATCACGATTAATACTTTGCATGGTTATTGTAAGGCTGGGTAGCTGACAAAGGTTCAGTCCATATAAACGTTTTTTATGTCTGTTAGAAGAATTTGGTGGTTTTTGGTAATTCTGTTTTCGATCTCAACCTCCGCAGGGTTGTTGATTGAATTTTTTGCTGCAGGTAATCAAAAGCAACAAATAGACATACCACAGTTAGAGCGATCCATTCAGAAGCGTCAGGCTTCTCTGAATCAATTGCTCAAAGAGTTTCCTGACAGTTTACTGGAATATCCAAAAGCTGCCTGGGCATATATGGATTCAGTATCGGAATCTGATCATGAAATGCTGCTTTTTTATGATAATGAGTTGGTGGCTTGGTCAGACCAGCGTCTTCCGGTTCAGGATATTCATCCTGTGTTTTTCACCCAACCTGTGATAGAACTCGACAACGGCTTTTTTCTGGTTCAGCACTTTCGTTACAATGCCTACTCTCTGGTGGGCCTCTATCGTTTAAAATATTCCTATCCTTATCAGAATAAATATTTGCACGACCGGTACGTATTGCCGGAAGGGTTATCTCCTTCTGTTCGTATTGTGCGTGATCAGACTTCGCCGTGGCAACCTGTCTTCGGATTAGAGGGAGAATATTTGTTCTCTGTAAGTGATTTATCGCTGAAAACGAATAGAAACAGCAGTCAGACATATTTGCTCATCTTCTATTTGTTGTCTGTACTTTCCATCTGGGGATTGATGTTTTTGTGGCTAAATGGCAGGAGGGCAGATCGGTGGATCAACTTTCGGCTGCTTTTGGCAGTGGTTGTTTTCGGAGTATTCTATTATTTTGTTTTTTGGCATTCAGGAATGTCTGCATTCGACGGGTTGGGGCTTTTTTCTCCGTTGCACTTTGCCATGTCAGAATTCTTACCTTCTTTGGGGGCACTTCTGCTACTGGTTGTCTTTTTACTGTTGACCTCGTTGTTGTTTTTCCGTTTTTTTCGGTGGCCTGACATTCCGTTCTTCCAATCGGATAGTATCTATGTGAAAGGCATCTGTTTTCTTTCAGGGCTCTTTTTGGTGCAGATGTGGATGTTTTTTCTGATGGGAATTGTGTACAAGCTGGTAGAACATTCCGCAGAACCGGCAGTCTTTTACAAAGTGGTTGAACTAGACGGGATTGCTGTGGTTAAAATTGTGGTTCTGGCATTTTTGTTCTTTTCTTTTTCTTTGATTGCCGAGAAAATCATCCGCCTGTTTCTGTTCAGGCTTAAACGATTGACCATGTCGGTTCTGATATTAGGGACAATGACACTGGCCATTGTATTAAGAGGTGGGGTAGGCTATGGCACAGGAGATTGGTCAATAATCTTTACAGGGATTTTCCTGTTATTGCTGGCACTTGTAAAAAGGAATTACCGGCTGCGCCATTCGTACAATACTTTTATCTGGATCATTACTTTGTTTGCGCTTTTCGCAGGTTCGGTTCTTATTAATTTGTCTATCAGCAAGGAGGAAGGTACCCGCGAATTATTGGTTGAAAACCTTTCATATCAGTTACTGAGAGAAGAAGATCCAGTGGCTGAAATGTATCTGGCTGACATTGAAGATCAGATTCTTCGCGACGCTCCTTTGCGACAGCTACTGGCACGCAACAACATAAATCAGATGGCTGTTCAGAACCATCTGCTTAAATACTATTTTTACGGTTACTGGGGACGTTATGAGATGCAAATTGTGCCTTGCTGGCCCGGTGGAAATGTGGTGTTTGAAGAGACAGGAGAAAACTACAATTGTTATCAGTATTTCTTTGCAACATTGGGTAATCAGGGGCGTCCTATAGAGGGGAGCGATAATTTTTATTATCTCAGTAACGACAACGGGCGTGTCTCTTACTTGGGCGTGTTTCGGTTTTTCGAGGGACACCCGTTGGAAACCACTCTTTTTGTTGAGTTGCAGTCCAAACCCTATTTCGAAGGGCTGGGATATCCCGAGTTGCTAGTAAGTCAGAAAGAACAGAATCGCCTGGCACTTTTCGATGGTTATTCCTATGCCAAATATGTGGATGGTCGTCTGGTACGTCGTTCAGGAGAATATGACTATCATGGCAATTATCCGCAACTTTCATTTGATGAAGGTCAAATGCAGATGGTAAAGGATGATGATTATTCACATGTTTTGTTTAAGCCCGAACCGGATACGCTGGTGATTCTAAGTCGGAAAGACAATACCGTTTCTGAGGTCTTTATTGCCTTTTCAGTCTATTTTATATTGTTTTTTCTTATCGGATTGGTTCTTATCGGTCTGTCCAATCTTGGGTCTGTTTCTTTCTCGTTGCGACTGTCGGTTCAAAAACGAATTCAGCTTTCTTTTGTGGGTCTGATGCTTTTGATATTGCTTGTTGTGGCCTTAGGAACAGTATTTTATACTGTGGAGCAGTACAAAAACAAACACAATGAACTGCTCAATGATAAAGTTCAATCGGTATTGTTGGATCTGGAGTCGAAGATAGGTCTTGAGGGGACATTGTCCCGTGGAAATGAAGAGTATCTGAATTATCAGCTTCAAACCATTTCCAATGTTTTCTTTTGTGATATAAACCTGTATGGAACGGACGGAATGCTTTTGGCTTCTTCCCGGCCTGAAATGTTTGAACAGGGTCTTATTGGCGGGCAGATGAATCCTTCTGCCTTTTACCGGCTTACCCACCTGGGGGAGAATCGCTACCTGGGTCAGGAAACCATAGGTGACCTGCAGTTTAGGTCTTATTATGTTCCTTTTTACAATCGTCAGGATATGCTAATGGGATACATCAATGTTCCATATTTCGTAGCTAATAATGAGTTGCGTGAAGAGGTTTCCTCGGTGGTGATGACGGTCGTAAATTTCTATCTTTTGTTTTCCTTTATCATTATCGGAATCACGGTGTTTCTTTCCAGACAAATCACACGTCCACTGCAGGTTCTTCAGTCCAAACTTGCCGACCTGAAAATCGATAAGCACAATGAAAAAATTGATTATCAGGGGAAGGATGAGATTGGCAGCCTGGTGGGGGAATACAACCGTATGGTCGATGAGCTGGCCGATAGTGCCTCTAAGCTGGCACGTACGGAGCGGGAATTGGCCTGGCGCGAAATGGCCCGCCAGATTGCCCATGAGATTAAAAACCCGCTCACACCAATGAAGCTTAACATTCAATATCTTCAGCGTGCCTGGAATGATAAGGTGGAGGATTTTGACAGTTATCTGAAGCGGGTAACAGGTACTTTGATTGAACAGATTGAAAAGCTGTCATCCATTGCTACAGAATTTAGTCACTTTGCCAAAATGCCGGCTGCCAGACGTGAGGATGTTAACCTCATTGATAAAATCAAAAGCAGTGTGACGCTCTTTTCCAATAGCCGGGATGTGGAAATACAAACAGACTTTGGCGGTCGCCAACAAATAATCGTTCATGCTGATGGAGAACAACTGCTTGGGGTTTTTAATAATCTCATAAATAATGCAGTTCAGGCCATTCCTCGTGGATTGACAGGACTTATCCGTATTTCAACATCAGTAAAACAGAACTCTGTGTTGGTGAAAATTGAAGACAATGGGAAAGGAATTCCGGAAGAGATTCGGGAAAAGATGTTTGTACCCAATTTCACCACCAAAACAAGTGGTATGGGACTTGGCTTAGCTATTGTCAAAAGCACCATCGAAAGTGCCGGGGGAAAAATATGGTTTGAAACAGATACCGGAACAGGCACCAGCTTTTACATTGAACTGCCTTTGGCTTCCCAATCCTGATTGCGGATGACACGGGTTTCGGCCCATTTGTCTGCAATCCTGACTTTTTTGGTAATAAGGTAGTACAGATCGATAATGTTTAGGACAGGTATCACCTGCACCAGTCCGCGAATGATGGACTTCTCGGGCCACCCCGATAAAGAAGCATAATGTGGCAGAGCAATGGTACGTAAATTAAAGATTTTCTTACCAAAACTCTGGCCATTTAGAAATGAAAGAGAGTCTTTTGCCAAAAGGTAAATCACTCCAAACATCCAGCCTATTTTGGGAAACAGGGATATTAATACGGCTATTACAATATCTACCAGGCCGGCCATTATTCGTTCGCTAAGGGGTACTTTTTCCCACAGAAGTTGTTTGTCGTCCACGTTCTTTTTTTTGCAAAGTTAAAAAAATGGAAGCGGATTGTTGGTCCGATATCTTCCTTACTACCCGGAAATCTGTGGGGAAGTAATAATAAAAAGGGGTGTTTCTTGCAGATTCGATTCAGTAGAGCAGGCTAAATGGGGGTTAACCTGATTGCCACAAAACTTTAGACGAATGAAACGAGCATGGCAGCGATTGCCTCAAAAGAACATGTATAAATTCTTGCATGCGAGTTCCATCCGACCTTAATTAATAAATTTTATACGGATGAAAAGTGTAAAATCTTTGCGGAAATTAGGTGTTATTGGATATCTTCCATTTTGATAATTCCGTTGATTAGAGAATAGACGGTGAGACCGGAAACGGTCTTGATGTCCAGCTTTCTTGTGATATTTTTTCTATGCGAGATCACAGTGTGTGTGCTGATGAATAATTTTGTTGCAATCTCCTTGTTGGTGTATCCCAATGCCACATGCTTAAGAATTAGTTTTTCTCTTGGAGTAAGTTCTTCAGTCTCTTCTTTCTCTTCTGCTGATTCATACTGTCTGAGATGATGACTGAGTTTTTCTGTCAATTTGTTTTTGGTATCAAAAACCGATATGTGGTTTGCGGGGCTGTCTTCAGGCAAAGGGGTGTTGATGATATATATAAACCGGGCTTTGTCGTGGAGCAGCGAGAGGAGTTTGTCGTGCGTTACAGGCATCTGTATTGCGCTGTTGAGCAAAATAATATCCGGACTGAACTCTTTCAGTGTCTGTACTATAGTGTCAGGATGGCCTGCTGCTTTGAGCTCAGTAACCCCGTCGGTCTGTTCCAACAAGCTTACTAAACCCTTACGAACCAGGTATGATGTTTCTGCAATTAGTACTTTGGCCATGATGACGCTTTGTTACCGGGGAAATTTATTGTGAAAGTCTCTTTCCAGTTTTATAACCTGAGGAATCAATACATTTTCTTCCAGAATGGTATGATCATTCAAGTCGTTGCCCAATCGAAATATTTCTATCAGCACATTGGTGAAAAGGCAGTTGTCCGATGGCGGTGCAAGATACTTCAGAAGAATATTTCGTAAATCCACTAGTTTTTCTTCAATGTCACTATGTTCATCCAGAAAATCCTTGATGGTATATCCTCTGGCAGTCTTGAGAAATTCAGGGTCGGGAGTTTCTTTTTCAAAGTTTTCTTCCAGACTTAAAATGTATGGAAAAATCTTTTCCTCTTCCAGTTGGATATGTGTGGTAAATTCTGAAATGTATTCCCTGAAAAATTTTAGCATCAATTGCATATTGTGTCCGCCTGATCGATCCAGTGATTCCATCCGGATTATTTCTTCCTCTATTCGTGGAATGTGATACTCAATGTAGCATGAATGTGTGCTGCGTAAGTATTTTACCAGCCACTTTACCGGGTGATTCATCAAAGTCTCACCCGGGAAAAAGTCCCGCTCATGGTACCACCTTGCCAGGTTCAAGAAGAAGTTGAGGTCAATGCCTTCTTCACGGCATATCGTCTGAATACTTTTCTCTTTGAAACCAAATGGTATCTTAAGTCTTTGTAATACAGCCAGAAGCTCGAAGTCTGACTGCACCAGGTCCGACATTTTTGTGTGGGGACTTATGTGCATTGCATTGCTTATTTAGAAATATTATAGACAAAGGTAGTAAAAAGTTGGTGAACGGGATTGTTCTTATAGACAATCTTGATACTCTGAACTTCTATAAAGAAAGGAGGCAGATCTTCACCGGCCTCCTTTTTGTGATTTTAAGTTGTCTATTTCTTTCTGAAGAAGATATTCATCGGAACCCCTGAGAAATTCCATTTTTGTCTTAATTTATTTTCCACAAATCGCTTGTAGGGCTCTTTTACATATTGCGGCAGGTTGCAGAAGAATGCAAAAGAAGGAACCGACGCTGGCAATTGCGTTATGTATTTTATTTTAATGTATTTGCCCTTGTTGGCGGGAGGTGGATAGTTTTCAATAATTGGCAGCAGGAACTCGTTAAGTTTGGAGGTTCCAACCTTTCGTGATTTGTTTTCATAAACGGCCAATGCCTCTTCCAGGGCTTTGAAAATACGTTTTTTCTCGGTGGCTGAAGTGAAAATTACCGGATAATCGGTATAGGGTGCTGTCAGGGATTTTAATGCCTCTTCAAACTCCTTTGCGGTATTGTTCTCTTTCTCGATGAGGTCCCATTTATTGACTAAAACCACCACCCCTTTTCGGTTGCGTTCGATGAGGCTGAAAATTTTCTGATCCTGACCTTCAAATCCACGGGTAGCATCAATCATCAGAAGGCAGACATCAGAATTTTCAATCGCTCTGATGGCTCGCATTACAGAGTAAAACTCCAGATCTTCGTGAACTTTGGTTTTTTTCCTGATTCCTGCAGTATCCACGAGATAGAAATCATGGCCGTATTTATTGTATCGTGTGAAGATGCTGTCACGCGTAGTTCCGGAAAGTGGGGTCACGATATTTCGATCTTCACCGATAAGGGCGTTGATAAGTGAGGATTTTCCTGCATTGGGACGTCCAACAACAGTGAAACGGGGCAATTCAATATCCTCTTCCTCTCCTTTGTCTGGCAGGATTTTTACCAGGTGATCAAGCAGCTCGCCGGTTCCTGCGCCATTGATAGCGGATATGGGAAACAATTCATTTAAACCCATAGAGTAAAAGTACGAGGCTTCCGGTATTTGCTGATGATTGTCCACCTTGTTTACTGCTATAATTACATTTTTGGCTTTCCGTCGAAGAATTTCGGCCACGGCTTCATCATAATCGGTGACTCCGGTGCTTACATCCACCACAAAAACAATCACATCAGCCTCCTCAATGGCAATGAGTACCTGTTCCCGAATGGCATTTTCAAACTGATCCTCCGAGTTGATGGCATAACCACCTGTATCTACTACAGAGAAACGGACTCCGTTCCATTCAGATTTGCCGTAAATACGATCTCGCGTTACTCCGCTGGCTTCGTCAACAATCGCCTGACGAGATTCGGTAAGTCGGTTAAAAAGAGTTGATTTGCCTACATTTGGCCGACCTACTATGGCTACGATGTTCCCCATGCTATTATTCGATTATTTTGTGTTTTTCAATTTTTAAAAGCGGGCAAAGGTAATAAAAATGATTGATTTACAGATCTCATCCCTATTACTTCTCGTACCCGAAATTCTTCAGGAAGTTATCCTGATCCCTCCAATCCTTTGAAACTTTCACATAGAGTTCAAGATATACTTGTTTTCCTAGAAACAATTCTATCTCCTTACGGGAGTCAATGCCCAGCTTCTTGAGCGCTTTCCCCTGATGACCAATGATAATACCCTTCTGTGAGTCGCGACTCACATGAATCACAGCCCGGATGTCGGTTCTTTTGGGGCCTTCTTTAAATTCCTGTACCTCTATTTCCACCGAGTAGGGAATTTCTTTCTGGTAGTTCAATAATATTTTCTCCCTGATGATTTCGGAAATGAAGAATCGTTCAGGTTTATCTGTTAAGGCATCTTTATCAAAAAACGGGGGGGACTCAGGTAGTAATTCCACAATCCTGTCGTAAAGATTCTGGATGTTGAATTTGTGAAGCGCCGACATGGGATATATTTCTGCACGTGGAATCTCCTTTTTCCAAAAATCCACCAGATCTTCCAGTTCTTTTTGCTGGATGAGATCAATTTTATTGATAACCAACAGCACGGGAATGTCACTTTTCTTTACCAGTTCCAAAAACTCATTGTTTTTGTCAGGGGTTTCCACGGTGTCGGTTATATATAATAGTATATCTGCATCCGACAGGGCCGATTTGGAAAAGTGAAGCATCGATTCCTGAAGCTTGTACTTGGGCTGCAATACTCCCGGGGTGTCGGAAAATACAATCTGGTAATCATCTTTGTTTACAATGCCAAATATGCGGTGACGGGTCGTTTGTGCTTTGGAGGTTATTATGGATAAACGTTCTCCAATTAATTCATTGGATAAGGTGGATTTCCCCACATTGGGATTACCTATTATATTAACAAAACCGGCTTTGTGTGTCATAACTTCTTTGTATTGAATTTTGTGCGAAGATACAATAACTGTAAAGAATTTTCGTGATAAGGATCCAAATATTAGCTGATGAGCTGGCTCAACCCTCAACCCTCATCCCTCAACCCGATTTCCTCTTGACACTCTCCCCCAAAACCTTTTACATTTACTTTTGTGACATATTTTGTTTTGATAAATGTTTTGAGCGTATTGGCTGATGTAGTGGGACCGACCTTGGCAGATAAGCCTAAAAACAAGGTTGCTTTATCGTAAAATCGTCTCTGTTTGAATCTCACGCACGCAGTAAGTGAGATGAGTTTTGACGATTACGATAAAAGAACTGTAGTTTTTTGAGCGGAAGCTGGCAAAATCGTGGTCTTTTTTTGATTACTTTATTATATCAAGACAAAAAAGTAATTCAGGGTTTAAGGGATGAAATCCCTTTTGGAAGATATCTAGGACACTATGGTGAGGTGAAATTTCCAGGCATCGAACTTTGACCCTCAGCGGGTTGACATTTTTTCACACAAATAGATTGAAAAAAGATTTGGAAAAGCGGGAAACAATGCGTTATCTTTGCACCCGCTTTGCAAGAGAGACCAAGGGGTCCGAGCG
>Ga0247722_10000039_pt1 | contig 84772 bp, 83 predicted proteins | sample MSEWelMarce3H_FC_FD_189094 | JGI IMG/M metagenome (GOLD analysis project Ga0247722, IMG submission 189094) | Subsurface sediment microbial communities from gas well in West Virginia, United States - MSEEL Well Study Marcellus 3H_FC | ecosystem: Environmental > Terrestrial > Deep subsurface >...
TATGCGGTCGGCCGGGGCTTTCAGACCCGCTATGGATTTATCAGCTTGAACGCATGGGAGAGGGTAAAACAAAACCCTCAATATGCTGTGGATGCCACGGCTGGCGTATATAGCTCCGTTGTGGGTAGTTTTGATTTTATATATTATTCATTTCTATCATTTTGCATAATCCTGTTAAATCTGGAAAGATTCTCATGCTATTAATTCCTTTTTCATCAATTTTCTTTAAGATTTCTGTACGTAATGAATTCCTAAATATGAATTTAATTAAATAATATTCAAATCTTCATTTTCATTTAGGGTATTGTAATCATCTAATTGAGGAAGTCCGTCTCCATTTCCCCAAAAAATCTGCGGTGGTTGAATAGAGAACCATGATTCTTGATTTATTATTCTTTTGTCAAATGGCTTTGGCTCAAATACTTTAATGAATCGACTATTAAATAACTTATCTTTTTGAAAATTTACTAAAGAATCGTTCTCAACAACCAATCCATATACAACCCGATTGTTTTCATTGTTTTTTTCTTGTTCAAATGCAAACCATAATGCAATCAACGGATTTTTTGTCCAATCAATAAGTCTTGTTGGTAAACCATAATGTTGACCTAAAGAAATTATTTCCCAATTATTTAGGTCCTTTTTGTAAAGATGGTTATAGTTTTCTTTGAATTGGTTGAAAATTAGATTTTCGATTTTAAAAAAATCCTTTATTCTCTTTTTGTTTTTTACAAGTCTAAGAATCTTGCTGTCAAGCGGCCAATCTTCCATCTGACCCCTAAATAATCGGATTTTCTCATCATTTTGTATTGAAATATATTCTAAAAATTCCTGAATTGAGTTAAATGATATTTCTCTAATTTCCATATTGTTTGATACTATTATTCAATTCTTGGTTCGCTGCTTATAAATGAAATTATATATAATTGTTTTGTTATCGTTTCTCAATGCTTTTTCCTAAAATGAAAAAAAATTTCTCGTCATCTTTAAAAACAAATATTGAATCTGAATTTGCAGGTTTTAGTATCGAATCTCCTCTGCTAATAAAATCACTAATAAAAGATGGCTTGTAATTATAGTTTGAAGTTGAAGTGAAAAAAAATTTTTGGCCACTCTTTAATTCTCCGAAAACCCCTCTATTATTTCTGATTCTGTATATTTCTCCTTTGATTTCTGTTTGATATTGTACTTTAGGATAATTATTCCAAATATTTTTTTGTATTGGAATACCTATTGCAATCATTATAATAAAACCCAAAATGATAATCGCATAAAATTTTCCTATTTTATTTCCGTTTATTATAGAATGTTTTCTGAAGTTCACTTTAATCATATTTATCTTTAAGATAGGGGGTTTCTGTGTCTAACATTAAATTACCCACAACGTCCCGGCTATATGCGCCTGGGCGTGGCTTTCAGACCAGCTGTGGATTTATCAGCTTGAAAGCATGTTTGAGGGTAATACAAAACCCTCAATATGCTTTGGATGCCACGACTGGCGTATGATAGCTTTGTTGTGTGGCGTAATTCATTTATTGTCAGATTGTTTTTTGTTATTCCATTCCTTCTTTTCTGTTCTCTTTTCAAAATTGTTTTTTTAGAAATCCACGTAAATGCTTTGCCTATTTCCCAGTAGTCGTTAATTATTCTTTTGACCCATAATTGTCCTCTTTTTCGTGAATTAATCTTTCATGACGAACAATTTTCCTTTCCCAAAAGTCTAGTTCAAAGAACTCCTCTGAAATCAAGTTATTATTATCATCGTAGCCACATTTATTTTCAAAAACTAGTACTCCGTTCTGATGCGATGAATTATAAATCATGTTATTTCTTTCGTCAAAAGTGTATTCATCAATGACTTCAAAGTTATCAATGTAGTTTCTATGAATTTGTTTTATTACGTTTCCTTGGCTATCATATTCAAATGCCTCTGCATTAAATAATTCTCCATTTTGAAATTGTTTCTCATGCTTAAGCTGGCCATTTTCTGAATACGATTTTTCATATTTTGAAATTTCATTATTATCAGCATCCAACACTATTTCTTCAATCGGCTGTCCTTGCTCATTAAGTATGTAAACTTCATATCCAGTTATTTCACCATTCTCATCTTTTATCGTTGCTTTGTCTGTATTACCAATATCAGTGAAGGAAAATTCCTTAATCGATTTTTGTCCATCTGAAAATTCAAACTCATGTCGGTCAAAATCTCCATCTGTGTTTTTATGAAAACAATGTCTTTCCAACAATTCATCAAATGGGTCATACTCAATGTATTCTTTTACTTCTCCTGAATCATGATATCTGTAAATTCGTCTGCAAACAATTTTGGAGTTAAAATCATACTCGGTTTCATCAAGAGTATTTCCTTTTGAATCCATCGTGAAAGTCTTGAAATGAAATCTATTTATTTCATTTTTATTTGTATCTAACTCAATCTTTGTCGTAATCCATTTATCCATTAATTCCGATTTTGCAAGTTGTTCGTTTTATGCCACACAACGCCCGGCTGTATGCGGTCGGCCGGGGCTTTCAGACCCGCTATGGATTTATCAGCTTGAACGCATGGGAGAGGGTAAAACAAAACCCTCAATATGCTGTGGATGCCACGACTGGCGTATATAGCTTTGTTGCCGGCTGGGCTTATTTATCATCATTTTTTTGTTCTAATCGTTTTCTTTCAGTATTAATCAATCTATGCAATTTTTTCTGTAGGACTTCTTTTGGTGGTAATTCTGTGATGTATTCTGCAATGCGTATTCCGGAATTTTCTATTTGTAATAATTCAATTTGTTCATTATTCCCTTCTGCGCATAGAAGTAATCCAATAGGAGAGTCCTCTCCGGGTTCTAATTCATGTTTTTGGATGTAGCGAAGGTATAATTCCATTTGACCTTTATATGCAGCTTTAAACCTTCCTAATTTTAAATCAATTGCAACCAGACGTTTTAGTTTTCTGTGATAAAATAGCAAATCCAGTTTGTAACTTTCTCCATCAATTAGCATTCTTTTTTGGCGCTCTACAAATGTAAATCCTTGTCCCAGCTCCATTAGGAATCTCTCCAGTTCTTTCAATATGGCTTCTTCAAGATTTTTTTCACTGAAATTGTCTTCTAAATCCAAGAAGTCAAGAATATAAGGGTCCCTGAACACTATATCTGGGGTTATTTTTTTGTTTTCTCTAAGTTCTTTTAATTCTTTCTTGATTTGCAGTTCAGGCTTTCTTGATATGGCTGTTCTTTCAAACAGCATTGAATCTATTTTTTCGTTAAGTACTCTTGTAGTCCAACCTTCTAATCTGCACATTTCGGCGTAGAATTCTCTACTTAATTCGTTTTCAATGTATATGAGTGTTCTAAAATGTGTCCATGTTAATTGTCTACTCAGTGCGTAGACAATTTCTTTTTCCTTAAAAGTCTCCGCAAAGCGTAGACAATGTCTCAATTGTTTTTCGCTCCAGCCTTTGCCGAATTCTTCTGTTAATCTTTTGGAAAGGGCTCGTATTATTTGTTGTCCGTAATCAGCGCGTTTATTTTCAAGAATTTCATTATTTATTCGATGACCTATATTCCAATACAATATTGTTAACGCGGAATTGGCTGTTATTGCAACAGTTTCTTTGGCTTCATTTATGAAACCTTTTATTTCCTCAATTAGGTCGTTATTTTTCAGAATTTCTTTTTCCATAAAAAACAAATATATCACAAATGTGATAATTTTTATGCGTGCTGATGATTTTAGACCGTCCCATTGCCTTGCCGGCAACGTCCCGGCTATATGCGCCTGGGCGTGGCTTTCAGATCAGCTGTGGATTTATCAGCTTGAAGGCATGGTTTTGAGAAATACAAAACCTTCAATATGCTGTGGATGCCACGGCTGGCGTATATAGCTTTGTTGGCGGTATGTTGTTTATTATCTGTCACTTACATCAAATATTTTTTTAAAGTCTTTAAGTAATTTATTTTTCAGTCTTATTGTCAAGAATATTGGAGTGAACATAAACACTAAAAAGACATTTACAATTACAAATATTTCAGATTCTATATTATTTCCTTTTGTAATCGCCAGAAAATTAAATAATAGCAGAGCGAGTACAGGAAGAACTCTAATCCACAAATATCCAAACCATATCGGTCTAATATTAAATTTAATTTCAGTTGATGTCTTGTTCTTTGATATTAGTGTTCCTTCAAATATGTAAGGAATTTGAAATAGAATCGCATTTTTAGTTAATCTGAATGCAGAGTCCGTATACTCTCCATAAAATTTCATTTTTGTTTTTCCGAAAATTGTAAATATGCCAAAAGGAGTTCCTATTATTTTTGGGTTACCAATCTTTGTGTTTTCTTCGAGTCGCTTGATGAAATCAGTTCTATTTAAATTTGAAATCATATTTCTGAGTTCTAATTAAAGAGGTTTTTAATTTCTTTTTTCAATAAATATCTAGTCATAAATATCGCTGGCACTAAAAATAATAACATAAAAAACACAGAGCCTATAGTTCCAATAGTTTCGAGTTCTCCATTCATAGTAGTTATATAAGGCATAGAGTATACTATTATCAAAACTACAGTTGATAAGGAGCTTATTAGTGTAAGATTTAACCCAACTTTTTTTATTGACTTTAAGAGCAAACCAGAACTTAGCAATAAAATTCCATTTAAAACAAAATAAACAGGGTGAACATATTGTACTTCAGAATTGAAATTTTCACTTAAACTTATTAATATCCAAGCTGGTAGATTACTTAAAATCATTAAGCCTCCTAGTACCACTAAAACTATTGCTGTAGTTTTTATTCTTTTAATTTGTTTGTTGGGCTCCATAATTATATAAAAATCAGATTGTTAATAGGTTTATTTCAATTACCGCCAACGCCCGGCTGTATGCGTCAGGCCGGGGCTTTCAACCCGTAAAGCTTGTGTCAAGCCGTGAGCGGGTAACAAGGAAAAACGAAGCTTGCAATATGCTGTGTAGCCCCGGCTGGCGTATACAGTTTTGTTAGCGCCCCGTAGTTTCTTGTTTTTCAATTCGTTATTTGTTTTTTAATTTGTTCTTTGTTAGTTGCCAGCTATGAATTTGTCAGGATGAATGAGACCCAAAGGGAAAACCAAATCTTTCAATTTATAAGTCAATCTGAATGTTTATTTTTCCACCAAGTCCCTTTTCAACAATATCATACAAGGTTTTCAATGTGATATTACTTGCGTCGTTTTCAACCCGTGAAATATAACTTCGTTTTTTATTGATTATCTCCCCGAGCTGGTCTTGCGTTAAGTGCCTTTTTTCTCTTGCTTCTCTTAGCGTTAAACCAATTCGGAATGATTTGAATTCACGGTCAAGTTTATCTCTTCTTTCAGTTCCTTTTTCTCCGTAAACTTGGTCTTTTAATTCTGTCCAAGTGGTTGTATTTTTCTCAGCCATAATCAATTGTTTTTTTCGTTAAAATACTCTTTCATAAGCTTTGCAGCTTTCTCAATCTCCGATTTTGGTGTTTTCTGCGACTTTTTCTGAAAGCCGTTTAATAAAATTACCAATCGTCCCTGGTCGAAAAAACAAAAGACTCTCCAGATATTAGATGCCAATGAAATTCGGGCTTCATATAATCCTTTTTGTCCTTTGATGTGTTTTAAATATTTTTCCGGAATTCGTTCTTGATATTCAATTAATTCAATGATTTTAAAGACTTTGTCTTGCACTTTCTTCGGTTGCGCAAGAAGAAAATCCTTAAAATGGTTCTTGTAATCAATTACAGTTCGAATCCGTTTCATTCATTTCATTTTACATCAAAGGTAACTTTTAAGTTACAAAAATACAATCGTTATTGTCTTTTTTCTGTGTATATGGTTTTTCTTTACTATGGGCGCTAACGTCCCGGCTATATGCGCCTGGGCGTGGTTTCAGACCAGCTATGGATTTATCAGCTTGAAAGAATGGTTTTGGGAAATACAAGACCTTCAATATGCTGTGGATGCCACGGCTGGCGTATATAGCTTTGTTGCAGGCTGCCATATTTGTCATTCGATTAGATATTTATTGTGATAATCAATTTTTTAGCCGTTTGAACTTTATTTTATCCATCCGTGTATAGGAAAAATCCTATGGTTTCAATGAAATCTAGATTTTCAGAATGCTAAGGATTTTCGAAAAAACCCCTGCGGAATATTTAACAGTTCGGAATATTTAACAGTTCGGAAAAATGCAGTGCACTAAAAATCTGCTTTGTTACTCAATTCTTATTTTTCATAAATACCCTTTATCAGTTGGTCTTTTGGAGCTAGTTTTTCTATTACTTTATTCCCGTTTATATCATATGCAATAACTGGAATATTAAAATCATCTCCAATTATACATTCAATCTTCAATTGTCCATTTTTCCAATAATGCTGACATTTTCCGTAAGGAATACCGTTTCGAAATTCAACCTTGCTTTTTATGGTGTCATTTGAATAATATTTTATCCATAAACCAGTTTTTAGGCCATTTTTATATTGACCTGTGCAAGTAATGATTTCGCTTTTTTCGTCATATATTTTTTTGTCAAAGACAATGTAAACGATTTCTCCATCTTTTTCTGTTTTAAACGTATGATTTATTGATATTTGTGAGGGCAGGAGTTTGTATTCTACCCATTTTCCTTGTCTTTGTCCTAAGGAGTCAACTTTGTTTTTAGCTTGTATTTGAATTAATTCATTTAATTCACTATTTGATTGTGCCAATCCCAGATGATTAGATAATAGGACAAATAAAGAGACGAGAACAATAGTTAAGTTTTTCATAAATATTTATCAGTCTGGCTTAAAGTTTTTGAACTGTATTTTAAATTTGAATTGTTTTCTTTAGTTTTTCTTGGTTGCCTGCAACGTCCTTGTATCATCACTTTGGTGCTGTTATATCGCATTTGTCGCAATAAAAGGTGCACAATACATGCTAATAGAGGATGTATTGTGCACCTTTTTATGTTAATTGTTGATTTCTGCAAAATTCATTGTTGTTTCATCTTATTAAACATTACTCTTAGCAACATTCCAATAAGTGTTTGGGGAGGCGTTGTCCCAGGGACATATTGGAGAGGTAAGAGCTGGTTTTGTTCAAATATATTAAATATTTGGCGTCTTTTTGCTGGTTGTTCAAAAAAAATGAATGATTAAGGAATTGTTGATGAGATCTGTATGACACATGAATTGCAAATCATTCTCTTCCAAAGAGGATTCTTTATGTATTTAGTGCCCGTCTATAAAGTCGGAAAAAATGGTTATTCTATAAACTAAGTAAAGGTTGTTTTTTATTGTGGGTCTGGTCAGAAAGTGCCAGTTGCAAGGCTTGCGACCGCGTGCCGCCTAAAGCTTTAGCGGTGGCGCAAGCCGCCAAAAGCGGAGTTTACTTGGGTAAATGAGAATCTTGGCGGCAAGCATAACGACGCAAATGGTACTTTATGGACAGACACTATTTAGGTGTTGGGTTATTGCTATTGGAGGATGAGAAGCAAAAAGATCAGGAGGAAGAGTTTTTGTCTGATGAGTTTTTTAATATCTTTGCCGATAATGAGATAACCAACAACATCGTCGAATGAAGATAAACGGGAAAAATACAGGATTATTTCTGCTGTGGCTGGCCGGTCTGGTCATCTTTTCGCATGAAATTATTCCTCATCATCACCATTTTCATTCGGCTTATACTTCATCACATCTCGATCATCAGGGAGGATGTGGTCACGATCATGAAAATGACTCGTCTTCTGATTCAACAGAGAATCATTGTCATGCTTTTAATGATATTACGGTAGAGCGACAAACTGTTGTGAAAATTTCGCAACCACAAATCTATTCTTTTCCCGGGTTATTTGTGGCCCCATTTTATTTAACCGATGGACCAGTATCAGATGAAGGTGTCAATTATTACTGCAAAACAGAATCCTCTGATACAGATGATTTTATTCTTTTTCCGGTTTTTCGCCGCGGACCTCCATTGATTTAATACTTCTTTTATTTTATGGAATTGTGATGCGGTTGATTTTGCATGAAATTCTTAATGTAAAACGACCACTCAATTTTCTAAAAAAATCAAATTTTTCAGAAATATCTTGTATTTGATTGCTGGCTTTATAGCGGAAATCATGATGATTATTCGTTATTAACCTTCAGTAGCTGTAGTTTCCAACGGGTCATTGGAACAGGCATGGCAATGATTGCCTTGAGAGGATGGGCGTAAGTTTTTGCATATAGGTTTTGTTCGACCAAAATAATTGAATTCTATACAGATGAGGAATGCAGACAGCTACCTGTTCTGAATGTTGCTGAAGTGTCATAAAGACGTGCCTGACCGACAATACAAGTATTACAATTTAATTTCTATGATCAATAAAATAATTGCCTTTTCAATAAAGAATAAATTTATTGTGGGGCTTTTCATTCTGGCCTGGATTGGGTGGGGACTGTATGCGATGCTTCATTTACCACTCAATACGGTACCCGATCTTACCAACAACCAGGTGAAAGTCACCACTTATGCTCCCGATCTGGCAACCGAGGAGATTGAACGATTAATCACCTATCCTGTGGAACTGGAGATGGGGAATCTTCCCGGTTTAATTGAGATACGTTCCCGTTCGAAGTTTGGATTGTCCGATATCACCCTGGTTTTTGAGGACGACATGGGGATGTACAAGCCGAGGCAACTGGTATCCGAAAAGTTAAAAGGAATCTCGGGCAAATTGCCGGCAGGGGTTGGAGAGCCCTCCATGGGACCACTTACAAGTGGCCTGGGAGAAATTTATCAGTATGTGATCAGTGCCGAAGATGGTTATGAAGATCAATATTCAGCGACTGACCTGCGGGAGATTCAGGACTGGGTTGTGAAGAAGGAGCTGATTAATATTCCCGGTGTGGTGGGCGTCAATACTATGGGAGGTTACCTGAAACAGTATGAGGTTGCCGTAAATCCCGATCGTCTGCGTAGTTATGGAATTACCATTGTCGATGTTTTCGAGGCCCTGAAAAAGAACAATGCCAATACGGGCGGCAGTTATATCGAGAAAAACCGACGGGCTTACTTTATTCGCGGGGAAGGCTTAACTACTTCGCTGGACGACATTCGTTCAACGGTTATTCAACTTCATGGAGATACCCCGCTGCGCATTGGCGATGTGGCCGATGTGCAGTTTGGTCATGCTCCCCGTTTTGGGGCTTTTACCTACAATGGCAAAGGAGAAGCTGTCGGTGGTAAAATAATGATGTTGCGTGGAGAAAATCCCGCTGAGGTAATCGCCAATGTGAAAGAGCGACTGCCCCGCGTAGAGGAAGCATTGCCTGAAGGCGTTCAGATTGAGCCTTTTCTTGATCGCTCCACACTGATAAAAGATACCACTGCCACTGTAATTGAAAACCTGGTGCTTGGAGCATTGATTGTTATTTTTGTGTTGGTTTTTCTGATGGGAAACCTTCGCTCCGGGTTGATTACTGCTTCTGTTATTCCGCTCTCCCTGCTTTTTGCCCTTGGCGTGATGTACTCATTCAATTTGTCGGCCAACCTGATCAGTCTGGGAGCGGTTGATTTTGGAATCATTATAGATGGAGCGGTGATTATCGTAGAGTTTGTGGTCTTTCAGATTAGCAAACGGATGCGGCATTTGCAGCAATTGAGTGGAAGCGGATTGAAGCAGAAGATGAATGAGATTGCAGGATGGGCCTCGGGGCGAATGATGCGAACAGCCATTTTCGGGCAGTTGATTATTCTGATTGTGTTTGTTCCTATTCTGACGCTCACAGGGCAGGAAGGCAAGATGTTCCGGCCCATGGCCATTACTTTCGGAACGGCCCTGATTGGTGCCATGATATTGTGTCTGACTTATGTGCCCATGATGGCTGCCTGGATTTTGAGGCCCGAAAAGAGCAATAAACCCGGACTGGCTGATAAAATCATCGGAAGTACTCGACGTGGTTATCAGAGGATGCTGGGAATGGCTTTGCGATTCAGATATGCGGTCACTGGCGGTATTGTGGCACTTTTTGTGGTTGCTGTATTGCTCTTTAGCAGTTTGGGAGCTGTCTTTATTCCCCAGCTTGATGAGGGGGATTTTGCCATCCATCCTTTGCTGCAACCCGGCACTTCCCTTTCGGAAACCGTGGAGATTAATACCAAGCTGGAGAAAGTGCTGATGGAGAATTTCCCCGATGAGGTGGAGCAGGTGGCCACCAAGATTGGAACGGGCGAGATTCCAACCGATCCCATGTCGCTGGAAATGGCCAAAATGATCATCAATTTGTCGCCAAAAAATCAGTGGGTAAGGGCTGAAACCAAGGATGAACTGGAAGCCCTGATGAAGAAAGAGATGTCTGCCGAAGTGCCGGGCGTTAGTTTCTTTTTTGCCCAGCCCGTGGAGATGTTGTTCAATCACTTGCTGACCGGTTCTTCTGCCGATGTGCTGTTAAATATCTATGGTGAAAATCTGGATACTTTGTTTCATTATGGTAATGTGGCCCGCGCAATAATTGAGGATATTCCGGGTGCTGGAGACCTCAATGTGCAGAAAGTAATAGGCCTACCGCAGATGGTGGTACGCTACGACCGCGATCAGCTGGCGCGTTACGGATTGGATATTGAAACGGTCAACCGGACTATCCAGTCTGCTTACTCCGGAGCTAAAGCAGGGATCGTTTACGAGGGAGAGCGCCAGTTTTCGCAAGTGGTGCGATTGGCAGACGATTATCGCAACAATCCGGATGCCATTGGGGATTTATACCTGAAAAGACCCAACGGCGAGCAGGTGCGTTTGAGTGAAGTGGCTGATATCAGGATGCAGGCCGGGCCCGCCGCCATATCCCGTGAAGGAGTAAAGCGAAAACTGGAGGTGGATATCAATATTGATGGCCGGGATACGGAGTCTTTTGTGGAGGAGATTCAGCAAGAACTGGATAAGCGTCTGAACCTGCCTAAAGGTTACAATGTTTCATACGAGGGTGACTTTAAGAGTTTGCAGAGTGCCAAACAAAGGCTTTCCTGGGTGGTTCCGCTCGTTTTGGCATTCATTTTCGTGCTGCTTTATTTTACTTTTGGTTCCTCCCGTCAGGCGCTGTTGGTCTTTTCAGCAGTCCCGCTGGCGGCTATTGGTGGGGTTTTCTCTTTATGGCTTCGCGGAATGCCCTTCAGCATCTCTGCCGGAGTCGGGTTTATTGCCTTGTTTGGAATTGCGGTACTCAATGGAGTGGTGCTGATGAGTTTCTTCAATGAACTGAAAGCCGAAGGAATGAGCAATCCTTTTCGGAGAGTTTATCACGGTACCGATATGCGTCTGCGACCGGTAATTCTGACTGCGTTGACTGATGCGTTAGGATTTTTACCGATGGCCATATCCACCTCTTCGGGTGCCGAAGTGCAAAGGCCACTGGCCACAGTGGTGGTGGGAGGCTTGATTACAGCCACCTTGCTGACTTTGTTTCTTTTGCCGGTGATTTACACTTTTAAAGGACAAAAAATACGCGTGCCTTCGCTACTTGGCAATAATATTTCAAAAAATCGTAGCCGAATGAGACGTACTTTTTCAATTTTGCTGATTGCTTTGTTGTCACTTCCTGTGATGGGGCAACAAAACTCCACATTATCTTTGGATCAGGCGATACAAATGGCAATGGAAAACCATCCTGGTATTCATTCCGGACAATTGACGGTAGAAAAAAGCAGGGCAGAGAAATCTGCTGCCTTTGATTTACTGGATACTAAACTGGCCTTCGAAAACGAAAATGAGGGGAGTGGACGTAAAACCTGGTCGGTGGAGCAGGAATTTAACAATCCACTGGAATATGTGACCCGCGCGAAGCTGGCAAATAAAAGAACCGACCGTGCAAGGTCAGCATTATTACAGTTGCAGGCCGCATTGATCCGTGAGGTAAAAACAGCCTATAATGAAGTGCTTTTTGCCCGGGATAAACTCTCTTTGATGGAGCAACTCCGGGAGCAATTTTCAGATCTGAGCAAAGCCGGGGAATTGAAGTATCAAACCGGAGATATTTCTTATCTGGAAAGTGTTTCGGCACGCTCTAAATTCAAAGAGATCGTTCAGCAATTGGAAAAAGCACGGATGGCTTACCAAAACAGTCTGAATCGCTTGCAGGAGGTGGTCTTTTCGGAGGAACCGGTAATGGTTCGGGACTCTGTTTTGACGGAGTTTGATTTCGACTTGGAATCACTGGATACAATATCCTTTCGTCAACATCCGGGACTTGATGTTTCGCAGCGAAATACGTTTGTTGCCAAGGCTCAAAGTAAAATGCTGCAATCAGGTTCATGGCCCGATCCTTTTGTGCGTTTCAGTAAGACAGATGTGAACGGTGGGGATGGGTTCAATGCTTTTGAGGTAGGAGTGAAATTCCCCATTGACATCTGGGGCGAGAGCGGCAAAAACAAGAGTGCACGCCTTGAGGCTGAAATTGTTTCTGAAGAACATCGCGCCTATGAGCAATCGGTGGAGACAGGGTTCCTGAATTTGCGAAATGATCTGGAGAATCTGCGTAAGCAACTTCAATTCTTCCGGGAGAGTCGCCTAAAAGAGGCCGGTCTGATCGATAACAATGCCCGTCTTCAGTACGAGGCCGGAAATATTGATTATCTGCAATATGTGCAGTACTTCGATCAGGCAACAAATATAAGACTGGAGTATCTGGCAGTTCTCCGCGATTACAATAATGTAGTTGCCCGACTGGAGTACATGACCGGAGAATAGAGGTTATTAAGCGAAATGTAATGAACAAGAAATACAGAATCATGAAGATAAGAACATTAAATAAAATAGGTTTACTGCTGATGGCTGGAGTGATGGTGCTTTTACCTTCCTGCGGAGAATCAGCACATTCTGATCATAACAATAATTCCGCCCATAGTGCAGAAGCGCATGCTGAAGAAGAAGCGGATGTACACGAAGGTCACAATCATGAACCCGGAAGTGTTGAGGCTGTTAAGGAAGAATTGAATGAAAATCAGGTTTTGGTTACGTCTCAGCAAATGAAGAGTGTGAATATTACTACCGGACAACCGTCACTGGAAAAGGTTTCGGAAGTGGTTAAGGTTTTTGGAAATATTGCTTTACCACCGGCTTCCGAGGCTTCGGTAAGTCCGTTTATCGGAGGTGTAGTGACGGATATCCGTGTAATTGAGGGTGCTCAGGTGCAAAAGGGAGAGGTGCTGGCTTATATTGAGCATCCGGATGTGCTTGCCCTTCAGCAGGATTACCTGAAAGCTGTGAATCAGGACAAATATCTGGAGCAGGAATACAACAGGCAGAGTCGCTTGCTGCGTGACAGTGTTAATGCTGCCAGAACTTTTCAGCGCATAGAGGCGGATTATAATAATAACCGTGCGCAGTTGCAAAGTCTGAAACAGCGGCTCGAAATGCTCAATATTTCCGCTAAGGGAGTTAGCCCTGAGAATCTGACCAGTCGTTATCCTTTGTTCGCGCCTGTTTCAGGATATGTGAATGCCGTAATGGCAAATACCGGAGTGTTTGTGTCTGCTGAAAAAGAGGTTTTTCATGTGGCTGATTACCGCCAGGTGCATCTCGACCTGAAGGTCTATGAAAAAGATCTTCCTCTTATACAGGAAGGTCAGCAGTTGACTTTCAGACCGGCCAACAATTCAGGAGCCGGCGTCATGCGTGGAACCGTGCTGAAAAAATCTAAACGATTCGATCAGGAATCCCGGACTGCCCTGGTTCATGCTGAAATAACCGACCGGAATGATAATTTGCTACCTGGAATGGCTGTGGTGGCTTATATTCAGAATGGCGATGAAGCTGTATGGGCCTTGCCCGAAGAGGCTATTGTGGCTGCTGAAGGAAAACGTTTTGTCTTTCGGGTGGTGGAAGAACCACAGGAGGATGAACATGCTCATGAATCACATGTGGGGTATGAGCATGCCGAAGAGACTGGTCATGACCATGGTGAAACACACGATCATGAAGAAGAAGGACAGCATGCCGAATATGTGATCTTTGAGCGCATAGAAGTGATGACTGGTGTCTCGCAGGCAGGTATGACCGAGGTAGTGCTGGATGATGAACATTTGCAAAAAGCTTCATTTGCTGTGAATAATGCAGAAGCCTTAATGTCGGAGATGAAGAAGGGTGCGGCCGGAGGCCATCAGGGGCATAATCACTAGGGGCACAGCGCATGGAGCATGGGGCATGGCGAGCTAAAAGCAGACAAGATTAATGATGAAGCTCATTTAGGGGTAACAGAAAAATGTATTTGCAGGTGTCACCCCATCCGGGGCTTATATCGTCTATTTTGAACAATCTATCTACCAAACTGCCGCCCCATCCGGGGCTATCCCATTAAATCAGCAAGAATGGATGTGTTTTGTATTTTCAAGTTGTAAAGAAAGAGCTTGGAGATTTTCGTACTTCCCAATTTGTCTGTTCCAGCCCCGGCGGGGCGACAGTTTGGTAGCAATGGTGTTGCAATGCATGGAAAAGCCCCGGCAGGGGTGACACCTTGATGAAAAAGAAAATGGAGGACCTATTGTATAAGGACATTATATCTATTAAACAGCCACTCCATCCGGGGTTGTCCCATTTTACCAACAAAAATGGATGATTTTTACATTTCCCGATGGAAAGAAAGTGCTAAAATTTAGGTACTCCTCAATCTGTCTGTTCCAGCCCCGGCGGGGCGATAGTTTGGTAGCAATAGCGTTGCAATGAGTGGAAAAGCCCCGGCAGGGGTGACACCTTAATGAAAAAGAAAATGGAAGACCTATTGTATAAGGACATTATATCTATTAAACAGCCATTCCATCCGGGGTTGTCCCATTTTACCAACAAAAATGGATGATTTTTACATTTCCCGATGGGAAAAAAGTGCTGAAATTTAGGTACTCCTCAATCTGTTTGTTCCAGCCCCGGCGGGGCGACAGTTTGGTAGCAATGGTGTTGCAATGCATGGAAAAGCCCCGGTAGGGGTGACACCTTGATGAAAAATCTAATGGAAGGCTTATTATAAAAGGATACGATTAATCAATGAAAAAGCTGAAAGAAACCTGCTCAGCCGCATGGTACATGGAGCACAGGGCACAGAGCTTTTTTCTCTATGCTCTGTGCCCTATGCGCTCTGCCTATTTAACTTCAAAATCAAAGAAAGCTTTATCCTCAATAAAACCCTGAAGGCGGTCGCCAATTTTAACCGGACCAACGCCGGCGGGGGTTCCTGTGAAGATATAGTCACCGATTTTGAGGGTAAAGTATTTCGATAGATGGGCAATCAGCTGGTCGATGCTGAAAATCATATCGGCTGTGTTGCCTTTTTGGCGGGTTTCCTGATTGATGTCCAACCTGAAATTAAGGTTGCTCAAATCCGGAAACAGCTCTTTATTCACAAACTTTGAAATCACTGCAGAATGATCAAAGGCTTTGCTTTTTTCCCAGGGCAGGCCTTTTTTCTTTAGCTGATCCTGCAGATCTCGTGCAGTGAAATCAATACCCAGACCGATTTCCTCATAATACCGATGGGCAAATTTCTCTTCAATATTCTTTCCCAGTTTGTTGATGCGAACCACGATTTCCACCTCATGATGAAACTCGTTGGCAAAATCGGGCAGAAAAAACGGGTCGTTGTTGCGCAACAACGCCGTGTCAGGTTTTGAAAAAATAACCGGTTCGGCGGGAACAGGGTTGTTTAGTTCGGTGGCGTGATCTACGTAATTACGGCCTATGCAGAGTATTTTCATCCGTATAAAATTTGATAATTAAGGTCGAATGGAACTCGCATGTAAGAACTTAAACATATGCTCTTGAGGCAATCCTTGCCATGCTCGTTTCATTTATCATCCCTTTCCAAAAGCATTTCTCAACTTAATATTGGTCAGCACCTTCTTGGTAAATAATGGAAAATCACCATTCATCATCCATCCGTAGTAGCCGGGATCGGTATCCAGTACTTCGGTGACGGGCTTGCCTTTGTATTTTCCGAAGTTGAAAACTTCCACTCCTTTGTCGTTGAAGATGATACGTCCGGCAAAATCGGCATTTTTGTTGTGCGCTGAGAACTTGGAGAGCCATTCCATGTCGTTTTTCAGGTCGGAATAGCGATCCAGCTGGGCTTTCAGGACCTCGTAGGTGGCCCGGGTATCTGCTTCTGCGCTGTGGGCATCGTCCAGGTTTTTATCGCAGTAAAATTTGTAGGCAGCCTCAAGGGTGCGTTTTTCCATTTTGTGAAAAATGGTCTGTACGTCAATAAACTTGCGCCTGGTCATATCGAAATCTACTTCAGCCCGGATAAATTCCTCGGCCAGGAGTGGAATGTCGAATTTGTTGGAGTTGTATCCGGCAATATCGCAGCCTTCCATGAAAGTTGCCAGCTGCCGGCCCACTTCTTTGAAGGTGGGAGCATCCTTCACATCCTCGTCATAAATGCCATGAATGGCTGATGTTTTGGCGGGAATGGGCACTTCGGGGTTGATACGCATGGTTTTTACCTCTTCGTTGCCGTCAGTGTCTATTTTAAGGATCGAAATTTCTACTATGCGGTCGTTGGCAATGTTAATGCCGGTGGTTTCCAGATCGAAGAAAACGATTGGATTTTTTAAATTTAATTGCATGTGTTTTTTCTTATTTCATAAAAATGAGAAACAAAAATAGTCAATCGAGGCCTTTATACCTAAAAATAGGCGCCAAGTTTTTGGAGGCAGAATTGGGGAATAATCAAAAAGTTCCGTACTTCTCCACGAATTTTGGCCACACTTCTTCGTTGAACCATTTGAAATTAGGAGCTATGCGCTGGATTTTTTGATAAGTTTTGCGTGCTTCCTTTATATGTTCTGTTGACTGGTAGGAGTATCCAAGGGTGACCAGTGTATTAAGGTAAAACCAGTGCCTCTGATGATACCTGCTATCCGATATCATGAGTTCTACTGCATGTTTGTAATGATGGAGGGCGATCTCTTTGTCTCCTCCCAGCATGGAAGGCATGTAGTACATCTGGTTGCCTTTCTCTACCAGGTAATGTATGTTGGTGCTGTCGATTGAAGCAGCCGTCTTTAAAGTGGAAACACTTCTGGGGCCCAGAATGAGGGCTTTGTAACGCGCCAGTGCCATTTCAAATCCGTAAAAACCGCTTTTGAGCGCATGAGGCGCAGCATTGGTTGGATTCATTTCGATCAGCTCATCCAGAAATTTCCATCCTGTTTCCAGGTATTGTTCGGCTTCCTCTTCCTTGTCATTGCCCAGGCAATATCCAATATATCCATACCAGGCCAATACAACTTCAAAAAGTTGATTGTAATTGTCTGGGGTTCGTTCTGCTGCCATCTGCTCCATGGTGCTTTTCCATGGCTCCATATTGGTGGTGGTGTACCACTCAAAAAACAGGGAATCCCTGCTTTCAGCCCTTGATTCCTGAAAGCTGAATGCTAAGAGTATTGCTAAAATTGAGAGTATTATATGGTTCTTCCTTTCCATGTGGTTCTTTTTTGAATGACCTGCCGGGTGGCGTTGAAAAACAGGTGGATGAGCGTTATTTGTTGCAGGGGCATCAGAATCAGGTTTTTTAAGATCGATTGGCCGCTCGCTGCGGAGACAAAGATACGCATGGTCACCAATAACAGAAAATATGCCAAAAGCCAGTTGCCTGACAAGGTCAGCAAAACCGGGAGCCACCCCAGAGATGAAAACACCACGTACAACCAGCCTGCTCCGATGCTTCCGCCAAAAAAGAAACGGGCACTGCGTGACAATCCTGATAAGGCTTCTTCATAGTTCCGGTACATTCGACATTTGAGACCTTCAGGGGCCAGGGCTGTTCTGACTGTCAGGCCTTCCTGTTTGATATACTGTGCGATGGCAATATCCTCAACCGCCTGATGACGTTGGTTCTTATGAAAGTTCTGTTGGCGGTAACGCTCTGCTTCAAAAAGCATAAACTGGCCATTGGCAGCACTGAATATTTTCAGTGGGATGAATTGTGCAACAGCCAATGGGAGTACCGAGACGAGGATAATGTTGACTTGAGATACAAGCAGCCACTCTCCCAGGCTTCTCATTTCCTGACGCGGAAAGAAAGAGAATAAGGCCAGTTGATGACGTTTTAAATATGAAAGGGCTTGATCTATGGCTTCCTGGGTTGCTACAACATCGGCATCAAGAAAGAGAAAATAGCTCCCTTTAGCTTGTAGTGCCAATTGATGACAGGCATGGTTTTTCCCTTTCCAGCCTTCAGGTAGGGAACTGCCTTCAATTAATCGTATCCGGGAGTCATAATGGCTCCAGAGGTTGACTATACTGGAAGTTTCGTCTTCCGACAAATCATTGTAGATGAGGATTTCTCCAACGGTGTTGTCGCAATGGAGCAGGCTTTGCAGGAGCCGTGGCAGATTATGCGCTTCGTTGCGTGCCGGGACAAGAATAGAAATCTCCCCTTTTTGTTTGGGTGATGGCTGAGAGCGTGGAGCGCCTGTGACAAGGTTTAGCAACGATGTCAGCCATCGGATGGTAAGAATGGCAAAGGAGATGTATGCAATAATTCGTAGGACTTCCATTGTTGCTAAAGATCAGTGTTTTTGTTGTGATGATCAATGCATTCGTTCATGAAATCATTAAAAGCTTTTTCTGTTGGAATAGTGCCATCTGAATTCAGATTTTTGATGTAGAGCCACAAAGAAGGTTTTGGATTTCCGAAATAGTCGATGAGCGTGACTACCATTTTTACCGTGGGATTGGTCTTTTGTAGCAGGCGCTCCACGCCCGGTTCAAATTCCAAATAGCGTGTAGCCTGTGCCTGGAGCTTTCCTTGCGGATACATCAGCAATAGATTATTGGAACTGTTCTCAAGTATTTTTTTGGCGTAGATGAAAGAGGCGGGTGTGCTGGAATGGTTTCGGCGAATAGAAAATGCACCTCCCCGTGCCAGAAATCTTCGTTTTTCCAGTTCCTCTTCAAGCATCATTACATGAAATTTCTTTTTCCAAAGCTTGTTATTCAGGTAGTTGATGAAAAATCCGTCCCACCAGGAAAAATGGTTGTTGATAACCAATAGGGGAGAGTTATCTGCAGCGGTATCACCTTCAATGAATATTTTTTTGAATTTTAGACGAACCAGAAAATTGGTGAAGTGTCTAAAAAACCAGATATATACAGGATGGTGTGAAGCTTTTATCATAAAGTTGTTAAGATTTCGCGGTTAAAGGATGAGGTTGAGAAGAAAGAAAAATGCAATTTGTGCTGCAAGCAAACCCGGTGCCACCGGGTTTTTGTAATGGGTGCCGGCCAGCCGGAATACCCCCAGGAAAACGAAGGAGATGACGAACCAGGCCAGGTAGTTTTGATGGGGAACTGCATTGTTTCCCCAGCTCCACATATCCGTATCAATGGCCACTGGTTCCAGGAAAAGATCATATCCTACCATCAGGGAAGACCCTATACAGAGTTGACCTATGACGTGGGTGTTGATCTGTCGCACCAATTGCCATACAATGTAGATCAGCATCACCCAGTTAATGCCAATTAATACCGGGGTGTTCATGATTTTGGGGCCCAGTGTGGCTCCATATTGATATTCTCCAAAAACGACGCCGCTGTTTACTCCGATGGCCTCAATCAGGATACCTCCCAAAAACACAAATACGCTGGCACCCAGAAATCTAAAGTTCCAGGGCTGGTGAAACCAAAACAACAGGACGGTGGATAAGAGAATGGAAAACCCTGTGAGATTTGTGAACAAGTCCCTTGTCTGGGGTAAAGCAAATCCCGCAATTCCCACAGAGTAGTAGATGATCCAGAACTTATTGATCCTGGAGGGTACCAGGTGGGTTTGTGTTAGCTTTTTGATGGCTGACTCCATAATTTGTCTATTTCTTTTTTAACTATTTCTGAAGAGGCAAGGCAAAGTGGAATGCCTCCTCCGGGGTGCACACTTCCTCCTGTGAAAAACAAGTTCTTTATCTCCCTGGAACGATTTCGGTGACGAAGAAATGCCGACCACAAGGAGTTGGAATTGTTTCCGTACAATGCTCCCCGGTATGAGCCTGTTCGCTCTTCTATGGTGATGGGGGTGGCTTTTTCTTCGAAGAGCAGTTCTTTTTCAGGATCCACCTTCAGGGTTCGTTTAATTTTATTGATGATGTGAGAACGGGCCTCACTTACCGATACCTGCTGTCCGTTTTCGTTGGTGGGTGGAACATTAATCATTACAAACCAGTTCTCCATACCTTCGGGTGCATCTGATTTTACAGCTTTTGAGCTGATAAATATATAAACTGTGGGGTCGTTAAAAAGTTGCTGCTTTTCGAAGATGGCACTGAATTCATTTTTGTAATCGTTGGAAAAAAGAATGTTATGCACGTCCAACTGCGGATGGGAACTTTTCATCCCCCAATAAAAGATCAATGCAGAGGAGGAGAGGGCAGGTTTTCTGACCGCTCGCGGTTTTCTGAGTTGTTGGGCCTGATTCCTGTAAAAAGTATTGACATCCACGTCAGAGATCACTATGTCAGCACTTAAATGCTCCGAGGTGGTGATTACCTGACGGATGCTTCGCTTCTCTGTTTCTAGACCGATGACTTTGGATCGGAAACGAAATTCGACACCCAGCTGTAAAGCCTTTTGGTAGATGGCCTCTACAATACTGTAAATTCCTTTTTCCGGGAAGAAAGCCCCGTCGTTATGTTCCAGGTGTGAAATCATATTCAGCATGCTGGAAGCCTGGTAGGGCGATGATCCGTTGTAGGTGGCATAACGATCGAATAGTTGGATAACATGGGGACTACGAAAATACTTTCGGTTTTCTTCATGCATGGTGCGAACAGGATTCACTGCCAGGAGTGGCTGTAATTCCTTTGGCTGTTTTCTGAGGGCTGACTTAAAAAGACTGTTGATCGGGTTGAAAATGAACAGATCGGCTGCAGCCAGGTAGCGGTTTTGTGCCGTTTTCAAATATTTTAATATATGTTTTGCGGGTTCCCCTGTCTTTTCTTCTATCTCACTGGCAAATTCTAAAGGATCATCAGGTACATTTATGATGGTCCCATCCTCATAAAAATAGCGACATACATTATGGAGCTTTCTGAAGTTGAAAAGGTCGTGGTCTGGGGTATTGCTAATATTCAAAACATCTGTCACCAGATGTGGTAAGGTGAACAGGGACGGGCCTGTGTCGAAACGAAAACCATATTTTTGTATCTGCTGTATTTTTCCACCCGGAGTGTCATTTTTTTCCAGCACCAGCACTTCGTAATTGGCGGCGGCCATCCGAACAGCTGCTGCAAGCCCCCCAATTCCGGCTCCTATAATGATGCATTTTTTTTGTTTCATTTTTTTTGTTTAAAAATAAACAAAATAATTAGGTTGTATGTTTAAGCCTTGTGATCATTTTCCTTGAAATTAGATTTTTTGAAATTTTTTGAGTTTTAATAGTGTTTCTGTGATATTGATAAATGTTGAACGTATTTAGTGAAAAACCTGAAAGAATGTTTGTCACCCTTTCATTAGTAACTAATTGACCTGGTGGAATTCCCATGCATTAACGGATGCAGTGTCTTTGAGGTAATTATTTCCAGGGTCGTTTCATGAAGATAAGAATTAATCTGCAAAAGTTGAAATTAATAGAAAATTAAGTGAAATTGAAAATGAAATTGAAATCCACAATCCATGAGTAAAGTTTTAATTGCAGGAACAGGTCTTGGCGGACTCGCCACAGCACTTCGGCTCACCAGTAAAGGCCATGAAGTGGTGATGGTAGAGAAATTCCATCAGGCAGGAGGTCGCCTCAACAGGCTTGTCAAAGATGGTTTTACCTTTGATATGGGGCCTTCTTTTTTTAGCATGAGTTATGAGTTTCATGAGCTTGCACGTTCCTGTAACTGGAAATTGCCTTTCGAATTTCATGAATTAGATCCTCTTTATGCTGTTAATTTTAGCGATACAGGGAAGACTTTCAAAATTTATAAGGATACAAAGAAACTTGCAGAAGAATTTAAGGGTATAGAGCCTGATCTGGAGCAAAAGCTAAACCGGTATTTGCAGACTACCGGTGCGTTGTTTCACGATACCGAGAATTTGATTATACGTCGGAATTTTAATCACTGGTGGGAATATTTGCAGGCTTTGGTGCAGGTCCCCTTAAAGCATGCCCCCAAATTAATACGCACCTTCTGGAGTGAGGTGGAACGCCACTTTGAATCCAGAGAGGTGAAAGAAATACTCTCGCTGGTAGCCTTTTTTCTGGGAGGTACGCCTTTTGACACACCTGCTGTTTTTACTCTTTTATCATACACCGAGCTGAAGCATGATGGCTACTACAATGTCCGTGGTGGGATGTATAAGATTGTGGAAGGCCTGGTTGATGAGCTGAAAAGACGGGGGGTGGAGATGCACTTCGATACGGAAATTGTTAAGTTGGAGCAGGAAAAAAGCCGGGTAAAGGCACTGATCGATCAGAAGGGCAGGAGATGGACGGCCGATCAGTATGTGATCAATGCCGATGCGGCGTGGTTTAGAGGAGCTATTCTGAAACGCAGGTCGTTTCGGATAGAGAAACTTGATGAAATGCGATGGACGATGGCGCCATTGACCATTTACCTCGGAGTTAAAGGAAAGATCCCCCACATTCATCATCACAATTATTTTCTGGGGACCAATTTCAGGGATTATGCCAATGGAATTTTTAAAAATCAGGTCTCGTTACAAAAGCCCTATTACTACGTGAATGTACTTTCACGGCACAACCCGGAAAGTGCGCCGGAAGGTTGTGAGTCATTGTTTATTTTGGTTCCGGTACCTGATTTACGTTTCCGACCCGACTGGTCGGATAAGGATGAGATAACCGAAAGCATCCTGAAGGACCTGTCCGAACGAGTTGGATATGATCTGATTGCAAACCGGGTTTCTCAGACCATTTATACTCCTGTGGAATGGGAGAAGATGTTTAACCTGCATCGCGGAAGCGGGTTGGGACTTGGGCATAACATGGGGCAGATGGCTTACCTGAGACCTTCGAATAAAGATGAGAAATTGAAGAACCTCTTTTATACAGGTGCATCTACCACGCCGGGGACCGGATTGCCAATGGTTGTGATTGGCTCGAAACTGACTGTTGAGCAGATGGAGGTGGCGGAGTTTTAACAATTAAATGATTTTGAGATGAAACGAGCATGGCAATGGAACCACAATAGAATATGCATAATATTCTTACATGCGAGTTCCATTAGACCTTTATAATCAAATTTTATACTAATGAACAGCATCGAATTATACAACAGTAACGCAATGGCATGCAGCCGACATACCACCAAGAAATACAGCACCAGCTTTTCTTTGGGCATTCGCTTACTGGCACCCGAAATCCGGCACGCTATTTACGGAATCTATGGTTTTGTAAGGTTTGCCGATGAGATTGTGGATACATTTCATAACCATAATAAGGCAGAACTGTTGGATCGTTTTCGTAAGGAGACTTTTTCATCGATAGAAGAGGGGATTTCAACCAATCCGATATTGCAGAGTTTTCAGATTGTCGTAAATAACTATGACATCGATCGTCATCTCATTGAAGCATTTTTTGATAGTATGGAGATGGATCTGAATCATAAGAAATATGACTCAGATAAATATAAAACTTATATTTATGGTTCAGCAGAAGTTGTTGGTTTGATGTGCTTGCGGGTGTTTTACAAAGGGGAGACCGAACAATATGAAGCGTTAAAGTATCCTGCCCGGAAACTGGGCGAGGCCTTTCAGAAGGTTAATTTTTTACGTGATGTTCAGTCAGACCTGGATGAACGCGGGAGGAGCTATTTCCCGAATGTGGACCTTTTAAATTTCACCGAAGTTCAAAAGCAACAGATTGAGCAAGAGATAGAGGAAGATTTCAGGGAAGCCTATAAGGGTATAATGATGTTGAAAAAGGAAGCCCGCCTCGGGGTTTATATCGCTTATATCTATCATCTTAAGTTGTTTAGAAAGATCAAACGAACGCCGTCTAAAACCATTCTGCGTGAGCGCATCAGAGTTAGCAATTGGGTGAAGATGGGGTTGCTTTTGCAGGGAGTGGTAAGGAATGAATTTGGACAGGTGTAATTAAAATATTTTAAAAAAGAAAAACCCGTGAACTGATCAGATTATTGAATCAGCACGGGTTTTATATTGTTGGAGTTTCCGACACTTGGCGTGAACTCTCTTTTATTCGATGATAGTCATCTCATCCAGTAAGTAGCCTGCTCCTGCAAATTTGTCGATGATGAAAAGTGCATATCTGATATCGATGGAGATGTTTCGGCATTGTTCCGGGTTGAACATCAAATCGCTCATGACACCTTCCCAGGCACGGTCGAAATTTACCCCAATCAGGTGACCTTCTGCATTGACAACCGGACTGCCGGAGTTTCCTCCTGTGGTGTGGTTGGTGGCAATGAAACATACGGGCACGGTTCCGTTCTCTTCATATCTTCCGTAATCTTTATTACGATAGAGCTCTTTCAGCCGTTCAGGTACCCTGTAATCATATATTTCAGGGTTGTCTTTTTCCATAATCCCTTCCAAAGTGGTCTGATGCAGATATTGAACGGCATCACGGGCCTGGTAGCCTTTTACCTTACCATAACCGACCCTCAGGGTAAAGTTGGCATCGGGATACAAATTCTTGTCCGACTCATATTCCATTTGCGCTTTCATATAAAGGCGGTTCAGACTGTCTGTTTTATGGTTGAGAGATTTGTAAGCCGGATAAATCTGATCTCCATATACATCCATGAAATTTTCGTACAATACCCAGGCCGGATCTTTTTTGAGCTTTTTTACACTGCGGGCTGAGAAGTTCTCAAGAAATTCGATGGATGATGCCTCGTCGGCGAAAATGGTTTTCTTAAAAAGCCGGTCGGCATAGGCATTGTAATCTCCTTTGTGTTTACCTGCAATTTCTTCATAAAAGGCCGGTAAATAATTGTCGTCAACACTGTTTTTGTAAAGTGACAGTATGTCGGCAGTGATCTCTTTGTCAATTGGTTGATGGTAGTCTTTGAAGATGCTTGTCAGATCTTTCTTTATGCCGGACTTCATTCTTTCCACCTCTTCGGCATTCGGGCCTTTTTCCTTTTCGTAGAGAGACGCCAGGCCCCTGAACATGGATGCCACATTGGCCACCTCTATTCCGTTGCGATAAATAACTTCCAGTAGCATATCACGTCCCAAACGTACCTCTCCCAGTGAGGAATACAACTCTTCATATTCACTCAGAAGTGTTCCGTATTTTGCTGCACGATTGGAATCCTCTTCAACCCATTCCTGGAAACCTTCCTGATAGTTTTCTTTCTTTTGCTGTGCGTTGAGGATATCCAGCCCTCTGATTTCTCCGCGCCATCTTTTCCATGAGTTGGAGACTCCCGCATTTTTGGCTGCATATTTGATTCGCACACCACGATCCTGCTCCATATATCTGTCCATGATGTTGAGCTTATGTGTGCGGATGTCAATCAGTCCGGGGTAAACTTTTTCGGTTAGCATTTCCAGGTGGAACGATGGAACATATTGGTAAGTGCTTCCGGGGTATCCGAATACCATGGTGAAATCGCCCTCATCCACTCCTTTGAGCGAAACCGGGAAATGTTTGGCGGGTTTGTAGGGTTTGTTTTCAGCACTGTATTCTGCAGGCTCATTGTCTTCATTGGCGTAAATGCGGAAAACAGAGAAATCACCGGTGTGTCTTGGCCACATCCAGTTATCGGTGTCGCCGCCAAACTTACCGATGGCCGACGGAGGGGCTCCAACCAGGCGAACGTCTTTAAAGACTTCGTTTACAAACAGGAAGTATTGGTTGCCATGAAAGAAAGGCTTCACTGTGGCCGTGTAATGTGTGTCTTTGGTGGCCTGTTCCGTGATTTTCTTGATGTTTTCAGAGATGATCTCTTCTCGTTTCTGCATGGTCATGGTTTCATCCACGCCGGTGAGAACGCTGTCGGTGACATCTTCCATATACTTCAGGAAGGTAACTGTCATGTCGGGGTTAGGCAACTCCTCGTCTTTCCCCATCGCCCAGAAGCCATCCGTCAGGTAATCATTCTCTATGGTGCTGTGCGATTGAATGGCAGAATATCCGCAATGATGATTGGTAATGATGAGTCCCTGATCAGAAATCAGTTCGGCAGTGCAACCACCGTTGAAAATCATTACGGCATCTTTCATACTTGCCTGATTGATGCTGTAGATGTCTTCGGCAGTTAGTTTAAAGCCCATCTCCTGCATCTCTTCGATGTTGTATTTTTCCAACAGCAGAGGAATCCACATTCCTTCTTTGGCTGATGCGCTGAAAGCCAGTTGGATGGAAATGATGATGAGTAGTAACTTCTTCATATTGTGATTGTTTTTACGGTTTTTGTCCTATCAGTTTTTATTTTTTTTCTTTCAGAGCCAGTCTTCTATTTTCTAACTTCTTTTCTCTCACCTCTCATCTCTCACCTCTCATCTCTCATCTCTCACCTCTATTCTCCATCTCCTGCCTCCTTTTTGGTGTTGACAGTTTAATAAGTATCAGCCTGTCTTTCAAAATTTTTCCAGTTCATCCATCAATCGGGAAACCGGAAGCCCCATTACATTGAAGTAACTTCCGTCAATGCGTTCGATACCTACAATCCCAATCCACTCCTGAATACCATAAGAGCCGGCTTTGTCAAAAGGTTCAAAACGATCGATGTAGTATTGGATTTGTTCTTCACCGAGGGGTTTAAAATGAACCGTGGTGATATCAGAAAATGCTGTTTCTTTCTCTGCAGATCGAACCACTACTCCTGTGATGACCCGGTGAGACCGGCCCGAGAGCGACTCCAGCATTTTTACGGCATGGTTACGATCTTCCGGCTTGCCAATAACCCTATTGTCAATGGCAACAATTGTATCGGCAGTAATGACCAATTGGCCGGGTTGCTGCCAGATGTCTCTCCATGCATCGGCTTTTAAGCGGGCAAGATAGAGTGCTACTTCATCGATGTGCATTCCGGGAGGAACCTCTTCGGGCACATCTCGTCCCCGGCCTACTTCGAAATTTATTCCGGCTTTGTGCAGCAGGTCATGCCTGCGGGGCGATCCCGATGCAAGTGTAATGTGATATTTTTCCAGATTTTGAAGAATCATTCAATTGCTGTTTTTGATGTCAAAACTCCATTCATTTGGGTTGAAGTTTAAATTTATGTGTTTGCTTCGGGCGTACCCCTTGCAATGACCGGGCTTTGAAGGTTGCTGAAGCTGTTATAGGGTTGTTGGTATATTGTGGAGAATTTGTTTTAATATTTGCTGATAAATGCTTTGCGTCACCGTGTCTGTGTTTATGCTTTTTGTAATATCCGGCAAAAGTTATACAAAAAAAGTCCGGGCTACTATGATGAATAAAATTCCCATCAGCATAATAATTTTGCTGAGACCGCTGATAAAGGCAAAGTCTTTTTTTGTTTTGGAGGTCAGGGTCTTTAAGGCCAGAACGACATACGGAATGGTTAGGAAAAGTGCGAAATAGCCTATGGTAATCAGGCTGCTTCTAAGTTGAGGAACAATTATGAGAATGAGCCAGAGGGCAGCAACCGAAGCAATGGACAGAATGACAACAATAGATCTGGAATAATCGATGCCCATTTCAACCGGGAGAGTGCGACATCCGGCTTCCCGATCTCCTTCCACGTCTTCCATGTCTTTTATAAGTTCGCGCATCAGGGTACTGATAAAGGCAAAGAAAGCAAATCCGGTAGTCCAGAACCATGCTGTGGAGCAGGCTTCAGACTGCAGAATGATACTTCCATGAACTCTTGCAAGGGTGGCAAACTCAATGGAAACTACCACAAACGGAACCAGGGCCGTAAGCAGGGCAATGGTGAGGTTGCCTACAAGCATCTGTTTCTTCAGTGTGGTGGAATAATACCATAAAAGTCCGGGAATGAGGATAAACATCAGGGCGTAGTTTTCTTTGCGCGTGATGTAAGCCAGAAACAGACCGATAAAAACCCCCGTAAAGGTGAAAATCACATGCAGCAACAACGCGGTGCGTCTCGGAACCTGTCGTCCCACAACCACATTGTCCGGTTTGTTGATGCGATCAATGCTCACATCGAAATAGTTGTTGATGACATACCCCGATGCTGCCAGAAGTACGGTCGCAAGCACCAGTAGTCCAAACCGGAGATGACTGAGCTCCGGGCTTACCCCGAAGTGGTTCAGTATCGGTATTAATAACCCATATCGCAACAAAATCTGAAGCAATACAATGATGATGAGGTTTTTGTAACGTATGAGATTCAGGTATGCCATTGTTTTTAGTTTTGAGCTGATGAACTGGTGAGCTGGTGAGCTGGTGAGCTGATGAGCTGATGAGCTGATGAGCTGATGAGCTGATGAGCTGATGAGCTGATGAACTGGTGAGCTGATGAGCTGATGAGTTGATGAGTTGATGAGCTGGTGAGTGATGAGCCGTTGGGGTGGAATAATTTTGCCTAACCCTCATCCCTCAATCTTCAATCCTCATTCCTCTCTTACCAGGATAAGTCTGTGCCCCATTTTCCCTGGGCCCGCAGAACCTGTTCCATTACATCGCGCACACAACCTTCACCTCCTTTAGCGTGACTGATGTACTTGCAAAGTGATTTGATTTCTTCCACCGCGTCGGAAGGGCATACGGGCACGCCCACCTCTTTCATAACAGGATAGTCGGGAAGATCATCACCCATGTAAAGTACATTTTCAGGTTTTAGATCGTATTTTGCTATCCACTCATTAAACTGATTGATTTTTTCTGAGGCACCCATATAGACATCCGGAACGCCCAGGTTGAGGTACCGTTGTTTTACAGAATCCGTATTTCCGCCGGTAATAATAGCTACCGGGTATCCCAGTTTTACTGCAAGCTGCATGGCATAGCCATCTTTGATATTGGCTGTGCGCATGGGCTCCCCGGAAGGATGAAGGGGGATTACCTGCCACGACAAAACTCCGTCCACATCAAAGGCAAATGCCTTTACTTTCATCAGGTCTTCTTTAAAATTGGTCATATATCGGTTTGTTTTAAACGATTATCAATCTTTATTTTCCGGTTGTGTTATGCCCCGGCTCTGCAACGTCATGCGAAAATAACAATTTATTCCTGTTTGTGGTATTTTAATATGTCATCACTTATTAAACGATAGATCTCTCTGAGTGACGGATTGTTTTCCAGTCGTTTCAGATGCTTTTCCATAACTTCCCTGTCGTTTCTGATGGCGGGTCCTGTTTGCGCTTCCCGGGGTGACATATACAATATTTTCTGTGTGGTCTCTTTGATGAGTGGGGTAAGGTATTTGAATGAAAGGCCACCGCTTTCCAGCAGGTCGGCCGACAAACTGTAAAGATGGTTTACAAAGTTGCAGGAAAGAACAGCTGCGATATGCAGGGTGGCACGGAGTGCGGAATCGGCCCTGCTGACTTTTGCAGACAGAATACCGGCCAGTCGCAGCAGCTTTTGTGTGGTTTCCTCGTCACTTCCTTCGATAAGGAAAGGAACATCATTGTAATCTATCTTTCTTTCTTTACTTAATGTTTGAAAAGGATAGAAAACCCCGCTTTTTTTGAACCTGGAGAGTACTTCCAGAGGTATGCTCCCGGCAGTGTGCGCCACAATACCATCGAAATCCGGAAGAGAACCTGTAATTTCGGGAATGGCATCATCAGAGACCGATATCAGCCACAAATCGGCGGAGGTGTCAGCTTCCTTAAAATCGGAAATGGCCTGAATGTTTTTGGGCAGCGCCACTTCTTCTGCATTTTCTTGTGACCGGCTGTAAATTTGCCGGATTTCTATTCCGGATTCGGTAAGTGCTTTTGCGAGATGGGTTCCTACATTTCCCGTGCCCAGCAGTACCACAGATGTAATATTGGTCATAAATAAATCAGCATTTTTTTGAAATACTAATTTAGGGGAAATTTTTGTGATGTTTTAGAAAAAAGAAAAAAGGCCACCCGAAGGTGACCTTTATTATTTTAATGGTTCAACATTGCCTCTTTAATACAGGGCATCATCATCATCACTATAGAGGTCGTCGAAACCCCTGTACTCTCTGTCGCTTAGCACAAAATCATCCATTTCTTCCAATTCGTCTAATTCATCATAAATGGATGGCTTTTTCGACCTTTTACTTTTTGATACTTTAGCTCCCGATTTTTTTGGTTTTTCGAAAGCATCGAAATCGTCATTGTGCTTTTTGGGCAGCTTCCTGGATTTCATGATTCAATTCTCAATTAATAAATTAATAAAATTAAAGATTTTTTTAAGTGCCTTAATTAGTGGCATTTGTGAGAACGTTGAAACGTGTGGAGAACATTTTTTGCTCCTCTGTTTCATTAACTAAAATAGTGATTTTTGATATGGTAATACATCCCTGTCAAAAAAAACGACCAAAAAATGAAGTTTTGGTCGTTTTTTTACCTGGCTGAAGTTTAGTGTTTTAGCCTTGTGTTTTGTCGGGGTATTCTATCTGAGTTGGCAAAAATAATTACAAATTGTAATGTTTAAATGGCAAATTTTATTCCTCTACCTGCCTGACCACCAGTTGACCGGACCAGAATGCAGAAATTTCTACCGTTTCATCTTTTTCAATGAATCCTTCTGAAGCGCGGGCATCATAAATTTTCCCTTCAACTTCTACCCGTCCGGATGGTCGCAGAACTGTAAATGCCTTGCCTGTTTTGCCGACCAGTTTTTTCATCTCGGCATCAATGCTTACATATCCTTCTTCCAGTGGTTGGCTGGTATTAAGTGCCAGTTTTGAGAAAGGACCGGAAGTGGTTGTCAAAATCTTTTGGCTGAGCCAGATACTTACGATGAATCCACCGAAAATACCCAGGAAAACGGTGAGCAGGGCCGTGAAAAATGCTGTGGTGTCAACCGGGGAAAAGTCAAATGCGGTATTTTCCAGAAGGCTGAGCGTCAGCCCTGTCAGTGCAAGGATAATTCCCGATATTCCGGCAATTCCAAAACCGGGAATGGCAAAAATCTCAACCGCAATGAGGGCAATACCGATGATGAAGATCAGAATCTCCCAATTGGCTGCCAGGCCATCGATGTAAAGTGGTGCAAAATATAAAATGGCTGCTGCTATGGATACGATAAGTGGAAATCCGATGCCTGGCGATTGTAACTCAAAGTAGAGACCTCCTATGATGAGTAATACCAGAATGCCCTGCAGTACCGGACTGGTAAGGAATCCTTTCAGTCCATCGTAGAAAGAGGGCTCGTAGGTCTTCAGTTCATAGGGTTTTAATTCCAATTTCTCAATCACTTCATCAACGGAGTTGGCGGTGCCTTCACAAAAATCCAGATCGATGGCCTCCAGAGCAGTCAGGGTGAGTACTTTTCCCGTATCAATAACCCCGGGAATGTAAACCCTGTCATCTACCATGGCTTCTGCTATTTGAGGGTCGCGAACCCATTTTATAATGGTGTCGGTAGGGGTAATGATGGTGTCTTTTCCGTGTGATTCGGCGGTGGCGCGAATGGTGGAGCGCATATAAGACTGGTATTTGTCAGGCATTTGTTCGCCGGTCTGGTTTACAACGGTAGCTGCTCCGATGTTGGCTCCCGGCCGCATGTAAATACTGTCACAGGCGATGGATATCAAGGCTCCTGCGCTTGCCGCATTGTTATCGATGAACACGTGCACCGGTATTTTACTGTTGAGAATACGGGTTCTGATGGAGTCGGCAAAAAGCACCTGGCCTCCATAAGTATTGAGGTGAAGCAGGATGGCATCGGCCTTCATCTCTTCTGCCTCTTCAAAGGCATTTTGGGTATGCACCCAGCTGGTGCTGTTGATCTCGCTGAAGATCCGGAGACGGTAAATCAGGTTTTCAGTTTCGTTGCTGGTTTGGGCGGGTAAAGCGGAGCCAAACAGAACCAGGGTTATGAACAAAGAGAATAGCTTTCGCATAGTTTTATGAGTAATTGTCTGTAAATATATATCGAAATTAGAGTTTACTAAGTTAAAAAAAAGGTTCTCACTTGGCTTGAATAATTCATGGATTTTCGTGATGGGATGCTTAAGTTCCGGGAAATTCAAGGGATTTCGGGTGAATTAGAGGAGGGAAACGGTTTTTTATCAGACCGTCGCCCTTTTCTGTGTCCCAGGTTAATAGAAAGTGGGGGAGAGTTGTTTCAATTTCTCCGGGGCGTTGCTTAAGAACCTTTGGCCTTCTAAAAACTACAGATTACAAACTACAAACTAAAAACTATTTTACTCACCTGCGCCAGAACCGGGGATAGATTTTTTTCATCTTTCCATGCCACCTCTCTCGCGCCAGTTCCTGCATGTCGGCGTATGTGTCGGTTTCGTCCACTATTTCGCGCCCTATGAGGGTTTCAATGATGTCTTCGAGGGTTACTATTCCTTCCATGGCTCCATATTCGTTGACCACGAGCGCGGTATGTTCGTTTTCGGAAATCATCTCCTCAAAGAGTTGTCTGAGATTCATTGCTTCCGGAACCATTTTTATATTTCTTTCGATATGCCGGAGCGGGTTGTTGCCATTTCCTCTGGCTACAGATTCCAAAACATCTGCCTTGAGCACATAGTTTTCTGTATCATCGATGTTTTTCTTAAATACCGGAATTCTGCTGTATTCCAGATATTCCTTATGGTCGATGAATTCTGCAGAGGTCATATTTCTCGGGCAGGCAACTACCACTGTTCTCGGTGTCATAATTTCTTTAACGCGCATCATATCCAGACGCATGGCATTGAGTATTATATTTCCTTCATCCTTGTTCAGGATCCCCTCTTTGGCACCGATTGACGACATGGCTTCAATCTCTTCGCGGCTAACTGTAGAAGGATGCTTGCTTTTGGGCATGAGTTTGGTGATCAGTTCCGAAAAAATTACCAGCGGATAGGCGATAATCATTAGGACTCGTATGGTGTATCCGGCCGGAATAGCCAGATTGCGCCAAAAAGTGGCTCCAATGGTTTTGGGAATTATCTCCGAAACAATGAGGATCAATAGCGTAAGAACAGCCGAGATTACTCCAAACCAGGTTTCTCCAAATACGTAAACTGCCTGGGCGCCTACCCCGGCAGCTCCCACTGTGTGTGCTATGGTGTTAATCGACAGGATGGCGGATATGGGCCGGTCGATGTTGGTTTTTAAATTGGCAAATAATTGTGCGCCTGTCACATTCTGCATCTTCTTTATTTCGATGTAGGAGGCTGTTGTAGAGAATAACACCGCTTCCAGAATGGAACAGAGAAAAGATACGCCAAGTGCCAGGATTAAATATAAAATCAGTAAAGTCATTTCTGCTTTTATTTGTCAGTATTTTTGCTGATAAACAAATATAAGCAAATCGTGGATTGGGGCAAGAGGGAGCGGGTGTGGTTGACTTAGGCTGTATTACTAAGTCTGTAATCAGCCATTAAGCATAGATTTTGATTGTTTTAGAATTTCTTCTTTGCTGTCGTTTGTGAAGCCGCTATTTTCAGATTTTTCCAGCTTTGCTCTGACCCAGTCAATCAGGGCTTGCTGCTTTCAGGCTTGTCTGATCAAATCGTTGACCAATTCACTCTTGCTGGAATATTCCTCGCTAGCGATTTGAGCTTTTAACCATGCATCATTTCGTTTGGAAAAGGATATACTTTGTCGTGTCATAGTTTTATCTTTTGGTGTAAAATTACACCAATCAGGAATCACTTCCATTTTTTTTGCATTCTCGACAAACACTAAGTATCGTCCGTCTATAAACTAAGCAAAATTTGGTTCTGGTCATGTTTTTGTCAAGAAAGTGCCAGTTACAAAGCCTGCCCCGATTTTTCTTCGGGGGCTTGCTAAGCCCGAAAATACGCAGTTTACTTGAGTAAATGGGTAATTCTCGGGCAAGCGTAACGCAGTAAATGGTACTTTATGGACACACACTAAGTAGTGCCTGTCCATAAACTAAGCGTTTTTCACGTGTTTGAACTAGAAAGTTCAAATTCAAGGCGTGTGAAAAATCTAAACCGCAGAATACTAGTGTATTTGAGGATTTAGATTTTGAGCAACAACGCAGAAGTTGGACTTTATAGACAAACACTAAGTAGCTAAATCACCCGCTTATCGATATACCTTGAATTAAGTAATCTGAGGGCGCCCATATAGTCGGTTTTAAATTCCAGCAGGTCGCCAACTTTCAGGTTTCGTTCGTTGTCTCCAAGGTTAACTACAATCATATCCGAACTGGCACCGGCAAGGTCGAATGAGTCATCAGCAGGAATGAGTCGTTTTTCCTCAATGTCGAGTAGGCCCAGGTCTATGAGTGCCCGGCAGGAGCGTTCATTGGACTTGTCCTGATCGAATTCAAAGGTTTCGCCTTCCAGATTGGATCCCATATCGCCTTGCGGAACGGTTGGTTTCTCAAACAATTCAATGATTTCCGCATAAATCTTGATGACATCATTATGCATGAACTCAAATTGTGAGCCGTCGTAAACGTTAGTACCCAGAAAAAGAGTTTCTCCCACCCGGAAGTGATTGATGGTTTCGGGCAGTAACCCCTGATGAATCAGTGGAATGGTTACCGAACTGCCACCGGAGACATACGGAATCTTCTTGTTGAATTTATTTTCTATCAGCTGTTTGTAAAGACTCAGTTGAATGAGTTTATCCTGATTGGGCAATACGCCGTAAAGACAACTGAGATTGGTGCCGATTCCGATGACTTCAATGTTGGGCATCTCAAAGACTCTGGAGTAAAAATCCACTACATCATCACGCATAACGCCTTCACGCAATTCGCCCATCTCCACCATGATGATGATTTTGTGTGTCTTTCCTTGTCGTCTGGCCTCTTCCGAAAGCAATTGCACTGTTTCAAAAGTGGTGTTCATACTTACATCAGCATATCGCACAATGCTTGGAATGGAACGCTTCGGTGGCGGCTTGATGTAAATGGTTTCCATCTCCGGATTCACTGCTTTGATGGCTTTCAGGTTGGAAACCCGGGAGTCGCAAACCTGCTTGATGCCCAGGTCGAATACCTCTTTCAGGTAAGCTTTGTTGCCACAAAGCATCTTGGTCACGATGGCCCAGTCGATGCTGTGTTCTCCAAAAAGATTATCGAGGTAATTATAGTTTTCTTTGAGTTTTTTTCTGTCGAGAGTGATAAATGCCATGGTCTGGTTATTCTGGTTTGTAACGCATTTCGAGATACTTATTGGTAAAGCCCAGTCTTTCGTAAAGCTTCTTCGCCGGATTGTCGGGCTCCACATGTAGTGCCACGTCTCCTGCTGCTTCGTTCAGGGCTTTCTCCATCAAGTCCTTGCCCAAGCCTTTGCCGCGGTAATCGGCGTGAATAGCGATGTAAACCAGGATGTTGCCGGGGATGTATCCGTCCATACCGGTTTTGTTGATGACTACTGCACCAATGATCCGGTTGTCGTCTCGGAGTTCCATGACGAAGCCACCAAAGGATTCTGAAATCTTTAACGAGTAGTCAATGGCTTTGGAGATGTCTTCTTTGGGGTCACCAAAGCGATCGAGGTGGGTATAGAGAAAATCAACAATTTCCTGTTTCTGGGTTTCAGTGGGCCGGTTTTCCGGATTGAAAATATTGGTTTTGTACATAGTGATTGTTTTGTTGTTGTCGTAAAATAAACTGACTTCCGGGAAAAATGTTCAACAGAACACATTTGTTCTGACATTATTCAATAAGTCCGCTTTTCAATCTCAGATCAAATACGTCGGTGCGGCGGTCGCGCAGGTTCCTTACACTTCCGTAGGCATGCAGTTCCGAGAGCAGATCCAGATCCACGTCAGCTACCAGAATCATCTCTGTGTTGGGAGTAGCTTCGGTTTTGATACCGTTGGTGGGGAAGGCAAAGTCGCACGGGGTAAATACAGCACTTTGCGCGTACTGGATGTTCATATTCGATACCTTTGGCAGGTTACCCACCGATCCGGCCATGGCTACGAAACACTCATTTTCGATGGCACGGGCTCTGGCACAATACCTTACGCGACTGTAGCCATTCTGGGTGTCGGTGAGGAAAGGGACAAACAGTATTTTCATATCCTGCTCGGCCAGTAGGCGCGAAAGCTCCGGAAATTCCACGTCGTAGCAAATCAAAACCCCGATTTTTCCACAGTCGGTCTCAAATACCTTGAGTTTGTCACTGCCTGAAAGGCCCCAGGATTTAACCTCATCGGGGGTAACATGAATTTTTTCGTACATGTCGTAAGTCCCGTTGCGACGACATACATATCCCACATTGTAAAGCTTATCATCCCTGATCAGGGGCATGCTTCCTGTTATGATATTGACATTGTAACTGATGGCCAGCTGGACAAACCGGTCGCGGCATTCTTCGGTGTATTGCGCCAGTTGGCGGATGGCCTCCGGTTCCGACATTTGGTTGTAACGTGCCATCATCGGGGCGTTGAAGAATTCCGGAAACAGGATGAAATCGCTTTTGTAGGCAGATACAGCATCCACAAAATATTCCACCTGTTCAAACACATCGTCCACAGTGGGGTAGTGACGCATTTGCCACTGCACCAGTCCAAGACGGACAATGGACTTGGTCTGAGACAGCTCTTTTCCCCGTTTTGTGTAGTAAATATTGTCCCAACCCAGCAATACCGCATACTCCTTAGATTCATGATCATCAGGAAGATACCCTTTCAGTACTTTTTTGACGTGAAAGTCGTTGGCCAGCTGGAAGGTCAGCGTGGGATCGTACAGCTCTTTGAATTTAACTTTCTGGATGTATTCTTTGGGGGTCATCTCTTCCGATACCTTGTGGTAGTGGGGGATGCGACCGCCAAAAACAATTCCTTTCAGGTTCAGGTGTTCGCAAAGCTCTTTGCGGGCGTCGTAGAGCCTTCGCCCCAAACGCAAGCCACGGTATTCGGGGCGAATGAAAATATCAATCCCGTATAATATATCGCCACGCGGGTTGTGCGTGCTGAATGTCATATTGCCGGTAATTTCATTGTAGGAGTGTTCGTCGCCAAACCGCTCGTAGTTGACGATGAGAGAAAGTGCGCATCCCACAACCTTGTCATTTACCAATACGGCCAACTGTCCTTCCGGGAAGATATCCAGGAGTGTGCGGATGTTTTGCTCATCCCAGGCGGGACCTTCCCAGTTGCGGTAAGCCTCTTCCTCTGTGGTACGCAATTCCTGGTAATCGTCGATATTTAGTTGTCGCAGCTCTACTTTTTCAATCTCTTCACTCATACTTTTTATTTTTAGGATGTCTCGAAAATATACAAATTTTCTTCGAATGTATATTTTTTTGTTGCTGGGAAATATTTTTATCTGTAGAAGATGATTTCTCCCTGACCTGTTAGCCTGAATTTTGAAGTCATCAGTTCTTTATTTTAGCGAATGGAGGGGTTGATTTTTGGCCTTGCCGAAAATCAACCCCTCCATTTCTTATATCTCTCTACTGGTCTGTTGTTGGTATGAAAGTGAAGCAATCTCCACCTTTTTCTGAAAACCAATGTTCTAATACCTCAAAATCTTCCCGCTTTTCTGCTCATCTCCTGCATTCATCCTATAGTAAAACAGTCTTTCCGGGCTTCTGTTCAGTTGCACAGGTATTTCGTACCTGATGTCCTCCAGGGCTTCTCCATCAAAAACGGTTTCCACTTTATTGCCTGCAACATCGTACAGATCGATGGTAACTGCTGTCGGCCCTGGTACCGTAAATGAAAATGTTACGTTTGAAGGCGAGGGATTGGGATATACCTTGAGGTCGATTTCTCCTTTGTTATCAGATGATGGTGATTGGAGATTGTCATGTTTAAAACTGACAATATCGAGACATTGTCCTGCCTTGAAGGCCAGTCTGGTTTCCTCCATTGGTTGAGAGGCATTGCAGACTTCAAAACTTACCTCCATTTCGGTGTTTGTCTGACCAAATCCCTTTATTTCATCCACTTTGATGCCATAAATGCCTGATTTTGGATCTGTGGCATTGATCTCCAGTGGAAAATAGAGCGAATTGAAAACATTGGAGGCGATCTGACCTTCCGGTAATTCAATGATGAGGTGTGATAAATCGTAACGGCACGATCCATCAGTTGTAATGGTATAGCTGTAGGCCAAGCAACCCTGACCGCTTGATGTCACCGGTTCTGCCGATATTTCGTAGCATCCTCCGCTGCAGGGGGTATCAACCGGATCTTCTATGTTGTCATCATCAGGGTCGTTATCTCCGTTGGAATCATCAGAAGAACCGTCATCAGGCAGTTCATTGTCATTCCCGTTATCAATAGAGTCTGTTGGTTGGGAGGTGCCGCTGCATTCAAGCAGTATGTAATCCGAAGCTACACATCCGCTGCTGCTGGTTGCATGGATAAATGCCGTTGCACTCCCGGTACCGGCGGTATAGGTGGCTGTTTCTTCACTTGTAGAGGTAAAGAACCATGAGCTGTCAGCACTTTCAAATTCCCATTCAATGGTTTCGGCATTGGAGGTGACGGCTGTCAGATTATTGTTGTTGCTTTCGCAATCCACAGTAGTGGTGGTAGTCAGAATTTCTGCTGTGGGAATTACTACATCACTTATGGAAAATGTTTTGGTGGTTTCACATCCTTCTTCATCTGTCACAGTGACTTCATGAGTGCCAGCCTGAAGCCCGCTTTTGTAGGTCGATCCCTGGATGCCGTCCCAGTAAACGGGCAATGTTGTGGCGTTTTCCAATACTACGGAGGCCGCACCTTCAGGGTTGGTACAGCTGGCATCTATGACGCTCAGACGGAATTCCGGACCCGGGGCAGCTGGTGAAACGGTCACCGCCTCGGTGGTGGCACAACCATTATTCCCGGTCACAGTAACCATCAGATCTCCGGCTTCGCTGAGGTAAAATTCAGAAGCAGAAGGCTGGTCGTTGACCACCCATTCGTATGGTTCCTGACCGTCCGTGGCATTCAGATTCACTTTTATCGAATCATCGGGGGTGCAGCCGGTCCATTCTGCAGACACATTGATTTGAGGCCCTTCTTCCCGGCCGATGGTCACATCTTCGGTGATTTGGCAGCCGTTGGCATCAGTAATATGAACGGTGTGGTTGCCTGCCGGCAGATTTTCAGCCGTAAGGGTGGTGTCGCCTGTGCTCCAGTTGATAGCGTAAGGGGCCGTCCCATTGATGTTTGTTATAGTGGCACTGCCATTATTTTCCAGACATCCGGTGTTGGTGGATGCAATTTCCGCACTTAACTGCTCCCGGTTTACGGATATTTGTCTTGACTGTGTGCATCCCATGGCATCAGTGACCCACAGGAAGTAGGTGCCTTCTGAAAGTCCGGTAAGATTTGGAATGGTGTCGCCGGTTGACCAGAGCAAAGCGTAGGGCTCAGTACCTCCGGAAATAGTTGTTTCTATGCTGCCCGTAGCGCTTTCGTGACATTGAATGTTGGTTCGAACGACATCAATTTCAATGGAAGAAGTTTCTCTGATGGTAAAGGATTTCTGCTGTTGACAACCATTGGTGTCGGTAACGATAACGTTGTAATCGCCTCCGGACAGGTCGCTAAGGTCTTCATTAACAGAGCCGTTGTTCCACTGGAAAGTGTAGGGAGCTGTCCCACCTGTAACTGTCAGGTCGATTGCTCCGGAGCTTTGTCCACATCCGGTATTGGTTTGCGAAGCGGTAATGCTTATGGGAGCCGGGCTGTTCACCTGTGCTGAAAGTGTAAGAGTGCTGTCTGCTGCATCCGTGATGGTCAGGTTGTAAACTCCTGAAGGAATATTTTCCAGGTTTTGGGTAGTGTCACCATTGGACCATTGAAACTGATAGGGAGGAACACCTCCATTTACGGTAACGTCAATGCTGCCGTTGGTGTCTCCGGAGCAGTCGAGGTGCGTCACTTCGTAATCTGCACTCAGTGGCTGAAGAGCCGAAGGAATGGTTTCGGAGGTAATGCAGGTGCCTGCTTTGTAGGCTACCTCAAGACTATTTTCTGTAAGCATCTCCAGACAGGAATTGTCTGTGGCACAGACGGTGAAGGTCAGTCGGAATGATTCGTTGCCATTTTCGCCAAAGCCTTCAATGTCATCCACCTTTATTCCTGAGAAACCAGTGGTGGGGTCGTTGACCGGATATTCCATTTTCCACCCGCTTGAATTGGAGGCATCGGAGATATTGCCACAGGGAATGGCAGCAACAAAATGGGAAAGTGCAAATTTGGATTCTCCTGTAGCTTCTACCAGGAGGTCGTAAACGATGCATTCATCCTGAATTTCCACAGACTCAATGGTTGTGGTAAAGCCTTCAATGCACTCCTTATCGTTGGCAACAGCTGTTGTAGTAAAAAAACCGGACAAAAACAGTCCGATAATAATCAGCGCCGGAATCCTGCGTAGAAAGGCGGGATTGGCTGGAAATAAACGGTAAAATGGCCCCATGTTCAAAATGATTTTGTAATTAATTACATACTAAAAAATCGCCAAAAAGTTACATTAATCAAAGGAAATAATGTGTTGGTGTAAGTAAATTAAACATTTATCCTTTTGAGATGTCATTATTGAGACGAAAAAAAAGTTCAGGGGTTGGAAAACATCTGTCAGTTTGGATGTAACGATATTTTTATATTTTCGGGCCGGAAAAGTTTGTTTTTAGTCATATGTCTGGTCAGAAAGTGCCAATTGCAAGGCTTGCGAAGTCCGAAAATACGGAGTTTACTCTTCGTAAATGAGTAATTTTCGGACGAGCGTAACGCAGCAATTGGTACTTTATGGACTGACACTATCTATACATATTTAAAGCATTACACATGAGTGAAAAAGTAAGGAAGAAAAGTTTTTTTGACAGGTTTCTGAATCTCCTGGAAAAGGGCGGAAATGCCTTGCCACACCCGGCGACGTTGTTTGGGATATTTGCGTTGGCAGCTCTTATTTTATCAGCTGTTGGCGCCTGGTTGGGGTGGACGGTTCAGCATCCAGGGACAGGCGAAACCATCCAGGTGGTGAATCTTTTCAGTAAAGAGGGCATTGCCATGATTATGGATCGGATGGTGGAGAATTACACCGGGTTTGCACCGTTGGGGATTGTGATGGTGGCGATGCTGGGAATTGGCATTGCTGAGTCAAGTGGTCTGATTGCGGCTTTTATTCGCCTGTTGGTGCTTTCATCGCCCAAGCGCCTGCTCACTTTTGTGCTGGTGTTTTCCGGGATTCTCTCCAACTTTGCCAGTGACATCGGTTATGTCCTTCTGATACCTTTGGGCGGAATTATCTTTCAGTCGGTTGGGCGACATCCTATTGTGGGTATGGCAGCTGCCTTTGCCGGTGTTTCCGGAGGCTTTAGTGCCAACCTCATATTGGGAACCGTAGATCCCCTCCTTGCGGGACTCTCGCAGGAAGCTGCCCGCATTATTGACCCTACCTATGAGGTCAATCCTACGGCCAATTATTATTTTATGATTGTATCCACTTTTCTTATTGCTACAGTGGGTACCTGGGTTACCGAGAAAGTCATTGCCCCTCGTTTTGGGAAGTATGACGGCCCAGAAGGAGAAGAAAAACTGGAACGACTGTCATCGAAAGAGAAAAAAGGCCTGATGTGGAGTTTGTTGGTTTTTGTGGGTTGGGTGGCCATAATACTCATTGGCATCATTCCTGAAGATGGTCTTTTGAGAGGTGACGACGGAGGTATTCTTTCTTCCCCAATCATTCGCGGAGTGATTGCACTCTTATTCCTGATTGCCGGTACTATGGGAATCGTTTATGGTGCTGTGATGGGGAAATACAAAAACGACTCAGATGTGGCTAAGAGCATGGCTGACAGTATGCGTACGCTGACCACCTATTTTGTGCTGGTGTTCTTTGCAGCTCAGTTTGTGGCCTACTTTAAATGGAGTAACCTGGGGGTAATTATGGCCGTCAACGGCGCTGAAGCCCTGATGGCCGCCGATCTGGGCGTGATTCCGCTGATGCTGTTGTTTGTATTGCTTTCGGCATCAATCAATATGCTGATGGGAAGTGCCTCCGCCAAGTGGGCGATTATGGCACCTATATTTGTGCCCATGTTTATGTTGCTGGGATATTCACCCGAGCTCTCTCAGGCGGTTTACCGCATCGGAGATTCGGTGACCAACATCATTTCACCCATGATGAGTTTCTTTGCACTGATCATTGCCTATTTTAACAAATACGATGAAAAGGCCGGACTTGGAACCGTTATGGCCACTATGATTCCTTATAGCATCGCGTTCTTTATCGGATGGAGTATTCTGCTGGTTATCTGGCTGACTTTTGGTTTCCCGTTGGGGCCCGGAGCAGGACTGGACTATGTAATGCCCAACTAATCTTTGCAAGAAAACACCAACTACTGCGTTATTCTCGTTTTTGAATCATTCATTTACGAAAAAGTAAACTCATTGGATTCAAAAACTTCGAAAGCCTTGTATTTGGTGCTTTCTTATCAAAGATTGAAAACCCTTAGGTTCCTTTTTATACTATGGCTTATGTAAGAATTTTGATGATAGAACGAGGGCTTCTTTTTCTATCATAGTTAGCTAAGCTAATCTTCAGCAATTTCATCAAAGGGAAAACTATCATGAATGGTTGCTCCGTGCAGCCATTCATTTTTTTTATCCGGAGACTCCAACAATTTAATAAGAATGTGTTCAATGCGGTGTTCCTCAACGGAGAGGCCTTCTTCCTTCAGAGCCGCAGCAAACCCTTCGTTGAGTTGTCGTCCGGTTTTCAGCGTGAAATCAAAAAGAGCAGGCACAGCCTTGGGATCTTTGGGATTCAGGAATTTTGCATGACAGCTTTTCTCATCCGAGGAGAGATAAATGCGGCATCCCAATGGCCGCACAGGGTAAACCATGCAACTGCCTTTCCTCAGAAAAGGGCAGGGGTGGCTGGTGTTTAATGCCTCTTTGGGTGACAGTTTGGAAAATTTTTCTTCTTTTGCCTCAGCTTTTTGTTTTATTTCCTCAATTACTTTAGCCGAAAATCTCTTTTCCAGGTAATCCACCAGCACAATCATCTCGTTGGTAGTGGCAAAAACGGCCTGATGGCAACACCATTGACATCCCATGTGGCAGGCCACCGGTACATTTTCACTCTCGCAGCGTTGTGAGAAGGCATCAGTCAGCAAATCAACATTGTGATAAAGCTGTCGCTGGGCAATCTTTAATTTCGAGAGATCCTGCTTTACTGGATAAGCCTTGCCCAGGTTGTTGCCATCGGCAAAGAAAATTTGCTCAAAACCTTCGGGACGTATTTGTAGAGTCATATCTTTTGTAAATAATGCTTGCAAAAAAATTTAAGTTTGTTCAGTCTTTGATAAGAAAGCGCCAAACACGAGAATGACGAAGTAGTTGATGTTTTCTTGCAAAGACTAACTTTCAAAAATTTGATCGAACAAGATACGAAAGATATGAATAAGATGGTTGTTAGTCTGAAGTTGAATGAACAACGATCCGGCGGTAACTGGTTAGATTCGGCTTCCCGTTGTCAGTGACTTCGAATATCACGTGAAAAGTCTGACCATCAGATTCCCCGGGTATGCTTAATTTTATTGAACTTGAATGGTTGTCAGAGATTGTTATCCTCTCACTGCAGTTTCCTGCTTCAGGCATGATCCACCACTTGAAACTGAGTTGATCTCCATCGGGATCAAAAGATTTTGAGGCATCAAGTTTTATTTTTTTTCCGGGTTTTTGGCTAATATGTAACGGGGAGATGTTTTTGTCTCCGTTCAGAATTATTTTGGGGTTCCGGTTTCCTTCACCCTGGTCGGCCCAGTCCATTCTTGCGACAAAATCATTGAAAGTGGCCGGATAAAAGCGATCTTCATATTTGGTGCAAATCTCAAAAGCTTTCCCTTTATGATTGGTATATGCACTGGAGATGCTGTCAGGTCCGATGCCCCATTCAAAATAGCCACCCCATCCGGCCTGATTCGGGTCAAGCGGGTTATTCAGTCCATTGGGAATGACGTGAAGAAAAGAGGGGGTATCCCCTTCGACTCCGTATTTATATTTGGGATATTGCTTTCCCAGGTTTCCTTTACTTTGAATGTGATGTGCATACGCTTCCCAGTTTTTTCGACCGGTTCCATTCTGGAATTTCCAGGCGCATTCATCCCAGAGATACATCAGATCTTTTTCAAACTCCAGGCGTATCCACTGCTGTGAGCTAATGTCGTAAGGTGTACCGTCTTTGTAAGATCTGTCTTGGTCGGTAATTGCATAGGTTGGGATTTTATGCAGGAAGGCTCTGAGGGCATTCTCATCTTTTTGCTCCTGAACCTGCCAGATGGCTTGTGCAAGGGTATTGCCACCACCCCAAAGTAAAATCCATAAAGGACGGTCGTCATTCTCGTCCGCCTGATTAATAATCAGGTTGCTTCCGTTAGAAATATTCTCTGAGCCAATATGTTCCATGCCCCTTTTCTGGCTGCCTGTCATCGTGCGGGCTCTTAAATAATCAGGGCTGGGCCAGTAGCCGATTTCCTGTTTAGATTCATCCTTTTTGAAACTTGTTTGTGCTGATCTTTTCATAAGATTCGGAAGATCCTTTTCGTAGGCATCAATCCTGTCGTGGATAAGTTGGAGAAAGTCGTCACGGGTTTCCTCAAGGCTCCATCCTGTGGTGTAAATGAGTCCTTCAATCTCGAAAAGATCAGCGTTGACCAGGAGTCTGACCAGGGACTCACTGTCATCTGGTTCCCAGGTAGAGATATCTGTGAGTACCACGATTCGTGGTTTCAGTTCGGTGGAATTAATTTGCAAAGACTTATTATTCTGGGATACGGCTCCCTGCATTACAGAAATAAGCAGAATAATAAAAAATAGCCAGTTCTTTTTCATACTTAGTGCGGTTTAGCATTTAAAAGTGTAAATTTAGTCTCGTAATTCGATTAAAACTAATCTGATTTTGAAATATATATGCCGAATTCCGAGATTTTGCACAGATTTAATGAAAATCGGGACAGATTTAAGCCGTATGGGCTGACCTTTGAAGTTTGGATTCCCGATGTAATGAGAAAACCTGACAGACATAATGAAATTGAAATTAATTTTTTTCCTGAAGGGAACATTACATATCTCTTTCAAGGTGCCAGAGTAACCATTCCACCAAAGAGTTTTGCATTGTTTTGGGGACTTGTGCCGCACCAAATTGTTGATTTCTCTGAGTCAGCTCCTTATTTTGTAGGAACCATTCCTCTTTCACGGTTTCTGGAGTGGAGGTTCCCGGTTGCATTTGTTGACAGAGTGCTAAAGGGAGAGGTTTTGATTGATGAATCGGGAAAATATTTCCATTATGATAAGTTTTTATTTCAGCAATGGATTGATGATTATGCTGAAAACAGAGGGGTAGATGCTTCATTGCTGGAAGTGCGTGCTCGCTTACTACGAATGGCCGATCGGGTATCAAATACAAAAGCTTCCGGTACGATAAAGATATCTGATGGAGAAATCAGCCAGATAGAAAGAATTGCATTATTTATTGCCCGAAATTTTAATCATCCTATAAAAATGGCTGATATTGGTCATGAAGCAGGTTTGCATCCTGATTATGCAAATTCTGTTTTTAAAAAAACATTTGGACTGACGTTGACTGAATACATTACGCAGGAACGAGTCAGTCAGGCTCAGCGGAAACTGATATCGACAGATTTGAGTATTTCGGATATCTGTTTTGAATGTGGTTTTAATTCAATAAACAGGTTTAATGCTGCTTTTAAGAGAATAAACAATTGTACTCCCAGCGAGTACAGGAAAAGTTTTTCCGGGTTTATTTGATTCTTTTATTGACCAATTAGAATCTGTTGTATATATTTGCTTAATAATTAATCCTGTTTTACGATTAAAAATTAAGCATGTATTTCGCATCCAATCTTCGACTGTTACGCAAACGCAAGGGCCTAACCCAGGGCGACCTGGCTGCAGCCCTTGGTATTAAACGTCCCACACTTAATAATTATGAGAATAAAGTCTCCGGGCCTCCGTTAGATGTGCTTACTTCTCTGGCCGATTATTTTGGCTTGTCAATGGACACACTCGTTAGGGTGGATTTATCCAAACTGACCAACTTTCAGTTAAAAGACCTGGAGGGCGGAAACGATGTTTATGTGCGCGGTTCCAGGTTGCGCGTGTTGACCTCCACGGTGGGGCCCGATAATGAGGAAAACATCGAATTGGTACCTGAAAAAGCTAAGGCCGGCTATCTTACTGGTTTCTCAGATCCTGAATACATCAGTTCGCTGCCGGTTTTTCGTTTGCCTTTCCTTGACCGGGAAAAGAAATACCGGACCTTTCAGATTAGTGGAGATTCCATGTTGCCGGTTCCCAGTGGAGCATGGATCACCGGAGAGTTTATTCTAGACTGGCATACCATAAAAGACGGGGATGCTTGTGTGGTGCTTACCCGCGATGACGGTATTTCATTTAAGATTATTCAAAATGAAATAAAGGAAAAGGGGAGTGTGAAATGTGTCAGCCTTAATCCCCTTTACGAACCTTATGATCTGGCAGTGGAAGAAATCCGGGAAATCTGGCGGTTTGTTCATTACATTAGTCCCGAACTGCCGCAGGGAAAAGTTGAGGTGGAACACTTGATGCGGTCAATCAGTCACATTCAGAGTGATGTGGGAGAGTTGAAAGAACATTTGCTGAAAGGCGGGGGAACTGGGGGGTAGTGCAGAGAGCATGGATCGGAGAACCGGTCACACATCCCGGGAGGTCCGGGCAAGTTCTGGGATTTCCCCGGTTAATACGGTCATTTGCATCCCTTAGATTTTGGTAAAGACGCACGGTCGTAGGTTTCCACATCCCCCGTAAATCGCGTCTTGCACTCAGCCCCATGCACTCAGCTCCATTCACCCAGCCTCTTGCCCCACGCCTTCTTTTCACAGCTATGGATAAATTAGAAAAACTAAAAATACTGGCATCCGCAGCGAAATATGATGTTTCCTGTGCCACCAGTGGCAGTCAGCGGGAAAATACCGGCGGACTGGGATCAGCAGTATCTGCCGGGATCTGTCACAGTTTTGCAGATGATGGTCGTTGCATTTCTCTGCTCAAGGTCTTATTTACCAATCACTGCATCTATGATTGTGCCTACTGTGCCAACCGCAGAAACAATGATATTCCAAGGGCAGCCTTCACGCCCGAAGAGTTGGTGGATATCACCATCAATTTTTACCGGCGTAATTACATCGAAGGATTGTTTCTGAGTAGCGGAGTGATGCGTAATCCCGATTATACCATGGCCCGGTTGACCAAAGTGATAAAAGATTTGCGCCTGGTACACCGTTTCAACGGATATATTCACCTCAAGGCTATCCCCGGGGCTGATGATGCTTTAATTCGGGAGGCCGGTCTTTATGCGGATCGTATGAGTGTGAACATTGAAATACCCTCCGAGGAAAATTTGAAATACCTGGCTCCGGAGAAAGATTATGGCAGTGTGTTGCATCCGATGCATCTGATAAATGAAACTCAGCAGGAATATCTGCCGGTCAGACGCTATTCAAAACCTGCACCGAAATTTGTTCCTGCCGGACAAAGTACTCAGCTTATTATTGGAGCTACGCCCGATTCAGACAATCAGGTGCTGCGACTGGCCAGTAATCTCTACAATGAAAACAGGCTGAAGCGGGTTTATTATTCCGGTTATATCCATACCAATACATCGGACAGCCGGCTGCCTGCTCTTGTTGCCCCTCCGCTAAAGCGCGAGAACCGGCTTTATCAGGCCGACTGGCTTATGCGGTTTTATGAGTTTAAGGTTGATGAAATTGTGGATGATGCTCATCCTGATCTGGATTTGGAACTGGATCCCAAGCTGGCTTACGCACTGCGCCATCCGGAGCTATTTCCGGTGGATATTCAGCAGGCCGATTTGCATACCCTTCTCAGGGTGCCGGGGATTGGTCCTAAGAGTGCAAGGCTGATTCTTTCTGCCCGTCGTTATGGACATGTTTCTTCGTATCTGTTGAAGAAAATGGGAGTTGTAATGAAACGTGCCCGGTTTTTTATTACCTGCCGTGCACTCGCAGGTCGCAAGGCTCCGGATTATCAGCCGGATCATTTGAGAATGATGTTTCTGGATAAATCAGCCCGCAAATTGACTCCGGATGCTGTGCAACTCAAATTGTTTTAGCCGTTTTATAGATGAATTTTGTTCATAAAAAGTTACATTGGTGTCCGGTTAAAAAATTGAGATTGCTTCACTACGTTCGCAATGAGAAGCAATCTCCTTTCAAAAAATATGTTTCTCCGGACACTAATGAAAAAGTCCTGGAGAAAAGTATTTAACTGATTCTTCTGCCTTCTGCCTTGCTAACTTATACCTAAAGGAATCTTTAACTTAATCTGCAACCATGATCAACTACCAATACGACGGAACATTTCCCGGTTTTCTTTCCGCTGTTTTTGAGGTATGGGACAGAGACCGTTTCCCTGCCAGAATTGTGCCTCCCGAAGTTGCACCGGGGCTGTTCGAGGAAACCCTGGAGGTGAAAACTGCAGATGATCATGCCGACCGGGTCTGGAAAGGGATAGCCAAAGCAGGTGGTAAGCAGTTGTGTCAGCGTTTTATGCATGTGTTTTTGTCCAGAGCGCCCGAAGCAGAAGATTTGATGTTGTTTATTCTGAAGCAACTGTTCGATAGTAAAAAGAACATCGCAGGAGACTTGTCGGTAGAAGCGGTATTGAAGTTTACTCAGCTGGAGCGTAAAGTCTTGAGAGAAGTACATCGCTTGTATATGTTTCTCCGATTTGAACAAACCGCCGATGGAATCTGGTTTGCCCCGGTATCGCCCAAATACGATGTGTTGCCCATGACCTTGAATCATTTCAAATCCCGGTTTTCAGATCAGGCCTGGCTCATTTATGATACGGTAAGGAAGTACGGTTATTACTATGATATTAAAGTTGTGGAGGAAATTACCATTGATAATCCTGCTTTCGAAAAAGAAACCGGCAGTCTTCCCACGGAAGCCCAAAGTGAGGATGAACAGCAATGGCAGGAAATGTGGCGCAGTTACTTTAAGCACATTGCCATCAGGGAGCGGGCTAATCCCCGACTTCAACGCCAGTTCATGCCGAAACGGTTCTGGAAGCATCTGACGGAGAAGCGTTGAGGGGGTGATTGATTGATGAAGCTTTTAACAGAGCATGAAGATAATCTTTTTGATTTTATGGGTGCAACTAAATGCACTATATGTGCTGAAAAACATGGTTGGGTAATTCAAATACTTCACGAAGTGCATTTTATTGCTCTTTTTTGTGTTTACTTGAAATATTTTCTATTTTTGATGCAAATAGTATAGTATGTTGCACTTTTCAGAATTAATAAAAACCATAAAGACCCGTAGAGAGATGCTACAGGTCAATCAGGTAATGTTGGCTGAACTATCGGGTGTAAGCTTAAGAACCATAAAACAGTTTGAAAGGGGGAAGGGCAACCTGACATTGAAGACGATGAGTAAAGTGGCTGATGCACTTGGCTTAGAATTAACATTAAAAGTAAAATCTCTATATCCTGATGAATGAGACAAGCAAAGGTTTTTTATAAAAATGAGGAGGCAGGTTTGCTTACTCAATCAGATAGTGGAGAATTCGTGTTTCGATACCATGATTCCTGGTTAAATGCCACGGATAAACCTCCTGTAAGTCTTACTTTACCTAAAAATCAGCAGGAATACCATTCTGAGTATTTGTTCCCGTTTTTCTTTAATATGTTGCCGGAAGGGGCTAACAAACAGGTTGTTTGTCATTCAATGCGTATCGATAAAGATGATCATTTTGGCTTATTGCTATATACGGCAACTTGTGACACTATTGGTGCAGTCAGAATTATTAAAACAAACAATGTATGAGTTTACCTGAAATCCTGTTTTGCCCTGGTACTTTGAGAGAGGGAAATAGTACCTACTCAAGCTCAGCTTTAAAGCGTCTTTTTAATGGGAAAAAGGTAAGTCATATTCTTCCATATGAATCTCCGGCAACAAACGAAATAACAGATGCACTGTTTGAGGAAAATCAAAAGATGATGTCCATTTCCGGAGTACAAGAAAAATTCTCCGTTTTGTTGGACAAAAACAAATTACGTCTCATTAAAGAAGGAGAGCAAGGGCAATACATTCTTAAACCTAAACCTGGTGCAGGTAAGCATCCTGAAATGATGCCGGCCAATGAGCATTTAACGATGCAAATAGCAAGGCAGGTTTTCAATATAGAAACTGCTGAGAATGCCCTCATTTTTTTTCATAACGGAGATCCGGCATATATTACTAAGCGGTTTGATGTTAAAGATGACAACACCAAGCGGGCACAAGAAGATTTTGCTGCTTTAGCACTCAGAACTCCTCAAACACATGGAACAAACTATAAATACCTGGGTAACTATTATGAATTATTTGAGATAATGAAAAAGTTTGTCCCGGCCTACAGTGTTGAGGCTCCGAAGCTTTTAAGACTTTTGCTGTTTAATTATTTGTTTTCCAATGGGGATGCACATTTAAAAAACTTTTCACTCATACAAACTGAGTTTGGAGATTATATATTGAGTCCGGCTTATGACTTATTTAATAGCCGCATTCATATTGAAGATAAAGACTTCGCACTTGATGATGGTTTATTGCCTCCGGCCCAGGCAAAAGGAAAAGTGAAAGAACAGTTTTATAAACTTGGTGAGCTTGCAGGGATTAATATCAAAGTGATTGATGGTATTTTTTCTAAGCTAACTTCACGAAAGGAAGAGGTCCTAAGATTAATTAGTCATTCATATTTGTCCGAGAAGCTGAAACATAACTATGAACAGGCTTATTTCTCCAGATTAAAAAAATTTAACAGGGAATAATTGCGTTAGCGTCCTTTTGTTCAAAATGCTATTTCGCTTTTTTCCGGTAATTGGTTGGGGGTTACAAACGAATCTAAAAACCCAAAAACCCCGATCCAAAAAATCAACCTTTTTGGCTATCTTTGTGTTTCTTTTCAAAAAGCAGGAATTGAGAGAAACAGATCATATAAAAAGTGCCCGGAAGATGTTGGAGGATTACCTGACATCAGGAAATTCTTTTGTCGCTTACAGATTGCCCGGAGAGAAACAGGCTTATAGCTTTCAGGTGGGTAAGGTGCAGCCTTTCAATATTTCAGAATTTACACCAGAGGCGTTTGAAGATGCATTTATCGTAGCCCCTTTTCAGGTGTTCAAAAGTGCTTTTGCGCTTTGGCCGGTATCCGGGATATCCCTGTTAGAGACAGAGACGTATGACAGGGAGATTCGGGAAAATAAATCTTTTCGATTGCCACAGGAGCGTGATGAGGTTTGCCAGGACTATGCCCGGTCTTTTTCAGTCATCAGGGAAGCGTTGAATGCTCATGCTGCCGACAAAGTGGTTTTGGCACGACGACTTGAAGTTACAGATGTTCCGGAACATATATTGCCTCAGGTATATAGTCAGCTCTGCCGGTCTTATCCCAACGCCTTTGTTTATTTCTTCGACCACCCTCAGGTGGGGCGATGGATGGGGGCCAGTCCGGAAACTTTTCTTGAGAAAGAGAACGATACATTGAAAACTGTGGCATTGGCGGCTACGCGCAGGAGTGAGCTACAAAGGGAAGACTGGAACATGAAAGAGCTGGAAGAGCAAGGCCTGGTTTCGGTTTTTGTTGATGAGGTGCTCAAAGAATACGGCATTTCTACCTATCAGAAAAATGGACCCGAGCCGGTAAGAGCCGGTTCCATGATTCATCTGAAGACTTCTTATGAATTTGAATCTTGTAAACTGAAAGATTCTGTCGGTCTATTTTTGCAATCGTTGCATCCTACTCCTGCGGTAGGCGGGTACCCCAAAGATGTGGCCATGAGGTTGATCGGAGAGGCCGAAAAGTTTGACCGGGGTTTTTACAGCGGTTTTCTGGGGCCGGTCAACAAAGGGGAATTCAGGTTTTTTGTAAACATTCGGTCCATGAAATTGGGCGAAGAGAAAGCTGTTTTGTACCTTGGAGGTGGAATTACAAGGGATTCGAAAGAAGCCAATGAATGGGAAGAGACCAGGTTAAAGGCCCGCACACTTCTGTCGGTGCTTCATTCAGTAAAACAAAATTATAGTAATGAGTCAATCCATCTCCGATAAAACGGTGGTTCATCATATTATCGAGCATTGCTACAGTCATGGTGTCCGGCATGTTATTATTTCTCCGGGTTCGCGCAATGCTCCGTTGATTATATCTTTTCCTGCCAGTAAAAAATTTACCTGTCTTACCATTGTTGATGAGCGCTCAGCAGCCTATTTTGCATTGGGCCTGGCCCGCGAAACCAACCAGCCGGTGGCATTGATCTGTACCAGTGGAACGGCAGCACTGAATTATACTCCGGCCATTTCTGAAGCGTATTATCAGCAAATTCCGCTCATTGCCATCACGGCCGACCGGCCTCCGGAGTATGTCGATCAGGCCGATGGTCAGACCATTCGTCAGCAGGGGATTTTTAGCAATTTTGTGCGTTATGAATGTCAAATGCCGGTGGGGGATTTGGCATCGGATGATCGATGGCTGGTAGATCGCAGACTTAATGAGGTTTTCAAAAATGCGCTGGGAGCGGTGAGAGGACCGGTACACATCAATGTTCCATTTCGTGAACCGCTTTATGAAACCATCGATGCCGGCACTTTGCCTCAGCCATCTATTGTCCCTGTGACACAGGGAGCTTCTGTGAATGAAGTATTGTTGGATGATCTGCATTTTGAGTTGTCACAATACCGAAAAGTCATGTTACTGGTGGGGGCCACCGTTCCCGATGCTGATTTAAAGAGATTGGTTGCCGGCCTGGTAGCAAAAGGTGTTGTGGTGATCACAGAAAACCTCTCCAATTTGGCGGAGGAAGGAACTTTTGGAAATACCGATCGCCTTCTTGAAGGTTTTGATGCGGAAGATCCGGCTTTTACCCCCGATTTGTTGATTACCCTTGATATTCCGGTGCTTTCCAAGAAATTGAAGCAAAGGCTGAGGAAATATCCTCCAAGCGCTCATTGGCACTTCTCCAATCAGGAGATTTTAATAGATACCTATCAATGTCTGACCCGTCAGATTGGCGGTGATGCTGTTGAGATCCTTGGTAAATTGGTTCCCCGGATGAAACAGCTGTCATCAGATTATGCTGAAATCATTGAAAATGCTGAACAAAAGGTGAGGCGAAGGCATTATGAATATCTGGAAGGTCTCGGATGGTGCGATTTGAAGGTGTTCGAGCAGATCTCCCGAAAAATACCGGGCCTTCAACAGATACATTTGGCCAATAGTACGCCTGTTCGTTACGGTCAGTTATTTGATTGGGATGAGACCTGCGCTTTCTTCAGCAATCGGGGAACCAGTGGTATTGACGGATGTGTAAGTACCGCTGCGGGAGCTGCATATAAAGCAGATCAGTCGGTGACGCTTATTTCGGGCGATCTGGGTTTCATGTACGATACCAATGGCTTGTGGCACCGGTATCTGCCATCAACCTTCAGAGTGATTGTAATCAACAACGGAGGTGGTGGCATTTTTCGCTTTATTCCCGGTCCTTCAAAAACAGAAGAACTGGAACCATATTTTGAAGCCCGCGGCAACCATCAATGTCGTGGCATAGCAGAAACTTTCGGGTTGCAGTATTATGCTGCCGGCAACAGTGATGAATTGGATCAAATTCTGGAGCACTTTTGGAGCGATAAAGGCCGGCCGGCCTTGTTGGAGATCTTTACGCCGGGGCAGGAAAATGGGGAGATATTGAGGGAGTATTTCAGTTATCTGAGGGGGAGGTGATTTGGTAAGGCAGAAGAATCTGCCGCACTTAATCTGTCATTGGTAACGTAGTGAAGCAATCTCAGTTTTTTAACTGGACACCAATTAAAATATAACAATCTAACAATAGTACCATGAAGTATAACTGGACAACCATTAAAGAATACGAAGACATTAAGTTTGAGTTTTGCGAAGAAGTGGGAAAGGTGACCATCAACCGTCCCCGTGTTTACAACGCGTTTCGTCCGCAGACCGTAAAGGAGATGATTGATGCCTTTGATATTTGCCGTGAGCGGCAGGATATTGGCGTGGTGGTGCTTACCGGTGAAGGAGACAAGGCTTTTTGTTCCGGGGGTGACCAAAACGTAAAAGGACATGGCGGATACATGGATGAGGACGGGGTTCCACGTCTGAACGTGTTGGATCTTCATAAACGTATTCGCTCTCTGCCCAAGCCGGTAGTTGCCATGGTCAACGGTTATGCCATTGGTGGTGGCCATGTTTTGCACGTAGTTTGCGACCTGACAGTTGCGAGTGATAAGGCCATTTTTGGACAGAGCGGGCCCAAGGTGGGAAGTTTTGATGCCGGTTTTGGTTCCTCTTACCTTGCCCGTCATGTGGGACAAAAGAAAGCACGTGAGATTTGGTTCCTGTGTAAACAGTATTCTGCCGAAGAGGCTGAGAAAATGGGCCTTGTAAATAAAGTGGTTTCACACGAATGGCTGGAAGATGAGACCATGGAATGGTGCAAAATAATGCTCCAACGCAGTCCCATGGCATTGCGGATGATCAAAAGAGGACTGAATGCCGAGCTTGACGGACAGACTGGCATTATGGAGATGGCCGGAGATGCTACACTGATGTTCTACCTCATGGAGGAAGCTCAGGAGGGACGTAAAGCGTTCTTGGAAAAGCGGGATCCTGATTTTAAGCAGTTTCCTAAGTTCCCCTAAGACAATAAACGAAATTTTGATGACCATATAAGGCATATTTAATATATTACAAATCATCATTGAATGGGTTTTATCAACCTGGACGCTTTCGAAGCGTTTTGTTACAGGTGGATTATAAACCACTGTAAGCCTTAATACTCCTGATATGTCTGATATGGTTTAAATATTTTTTCATTATCCAATCAACTAAAAACTATGTCAGAAAAGAAAAAAGAAGGTTTCTTCAAAAGACTACTCGATAAGGTTGAAGTTGCCGGAAACAAACTACCTCAACCCGTTACTTTGTTTGCGATGCTCATGGGAATAGTGCTCTTGCTCTCGTGGATTTTTGGTTCTTTGGGGGTAAGTGCTACCCATCCGGCCAGCGGAGAGGAAGTAAAAGCAGTGAACCTCCTGAGTGCTGACGGGGTAAGGCGGATTATGACATCTATGGTGGATGTGTTTGCTGAGTTTCCGCCATTGGGACTGGTTCTGGTGGTAATGTTGGGAATTGGCGTTGCCGAGCGCAGCGGATTAATATCTGTCGGACTCCGGATGTTTGTGAGTAAGGTACCCAAATCGCTCATCACTTTCTCCATTGTGGTGGCCGGTATGATCAGTTCCATTGCTGCAGATGCCGGTTACGTGGTATTGATTCCTTTGGGAGCAGCCATATTTCACAGTATGGGGCGTCATCCGATTGCAGGGTTGGCTGCTGCGTTTGCAGGTGTCTCCGGAGGGTTTGGTGCCAATTTTCTACCCACAGGACTTGATCCTTTGATTGCATCTTTTACCCAGCCTGCCGCTCAGATTATTGAATCGGGTTATACCGTCAACCCGCTGTCCAATTACTTCCTGATGGCTGCATCTGTTCCTTTTGTGGGACTGGCCGGAACATGGGTGACCGAGCGCATTATCATACCTCGTTTGGGGAAATACACCGAAGATACCGATGAGGTGGTGAACAATGAAATATCACCCATAGAAAGGAAAGGTCTGAAGTGGACTTTACTTACAATCGTGGTATTTCTGGGACTTTTGGTTTGGGGTATTGTTCCTGAGAATGCACTGTTTCGTGCCGAGGATGGTGGTTTGGAACCGTTTTACAACTCCATTGTGCCACTGATGTTTATCCTTTTCTTTATTGCCGGATTGGTTTATGGTTTGATTACCAAATCAATTAAGGGCGATAAGGATGTGGCCAATATGACCGCCGAATCTATGTCCACCATGGGAGGCTATATAGTTCTTGCCTTTGTGGCTGCCCAGTTTGTGGCATTCTTCAACTGGTCAAATCTGGGACTGATAGTAGCCATTACCGGAGCTGATGGCTTGCAGGATATCGGTTTTACGGGAACACCACTTCTGGTGGCGTTTATTCTGGTTTCCTCTTTGGTCAATCTGATGATTGGCAGTGCCTCAGCCAAGTGGGCTATTCTGGCACCTATTTTTGTGCCTATGCTGATGCTGATGGGGTACAGTCCTGAGACCACTCAGGCAGCCTACCGTATTGGAGACTCTTATTCCAATATTCTAACCCCCTTACTTCCTTACTTCCCTCTGGTTATTACGTTTGCACAGAAATATGTGAAGAACATCGGACTGGGAACCATTATTTCCACGATGCTTCCTTTTGCAATTGTTTTTGCCGTTGTTAGGATTGTAACTTTTATAATATGGATTTGGCTCGATATTCCTTTGGGTATTGAAGGCCCCATTTATTATGGTGGATAAGTTTTGTAATTGAACCATAAAATAAAGAAGCTGGCAAAAAAGAACCCCGGGCAACTATCGCTCCGGGGTTTCTGTTTTTTGTGATTAACCTTTAGTTCTTCTTATCTTCTGATTTGTTAGCAGCCGACCGAATTGAACGAACTATAGAAACTAACGTTGCGGTCATCGCAATAAAAATAAGATAATTGAGCCAGTTTTCGGATGAACGAAGGTTGTTGAAGTTGATTGAGGCCACATCTGCAATCAGAATAACCATTCCGAAAATCAATAATGAATAACGGACTTTTTGCATCTCTTTCTCAAATTAATGGATGATTGCCGGTTAATAGTTTTACTTCTGCCTCTCAATCTTCTGCCTTTCCAACTTCTGTCAGAGAAATCACAATAGTTTCTTAAATAATTCTGCAACTTCATCCACGTCTTTCAGTGTATAAGATGCGTGTGTCGGATTGCCATTGTGCTCCACCATTATGCCAATTCCAATCCCATCAGTTTCCAGTGCTTCGAAAGCATCCTCATCGGTGTCATCATCTCCTATGTAAACCGGAATTACCGAATCATCGGTGGCCAATCCGAGTTCCTGAAGAATCCACAGCACTGCTTTTCCTTTGTGCCAGTCAAGATCGGGCTTTATTTCCACTATTTTTTTGCCGGTTCCTTTCTTGTAACCGGGGTTTTTGGCCAATACCTCTTCAAAATCAGCCAGAATGTCATCAATCTCTTCGTCTTTGGCATTGCGGTAATGCACCCCAATGGCATAACGTTTACGGTCAATCTGAACCCCCTTGTATTTTTTCTGGAGCTCCATCAGTTCCTTCTCTATGATGTTCAGCTCGGGAAGCAGCACAGAAGTCTTTTCATGTTCTTTGTAAAGTCCGTCGGGACCGGAAATCCTGAATCCGTGACTTCCTGCATATAACAGGTTGTCTAAACCAACGAGTTTTTTTACATCATCCATATCGCGGCCGGTAATAACGGCCACAGTATATTTCTCTGCCAGTTGTGCCAGCAGATCTTTCATTTCCTGGCTGATTTGGGCATCTTCCGGGCGACTGACAATTGGGGTCAGTGTTCCGTCATAGTCTAAAAACAGGGCAGGTTTTCTACCTTTCACTTCCTCAAAAAAATCATTTTGGCCGTCAAAAACCGGCTTCGGATTTGATTTTGTCATGGTATCTTATATATCGGTTTATCGTTCAATTGCCCCTTGACCTTTTTCAAAGTTTTGGAGATAAAGCTTAATATTAAAAAATAATATTTTTGATAAAATCCAGAAATTCAGCATTATACGATTTTTCTAATCTCTAACCTCTAATTTCTAACAATCTAATTTTATGGTTTACTCAAATATAAAAAAATTATGCAAAAAACAACCAAAGGTTGCCGGTCAGATAAAATACAATTATTAGAAGGCTTTCCCAGCCTATTTTCCCGATTCCCTGCTTTTCCCGATGAAGTAATCCCAGTATTAATGTCGCCGTCAGTAGCATTGTCAATGCAATAATAAATATCTGATTTTGGGAGATGGCATGTAGAATGCTGCCATCGTTGTAGGCTATATCGGCAAATGCCACAAAGAGAATATCAAAGCTGTTGCCACCAATGATATTACCCACTGCCAGGGTAAGGGCTTTCTGCCGGACGGCAGCAATGGATACCACCAGCTCGGGCAATGATGTGGCAACGGCAGTAAGTAACATACCCACAAACCCTTCGGACAGATTGGTTTTATCGGCAATTACCATTCCTGTGCGGGCTACAAAATATCCCGCAACGGCCACGATTGCTGCCAAGACAATAAACTTAATGTAGATGAGATAAGGGTATCTGGGTTGTAAATTTTCTTTGTCGGGAACGTCCTCAACTGTCTGTCTGGTCATCCTTGGAAGCCACATCGGATAGTCTTTGGCTCTGCTAATCATTTTTGTTCCCAGAATATAAAAGAGAATTAATATAAAAGAGATGGGATGGATGTGAAAAAATGTGGTCTCAGGACCGGATATTCCTAACAGGATAAGTGCAAGTAGTCCCAGCAGTAAAACGCCCTGCATGAGATTGGCAAATGAGGCGGCAGCATGTTCCAGGTTTATTTTTCGATAAGAGATGTCTGCAATTGACAGAAACAGGGTTTGAGCAGCAATTCCTCCTATGGCATTGCTGATGGCGAGCTGTGGATGCCCGTTGTATGCTGCAACAACCGAAGTTATGATTCCTGGTAAAGAGGTTGTACCGCCCAGAAAAACAGCTCCAAATAAGGCTTCTCCCAATCCTGTGATATCTGCCAGACGGTCTGCCTCTTTTGCAAGCATCGTTCCTGCTATTGCAATGATGATGGTGGAAATAATAAAGAGGACAATGGAAGTTTGTAATTCCATGGAACAAGTAGTTTTAGGCGCTTAAAAATTTTAAGTTTTTACAAAGAAGTGATTCTCCTGGTGGTTGTAGATAATATTGATTGCCGAGGGGAGTACTTCTACTTCCAGCTGTTTGAGTTCCCCTACCGGTTCCCCATCTACCTGAAGATCCTGGGCTGGTTGCATTTTTATCTTTGCATGTCGGCACGAAAGCGTTCGGATGTGTCTGAGTCGGTGAATATTGCCTGTAAAAAATGCAAAAACCATATGAAAAAGATAATACCACGGATATGGCTTAATAACAACCATTTCAAATTTTCCGTCGTCAATCTTTCCTGTGGGGTTTACCACCGCTCCGGTTCCAAAGAAGTGAGTGTTGGTCATGACCAGCATTACAGCTTTGTATTTTCTTCTCTTTTTTCCTTCGCAATCAACGATGCACTTAAAATGAGACGGAGATTTTAGCTCCTTAAAAAACTGTCGTGCATATCCGTAAAATCCTCTTATTTTCTCCTGATCAAAACGCTTGATGATCCGCGCGTTCATGCCCAGATCACTTAAATGAATTGCCAAATGCTTTTTGTTGATTTTTAAGAGATCAATGACCCGCGATGCATTCCGTTCAATGACAGATAAAGCCTGTTCGAAATTGGTTGGGATATTCAATTCAAAAGCCATTCCATTGGCAGAACCGGTGGGGATGATTCCCAATTTTGTTTTGGTATTTATCAGAACTGAGGCCACCAGATTCACGGTTCCGTCTCCTCCTACTGCAACAACTGTATCCGGGGAATTATTGTTGATGGTTTCGGTTATTCGTTCCTCATCATTCTCTCCTGTTGTTTCCAAAAAGGAGGCCGGGAGCGAATGGGTTTTACAAAACCGGGTAATTTCCCCTTGTACATCAATTTTTTGATTGCTTCCCGAAATCGGATTGATGATGAATAGAATATTTCTATTTTCAGAACTGCTCATGTCGTTTGATTCAAGGTAATAGCTAACTTTGAGTAAACAATTATCACTTACGATTCTTTAAATATAAAAAAACAAATCTTCAGATGCCCATAATAACCAAAACTTTCCGTTACATTCTTCGAAAAGCCGGTAGTCCGTTCCGACGTGCCCGTCTGTGGCTCAAAAAGCGTCTTGGCTGGTTAGGTATTCCCACCATTGAACCCTATCTGGGGTTCTGTAACGGTCAGGATGTTTATATTTCCGGCAATGTGATGGAGGATAAAGGACTTGAAAAGCCCAGGCCGGGACAATCGTTGGGGAGCAATATGCTGGCCATGTTTAAGCGTTATGTGAGTGATGAAATTGGCGGGGTGCGGGTTAAAGTGATTTTTCATGAAAGATCTCAGATAGTGGAGACCAACGAACTGGGAATCTTTCATTGTTCTTTCAGGTTTGATGAGCCGGTTTCTCCGGATAACCATTTTGAGCCGGTTTATTATGAATTGTTGGATGAGGTGGTTGAAAATCAGGGGGAAATCAGGGCGACCGGTGAGGTGTTGGTAGTGTCGGAGAAACTCTCCTTTGGCGTTGTGTCTGACATTGATGATACGGTTATGGTGTCTCACTCTACAAAAACATTGAAAAAGCTGAAGCTGATGCTTTTTAAGAATGCCCGGACACGTGTTCCATTTGAAGGTGTGGGAGCTTTTTACCGAGCCCTTCGTAAAGGGGGGGAGGATCAGCAGCATTTTAATCCGGTTTTTTATGTGTCCAGTAGTGAATGGAATTTATATGATTTGCTCGTAGATTTTTTTGAATTCCGGAATATTCCCGCGGGGCCTTTAATGCTGCAGGAACTGGAACACAGTATCTTTCAGTTTTGGAAATCAGGTGGTGGAAATCATGAACACAAACTGGAGAAAATACGTTTCTTATTTTCCTTTTTTCCTAAGTTGGACTTTGTCCTGATTGGTGACAGCGGTCAGAGGGATCCTTCGCTTTATCTGCAAGCTGCCAGAGAATGCCCGGGAAGGGTAAAAGCGGTCTATATCCGTTGCATCGGGAAAGCCCATAAAAACAGGCAAACATTAGAAATCGCCCGTCAGATGGAGCAACTGAATGTTCCCATGTTGTTGATTGATAGCACGGAGGAGGCTGCCCGCCATGCTTTGATGAACGGGTTTATAGCACCGTCATCCATGCCCGATATCGCCCGACAGTTAGAGGAAGACCACAATTTTTCTTTTACCGATTCTTTTTACAGTGAGAATGAACAGCTGATTGCTGATAATTAATCAATTATATGAACCTTTTGCTTGCGGGCTGGTTAGTATGAGGATAGTATATATTACATTTTAACCTTAAAAACTAACGTTATGAGTAAGAAAATGTTCCTTTTTGCCATTGTTGCAACAATGGGGCTGGGATTCCTGGCATGTAATTCAACCCAAAAGAAACAGGATGAGAAGAAGGTATCCGATGCCGTTGAAGAGAATTATGAAGACCTCAAAGAGGAGTTAAACGAAGTGGGTGTTGCCATTTCAGATTTGTTTAAAGCTGAAAAGGGCGACTTTAAATCTTCGGCCAACGAGGTGTTGGATGACATAAACCGGAAAGCCGAGGATCTCAAACAAAAAATTGCAGGAAATGAGGATGAGAATACGCTGAAAAACAAACTGCATAAGCTCGAGCAGGAAGCCGATAATCTGGAAAAAGAACTGCAGGAACTGGATGATAAAACCGAAGAAGAATGGAAAAAAGCCAGAGCAAAAATTGAAGAGAATTTTAAAGCGGTTCAGAAGGAAATCGAGACTTTCTTTGAATAGTTTATTTGTGAATTAATCAGTTTCTGTCCATAAAGTACCACTTGCGTTCCCGAAGGATCGGGGCAGGCTGTTAAGCTTGTCGCCAAAAACGGAGTTTACGATTAGTAAACTCCGTTTTTGGCGGCTTCGCAAGCCTTGCAATTGGCACTTTCTGACTACAAATAGGACTAACAACAAACTCTGCTTTGTTTAAAGAATGGCAAATCAGTCCTCCTAAAAAGCGAGACTTTTTCCTTTTTAAGGAATGCATCATGTTATGGTGTTCTGAAAGGCCGAAGGTCTTTAAACAATAGCCTGTGGCAAAGCCCCAGAAAAATTTGTGAGTGAATTATTCCTGCAACGATTCCACAAAAGACATGGCTTCTCTCAGTTTTTTGTTTGGAAAAAGACGGAGCAAAATCACCAATACCACCGCAATAACTATGCTTCCCATAAAAAAGCCCATCATCCAGTCAGTACCGTATTGATAAAGATTCCAGTTGGCAAGACCTTTTGCCAGGACGATAATCATTGGTAATGAAAATACCGGAATGATGGCCAGCAGACTGTAAATGTCAAATATCTCCAGCTTTTTCAGGCGTGTCAGTTTCTTTTGTGTCTCAAGCAAAGGCAGGTCATTGCGAATGCTGTAATATAGATGTAAACGGTAAGATTCAAATACCAGGTTGAAAATCATGAGACCGAAAATCATGGCTGCCGGAAAAAAAAAGGCAGGCTCTGCGAGGTGGTTTACATAAAAACCGACAAGAAAGAAGGAAAAGATCAATTCAATCAGTATCTCGGTTACCGATGTCCACTTGATTTCTCCCAGATTGGATCTGATTTTTCTGAAGCCGACTTCCCGGATGAGCTGATGATTGATTTGTATGGCATTGTCTTGTTGGGTGTCGGCATTTTGCCATATCTGACTGAGTTCTTTGAATTCCATTTTAGTGCGTTTTTTCGTTTTCAAAATAGGTTCTGAGTGTCTCTTTAATTCTCAGTTTGCGTGTGGAAATGTTGCTGACAGAAAGCCCGGTTATTTGGGCGATTTCCTTGTTGGAGTGTTCTTCCAGGTAAAGCATGATGATTGCTTTATCCAGGGGTTTCAGCAGATCGATGAAATGGTAGAGTTTTTCCAGTCTTTCATCATGGGGAGGCGGATCAAAATCGAGCCATTCCATCTCGTTTTTGTAAGCTTCCCGAACTCTGCTTTGCGAGGTTCTTTTTCTTAAATAAGAGATACTCACATTGAAGGCAATGCGATAGGTCCAGGTAGCCGGAGAGAATTTTTTATCATATTTGGGATATGCCCTCCACAGTTGAATAATAATCTCCTGAATCAGGTCTTTACATTCCTCCGGATTGTGGCAATATATCCCTGATACTTTTGATATCAGCCCTTTGTAGTTTTCCAGAAAGGTAGCAAATTCGTTCTCCTGTCTTTGTGTTGTTTTCAAGGTGACAATGTTTTTTGTTTACCTATATATTCGCAAGTAAAACAAAAATGTCACATCAGGGAATATTTTTTTTTCAAAGGTCACAGGGGTTACAAATAAATAATTCCCTGAATATCTGCCAGGTAAACCAAAAGTAAAGAGATGAAAAAAGCGATTAACGGAGCAATCAGCCACATGATGAAGAAACGGTTCACTTCAGTTTTGCGGAAGATGTTTTTAAAACCAAGTTTGGCTACCCCGATGCCCAGAATAGCTCCCACGTTCAGTTGCACCAAAGAGGTGGGGATGCCTTTGACCACTGATGCCAAAAGAAGCAATGTGGCAGAAATGAATGCAATGACAACTGCCTCAATGCGACCGAACAGCACAATCTCTTTGCCTGTATTGCGCAGTATTTTATGGCCGAAAACAGAGCTTCCTATTCCAAAACTGGGTGCAATTATGAGCGTGGCCAGAATCAGTACCTGTAAAAAGTGAGCATCACTGATGTTTAGTTCGTTGACCGACATGATGGCAATGGGGCCTGCCGCGTTTGCTACGTTGTTGGTCCCGATGGAGAAAGCTACATACATCGACATGAATACGATGAGCCCTTTTAGGAGAAAATTATCATTTACCTTTTTTGAAATGGTGTAACCCTTCCGGCGAATGGGTCTGTAGATGTATTTTCCGATCAATAAAGCCAGGAAGAATGCAATAAAGGGCATGATGAGCCAGGTGGGAATGATTTCAAAAAACAGTTTGTTGGTGTTGAGGGAGTCAAAATAGACGGCAGGGGCCACCACGGCAAGCACGGTGGCCTGACTGGTGGATTGTGGAATGCCGAAAAGGTTGGCGATGAGCAGGGCGATGGCTACTGATGCCAGGATGATGGATACGATAGTAAAGGTCATCATTTCTTCATTCAAAAGCCCTTTACCCATGGTCTTTGCAGTTTCCTGGCCGCCAATGATTGCTCCCAGAAAAACCATGATCCCAAACAAGCCGGGAACTGCAGCTCTGCGGATGAGGTTAGCGCCATAAGCGGCAGAAAATGCGGGAGCAGTGCCACTGCCGCCCATATTGATGGCCAGAAACATGGCAATGACGAACGGAATCAAAAAGGGAATAAGCATACTATTGGTGTTTAGTTGTGTCTGTTCAGTGAACCGCTCTTTTCCGGTGGGCTCCAAACTTTTAGGTCTATGATTTCAATGCGCACATTTCCATGTTCGAGATTTACCACAACACCGCTATGTATTTTCTGCATCATGCAGTGATGAGGCAGAAATCGAATGGTTTCTCCCACTCTCAGCGATTTTCCTTCATACGTTCCCTGAAAAGCCAGTACCATACAAATCCCCAGATCTAAAATGCTTGTTACATCTGTATTTCGGGTGGTTTCCGGGCCAATGATTACGATGGTAATCAGGTTGTGGTCTGTTTCGACTACTCTGGCTATGTGTGTGATGGGGCATCCCAGAGGTCGATATCGAATCACATCGTCAGGTTCTGTTTGGATGTTTGAGAACGGAAGAAGGGTTTCGCGACAGCTTTTCTCATTCTTCAGCGGATGTAGGATGATGTCTGCCCGGTAGTGATCAATAACACCGGAAATTATTTTCTCCGGATGAAATCCCGGCTCCAATCTTAGGAGCTCCTCTATGGATTTTTTGTCTGCAGCAAAGCTGGGTCGTATCAGAACCGGGCATTTCGATGGCTTCTCTTTTCTGTTGATAAGAGATTTGGCAAAATCATCGCATCGATTGTAGCCACAATTCCCGCAATTGAATCCGGGGAGCAGTTTTTTGATTTTCTCCAACATGGCATCTGGTTTATTCTCCAACATATTGTTCACATCCGCTCATGGTTCTCAATAGTCCACGGTGGTACTTTTTATCTATTCGTTTTTCTCCGACACAGAGGGTGCAAACCGAGAAAGGCGCATTGTGCCGAAGCTTGTCTTCTACGGAAGAACCTGCTTTAAAAGACTGGAATTGCTGAGCCAGTTCGGCAGCTCCCTGTCCATTGAGTCCATTCACATCAACGATGTTGCAGCCGGGATTGGCTTCCAGTATTCTTTCGCGGAAGATTTCTCGTTCGGCCTGCGAAATCATATCGCCTTTGGTGACTACTACAATATCGGCGCAACTGAGGAACGGACCTGCTTTACCCGGATTATTGGGGCCGCTGGTGGAGTCTATAACACACACTCCGAGGCAGTTTTCGGTGTAGGGTGCACATCGGTGACACAAGCCGGCGGTTTCCATAATCAGAGCGTCTGCTTGGTTTTTTTGTGCGAATGCTTTCATCTCATCCAGGTTATAAATCGAGTAATGGTCGGGACACATATCACGCGACAAACCTACCAGAACCGGTAGATCCAGTTTGGCAAAGCGTTTGTCGTCGTCCGTGGCAAGACAGTCGATTTTAACCAGTGCCGGACGTCTGTTGGCCGATTTTAATATCCTGATGGTATGCACCAAAACAGAAGTTTTGCCTGCTCCGGGAGTTCCGGCGATGATTATCAGTGGTAGTTTATTGATGGTTTTATTATCAGTCATTTTTTGCTGGTCAGTGGCTACAAGGTGAGGGATGCATTTTCTTCTTTGCACAACAGGCTTTCCGGAATGAAGTTGAGGTCGTTTTCTTCGATGTACAGGCCATTACGAAGTAGTTCCCGCAGATGAAGGATGGTCGCATCAATACCGGAGAGCTGTTCTGAAACTATCTTCTCTTCCGGAGTTGCTTCCAAAAGGGTGCTCATACCTCCGTTTTTCATAATGATCCGTTTTTTTGCGCTGAGGGCCATCACCGGATCATGGGTTACAATCATTATGAGTTTGTTGTGCCCGGAGAGTAATTCCAGTGCCTCATGTTTTTTTATTCCGGCGTTTTCTATCTCATCGATGAGTACAATGGGAGATTCACTAATCACAGCTACATCAGCCACCATCAGTGCACGCGTTTGACCGCCACTGAGGATTGTCAGGTTGTCATTTGGTTTGATAGGCTCTCCGGTGAGCTGGTTGGCTTTGTAGATAATCTCATCTGTAGAAATCTGGTCTTTTCCTCTGCATCGGGCATGAAGGCGCAAAAAATCCCGGACTTCCATATCTGCAAGAAAATTCATGTTTTGCGACAACTGGGCCACCATTTTTTGCCGGGGATCGTTTCGCAGGGCAGGTGAGGGTACTTTCCCGTTAACCAGAACCTGGCGGCGTGTAGAACTATCTTTTTGAGATAATTGCTCAATGTCCGAGATCAACTGACTTTTGCCACTCCCTGTTGGACCAACGATGCCAATGATTTCACCCTCTCGGATGTCCAGAGATGTGATGTTTTCCGGTTTTCCGGATTTGTCAATGCCACCGATAATGGAGATGCACTCAATTTTGACCATAATTTTTTTGAATAAAATTTACAGTACAAAATTGCGGCCTTTGAAGAGGTTGTAAAACAGTCCTAAGTCGTAATTTCAGATACGTCTTTTAGCGTAGTGATGGGGGAGTCAGATTTCAAAAAGCTTGTTTTTTATGGCATAAACAACCATTTGGGCGGTATTTCCCGACTGAGTTTTCAGCAAAATATTTTCACGGTGCTTGTCAACCGTTCGTTTGCTGAGGTTCAGGTTGTTTGCAATTTCCTGATTCGACAGCCCCTTGCAGATGTTGTATAATACTTCAATCTCGCGCGCTGTGAGTTCACTGTTGTCGGGACTGGTCTTCTTTTTGCTGAGATTGCGCACGATGCCATTGAGTATTTCGGGCGAGAAATAGTTGTTGCCGTTGATTACTTCTGTGATGGCCCGTTGCACATCTTCGAAACGGGAGTTTTTAAGCAAAAAGCCTTTGGCTCCGGCATCAATCATTCCGGTGTAATAGTTCTCATTGCCATACATCGAAAGAGCAATTACTTTAATGTCAGGATATCTTTCGAGACAGGCGATTGTGGTATCAATACCATTGGTTCCCGGCATTTCAATGTCCATTAATACAACGTCGGGTAGCATGGATTCAATATTTTTCAGGAATTCATCCCCATTTTCAGAGACGAAAACGTCATCAATAAAATCCCATCCCGAAAGCAGAAATTTCAGTCCATCCCTAAACAGTTGGTGGTCGTCAACAATAGAAATCCTCATAGCTGAATATTGGTTTTGAGGAAAAATCCCCGGTTTCTTTTAGTGTGAATCTCCACTTTGCCTCCAAGTGATTTGATTCTTGAGTGGATATTGGACAAGCCGGTGCCTTTTTTATCCTGAATGGCAGATGGCTCATAACCTTTTCCGTCATCAGAATAATGTAAATCCAGTTGTCCGGAAGAGATGATAAGGGATATTTCAATGTTGGCGGCGCTTGCATGCTTCAGGGTATTGTTGATAAGTTCACTGATGATGCGGTAGAGGATGACTTCAATATTGTAAGGGATTTCTAACCGGTCGGGGTGTGAAAAGAATTTTAATCCGGGTTTTTCAGGCCGGGAGATGCCTTCATAAAAGGTATGAATGGCTTTTTTCAGGCCAAATTTTGCGAGCAGGTGAGGACTCAGATGATTGGATATCTCCCTGACTGTAAGGATGGCATGATCAACCGAGGATTCAGTTTTTTCAATAATCCTCCGGTTTTTTTCTCCGGTGGCTTTGAGGTCAATAGCCGAGAATGCCATCTTTACGGACGATAATACAGGGCCCAGTCCGTCGTGCATTTCCCTGGCAAATGACTGGCGTTCTTTCTCTTCGGTTTCGATGATGGCCGACAATACACGGGCTTCATTTTCTTTGCGCATATTGTCTATTTGCGATTGCAGGTTGAAAATGCGACGAATGTAAAAGGAAGCCACAAACATCAGCAGAGAGATGAGAACTGCCATCCAGCTGTTGAAGTAATCTGTAGCAGCGGGAGAGTCGCTGTTGGCGAACGTTGCAAACTCACTCAATCGCCTGATGGCCATCAGAAAAAATGCGATAGAGATGGTAATCCAGGATATGTTGAATTTGGTGCGTCGAATCAACTTCAGCGTATTGAAGAATGCGCCAAATTGAAGGATGACAGAGGATAAAAGGGCTATCTGGATAATCATAACATTGCGTTTTCAATGCAATATTATGGATTTTTCCGGATTATCTCTGTGGATTATTCATTCTTAGGCATGTTAATATTATTATTTAGACCAGTTATTATTATAAACATTTTGGTAATCATAAGATAAATTCAGGGTATAATTCTCTTTTCATCTCTGCTCTACTTTTGGAGTGTTTTAAGTTCATTCACAAAAAACTTCAAAAATCGAAAAAATGAAAGTAAAGAATTTTTTTAAACTGTTTGTCCTAATGCTGGCTTTGTCTGTTTCTTTTTATTCATGTGACGATGATGATAATGAACAGGAAATAGAAGAGGTGGTAAATGATGACACCAAAGGTACAAATGAAGAAGAGGTGGTTGTTGAATCGGCACCTAAGTATGTATTTTTTTTTATTGGTGACGGAATGTCAAGCCCTCAAATTAATGTGACAGAGGCTGCTCTGAATGATCCTGATTTTCAGTTGAAATCAGTAGGGATTGGAAAGCTTAATCTCAGGCAGCTTCCGGTAACGGGGATGCAAACAACACATGCTGAAGATCGCTATATTACCGGTTCTGCAGCTGCTGCAACAGCTTTAGCTACCGGAAAAAAAACAACCATTGGTACTATTTCTATGAACGGAGATCATTCGGGAAATATAAAGACAATGGCAGAAATGGCTCGCGATAAAGGCATGAAGGTGGGGATTATCTCTTCAGTTAGTATTGATCATGCTACTCCCGCCTGCTTTTATGCTCATAATGAATCCAGAAATAATTATCAGGAAATAGGGCAGGATCTTATCAATAGTGGGTTTGATTATTTTGCTGGCGGTAATGTGCGGTTTAACAAATATAAAGACTACTCCTTAGCAGATTTTAAGTCCGATGCTCAGGGGAAAGGGTATAGCTATGTGAGCTCAAAAACTGATTTTGATGAATTGAATGAAGGTTCGGGAAAGGTTATTGCCACCCTTAAAAGTCTTGAATCTTTTACAGGAGACGGATCTGCAATGCCTTATGCAATTGATTTGGACGAGCAAGCCAATGATGATAAAATTTCTTTGGCTGATTTTACAAAAAAAGGCATTGAAGTGCTGGATAATGAAAATGGTTTCTTTATGATGGTAGAAGGCGGAAAAATTGACTGGGCCTGCCATGCCAACGATGTGGTTTCTGCTGCAATGGATATGATGGCTTTTGATGATGCGCTGGGAGTGGCTCTTGAGTTTTACAATCAACATCCCGATGAAACACTTATTGTAGTTACGGGTGACCATGAATGTGGCGGACTTACACTGGGGTTTGCAGCTACCGGTTATGAAACTGCATTTGATTTGCTTAAATACCAAAGTCGTTCGTTCTGGTCTTTTACTAATGACGTGATTGGTTGGGCCCAAACGGGAGAAAAGACTTTTCAGGAGGCATTGTCAGACGTTCAGAAAGTTTTTGGACTTGGCGACGCTGGCAAAGGATTGGCTTTGTCTGATTATGAAAAAGGATTGCTGGAGGATGCATTTAACCGAAGTATGACCGGAGAATCGGCACACGCCAATGAAGAACTTGCGGTTATTTATGGTTATTACGATCCCTTTACTGTAACTGTAACGCATATTCTCAATAACAAAGCGGGAATAGACTGGACATCCTATTCGCATACCGGAACCCCTGTGCCTGTTTTTGCCTTAGGTATAGGGCAAGAGGCTTTCGGCGGTTATTATGACAATACTGATATTGGGAATAAAATCATCGATATTGCACTGCTTAATCAGTAAATCCAAATTAATAGCCCAAAATTAATTTACCTGCTGGCCGTTTCAGGTCAGCAGGTTTTTTGTTGATCCTTGTTATTTTATAAAAATGAGAAATCGTCGTATTAATCTTTTTTTTGTGATTATTATATCTGTGCTGACCTTGATTTTGATTTTTTTGCCAACAGGCTTTGAGAATCCGTCTATACTTGAGTCCACTTTTCGGGAGAAAGCAATCGTTTTAAAGGTTGACAATGCTGATCTTCAAACGCATGCAGTGGTGACTACCGGCTCTCAGAAACTTTTGATGCAGATTCAGTCGGGTTCTTTTAAAGGAGATACTGTTTCGGGATACAATATTTTGATGGGGCAGAAGAAAATTGATAAGGTTTTTGAAAAAGGGGATGAGGTATTTGTAGTTTTGAAGATAAATAAATCTGGAGATCAAATTATTAGTGCCAGGGCTGATGATTATTACCGGATCCATATAGAACTTATTTTGTTTGGGCTTTTTGCTTTGTTTCTTATTGCTTTTGCCGGACTTACGGGCTTTAAAGCATTGTTGTCATTTGTTTTCACTGCTTTGGCTATATGGAAAGTGTTGATACCACTATTTTTGAAAGGATACAGTCCTGTTCCTGTTGCATTGGTGATTTTGTTTATAACCACAGGAGTTATTATTTTGCTTATTAGTGGTTTTTCGCGCAAGGGGCTGGTAGCTGTTTGCGGATCGCTTGCAGGCATTGCTCTGACATCTTTTCTTGCCTTGTTGTTTGGTGACTGGTTTCGGGTGCCGGGAACCATAATGGATTTTTCAGAAACACTGCTGTACTCCGGATTTACCCAGCTTAAGCTTACTGACATTTTTTTATCCGGAATTTTTATTTCTGCTGCCGGGGCAGTGATGGATGTAGCTATGGATATTGCAGCGGCTCAGAATGAATTGATCGAAAAGAAACCCGGAATGGGGGTTCGCGAATTGATGCTATCAGGCTTTAATATTGCCTATCCGGTAATCGGTACCATGACCACAACGCTTTTATTTGCCTATTCTGGTGGATTCATTTTTATTTTCATGGCTTTTATGGCCAAAGGAACTCCCATCGATACCATTTTTAACACCAATTATATTGCCGGAGAAGTGTTAAATACCCTTGTGGGGAGTTTTGGTTTGGTATTGGTGGCTCCGGCCACTGCAATTATTGGGGGGTATGTATATACCCGTAAACCCTGATGTTTTCCGGTACGATGAATAAAATAAGAGAAGTTGAAGTCTCGATATTGCTCAATAGGAAATGATATTGACCGTCCTCTTTGGTTTTATCCCCATTATTCTGTCAATATAGTTTGACAATATATCATTTTCAATGGACCGTGACTCTCGAGATTGTTGAATAATCAAGGTCTCATCCTTGTGTTTAAGGTAGAATTTAAATACAAATTCGCTGTTTTCATTTATACCCATTTTCCCAAAACGGAGATCGGCTAAATAAAGCCCGTTCTGGTCTTTGTTTACATGATAATAGCCTTTGGTAAAGTGAATTAACTGGTTTAAATCTTTGTAGTCTGAGAATTCATTCAGCAATGCTTTGTTGCGGGGAACAAAAATGAATTCATCAGGGATGTGAGTATCAAAATTGGAATATAAACCGATGTGATATCCTGAATCTGTTTCTGCAAGTCCCATCCAGAGAAAGTTGCTCAACGGCAAGGGGGAGGTTCTGTAACGCTCATAAGGGATTTGATTTTGGGAGAAAGCTTTCTCAAAGACATTATTGACGTGTTGCTTGTTTACAACAGTTCCTAACAAATAGAGCGACGTGATAGAAAACATCCCCACAATGAGTTTCCTTCTGATTTTAGCAGTTCTGTTGATAAACGGAATTACCAGAAGCACCAGTATAAAGGGCAATGTATAGAAAACGTCCACAATGGCTATGGTGGAGAATTCAACTCGGTAATTGTGAAATGGAAGCAAAGCTCCCGTTCCATAAGTGGTGAAATAGTCTAAAACAGGATGCGTAAAGACAGCCCAGAATATCAATCCCGTCCATTCGCGCCAACTGATGTCCATTTTCTTCTTATGAATGTGATGGATCAACCATCCCAGCAGGGGCGCTATGAGAAAAGCAAAAATTAAGCTATGGCTAAAGCCGCGATGCACAAAAAGTCCGTCCACTTCACTGAAAAAAGGAGAGACCAATACATCCAAATCCGGAATTAGTCCTCCAACCGCACCCCACATGATGGCTTTATTTCCTGCTTTTCTACCCAGAACAACTTCTCCTACAGCAGCTCCAAGGACTGTTTGTGTGACTAAATCCATAATGCATTTTTAAATTTGCTATTTACTTCATCCAATAAACCTTTATGCCATACTTTTTGTTTAACGTTAACGGTAAGTCGTTAGACGTTTTTGCTTTATTATTGAGCTTACTGATGTTTTTTCTAAGATTTAATCATGAAACGATTGGTGGCAATAAGATACTTTGTCTTAATGGAATAATAATTTTTTAAATCTCATTCTATGTTTAATTTGTTCAGGAGGAAAACGAAAATTGAAGTATTGAATAAGAAATACCAGCGGTTGCTCAATGAAGCTTATAAATTATCGACAATTAATCGCAAAGCCAGTGATCAAAAGACTGCTGAAGCGAATCTGATTTTGACGAAAATTGAACTATTGAAAGCTGATCAGAGGGGATGACATGAAAATTTTAAATTTATTAGTTATGGGACTTATATTGACAAATGGTGATGTTACATTATTCAACTTTGATTCGCCTGAGAACTCAAGAGATTGGCAGGTTGTTAATGATGGTGTAATGGGGGCTTGTCAGAGAGTCAGGTTCTTTACAATCCGGAAGGTTCTTTGACCTTTAGAGGAAATGTGTCTTTGGAAAATAGTGGTGGTTTTGCTTCGGCCCGGACTCCCATTGAATCTTTGGAATTAAAATACGATTTTAAGGGTGTTGCTGTGCGGGCAAGAGGAGACGGGAAAGTGTATGGGATCCGTTTTAGGACAAATGGTGAAAGTGATGGCTATGCCTATCAGTTCAAAATCAAGACCACAAATGAGGAGTGGAAAGAATTTAAAATACCTTTTGAGGATTTTGAGCCGACTTTCAGGGGAAATACGCTAAAAAATAAACCTGAATTGAAATCAAGAGATATTACTCAAATGGGGATTTTGATTTCAGATAAGCAATCAGGAGAGTTTGAGGTTACATTGGATTGGGTGAAATTTTATCATTAATCTTCTATCAGTAATTTCCTCCCAAAATAAATTTCAAAGGAAAAATAAACAGGGCTATACCGCAAAAAGCAATGGTTTTTTGGGTGATGTTCTTTGGCATTGAGGTTCTTTATTTAGGTAAAAATAATTCGTTATCTTTGATTAAACCAAAAAACAAAAGGACTATGAACAGATTGACCACAACGAAAAGAAACCATCTACCCGGTTTGCTTAGAGGTGTTCTGATACTGGCTTTTTTAGGAATTTTTTTTTCAAACACCCTGGCAGAACAGAACAAAATAGAATTAAATGATTCCGCGTATTACGAAATGCCCGGAGTTAATGTTTTGATGTTTACCAATTGGTATAATGAAAATTTCAGTGATTCCAAAATGAGTGGTATTGAAATTATTCATCATGGTAAACGAACTGTGACCAATGGAGATGTGAGGTTGAATCGCACTCCGGAGCAGTGGGATCCCATTCCTAAATTTAACCGAAAAGAGGTCGATCGGGCCAATAATATCGTGAAAGCCTGGCTGGAGTATCCTGATTTTGGCTATATGATTCAGACAGAGCCATCGGGCGATGATGTTATTATCAGTGTGCATCTGGACAAACCTTTGCCTGAGCATCTGGAAGGGAAAGCCGGGTTTAACCTGGAATTTTTGCCTTCTGCTTATTTCGATAAGACTTATATGATGGATGGGAAGCCGGGGATTATTCCTCATTATCCTTCAGGGCCTACCCGAAAAAATGAAAAAGGGGAGACAGAACCCGAGGCGCTTGCCAAAGGTCATAAAATGGTATTTGCCCCGGAGGATGATTATCGCAGAGTCGCCATTGAGTCGGAAAATGAACTGATGTTTTTTGATGGTCGAAACAAAGCCCAGAATGGATGGTTGGTGTTGCGTAGCCTCATTCCTTCAGGAAAAACAGGGCGTGTCATTGAATGGAAAATGGACGTGTCGGGGGTGGAAAACTGGATGCGTGACCCGGTAATCAGTTTTTCGCAGGTGGGATACCATCCCGATCAGCAAAAAAAGGCTGTGATAGAGCTTGATAAAAATGCAGATTATCTTCCTGAAGCTTCATTGTACAAAATTGATGAAAATGGACAAAAAACCAGTGTTTATTCAGATGAAGTAACTCAATGGGGTTTTTATCAACGCTATAAGTACGGAGTTTTCGATTTTTCAGAAATTACAGAACCAGGCATCTATTCGGTCCGGTATGGAGAGTGGGAGAGTCGCCCGTTGCGCATAGGGGACAATGTTTATGACAACATTTGGCATCCGACACTTGATGTTTTTATGCCTGTGCAGATGGACCATGTGCTGGTTAATGAGGCCTATCGTGTGTGGCATGGTGCTTCGCATCTGGATGATGCCCTTCAGGCTCCGGTCAACCATGAGCATTTCGATTTGTATGCCCAGGGTCCAACTACCGATACGCAATATCAACCGGGTGAGCATATTCCCGGATTGAATGTGGGAGGCTGGTACGATGCAGGTGATTATGATATTCGCACGCAGTCGCAATACTACACTGTTTTGCACCTGGTAGGTGCCTGGGAAGATTTTCAGATTGACCGTGATGAAACACTTGTGGAACAGGAAAATCGTTATGTGGATTTGCATCATCCGGATGGTAGAAATGACATCCTCCAGCAAATTGAACATGGCGCCATTGGGCTGCTGGCCCAGCATCGCGCAGTGGGACATGCCATTCCTGGAATCATTGTCTCCGATTTATCGCAATACACTCATCTGGGTGACGGCCTCACGATGACCGATAATCTTATTTTCAATCCTGCGCTGGACAGTCTGGAAGTGGACTATCCTTACAGCGGAACCTTTGATGACCGCTGGGCTTTTACCAGTAAATCCACACCGCTCAATTATGGTAGTGCCGCTGCATTGGCTGCATCATCCAGAGCGTTGAAAACCTATGATCCCGAATTTGCTCAGGAGTGTCTCGAAACTGCCATTGGTGTTTGGAATCTTGAACAGTCGAAAGAACCGGATATTTTCTATGTGGGAAATACCACCGGTGGCCCCATGATTCTTGAAGAACTTCGTGCGGCAACCCAGCTTTTGATCGCAACCGGCAATGATAAATATGCCCAAAGAATAGAAGAGATGTGGCCCGACGTGAGTAAAGGATTTGCGTTTCTTGCTTCCACGCTTTTGCCGGCACTCGATTATATGGATGATGCTTTTGTTGCTAAAGTTAAGACGAGAGCAGAGAGTTACGTAGAAGAACTGAAGGGCCTTCAGAAGCAAAATCCTTTTGATGTGCCCATAACCGAAGGCGGATGGGCCGGAAACGGGACTATCATTGGCTTTGGAATTACCAATTATATGCTCCACAAGGCATTTCCTGATGTTATGGATAAAGAGTATGTATTTAAAGCGCTGAACTATATTTTTGGCTGTCATCCCGATTCCGATATCTCTTTTGTTTCGGGCGTTGGCCTGCATACAAAGAAAGTTGCTTATGGAATGAATCGGGCCGATTTTTCATACATTCCCGGAGGTATTGTTCCAGGGCTTTTAATTCTTGATCCCGACTTCCCGGAAAACAAAGAAGACTGGCCTTTTCTTTGGGGTGAGAATGAATATGTGATTACAGTTGGCGGATCCTATATTTATCTGGCCAATGCAGTGCAGGACTTGTTGAAAAAGTAATTGGATAAGAAAATTTATTTACCCCGTCAAGGCCTTGGTTTTGACGGGGTTTTTGTTTTACTGTTTTAAGATTTTCCCTTTGTCCAAAAAAGGGGGCGTTTCATAAAATATTTCTTCCCTCCAGCAATCAGCATTATCATAACTCGGTGAAAATTGTTATTTTTGCGTTTCGTTCTGTTCTGGTAGTAATGGCGATTTGCAGAACTTTCTGCAGGCTGATGTGAAAATTGAAAATTTAAAAGAGAAAAATTATGAAGGGTAGCTTTACCGCAGTTTTTGTATTATGGATGTTTTTATTTATGGATGCTGCGCATGCAGCAACGCCTCCCTCATGTGTCATCACCTATCCGCATAGCAATGCCTACTATCAGGCAGGAAGTGATATGATGATACGTGTTTATTCAACAGGATCAGGAGGTTCTGATGTACCGCGGGATATTTCCAAAGTGGAGTTTTTTGTAGATGATCAATTGGTTCATGAGACCTCTGAGGACACGGACAATACTTACTCTTTTTTGTGGGAGGATGTTGCAGAAGGGGCTTACCGCATCACAGCGCGAGCTACCAATGACCAGGGGGTATCTTTCACTTCGGCAGGCGTATTGGTAATTGTCGGAAATGAAGCTGTAATCGCCCGTGGTCTGAGTGCCGGTAAAGGAAAGTATCTCGGAAATATTATCGGTTATGGCAGTGCCAGAAGTGATTATCTCGAATTATGGAATGGTGTGACGGCTGAGAACGCTTCCAAATGGGGAAGCATTGAGCGCACACGTGACAATATGAATTGGTCAGGTTCGGATAATATTTACAATTTTGCCGAAACCAATCACCTGATGTACCGTTATCATGCCATTGCCTGGGGGAGTCAGTATCCTTCATGGATTGAGGCATTGAGTTCTGATGTTACAGCCTTCCGTGCTGAGGTGGAAGAGTATATGGCTGCTATTGCCGGGCGATATACCTACATCGATCAGATTGATGTGCTGAATGAAAATATGTACTTGAATACCTGGAATGGACAGGAACATGCCGCCGGAACGCCTTATTTCAGGGAAGGTCTGGGAGGCCCGGGAGAAACCGGTTACGATTGGGCCATCTGGTTGTTTGAGAAAGCACGTGAGTATTTTCCGGATTCAAAATTGGTACTGAACGATTTTGAATTGGAAAATAATCCTGACGGTATTTATGAAATGCTTGACCTGGTGACAGTATTGCGTGACAGAGGTTTGATAGATGGCTTCGGGACACAGGCCCACACTTTTAATGTTGATCCTATGGCGAATCAGCCTTCGGTGCTTGCCGACAGGATCAGTTTGATGGCTTCGGGCGGTGTGCCGGTTTTCGTAACAGAGCTCGATCTGGCGGGACAACAAAATACAGAGGCTTCACAATTACGCAGTTATCAGGAGCTTTTTCCGGTTTACTGGGAACATCCTGATGTAGCCGGTATTACTTTGTGGGGATATGTGGAAGGTAGTACCTGGAAAGAGGGAACGGGACTTTTAAATGCTGACGGAACAAAAAAAGATGCAATGCTTTGGCTGGAGAATTATATGGCAGCGCAGGATGATGTGGGATATCCTCATGCAGAAGAAGTGGAAGATTCCACACCGATTTTTGGTCCTTCTCAGGATCCTTCACGTTTTTACAATGCCTGGCCCAATCCGGTGGAAGGCGAATTAAAAATATCAGAGATCGCTGAATTTGGTGGTTCTGAGACAACTTACAAGATCTTTGATACCAACGGAAATATCGTAGCCGGTGGAAGCTTCAGAGACCATACTGAGGTTTCGTTCGAAGCCTTGCCGTCAGGAATTTATTTTATTCAATTGGTTAATGGTGCAAAGGTTGACCAAATAAAAGTATTGAATCAATAAAAGAGTTTTTTGATTGTGTGTGGATAAAAGGGCCGTGCCGGATCATTCCGGACGGCCCTTTTTTATGTGTTTATCCGGCCAACGCTTTTTTCCATATTTCAAAATCGTCCTGCCCGAACAGAACCACCCGGATCGTTCGAATGTTGGTGAGATTGGGAATGGTATCGATAATTGTTTTGAGGGCTACGTGAGCCGCATCTTCGGCGGGGTAACCAAAAATACCGGTCGAGATCGCCGGAAATGCGATGGATTCAATTTCTTTTTTATCTGCCAGCAGCAATGCATTTCGGTAACAATCAGCCAGCAATTTATCCTCGGGTTTGTCCTGTCCGTAAACGGGTCCCAGACAGTGAATAACGTATTTATTCGGAAGGTTGTGTCCTCCTGATATAACTGCCTCTCCCGGTCGAATAGGGCCCATTGGCTTGCACTCTTTTTCCAGTCCGGGACCGGCAGCCCGGTGAATAGCGCCTGCCACACCGCCTCCGTTCAACAGGTGCGCATTGGCTGCATTGACAATGGCTTGCATATCCGGCTGGGAGGCGATGTCCCCCCGGATGATTTCAATCGTTGTGTTGGCAATTGTCTTTTTCATGGTCTTGTGCTTTTAATTTATCTATAATCTCTTCATCAAATAAACCATATCAATTAGTTGTACTCCATCTTCAAACAATGGGTGATCATAATTATCAGTAAAAAAGTTCTTAATAATATGAGACTTTTCAAATCCGCAATGCTCATAAAACGACAATATTGCAGGAGTGTTGCCTGTTCCGACAAGCATCGTATCATAGCTGTCTTTGTAGTAATTTGAGATGAAGTTAATCAACGCTTTTGCATATCCTCTCCCCTGATACTCTTTATATGTTGCTATGTTTTTCAATTCGCAGGTTGTTTCGTCAATTGCCGCGACAACACATACAGTTTTTAAACCGTCATCGAATAGTGCAAACATATCACCCTTTTCCAGATATCGGTCTATCATACCCTCTGACTCGTCTGCTAAGAGCAGTAAGTCAATGTGTTGTTTCTTGTTGTTGGTAATCATTTCTATGTTCATGATCCTTTTTCTTTCTTAAAGTGTTTATTTAACGATTGATAGGATGAGGTGTCATGCTGGTGATAAAGTCCAGCATTTGCCCAAAATAAACATCAACCAACAGCTTCTTTTCCCCAATGGATGGATGGGGATTATTTACTGATAAATCTAAATCCAGAATTAAAGATAAGGAAACACTCCTAATTTATCGTTTTTCTTTAATTTTGGCTAATTGAATGATAAAATGAATCATATTTATATGTCATTTCATATAGTTTAATTCGGGAACAGCATTATCAAAAAATATTTTTATGGAATCTATTATCCCCGTTTCAGAACTCAATCGGCGACTTGTTCGTTTTCGTGAAATAATGAATGCCCAAAACCCTGAATGGGAGATGGGAATTGTCTTTAGTAAAATCAATCTTTTGTACTTCACCGGATCTATGCCCGACGGGATGTTGATCATTCCCCGCGATGGTGAAGCTATCTTATGGGTTCGAAAAAGCTTTGAACGGACATCCAAAGAATCTGAATTTCCTGATATCCGTCCCATGGGTAGCTACCGGGATGCCGCTGCTGTCTATCTCAGAACTCCCAAAGATGTATATTTGGAGGCTGAGTTTGTGCCTTTGGCAATGTTCAACCGGATTCGCAAACATTTTCCTTTTGAACGGTTTCAGTCGCTCGATTTCCAGATAGCCATGACCCGGGCTGTGAAGAGTGACCTGGAATTGAGTTTTATGGAAAAAGCCGGAATTATCCATCAGCGGGTGCTGGAGAATCTGGTTCCAAAGGTTCTGAAAGAGGGTATGACAGAGGCTGATCTTTCCGGTGAACTTTACCGGCTGATGGTGCAAGAAGGACATCAGGGGACTGCCCGTTTTGCCATGTTTGATACAGAAATTGTGGTGGCCCAGCTTGGGTTTGGTGAGAGTTCGTTGTATCCTACCAATTTCGACGGCCCCGGAGGCAATCGCGGATTAAATGCTGCTGTTCCGGGCCTTGGAAGCAGAAAAAGAAAACTTCAGAAGGGTGATCTTGTTTTTGTGGATATGGGAATGGGGGTAAATGGTTATCACTCCGATAAAACCATGACCTATATGTTCGGGAAACCGCTTCCCGAGGATGTTCAGCACATTCATAGGCAGTGTGTAGATATTCAACATCAGGTGGCTGCGATGTTGAAACCCGGAAATATTCCTGAAAACATCTATGAAACCATTATGGACGGACTTAGTCCTGATTTCAAAGAGAACTTTATGGGATTTGGCGATCGTACTGTAAAATTTCTGGGCCACGGCATTGGCCTTACAGTGGACGAATTGCCTGTGTTGGCCAGAGGTTTCAAAGTTCCGCTGGAAGAGAATATGGTATTTGCCGTGGAGCCCAAAAAAGGAATTGCCGGTGTTGGAATGGTGGGGATAGAAAATACTTTTGTGGTAACACCTGATGGTGGGCGTTGCATCACTGGCGATCATCCGGGGTTGATCATGGTTGAGTAAGAAAATATCAGAGATTGACCGATTTGTGGAGGTTTTTGGGCAATAAAAAGAGCCTTTATTTTTTTATTTTTGCTTGTTTTGAAGGTTAATTTTTGATGCATAACTATGAAAAACTACCGCTTTGATTCTTTGATATTTATTTTAATGATGGCGTTGGTTGCTTCCACTTTGGGAAGTTGCTCACAGACCAAAACAAAATTCTTTTCTGCAGATCATCCTCTTTTCCAGTATTGCGGGCGGGTCGATTTTTCTAATCCTGAGTTGCCCCGATTCTGGGCCCCCGGAGTATATATTCAGGCTCGTTTCGAAGGAGATTCCTGCCTGGTAGAACTTAATGATGAGGTTTTGTATGGCAGTAATCATAACTACGTTTCACTGCAAGTGGATGACCAGCCGGTTCGGCGGATAAAGTTGACGGGGAAAAACAATGTGATTAAGATGGATGCCGTGGGAGAGGGGCCCCATCGTCTTATTATTTGCAAAAGTACTGAAGCGGGAATTGGTTTCCTGGAGTTTGCGGGCCTGCATTGTGAAAAACTGCTTGAGCCTGCACCTGTTCCGGAACGCAAGATTGAATTTTACGGCAATTCCATTACTTGTGGAACCGGTAGCGATATTTCTGAAATCGCCTGCGGGGAAGGTGAGTGGCACGATCAGCACAATGCTTATATGAGTTATGGTCCTGTCACTGCCCGAATGCTGGATGCTCAGTGGATGTTGTCATCCGTTTCCGGAATCGGATTGATGCACAGTTGCTGCGATATGGATATTGTAATGCCTGATGTGTTTGACAAGCTGAATATGCGTGAGAACCAATCCCAGTGGGTTTTCTCGCGTTACCAGCCCGATGTGGTAACTGTTGCCTTGGGGCAGAACGATGGCATTCAGGATTCTACAGCGTTTTGTTCCCGGTATGTGGAGTTTGTTCAAACCCTACGAACGCACTATCCCGATGCTGAAATAGTATTGCTCACAAGTCCTATGGGGAATGAGGAACTGACCGCTGTCTTAAAAAATTACCTCACTTCGGTTCGCAACTCTGTGCATGCCCGGGGGGATTCAAATGTTCATACTTTTTTCTTTTCCGGAAGGTATAACAATGGCTGTGATAATCACCCCGATTTAGCCCAACATCAGGAAATTGCAGCCGAACTTTCCGAGTTTTTGAGCAACCTGATGGGGTGGGAGTAATATAATGTGAGAAGTCAGGGCTCTTTATTCTATTGTGGTGTTTGGGGGTTCTGTAAATTTACCTTTTATCACCTATTGTCATTTTTATGAAACCAGTATCTCTATCAGCTGCAGTAGCAAATAAATTTTGGTAATCAAGAACATTGATTTCCTTCACTGATGATTGAAAAAACAACTTAATGGCTTTAGCAACGGAACTTTTACCGCTAAGCAACATTACCTTCCTGAAATACCCCGCAAAAGAAGTAAAAATGCCGCCAGTGAAAAAAAGAAAAACAATTCAAAAACACCAGTGTTCCCAAACAAAAAATGTAGTAGCAACGAGCCTCCAATCGTTATCCAGAACATAGCCATAGACCAGCTTTTACTGCTTTTGTTAACCCGGTGAAGATGTTCAACAAAAAGGTAAAGAGATGCCATTAGTGACAAAGCAAACGCAATGGCTGCTATCGTATGAAGTTTGCTTAAAACCGGAAGGTAATCTACAGCAGGTATAAGTACGGTCAGCATTAAAAACAGCAACGACCAAATCAGCAGTCGTCGGGCTCTTTTATCTTTAAATGCTTTTAAAACAAACAACCTCAGCACATAAAATATAAGAAGAAAACCGGTGACAGCCCCCCAAATTATAAAGTTCAACCGATAACCGAGCTTGTTCCCGATCATGCTCATGGTATAATCCAGCGGCGACTCATTAGTGGCAAACAGCCATGTCCCCAAAGGAATGAAAATAATGGCAAAAACCGATAAATTTCTCAGCAACCGAGTATTTACATGATTCCTTATGTATTGCTCCAATTTTTTAAACATATCTTCAGATTGAGCTGACAATGGAACCGAAAATAATAAAAATAAAAACATTGTCAGGATTATCACCTGTTTTTGCTACAATGAGTGGAGTTGCCTATACATACATAAACCCCCAATATTTTATACATGATGTTAACGCCTGGCATTTTCATTTTTTTCTTAATAATTCATTCCAAATGCCCAAAGAGGTATTGCATTTAAGTATCCAAATTCAATATCATCTTTAACTACAAATGATTTTCCGTCTTTTTCAATCTGACTTTGCTTCTTCTTTTTTCCACCTACCTCGAAGGTGTAGTTATCAATAATAAAATCTGCATTTTTCGAAGAGATAACTTCATTTTTTACTCGCATTTGATTAAAGAAAAAGGTTTCCCTTAAATTTCCTACGTTGGATTTATCTCCCACAAGATTCAATATGATGTTTGTGTTATCTAAATATACTTTGTCAACTTTTCCTAATCCTCGAATACCACTTGTTTCATTTCGTAACTGGGCAATAAGTCCAGCTTTTTCCATATATGAAAAATAGTCGTCTAAGGAATTCCTGCTCACATTAATTATTTCTGCTATTTTGGAAAAATTTGGCTTAAAAGGTACACTTTCAGCGATGATTGATAATAGTCTTTTTAATTTGCGACCAGTGGCTACATTTAAATTGGCATATTGAGGAATGTCTGTTTCTAAAGTTTGTACAATAATTTGTCCCAATCTTAAATTCATTTCATTCTCAATTCCAAAAGGATAATAGCCTCGACTTAGATAGTCATTAAATAATGGAAGCGGATGTTGTATATCTGGTAGTTTTACTTCATTATCAATTATTTGTTTTAGTGAATATACCCCTGAATCGTAATTGTGGAATAATTTTAAATACTCTCGAAACGATAGTCCTTGAAGTTTATAAATTATTGCACGGCGACTTAAATCTGAAGAACCTTTAAGTATATCTAGTACTGAAGACCCCGTGAATACAACTTTAAGGGTAGGGAATGAATCGTAAATATTTTTTAATTCACGCGACCAGTCTGTGTATTTGTGAATCTCATCAATAAATAAATACTCTCCGGCATTTTTATAAAATTCGTCTGCTAAATCAATAAGCCTATTTTCTCCAAAGTAAATATCGTCTGCTGATACATATAATGCTTTTTTAGTATCGAGGTTTTCTTTGATGTGCTGTAAAATCATCGTAGTTTTCCCAACACCACGAGCACCAATTATCCCCATCATACGGCTTTCCCACGAGACAGTTTCGTACAAATAACGTTTAAAGTCCGTTGTCGTATTTTGCAAAAGCGTTTCAAATTTTTGGTATAATGTTCTCATAACTTAAAACCTATTTTTGCAAAGATACAAAATGCACTGTATAATCAACAATATATTTCATCGGTGCGCAATCAGGAGTGCATGTTATTGTCTTTTTGCTTGGCGTTAACGTTGAGTGTATGGTGTCGTAAGGGATTTCGGGCTTCAAACCTATCAATTTACAACCCAAAATTGATGCGAGTGAAAACGCTCGAAAAGCTTTGAAACCCGCATGCACTATACCATGTTACAGGTAGGCGTTCTTTCTGTTCACTTGTCATACAGTTAAATTTTTATGTCCTTTTTCGTCTATAATTATTTTATCGCTTTCAAATGTTGTCACCAAAGCAAACCCGTTATAAAATGGTTCAATTGTCAAGTAACGATTCTTATAAACTTCGTTTCCTTTCTTGTCAATATGAAACCAACCGTTTTTGTCTTTAGCTGTCGCAAAGTTTTTGTGGAAAACTCCCAAGTCTATAAATGATTTATTGTTGATGAACTTTCCTTTATTGTCAATGTGTCTGTATAAACCGTCTTGCGATTTTACACAAGCAATACCGTCTTTGTAGTCGCCTGCGAAAACGTAATTGTTTGCATAAAAGCGATTCCCGTTTATGTCAATATGAAAATATTGGTTGTCTGCGTTGCGAACGGTACAAATATTTTCTTGGTAATTTCCTGTCCACAAATAAGAAGCTGAATAAACCTTGGCGCCTTTTTCATTGATGTGAAACCAAAGGTTGTTGTCAATTACAGAAGCACGATTGCAGTAAAATCCGAATGTCCGTGAATAGCGATTTAAGTATATCTCGTTTCCGCTTATATCAATATGGTAAGCACCTGAACTGTCTTTTACTGGTGCAAGTCCTGGCGAATGAAATTTTAACACTTCAATAAAAGTCTTGGCGAAAATTGGTTTTCCGTCAAAGATAAAATGTGTGTTGTCGTCTGAAACTTGTATGTTTTTCCAATTCATTTTTTAAAAATCAAAATGGTTTGTAATTCATTTAATTTGGTTTCGCTATTAAATTGAAAACCTGCATTTTCACAAAGAGAGATGTACTTAGCAGATGTTCTTTCGTAGCTTTCACACATTGCAGACATATTGAGCGAAAGCAAAGACAAATCAATTTTGATTTTATCTGAACAGTTTTCAATCACATATAAGGTTCCATTATTGTAAGCCATCGGCCTCCCACGTATAAAAGTAAAGATTTTTCCCGACCAGAGGTTTCACCAGTCGGGGAAATTGGAATTTTCTAAGTTCTACTGGAATCTCTTGGAATTAGTTGGAGCTTTCCGGAAATTTCTGGCAATCGTTGGATTTTTTCCAATTGTGTGGCAAAAGATCTGCCAGGTCTAAATCGTAATTGCTGTTGTA